>Ga0157377_10000075_pt1 | contig 76405 bp, 67 predicted proteins | sample M55metaG_FD_121116 | JGI IMG/M metagenome (GOLD analysis project Ga0157377, IMG submission 121116) | Miscanthus rhizosphere microbial communities from Kellogg Biological Station, Michigan, USA - M5-5 metaG | ecosystem: Host-associated > Plants > Roots > Rhizosphere > Soil | place: USA: Michigan... | reverse complement strand
CACGCAGCCCGCCTCCGTCAGCTCGGCCATCTCGGTGAGCACCTCGCCTTCGAGCTTGCGGGTGAGCGCGCCCAGCGGGTAGACGTGCGCCTGGTTCAGGTTGCGGGCGCGGAACTTGAGCATCTCGACGAGGCCCGGCTCATCGAGCACGGGGTCGGTGTCGGGCAGGCACACGAGGCTCGTCACGCCGCCGGCCACCGCCGCGGCCATCTCGCTCTCCAGCATGCCCTCGTGTTCATGGCCCGGCTCGCGCAGCCGCACCGCGAGGTCCACCAGCCCCGGCGCCACGACCAGCCCGGTCGCATCGATCTTGCGGTTGGCGTGGAAATCGGGGCTGACCTGCCCGATGGACACGATGCGCCCCGCCGCGATCGCGATGTCGGCCGCTTCGTCGCGGCCCGAGGCCGGGTCGATCACACGGCCGCCTTTGATGAGGATCTTCATGGTGTTCTTCTCACTTGCTCGTCGAAGTCAGGCCGCGTGCCAAGCGGCCGCCGCCGATCCGGCTCTGCCGGTCGGCCAGCGTCGCCCCCTTGACGGGAGCGACGAAGTCGCTCGGGGGTGGTCAATGGCTTCAAGCGTTGTTGCCTGCGATGGTGGACATCACTGCCATGCGGACCGCGATGCCGAACGTGACCTGCGGCAGGATCACGCTCTGCTTGCCGTCGGCCACCGACGAATCGATCTCCACGCCGCGGTTGATCGGCCCCGGGTGCATGACGATCGCATCGGGCTTGGCCAGTGCCAGCTTCTCCTGCGTCAGGCCGTAGTTCTTGAAGAACTCGCCGGCGCTGGGCAGCATCGCGCCGCTCATGCGCTCGTTCTGCAAGCGCAGCATGATGATCACGTCCGCCCCGCGGATGCCTTCGGCCATGTCGTGGCACACGCGCACGCCCATCTCCTTCAGGTCGCCGGGCACGAGCGTCTTCGGGCCCACCGCGCGCACCTCGGGCACGCCCAGCGTGGTCAGTGCGTGGATGTCCGAGCGTGCCACCCGCGAATGAACGATGTCACCGACGATCGCCACCGTGAGCTTGGTGAAATCCTGCTTGTAGTGACGGATGGTGTACATGTCCAGCAGGCCCTGCGTCGGGTGCGCGTGGCGCCCGTCGCCGGCGTTCACCACGTGCACGTGCGGCGCGCAGTGCTGGGCGATGAGGTAGGGAGCCCCGCTCTCGCTGTGACGAACCACGAACATGTCCGCATGCATGGCCGACAGGTTGGCGATGGTGTCCAAGAGGCTTTCGCCCTTGGATGCCGACGACTTCGCGATGTCCAGGTTGATCACGTCCGCGCTCAGGCGCTTGGCGGCGATCTCGAAGGTCGTGCGCGTTCTCGTGCTGTTCTCGAAGAAGAGGTTGAACACACTCTTGCCGCGCAGGAGCGGCACCTTCTTCACCTCGCGGTCGTTCACGCTCAGGAAGGTGCCGGCGGTGTCGAGGATCTGGTGGATCACCGCCCGCGGCAGGCCCTCGATGGACAGCAGGTGAACCAGCTCGCCGTGCTGGTTGAGTTGCGGGTTGCGGCGCGACAGCATCAGTCGCCCTCCTCGATGTTGAAGCTGAAGCGCCCGCTGTCGTCGCGGGCCAGTGAAAGCCGGCGCTTCGCGTCCAGCGCGATGCGCGCGGCCGAGTACGCCGGCTGGATGGGCAGCTCGCGCCCGCCGCGGTCCACGAGCACCGCGAGCGTGACGCTGGCCGGCCGGCCGAAATCGAACAGTTCGTTGATAACGGCTCGCGTGGTGCGGCCGGTGTAGAGCACGTCGTCGATGAGCACGATGTGGCGGCCTTCGATCTCGAAGGGCAGCTTGGTCTGGCCGGCGCCCGTCGAGAGCCCACGCTTGTCGAAGTCGTCGCGGTGCAGCGCGCTCGTGATGACGCCGGGCTCGCCATCGAGCTTCAGGTCCTGCTGCAGCCGCTCGGCGAGCCACGCGCCGCCCGACCAGATGCCGACGAGTGCCGAGTTGGCCTGCAGCAAACCGCGCACGCCGACGACCAGGTCGCAATACAGCGCCTCGGCGTCCAGGTGAAGAGTGCTCATGGAAGTGCTCTCAGAAATTGTTCAAGGATGATCGCCGCCGATGCCGAATCCACGTCCGCCGCACCCTGCGAGTGCGCCTCGGTGGTGGTGTAGCGCTCGTCCACCTCGTGCACGGCCAAGTGGAAGCGGCCGTGCAATTGTCGGCCGAAGCGGCGGGCGCGCTCGGTATTGTCGTGCGGCGCGCCGTCGGGGTGATAGGGCACACCCACCACCAGCGCATCGGGCTTCCACTCGGCGATGAGCTTTCCGATGGCGTCAAAACGCGCCGTGCCCTCGGCCGCGATGGTCTTCAGCGGCTGCGCGGTGCGCATCAGCGTGTTGCCCGAGGCGACGCCGACGCGCTTCGTGCCGAAATCGAAAGCAAGAAAGGATTGGTGGGCAGTGCGGGTCGATGGCGCGGATGCGCTCATGCGTGCCCCGCCTCCTGCGACAGCATGCGCGCGTCGATGCCCAAGAGCGACAGCGCCTTGTCGTAGCGCTGCGCGACCGGCGTGTCGAAGATGATCTCGGGCGCGGCGCTCACGTTGATCCAGCTGTTGCGCTTCATCTCGTCTTCGAGCTGGCCGGCACCCCAGCCGCTGTAGCCCAGCGTGACGAGCACCTTCTTGGGGCCTGCGCCGTTGGAGAGCGCTTCCAGCACGTCCTTGCTGGTGGTCATCTCCAGGCCGCCGGGAATCTTGAGCGACGAGTTGTAATGCCCGCCGTCATCGCCCAGGCGCTCGTGCAGCACGAAGCCGCGCTCGGTCTGCACCGGGCCGCCGAAATACACCGGCTCCTCGGCGAGGTCGTCGCGATCGAGCGTGAGTTCGACCTTTTCGAACAGGTTCTTCAGCTTGATGTCGATGGGCTTGTTGATGACCAGGCCCAGGGCGCCGTTCTCCGTGTGTTCGCACAGGTAGATGACGGTGCCCGCAAAGGTGTCGCCAGCCAGCCCGGGCATGGCGATCAGGAATTGATTGGTGAGGTTGATTCCGCCCGACGACATGGCGCGCATTTTATTCCTGCGGCAGACTGCGCGGACATGGAAAAGCCCTTGGAATCCGCGCTGGTCTGGTTTCGACGCGACCTGCGCACCGATGACAACGCGGCGCTGTACCACGCGCTGAAATCCGCTCGCCGCGTGTGGTGCGTCTTCGTGCTGGACCGCGACATCCTCGATCCGCTGCGCGAGCGGGGGCTCACCGCGGATCGCCGGGTCGAGTTCATCGTCGACAGCCTGCGCGAGCTGGACGACGCCCTGCAGGCGCTGACACCCCCCGCCGACGACCCGACGCAGCCGGGCGGCACGGGGGGCCTGGTCGTGCGGCATGCGGTGGCACGCGAGGAGATCCCCCGGCTCGCCTCGGCACTGCACGTGCAGGCCGTGTACGCCAGCCACGACGACGACCCGGCCGCGCTGGAACGAGACGCGAAGGTGCGAGGGGCGCTGGCGAACGCCGGCATCGCCTTTCACACGAGCAAGGACCATGTCGTCTTCGAACGGCGCGAGGTGCTGACGGGCGCGGGCTCCGCGTACAGCGTCTTCACGCCCTACAAGAACGCTTGGCTTAGCAAGCTCGAGCCGTTCTACCTCAAGGCCTACCCCGTCGCCAGGTACACCGATGCGCTCGCGCCTTGGCCGGACGACCTGCGCGACGCCTCCCATGCACGCCCGGATTGGGACTCGCTGCTCGCGACCATCGGCTTTCGGAAGACCAACCTGCACGAACTGAAATTGCCGGTGGGCATGTCGGGCGCGCGCAGCCTGCTGGACGATTTTCTTCACCGCATCGACGAGTACGGCCATGCGCGCGACTTCCCGGCCGTGAAGGGGCCGAGTTACCTGTCGGTGCACCTGCGCTTCGGCACGGTGTCGGTTCGCGAGCTGGTGCACCTGGCGTTCGACCGCATGCAATCCGGCTCCAGGGGCGCGGGCACGTGGTTGTCCGAGCTGATCTGGCGCGACTTCTACCACCAGGTGCTGCACCACCATCCGCATGTCGAGAACGCGCCGTTCAAGCCGGAGTACGCCGCCATCCGCTGGGAACACGGCAAGCATGCCGATGCGCTGTTCGCGGCGTGGCGCGAGGGCCGCACCGGCTATCCGCTGGTGGACGCCGCGATGGCGCAGATCAACCAGACGGGCTACATGCACAACCGCTTGCGCATGGTCGCCGCGAGCTTTCTGGTGAAGGACCTCGGCATCGACTGGCGCCGCGGCGAGGCCTACTTTGCCGACCACCTCATCGACTACGACTTGGCCGCCAACAACGGCGGCTGGCAGTGGGCCGCATCGACCGGCTGCGACGCGCAACCCTACTTCCGCATCTTCAACCCCGTGAGCCAGAGCCGCAAGTTCGACCCGCAAGGCAAGTTCATCCGCCGCTACCTGCCGCAACTCGCGCCCTTGCCCGATGCATGGGTCCACGCACCGTGGACCGCCCCGCCGTCGGAGCTCGCGGCGTGCAAGCTGCGCTTGGGCCACGACTATCCGATGCCCGTGGTGCAGCATGAAGAAGCACGCGAACGCACCTTGGCGCGGTTCGCGGTGGTGAAGTCGCCATCGAAAGGTGTGGGACGTTAGTCAGCGCGAAGGGCCGATGGTCAACCACAGAGTACACAGAGGACACAGAGAAGGGCACTGCCACTGCTTTCGCTGTGTCCTCTGTGTGCTCTGTGGTTCAAGAAGCAATGCCCCGCGCTCACCAGCGCTGGAACGAGCCGCCGGCCCGCGCGTCAGAACAGCTCCACGTCGCCGACCTTTTCGCCCGCCACGAGCTCGCCGCGCAAGACGAGGTCGGCATGGCTTTGCACCTGGTTGCGGCCATGGGTCTTGACCCAGTACACCGCCCGGTCGGCGCGCTCGATCGCGGCACTCGGCGAATCACCAGCCTTCAGCTCCGAGAAGCCGACGCTGACCGTGATGTGCCCCACCTGCGGAAACTGGTAGGCCAGCGTGTTGGCACGCAGCCGCTCGAAGGCACGCTGTGCATCGAGCTCGCTGTCGCAGCGCATGAGCACCACGAACTCCTCGCCGCCGAATCGGTAGAGCCGGTCGTGGAAGCGAAAGCTGCTGCGCATCAGGCGCGACAGCAGCAGCAGCACTTCGTCGCCGATCAGGTGACCGTAGGTGTCGTTCACCGACTTGAAGTGGTCGATGTCGATCATGCCCAGCCAGTAGCGGCTGCCCGGTCCCGACGCACGCCGTGCATCGTGGCTCGTGCCGACGACGGGAATCGCCGACGAGATCTTGAGGAAGCTCTCGTCGAAGGTCTTGCGGTTGAGCAGGCCCGTGAGCGTGTCGCGCTCGCTGTAGTCGAGCAGGCCCTGGAAGTTTCGGTAAATGCGCAGGATGCTGCACACCATGCGCTGCGCCTCGGTGTGCAAGGCACCATCGGTAACGAGCTCGAGCACGCCCACCACTTCACGGTCGGTGGCCAGAGGAAAGACGCTCAGGCCCACGTCGCCCTTCTTGGTGACCACCGTCTGACCGGTGAGTGCCTCCACGCGCGCCGGATGCTCGGCCAGCATGGGCAGGCTGTCGAGATCCACCCACACCGGATCCGCCGTGGCGACCGCGTCGCCCACATCGAGCCGGGCCCGCGTGAGCCAGCGCTGGTTGTCGCCATCGCCCACGACGCGGTAGATGGCCACCGAGCGCGGTTGCAGCAAGTCGCGGAAGGCACCGGCAAGCGTGACGTCGAGCACGTCGCGATCGCGAAAGCCCGTCAGCTCAGCCAGGTGCTCGACCAGTTCCGACATGTTCTTGGTACTGCTTGGTGGTCACGGCCGGCGGCCGTCGCCGCCTCAGACCGCCACAGCGTTGGCAGTGTAGCGTCCGATCAATGCCAACAAGTCTTCTTCGGAATATGGCTTTCCGAGGTAATGGTCGACGCCCAGTTCCGCTGCGTAGTCGCGGTGCTTCTGCGCGATCCGCGAGGTGATCATGATCACCGGCAGGTCACGCAGGCGAGCATCGCCGCGAATGTTGCGAACCAGGTCGAAGCCGTCCATGCGCGGCATCTCGATGTCCGACAACACCATCTGCGGCTTTTCTTCCGCCAGGCGCTCCAGCGCATCCAGGCCGTCCTTGGCGAGCGACACACGGTAGCCTTCGCGCACCAGCAGGCGCTGCGTGACGCGGCGCACCGTGAGCGAATCGTCCACCACCAGCACGAGCGGCGCGGCCGGTCGAGCCGGCTCGACCACCACCGGCTGCACCGTCTCCGGCGTCGGCGCATGCAGCGCCGCAACCGTCGCGGCGCGTGCGGCCGGGCCGTACAGCGCGGCCAGCGCCACGGGGTTGTAGATCAGCGCCACGGCACCCGAAGCCAGCAGCGTCATGCCGGCAAGACCCGGCATGCGAGACAGCTGCGGCCCGAGGTTCTTGACCACCACTTCCTGGTTGCCCAGCACTTCGTCCACGTGGATCGCGATGCGCTGCTGCGCGCTTCGGATGATCACGATCTGCCGCGTGCGGCCGGTGTCCTCGTTGCTGCGCGGGCTGATCTGCAGCAGGGAGCCGAGCCAGAAGAAGTTGAGCGAGCGATCGCCCACCGTGTAGTGGCCGCTGTTGTACGCGTCGGCGATCTCCTCCGGCTTGGCGCGGCGAACGATCTCGATCAGCGTCGACGGCACGGCCACGGTGGTGTCACCCACGCGCAGCATCACCACCTGCGTCACTGCCGTGGTCAGCGGCAGCACCAGCTTGAAGCTCGTGCCCTGCCCTGCCGCGGTCGCGGTCTCGATGCGTCCACCCATCGCGTTGACTTCGGCGCGGACCACGTCCATGCCGATGCCGCGGCCGGCCAGCTCCGTCACCTTGTCGGCGGTGGAGAAGCCCGAGGTGAAGATGAGGTTGGCCAGTTCACCATCGCCGTAGCTCTGCGTGGGCTCGATCAGCCCCATGCCCACGCCCTTCTCGCGGATGCGGGCGAGGTTCAGGCCGGCACCGTCGTCGCGGAATTCCACGCCGACTTCGTTGCCTTCCTGGGTCAGCGACACCACGATGGAGCCGGCGGCTTCCTTGCCGGCGGCCGTGCGTGCGTCCGGCGATTCGATGCCGTGCGTGACGCTGTTGCGCAAGAGATGCTCGAAGGCGCCGGTCATGCGGTCCAGCACGCCGCGGTCGACTTCGATCGAGCCGCCCACGATGTCCAGGCGCACCTGCTTGCCGGTCTCCTTGGCCGCCTGGCGCACCACGCGGTACAGGCGATCGGACAGGCCTTCGAACTCCACCATGCGCGTGCGCAGCAGGTCGTCCTGCAGGTCGCGCGTCAGGCGGGCCTGCGCGGCGAGTTCGTCTTCCGTCACTTCCAGCGTGCGTTGCAGCGTGCGCTGCACCGTGGCCACGTCGTTCACCGACTCGGCCATCATGCGGGTCAGCTCCTGGAAGCGCGTGAAGCGGTCGAACTCCAGCGGGTCGAAGGACTGCGCCAACGCCTTGGCGGCTTCCAGGCGTGACGACATCTGCGTCTCGGCCTGCAGCTCGATGTCGCGCAGTTGCTGGCGCAAGCGCTCCAGATTGTCCGTCAGGTCGCCCAGCGATCCCTTGATCTGGCCGACTTCCACCTCGATGCGCGAGCGGGTGATGGACACCTCGCCGGCCTGGTTGACGAGACGGTCGAGCAGCGGCGCGCGAACACGAACCGCGGACTGCGATGCCGAGCGCTCCGCCGTCGCCTGCTTGGGCACGGCTGCGGTGACACCGGTGAAGCGCGCCCAGTCGATGTCGGGCAGCGTGATCGGCGCGAGCGGCACCGAGGCCTCGTCCGCGGCCGTGGGCTCGATGACGGCCGGCTCGGCCGAGGTCAGCGCCTGCGGCGCCACCGGCTGGACCAGCGGCTCCAGCTTCGCGACCGGCTCGACGACGGCCGCAGGCGCCGTGGCGGGCGTGGCCGCGACCGATTGCTCCAGCGTGGCGACGGCGTCGGCATACGCCGCGGCATCGCGCGAGCGCAGCGCCTCGAAGGTGTGCGACAGCGCGTCCGAACGGTTGTGCAGCGCCTCGACCTCGGCGGCTTCCGGCGATTCCTTGGCCAGCAACTGCTCGATGGCGGATTCGAGGCGGTGGGCCATTTCGCCCAGTCGCATCGCACCGGCCAGGCGTGCACCGCCCTTCAGCGTGTGCAGTGTGCGCATGCAGGCCGCGGCATGCGTGCTGTCGCCGGGCTCTTCAGCCCAGTCGCGCAGCTGGCTTTCCAGCTTGGGCAGCAGTTCCTGGGCTTCTTCCTCGAAGATCGGGAAGAGGTCGGCATCGACCGCATCGACCGCGTCGATGTCGTCGTCCACGCCGTCTCCCTCGTGCGCCGAGGCAGCGGCGCGCACGGCCTCCGCGGGCAGCGCGGTGAAGGGCTTGAATTCGGCGAGGCCCAGCTTGCCGAACTCCGAATCGGGCGACACCAGCTCAGGCGCCGGCGCCGGGGCGTCGCGCAGCGGCTGCGGCTCCGACGGCGGAAGGGCAATGTCGACGATCTCGACATGGGTGTCGTGCGGCTGGCCGAGGTGCACGACGTCGGCGCCTTCAGCTGCCACGGACGGCTGCGGCTCGGGCGGCGTGACCACCTCGGGCGCGACCGTGGGCGACTCGGCGACAGGCTCCTCGACGACGTCCATCCCCGGCTGGGCGGCCGGCTCGGCGAGCAGCTCGACCATCGGCTCGTTGGCTGCAGGCTCGTGCTCCACGTCCTGCTCCAGCGCGACCGCTTCAAGGCGGCGTGCGGAGGTGACTTCATGCTCGGCCAGGCGCGCCAGCAGCTCGGGGGCGGGGTCCTTCAGGAAGCCGGCGGCGAACTGGTGCAGCAGGCGACGGATTTCCTCGGCGGTGTCGACGAAGAGCTTGCCTTCGTCGGAGGTGCCGTGGCCGATGCTGTCGATGCGCATCAGCGCGTGTTCGAGCGTGCGCGACAGCTGCGACAGGTCGGCAAAGCCCACCGTCGCGGAGTTGCCGGCCAGCGAATGCGCGAGCGCGATCGCCGTTTCGCCGATCGGGCGGTGCAGCTCCATCGCCCACTCGGCCACTTCCGTGGTCAGGCGGCGCGAGAGCTCATCGGCCTCGTTGAGGAAGATGTTGAACAGCGGAATGCTGATGCGCAGCGGGCCGACGATCTTGACCTGCTCGTCTTCGGCAGCCGGCGCGGCGGCTTCGACGCTTTCCTGCGCCACCTCGGCGGCAGGCACCAGTTCCTCGGTCGTCAGCTCCTCGGCGGGCGCCGGCGATACCGGCTCCAGATTCTCGACGAGCGCGTCTGCCGAGAAGGCCGATTCGGCGCCGAGGTCCAGGTCGATCAGCTCGATGGATTCGTCCACGGCGTCGGGCGCCGGACGGGTCTCGGGCAGCGGCAGCGGCGCGGTCTGCGCCACTTCGAACGGGTCGAAGAGCGACGGCGCCTTCAGGTCCACGCCCATGGCATCGGGGGGCGCGGCCACCGGCTCGACAGGCGCGTCGAAGCTGGAGAGATCGAGTTCGAAGGACAGTTCGTGCTCGGCAGCGCCCGCGGCCGGGACAGTCTGCCCCACCGGACTCTCGGCAGGCGCGGCGCCGAGCTCGAGGTCTTTCGACGTGGGCAGGTCGGGCGGCAGCGTGAGTGCGAGCGGCTCGAACGCGCCAGGCGCAGTGGCCGGCAGGTCGTCGACGTCCGGAATCTCCAGCATCTCGACGGTTTCGATGATCTGCGGCAACTCGAGCGCGGGCTCGGCAGCGGGTGCGGGAGCCGGTGCGACGGCAACAGGCGCGGGTTGCGCCACGGGTGCGGCGCCGATCGCGGGCATCTTCGAGCCCGGCTCGCGCATCGCGAGCGCGGCGTGCTCGACGATCTTCGGGTCGCGATGGCCGTCGCGGCGCTCGGCGATCTCCTCGATCCATTCGCCCAGGTAGCCGAGCGACCAGCGGGTGAATTCGAGCAGGCCGTCATCGGCCGCGGCCTGGTCAGCCAGGCGGGCGTTGTAGAGCTGTTCGCAGGCCCAGGCCGCGTCGCCGAACTGCTTGAGGCCCACCATGCGCGAGCTGCCCTTGAGCGTGTGGAACGCGCGGCGCACGGTCGTCATGTGGCCGATGTCGCTCGGCGTTTCCTGCAGGTCGTTGATGGCGCCGTTGGCGGTCTCGACCACCTCGCGGGCTTCCTCGAGGAAGATCTCGCGCATCTCGTCGTCTTCGGCCAGATCGACGGTGGCTTCGGCCGGCGCGCTGACGGTGACTGTCGGGGCCGGGGCGGGCGCGGACGGCGCCTCTGCCGCAGCGCTCAGCGGCGGCAGCTCATCCAGGCCCATCGGGCCGGAGGCGGTGATGACGAAATCCACCATCGCCTCGGAGATCTGGTCACGCACCGACGCGACGTTGTCGGCATCGCCCTCGGCCTTCTCGAGCGCGGCTTGCGCATGCGAGACAGCGGCGGCGAGCGACGGCTGGTCGGCGGCCTGTGCACGCTGTGACAGTCGCTCGAGGTCGCGCGACACGTCTTCGACCGGCACGTCCTCGCGGGCGGCGGTGAAGGCGAGCTGCTGCGCCTGCTCGATGAGGCGCGGCTCGACCACGGCCGTGGCAGCGGCGGTGTGTTCGGTGGGCGAGCGTTGCTCGCTCCTGCCCATGACGGGGTTCAGCGTGCCGCTGGCAGCGTCGTAGCGGAAGAGCGACTTCGCCATCTGCGGCTGCACGCTCAGCATGTCGATCAGGAAGCCGAGCGCCCCGAGGTTGCCGGCCAGGCGGTCGAACACGCCCGCCTGCTGCACATGCTCGGGTTCGATTTGCGTGCTGACGAGCCCGTCGACTTCGTCGCGCATGCGCAGCAGCGCGGTCGACGCCTGGTCCATGCCCAGCACCGACAGCACGCCGCGCATCGAGGTGAGCTGGTTGGGCACCGGGATGAGCACGTTGCGGTCGGCCGGGTTGCGGAAGAACTGGTCGATCAGCTTCTCGGCCTCGGACAAGGAAGCGCGCAGCTCCTGCACGACGCTGCCCATGGTCTGGCGGTCGGACACCCGGCGGTAGAGGTCCTCCATCCAGCCCTCGAGCGGCTCGGGTGCAGCGCCCTGGCGCACGTGGGCGATGCGCTCGGCCATGCGGCGAACGCGCTGGCCCTGGTCGGGATTGTCGAAATCGGCATCTTCCAGCGATGCCTCGATGTACAGCAGGCTGGTCGCGACTTCCATCGCGAGCGGCGCGGGCGGTGCGGCGTTGCCGGCCTGCGTGAGCGCGACGGCCTGCGTCAGCTCGTTGGCCATGGCCTCGCCCTGCGGGAACAGGCGCTTGAGCGATTCGCCCACGAGCGAGAACTGCTCGCCCAGGCCGCTCATGCGGTGCATCTCGCCGCCGGCCACGGCCGACCATGATTCCTTGGCGGCCACGACACGCTTGCGGGCCTGGGCGATCCAGGCCGGGTCGAACTTGCCCAGCGCGCTGACGGAGTAGTCGACCGGCGTGTGGTGCACGAGGCCGTAGGCCTGGCGCACGGCGGCCAGGCGCGGCGCCTTGCGACCGTCGCCCGGGGACGCGGCCTGCGCGCAGAAGAAGAGCAGGTCTTGCGCGAGGCGTTCGGACGCATCGCCCTCGCCGCGCTCGACGATGCGCAGCTGCGCGAGCAGGCGCGACGCAACGCGCTTGCTGAAGACGTCCTGCTGGAGCAGGCCCTGGCCTTGCGCCTCGAACATCGCGGCGGCGAGCTTCCACAGCGTGGACGTCTGGGCATGCTGGCTGCCGGCGGCCAAGCCTTCGCACAGGTCGCTCATGCGCGTCGCCGCGGCAGGCGACGGCCCGCGCATCAGCACGAGCATCTCGCGCTCGAGTGCGGCCCGGGTGTCGGCATCGGCCTGGCGGACGATCGGGGAGCCCAGCACCGGCACATCGCGCCAACGCCAGTCCACGGCCCACAGGTCGGCTGGGTGCACGCGGTCGGCGCCGGCAGCTTCCTGCACGGCGCGGTACTGCGGGAACATCGCAAGCGGCGACACCACCTTGCCCGCGAGCATGCGCGAGAGGTAGTCGAGCAGCGCGAACGACGCGCGCTCGAGGTCGTCGACGATCTGGGTGGTGAGCTTCTGCGGCTTGGCCACGTAGCGCTGCACGGCGGCTTCGCAGGCGCGCAGCACGGCGGCGGCAGCGGGCAGGCCCACGAGCTCGAGGGCACCGACGCCCTGGTGGATCTGCTGGCGCGCGGTGCGCAGCACGGAGGGGTCGACGACGTCGACGTCGGAGCCGGTCAGCGACTCGGCTTCCTTGACGAAGCGGCGCAGCGCCTTGTGCGCGGCATCGAGGGAGCGGCGGAGTTCGTCGTGGACCCAGGCCAGTGCGCTGAGGTCGTCAGAAGTGGCGCCGGTCGGGTCGGTGTTGCGGGTGCTTTCCATCGATGCCCTTGGTATTCAGTTGGCAGAAAGCGCGGCGGCTGTCCTTGCAGCGTCGCCGCGCCTCTCGCCGTTCAAGCAATTAGTCGATCTTGAATCGCGCGACCGACTGCTTCAGTTCTTCAGCGGTCTTCGACAGTTCACGCACCATCTGCGCCGTCGAGCGGGTACCTTCACCGGTCTGCTCCGTCACCGCGAAAATGTGCTGGATGTTGGCGGCCACCACGTTGGCGGACTGTGCTTCCGACAACGCCTGATTCGAAATCTGCGCAATCAGGTCGGCGAGCTGGCGTGAGACTCGGTCGATGTCGCCCAGAGCGGTACCGGCCGCGTCAGTCAGTCGGGTACCTTCCACCACACCCTGCGTGCTGCGCTCCATGGCGGCCACCGCGTCTTGCGTGTCGGTCTGAATGGTCTTCACCAGCGCCGCGATCTGCCGCGTTGCATCGCCGGAGCGTTCGGCCAGTCGCTGCACTTCTTCCGCAACCACCGAGAAGCCTCGGCCGGCTTCACCGGCGGACGCGGCCTGAATGGCGGCGTTCAGCGCCAGCACGTTCGTCTGTTCCGTAATGTCGGAAATCAGCTCGGTGATTTCACCGATCTCCTGCGACGATTCGCCCAGCCGCTTGATCCGCTTGGAGGTTTCCTGGATCTGGTCGCGGATGGAGTTCATACCGCCGATGGTGTTCTGCACCGCGCGCAGACCGGTTTCCGCGGCGTCCAGCGATTGGCGCGCCACCTGGGCCGTTTCCTGCGCCTGGGCGGACACCTCGTTGATTCGGCCTGCCATCTGGAGCACCGACTCGCCGGTGTCGCGAATTTCGCGCAGCTGCTCGGTGGACGCGGCCAGCAGTTCGGTCGACGTGGCTTCCACCTGCTGCGTCGTTTCGGTCACGCGACCCACCGTGCCCTGCACCTGCGACACCAGGGTTCGCAGCTCTTCCACCGTGTAGTTCACCGAGTCGGCGATGGCGCCCGTGATGTCTTCCGTCACGGTTGCTTGCTGCGTCAAGTCACCTTCAGCAACCGTCTGCAGTTCGTTCATCAATCGCAAAATGGCCGCCTGGTTCGCGTCGTTCACGCGCTTGGCTTCCTGCTCCTGGCGTTCGGCTTCGAGTCGCTGCTGTTCGGCAAGCGCCGCACGTTGTGCCTGGTCGCGAACGTAGAGCTTCAGGAAGCCCAAGCCGCCGGCGGCCATCGTGGCTGCGAAGAGCAGCAGCGCGACCAGCGACAGGCCCGAGAAGCCGGTTTCCTTACCCAGGCGTTCCTGCACGGTCTCCAGGCCCTTTCGCAGCGGCTCGGAGTCGGCAATGATCGCGGACTGCGCTTCACGTGCGGACACCAGGCCCTGCAGGTTGCCCAGAATCGCGCCGGCTTGGGTGCGGGTCTCTTCGTACTGCTTCAAGAGCGCGACGAGTCGTTCCTTGGTCTGCGGGTCCTTGGTGCCCGGCAGGCGCAGTTCCTGGTTGCCGTCGGCGAGGCCTTGGGCGATTTCGCGGAAGGAGTTCAAGTCCTTGCCCAGCAAGAACACGGCTTCCGGCGACACGCCTTCCATGGTCAGGAATTCGTTGGCCGACTTGCCGATACGCTGCGTCAACATCACCAACTGGCCCACGGCGGACAGTTCAGCCGGCGAGGCTTCCTGCTGCAGCTTGAGCGAGGAGATGGTTTCGGCGGTTTCCAGCAGGTCCGACGACTGGCGGTTGATGGCGCGAAGCGCCTGTCCCACCTGCGTCAGGATCTTCTGCTGCGCGACCACGGTGTTGGCGTTCTTTTCGGCGCGGTCCACCAGCGGCAGCATGGCCTTGATGTCGTCCTGCACGGCGGAGGGCGCGGCAGCCAGCGTCTCGTTGCCGACGTTCAGGCCGCGCACGCTCTTGGCGAGAACTTCGGTCGATTCACGCACTTCCGGGAAGGCCTGGGGGCTGCCGATCAGCGCCTGGGACACCGACTTCGCAAGCCGCTGCGACTGCATCAGCGCCTGGCCGGAGGCACCCACCTGGGCGGCGCCGCGGTTGGCGGAGATGAGCGAGGTGACCGTCATGATCACGAGGCCCGCGAGGCCGACGCCCACCATGCCGAACAGGATGCGCTGCTGCTGCGAGACCGGACGGCTGCCGATCAGCGGCAGGCCGCTGCCGATTTCGGTGTCGGGGTTGTCGCCGTGGATGCGCGTCTCGCCGAAGTCGGCAAGCTCGGAGGGCGCGGCCTCGGTGATGATGGACGAATCGCCCGCGGGCTCGGCGCCGCGCGGCGTCTCGAAGGCGGCGGTGTCGAGCACGGCGGCACCGCCACCGACCTCGCGCAGCGTCGACATGTCCGCCGGCTGCTGGTCGAAGGCGGCTTCGTACGGCGCGTCCTGGTGGGTCGATGCCTCGGCCTCCGCATTGCGGTCCTGACCCCAGCCCTTGATCTTGTTCAGGAAGCTCATAGTGTCCTCGTTCGCTCTATCCGATGTGTCTGCCGGGGAGAGCCGGCCTAGATGTCAATACCCAACGCTTGTTTCTTCAGCCGACGATGCGCAAGAACGCCTCGTCGGAAGCCAGCGCGGCAAGGTTCAATTCCTGCCATACGCGACCGGCCTGGTCCTTGTAGCGCGCGCCGACGAACGAGGGGCGCGGCCCGCTCGCTGCATCGGCTTGCGCCGTCAATTGCTCTTCGCTGCGCAAACCCGACAAACGGTCCACGAGCAGCGCGCAGTTGAGATCGAGCCCGGAATTGAAGGCCACCAGGCGCGACTGTTCGCGCAATGGTTCGACCGCCTTCACGCCCAGGAAGCCGGCGAGGTCCACAACGCCGTGCAGGTGGCCCCGAAGGTTGGCCACGCCCAGGAACCAGGAATGCGAATGAGGCACCGGGACGACCGGTGCCATCGCGAAGATTTCGCCGGCTTCCTTCAGCGGGAACAGGAAGCCGCGCGAGCTGCATTCGACGGCGAGCCACGAACGGCCACGGTCTTGCGTACGCGCGGCCTGGAGCCGCTCGGCGAGCCGGCTCTGGAGTTCACGCAGGGCTTCCTTTTTGGCCATCGCTCTCGGGTCGCTTCCGGGTCGGCTGGTGTTGTTCTAGGCGGTGTGCAGCAGGCGCGTCGACTCAGTCGAAGGCCTTGATCTTGGACACCAGCTCGTCGGCGTCGACGGGCTTGACGATGTAGTCGCGAGCGCCCTGGCGCATGCCCCAGACCTTGTCGGTTTCCTGGTTCTTGCTCGTGCACATGATCACGGGCACGTTCGCGAAACGCGGATCGCGGGTGATGGCGCGCGTGAGCTGGAAACCATTCTGGCCGGGCATCACGACGTCCATGAGGATCAGGTCGGGCTTTTCCTCGCCCAGGCGGCGCATGGCGTCTTCCGCGTTTTCCGCGGTGCGCACGTTGTAGCCGCGCTTGCCCAACAGGTCGGACAGGAAGTGCAGTTCAGTCTTGGAATCGTCAACCAGGAGGATGTTCTTGATGGCCATGTCTCGTCCTTCTATCGGATGCAGGTCGCGAGTGTCACACGTTCGGGGTGCAAGCGAGGGCTAACTGAGCCTTTGGAAGCAGCCAACGTGCCGACTCTCGTGGAATCATTCACGCCCCGCGGCGGTGCTGCTCCACCGCCTGCAACAGCTGGTCCTTGGTGAAGGGCTTGGTGAGGTAGTCCTCGGAGCCCACCATGCGGCCACGCGCCTTGTCGAACAGGCCGTCCTTGGACGACAGCATGATCACGGGCGTGTTCGCGAACTTGACGTTGCGCTTGATGATGGCGCAGGTCTGGTAGCCGTCCAGGCGAGGCATCAGGATGTCGCAGAAGATCAGGTCGGGCTCGTGGTCATTGACCTTCGACAGCGCATCGAAGCCATCCTCGGCCAGCAGCACCTGGTAGCCGCCCTGCTTGAGAAAGATCTCCGCGCTGCGGCGGATGGTGTTGCTGTCGTCGATGACCAGCACCTTGACGCCCGAAGCGTCCGCTGGGCTTGCATTGCTCACCTAGATTTCTCCTCGTAGGTAGCGCGTAGTGGGCGTTGTGTGCTCGGGCCTTCGTGCAGTGGTAGGACGAAGGGTCAGATCTGGACCATTTCGAAGTCTTCCTTGCGAGCGCCGCACTCTGGGCAGGTCCAGTTCATCGGTACGGCGTCCCACGACGTTCCCGGTGCAATACCATGCTCCGGGTCCCCGGCGGCCTCGTCATAAATCCACCCACAGATAAGGCACATCCAGGTTCGTGATTCAGTCACTTTGTTAGTCAGGCTTCACTACAATGGTGGCGAATTGTAGCGACGCAAAACGACAAAAAGCCAAGGATTTTTAGGCACCTACGCAACTTTCCTCACACTTTTCGTGAAGTCGCGGCTCTCATCGCCGAAGCATTCCAAGGTGCTTGTCGCGGCCTTCTCGCCATGCCGGCGGCACGCCTTTCACAATCCCCTTCCATGACTCCAGACACACCCACCGCCGACGCCGGCTCCGAAGAACTCACGGAAGCTCCCGCGCCCGCGTGCGTCATGAGCTTCAACGCGACCGACGCGAGCGGCGCAGGCGGCATCGCCGGCGACGTCGCGACCATCGCGGCCATGGGCGCCCATGCCCTGCCGGTGGTCACCGCCGTGGTCATGCGCGACACCGCCGAGGTCTTCGACCACCATGCCCTCGACCCGGAAGTGGTGGTCGAGCAGGCGCGCGGCGTGCTCGAGGACGTGACCATCGCCGCCTGGAAGGTGGGCTACCTGGGCTCGGCCGAAGGCGTGAGCGCGGTGGCCGAGATCCTGTCCGACTACCCGGACGTGCCGCTGGTGGCCTACATGCCCAACCTGTCGTGGGTGGACGAGGACGAGCAGCAGGCCTACCTGGACGCCTACCGCGAGCTGGTGCTGCCGCAGACCGAGGTGCTGGTCGGCAGCCACCAGACGCTCACCGACTTCCTGCTGCCCGACTGGGACGCCGACCGCCCCGCATCGCCGCGCGAGCTGGCCGTGGCCGCGTCCGAGCACGGCACGCGCTTCGTGCTGGTCACGAGCGTGCCGCTGCCCGACCAGTTCCTCGACAACGTGCTGGCCTCGGCCCAGGGCGCCATCACCGGCGAGAAGTTCGAGCGCTTCGAGGTGAGCTTCGTGGGTGCCGGCGACACGCTGTCAGCCGCCTTGGCCGCCCTGTTGGCCGCCGGCAGCGAGCTGCACATGGCGGTGGGCGAATCACTCGCCTTCCTCGACCAGGCGCTGGATGCGGGCTTCCGCCCCGGCATGGGCAACGTCATCCCCGACCGCTTCTTCTGGGCGCTGCCGCCCGGTGAAGAAGGCGAAGCCGGCCCCGAAGGCGGCCCCGGCGAAGACGGCGACGTGCCGGGCACGCGCCACATCCACTGAACTCGCTTTTCATGTCCAACGAATCCCTGTTCGAACGCGCCCAGAAGGTCATCCCCGGCGGCGTGAACTCGCCCGTGCGCGCATTCCGCGCCGTGGGCGGCACGCCGCGCTTCATCGAGCGCGCGCAAGGCCCCTACATCTTCGATGCCGAGGGCAAGCGCTACATCGACTACATCGGCTCCTGGGGGCCGATGATCCTCGGCCATGGCCACCCGGCCGTGCTCGAGGCGGTGCAGAAGGCGGCGCTGGACGGCTTTTCCTTCGGCGCGCCGACCGAGCGCGAGATCGAGCTGGCCGAGGAAATCCTCAAGCTCGTGCCGAGCATGGACATGGTGCGCCTGGTCAGCTCCGGCACCGAGGCGGCGATGAGCGCACTGCGCCTGGCGCGCGGCACCACCGGCCGCAACAAGATCGTCAAGTTCGAGGGCTGCTACCACGGCCACGCCGATTCGCTGCTGGTGAAGGCCGGCTCCGGCCTCGCCACCTTCGGCAACCCGACTTCCGCCGGCGTGCCGGCCGAGGTGGTGCACCACACGCTCGTGCTCGAGTACAACAACCTCGAGCAGCTGGATGAAGCCTTCAGGCTGCACGCGAGCGACATCGCCTGCGTGGTGATCGAGCCCATCGCCGGAAACATGAACTTCGTGCGCGCCGCCGTGCCCTTCATGAAGCGGCTGCGCGAGCTGTGCACGCAGCACGGCGCGCTGCTGGTGTTCGACGAGGTGATGACGGGCTTTCGCGTCGCCCTGCATGGCGCGCAAAGCCTCTACGCGCAGGCGATTCCCGGCTTCGAGCCCGACATGAGCGTCTTCGGCAAAGTGATCGGCGGCGGCATGCCGCTGGCGGCCTTCGGCGCCAAGCGTGCCGTCATGGAGAAGCTCGCGCCGCTCGGGCCGGTGTACCAGGCCGGCACGCTGTCGGGCAACCCGGTGGCCACGGCCTGCGGTCTCGCGACGCTGCGCGAGATCCAGAAGCCCGGCTTCTTCGACGCCCTCGCCCAGCGCACGCAATCGCTCGTCACCGGCCTGCTCGGCGCGGCACGCGACGCCGGCATCCCGATGGTGGGTGACAGCCAGGGCGGCATGTTCGGCTTTTTCTTCGCAGCCGAGCTGGCGCAGAACTACGGCCAGGTGATGGCCACCGACAAGGAGCGCTTCAACCGCTTCTTCCACGGCATGCTGGATGCGGGCGTGTACTTCGCGCCGGCCTTGTACGAAGCGGGCTTCGTCAGCGCCGCCCACACGGGCGACGACATCGCGGCCACCATCGAGGCGGCACGCAACGTGCTGCGCTGAAGGCGGGCCGCAACATCCGCGGCCGCCAACAAGAACACCGCCATGCACATTCACATCCTGGGTATCTGCGGCACCTTCATGGGCGGCATCGCCGCGCTCGCCCGCGAGGCCGGACACAAGGTGACCGGCTGCGACGCCAACGTCTATCCGCCGATGAGCGACCAGCTGCGCGCACTGGGCATCGAGCTCATCGAGGGCTATACCGCCGACCAGCTCGGCGTGAAGCCGGATCTCTACGTCGTCGGCAACGTGGTCAGCCGCGGCAACCCGCTGATGGAGGCCATCCTCGACGCCGGCCTGCCCTACGTGAGCGGGCCGCAGTGGCTGGCCGAGAACGTGCTGCAGGGCCGCCACGTGCTGGCCGTGGCCGGCACGCACGGCAAGACCACCACGACGGCCATGCTGACCTGGGTACTGGAGGCGGCCGGGCTGAAGCCGGGCTTCCTCATCGGTGGCGTGCCGCTCAATTTCGGTGTGTCGGCGCGGCTGGGCGACACCTCGCGCGAACGCGCGCCCTTCGTGATCGAGGCCGACGAGTACGACACCGCCTTCTTCGACAAGCGCAGCAAGTTCGTGCACTACCGGCCGCGCACCGCGGTGCTCAACAACCTCGAGTTCGACCACGCGGACATCTTCGAGAACCTCGCCGCCATCGAACGGCAGTTCCACCACCTCGTGCGCACGGTGCCTGCGTCCGGCCGGCTGGTGGTGAACGCCCGCGAGGAAGCACTGCAGCGCGTGCTCGCCATGGGCTGCTGGAGCGAGGTGGTGCGCTTCGGTGCCCGCAAGGAAGCGCCCGGCGAGCTGCGCGCCCGCGGCGAGCCGCATGCCTTCGACGTGCTGCGCGGCAGCCTGAAGATCGCGCGGGTGGAGTGGTCGCAGATCGGCGAGCACAACCAGATGAACGCGCTGGCGGCCATCGCCGCGGCCGAGCACGTGGGCGTGGCGCCGGAAGTGGCCGCCGCATCGCTCGCGCGCTTCGAGAACGTGCGCCGCCGCATGGAACTGCGCGGCTCGGTCACCGTGGGTGGTGGCGAGGTGAAGGTCTACGACGACTTCGCGCACCATCCGACGGCAATGCGCACCACCATCAACGGCCTGCGCCGCAAGATCGACGCCCAGCAGAGCTCGCACCATGAGCCGCGCCAGCGCATCCTCGCGGTGTTCGAGCCGCGATCCAACACCATGAAGCTGGGCGCGATGAAGGCGCAGCTGCCCTGGTCGCTGGAGGAAGCAGACCTGTCGTTCTGCCACAGCGGTGGCCTGGGCTGGGATGCCGTCCAGGCGCTCGCACCGCTGGGCGAGCAGGCGGTCGTGGCGGACACGATCGACAAGCTGGTGGCACGCGTGGTGGCGGCGGTGAAGCCGGGCGATCACGTGCTTTGCATGAGCAATGGCGGCTTCGGGGGCATCCATCAGAAGCTGCTGGATGCATTGAAGGCCAAGGGCTGACCGTACGTGCGGCAGTCGCCACAGTGGCGGCCCAGGGATCAACCACAGAGCACACAGAGAACACAGAGTGAGTGCGTTGCCTCTGTGTTCTCTGTGTGCTCTGTGGTGAACATGCGATGTCTCGCGCGCACCCTCATCAATCTTCAATGACCACGCACCTGCTCTACCTGCACGGATTCCGTTCCTCGCCGCAGTCGATGAAGGCGTCGAAGGTCGCCGCGTGGATGAATGAACATCGGCCGGACGTGCACTGGTGGTGCCCTCAGCTGCCGCCATCGCCAAAGGAGGCCATGGCCATGGTCGAGCACGAGACCTCAGCTTGGCCGAAGGCCACGATGGCCGTCATCGGCAGCTCGCTCGGCGGCTTCTACGCGAGCATCGTGGCCGAGCGCACCGGCTGCCCTGCCGTGCTCATCAACCCGGCCGTCGAGCCGGCACGCGACCTCGCGAAGTACATCGGCGAGATCACCGCCTGGCACAGCGACGACAAGTTCTTCTTCCGCGAGGAGTTCGTCGACGAGCTGCGCTCACTGCGCCCCGCGACCATCACCCGGCCCGAGCGCTATTTCGCCTTCATCGCCAAGGGCGACGAAGTGCTGGACTGGCGGGAGATGCAGGCGCGCTACGTCGATTGCCGCATGCGGCTGCTCGAAGGCGGCGACCACGCCCTGAGCGATTTCGACGATCACTGGCCCGCGATGGCGGAGTTTCTCGGCCTCACCAGTGCAGGATGATCGAGATCACGCGGCCCCAGATCCACAGGTTGAACATCAAGAGCAGGACGGCGGAGGTGAGCCGGCGCAGCTTGCGCGCCCGCTTCATCCACAGGTCTTCGCCACTGATGATGAAGATCAGGAACGAGCCTGCCGTACCCGTGGCGAAGATGGCGCCGAGTACTCCGAGGATCCAATAGACGATGGTCATGGGGTCGCAAGCCTACAGGATGATGGCCAATCGTTCGAGCAGGAGAACCGCGAAGAAGCCCAGGGCGGCGATCACCGTCCACTTGATGATGCGCGTGCCCAGGCTGCGCCACTTCGGGTTTTTCGTGCCGACGTACATCGCCATGCACACCAGGCCCGCGGCGAGCAGGAAGAACAGGATGAGGCGGAAGATGGTCATGCGGCGGTCCGTCGCGCGCAACCTGCCCCACGGCGGGCAGCGGCATCCGAGAGGGGTGGCGTCACCCTCACGTCACCAGGCCGGCGCAAGGTCGGCCAACCCCGCCGGCGCCTTGCTCGCGTCGTCGAACGTGACGATCTCGTAGCTGCTCTTGTCGGCCAGCACGGCGCGCACCAACTTGTTGTTCAGTGCATGGCCCGAACGGTAGGCGACGTACGCACCGATGATCGGATGGCCGATCACGTACATGTCGCCGATGGCGTCCAGGATCTTGTGCTTCACGAACTCGTCGTCGTAGCGCAGGCCTTCGCCATTGAGCACCCGGTAGTCGTCGATGACGATGGCGTTGTCCATGCTGCCGCCCAGACCCAAGCCACGTGAACGCATCATCTCCACGTCGCGCGTGAAGCCGAAGGTGCGCGCTCGCGCGATCTCGCGCTTGTACTGGCCCGAGCCCATGTCGAACACCACGCGCTGGCCGGTCTGGTTCACGGCGGGGTGGTCGAACTCGATCTCGAAGGTGAACTTGTAGCCGTCGAAGGGCTCGAGCCGCGCCCACTTGAGCGACGGGCCCTCGCCTTCGCGGATCTCCACGGGCTTGAGGATGCGCAGGAAGCGCTTGGGCGCCTTCTGCAGCTCGATGCCCGCGCTTTGCAGCAGGAACACGAAGGACGCCGCCGAGCCGTCGAGGATGGGCACTTCCTCGTTGGTGATGTCCACGTAGAGGTTGTCGATGCCCAGGCCCGAGCAGGCCGACAGGAAGTGCTCGATCGTCTTGACCGCCGGCGCGCCGGGGTCGCCCCGGGCGCTGAGCGTGGTGGCCAGGCGGGTGTCGGTCACGGCATGCGCGTCCACCTCGATGTCCACGGGCGTGGGCAGGTCGGTGCGGCGGAACACGATGCCCGTGTCCGGCGGGGCCGGCCGCAGCGTCATCTCCACCCGCTGCCCGCCGTGCACGCCCACGCCCACCGCGCGGGTGAGGGACTTGAGCGTGCGTTGGGGGACCATGGGTCGGATTCTAGGTGGCTGTGGGGCAGGGCGAATGGCGCCAATATGCATCACCACGATTGGGATTCTTTCAAGCGAGGATCACAACACACCTCAGACAGCAGGCAAAGCAACACCACGAACCGACGAAGTCCGGGTCACATCCAGCGGCCGCCGCGGATCCGGCTATGCCGGTCCGCTGGCGGCGCCCCCTTGAGGGGGAGGCGCGTGAGCGCCTCGGGGGTGGGCCATCAGTCGGCTTGCTTGCGCAGGAACGCCGGGATCTCGATTTCATCCATCCCGTTGCTCGCCAGCGCATCCACCTTCGCTGCCGCCGTGCGGCCGTTGCGCCACACGCTCGGCGTGGTCAGCTGGCTGTAGTCGTGCGCGGGCGAGGTCTGGTGCACCGGCTGCGTCAGGATGGGCAGGTTGTCCGTCCCCGTGCGCTGCATCACCGCCGGTGCGCTGTGCACCACCTGGATCGGCGCGGCCTGGCGCTTTTGCGGCGACAAGCCGGTGGCGATCACGGTGACGCGCAGCTGGTCGCCCAGGCTCTCGTCATAGGCCGTGCCGTAGATGACGTGCGCATCTTCCGCCGCATAGCGACGGATCGTATTCATCGCGTTGCGGCTTTCGGACAGCTTGAAGGTGTTGCGGTTGGCCGCGATCAGCACCAGCACGCCGCGCGCGCCGGACAGGTCGATGCCTTCCAGCAGCGGGCAGGCCACAGCCGCATCGGCGGCCTTGTTGGCGCGGTCCGGGCCGCTGGCCGTGGCCGTGCCCATCATCGCCTTGCCGGGCTCGCTCATCACCGTCTTCACGTCCTCGAAGTCGACGTTCACGAGGCCCGGGATGTGGATGATGTCGCTGATGCCGCCGACCGCGTTCTTCAGCACGTCGTTGGCATGCGCGAAGGCCTGGTCCTGCGTCACGTCGTCGCCGAGCACGTCGAGCAGCTTGTCATTCAGGATGACGATCAGCGAGTCGACGTTGGCTTCGAGCTCGGCCAGGCCCGCATCGGCGGCCTTCATGCGGCGGTTGCCTTCGAAGTCGAAGGGCTTGGTCACCACGCCGACCGTGAGGATGCCCATTTCCTTCGCGACGCGTGCGATGACCGGTGCCGCACCCGTGCCCGTGCCGCCGCCCATGCCGGCGGTGATGAACAGCATGTTCGCGCCGGTGATGGCCGCGCGGATGCGGTCCACCGCCTCTTCGGCCGCGGCGCGCCCGGCTTCCGGCTTGGCGCCGGCGCCCAGGCCCGTGCTGCCCAGCTGGATGAGCTGATGCGATGCCGAGCGGTTGAGCGCCTGGGCATCCGTGTTCGCGCAGATGAACTCCACGCCTTGCACGCCTTGCGCAATCATGTGGTCGACCGCGTTGCCGACGCCGCCGCCCACCCCGATCACCTTGATCTGCGTACCCAGGTCGAATTCCTCGATCATTTCGATGGCCATGTCTGTAACTCCTTCAATGCAGTTGCCGTTTGTCTGTCGTATGTGTTCCCGCCGATTCATCGCCCCGGTGGCCCGGTGGTGCCGGGGTCCGAGGTCGCTGGCTTGTGTGTATTCGTGATCGCGGTGGATCGTGGGTCAGCCCCACCCCCGTTCGCACTGACCCTTCGACAGGCTCAGGACGGGGTGCGCCTTGCGGCGTATCGAAGTGCACGTGAGTCAAGGCCGAGGGCTTCGATACCTCAGCCCGAACGGAAATCGGTTGATGCATATCTTTCCCCTGCCTTTAGAAATTCCCCAGGAACCAATCTTTCATGCGCCCGAACAGGGTCTTGACCGACCCCGCCTGCTGCGCCGCGCGCATGCCGCGCGAACGCGCGATGCGGGCTTCCTCGAGCAAGCCCATCACCGTCGCCGACCGCGGGTTCGCGACCATGTCGTAGAGCGCGCCGCTGTAGGTCGGGATGCCCTTGCGCACGGGCTTGAGGAAGATGTCTTCCCCGAGCTCCACCATGCCGGGCATCACCGCCGCGCCACCCGAGATCACGATGCCTGAGGACAGGAGCTCCTCGTAGCCGCTCTCGCGGATCACCTGGTGCACGAGCGAATAGATCTCTTCCACGCGCGGTTCGATCACGCCGGCCAGCGCCTGGCGGCTCAGCATGCGCGGCGCGCGGTCGCCCAGGCCCGGCACTTCGAGCTGCTCCGACGGGTCGGCCAGCAACTGCTTGGCGACGCCGTACTCCACCTTGATCTCTTCCGCGTCCTTGGTCGGCGTGCGCAGCGCCATCGCGATGTCGCTCGTGATGAGGTCGCCTGCGATCGGGATCACCGCCGTGTGGCGGATGGCGCCGTCGGTAAAGATGGCCACGTCCGTCGTGCCCGCGCCGATGTCCACCAGCGCCACGCCCAGGTCTTTCTCGTCCTCGGTGAGCACCGCGTGGCTGGACGCGCTCGGGTTCAGCACCAGCTGCTCCACCTCGAGCCCGCAGCGGCGCACGCACTTCACGATGTTCTCGGCCGCACTCTGCGCGCCGGTCACGATGTGCACCTTCACCTCCAGGCGCCCGCCGCTCATGCCGATGGGCTCCTTCACCTCGTGCCCGTCGATCACGAACTCCTGCGGCTCCACGAGCAGCAGGCGCTGGTCGTTGGGGATGTTGATCGCCTTGGCGGTCTCCACCACGCGCGCCACGTCCACAGGCGTCACTTCCTTGTCGCGCACGATCACCATGCCGGTGCTGTTCTGCCCGCGGATGTGGCTGCCGGTGATGCCGGTGTACACGCGCGTGATCTTGCAGTCGGCCATCATCTCGGCCTCTTTCAGCGCCTGCTGGATGCTCTGCACCGTCGCGTCGATGTTGACCACCACGCCGCGCTTGAGACCGTGCGTGGGCGCGACGCCGAGCCCCGCCACCCGCAATTCGCCACCGGGCAGGACTTCGGCCACCACCGCCATCACCTTGGCGGTGCCGATGTCCAGTCCGACCACGAGATCCTTGTATTCCTTGGCCAATCGACTCTCCTATTTCTTGCTGTCTTTGGGGATCACCGTGGTGATGCCCTTGAGCCGAACCGCATATCCGTCGTTGTGCCGCAGGTCCGCATATTCGAGCGGGCGCTGGTAGCGCTGCGTCACCTGCGTGAGCGTGGCGAGGAAGCGCTCGGTGCGCGCGAGCACCTCGTCGTCCGTGCCGCGGCCGAGCTCCACCTCGGCGCCGGTGTCCAGCTCCGCGCGCCAGGAGCCGCGGCCCGACAGCGACAGGCTGTCGATGTGCGCATCCATGCGCTCGAAGAGCGGCTTGAGCCGGCCGAGCATCGCGAGCATGTGGACCGAGCTGCCCTCCGGGCCATTCAGCGTGGGCAGGCTGTCGTCCTCGACGTCGCCGATGTTGGCCTCGAACACCTCGCCGAAGGTGTTGACCAGCTTGTCGGTGGTCGCATCGCTGCCCCACACCGCCGCGGGCCGGTGCTCTTCCAGCCGCACCGCGAGCCGGTTCGGCCAGATGCGGCGCACGATGGCCTGGCGCACCCAGGGCACCGATTCGAAGGCGCGCTTGTCCTTCTGCAGGTCGGTGGTGAAGAAGTTGCCCGTGAGCTTGGGCGCCGCGTTGGCGCGGATGGTGGACACGCTGTTGCGCGCCACCTCGCCTTCGACGTGGATGGCGCGGATCGCGAAGATCGGCAGGCGCACCACCCAGTTCAGCGCCAAGACGGCCAGCGCCAGGCCCGCCACCACGAACAGGACGTTCGCGGTGACGTGCATCAGCCGCACGTCGCCCGGGATGGGCGAAGCGTTGGCGGTGAAGGCAGCGGCGGTGGCCATGCGCTGGGTTGGTGTTCGGTTGGTGTGCTTACTTTTTCTTCGGTGTGTCGAGCGCGGCTTGCGACAGCAAGTAGACGCACAGCTGTTCGTAGCTCATGCCGGTGGCGGCGGCCGCCTTGGGCACGAGCGAATGCGAGGTCATGCCGGGCGAGGTGTTGATCTCCAGCAGGAAGGGCTTGCGGTCGGTCTTGCGGATCATCAGGTCCGCCCGTCCCCAGCCGCGGCAGTTCAGCGTGCGGTACGCCGCGACGACGATGCGCTGGATCTCGCGCTCTTCCGCTTCCGGCAGGCCGCTGGGTACGAGGTACTTCACGACGTCGGTGAAGTACTTGTTCTGGTAGTCGTAGTCGCCCTCGGGCGCGACGATCTTGATGACCGGGAGTGCGTGCGCATCCTCACCCTGGCCCAGCACGCCGCAGGTCACTTCCTCGCCGTCGATGAACTCCTCGGCCAGCACGTCGGGGTCGTACTGCGTGGCGAGCGTCACCGCCTCCTGCATCTGCGAATAGCCTTCGACCTTGCTCACGCCGATGGACGAGCCTTCGCGCGGCGGCTTCACGATCAATGGCAGGCCGAGGTCGTCGGGGATGACGATGATGCGTTCGCGCGTCTGCTCTTCCGGCGCGAGCCGCACGTACTTCGGCGTGGGCAGGCCTTCGGCGATCCACACGCGCTTGGTCATCACCTTGTCCATGGCGATGGCCGACGCCATCACGCCGGAGCCGGTGTAGGGAATGCCGAGCAGCTCCAGCGCGCCTTGCACCGAGCCGTCTTCGCCGTGGCGGCCGTGGAGCGCGATGAAGCAGCGGTCGAAGCCGTCGCGCTTGAGCTCGGAGAGGTCCCGCTCGGCGGGGTCGAAGGCATGGGCATCGACGCCTTGCGATTGCAGCGCGGCGAGCACGCCGTTGCCCGACATGATCGACACCTCGCGCTCGGCGGAGTCTCCGCCGAAGAGAACTGCGACTTTGCCGAGAGCTTTCACATCAATGTTTGTCATGGCTGTCCTTTCAACATCTGGACCACCTGTGCCGGCACGTTCCCGATCGAACCCGCGCCCATCGAAATCACCACATCACCGGCCTTCACCTGGTCGGCGATGGCCTGGGGCATGTCCTTGATGTCGTCGACGAAGACGGCGTCAACCTTGCCCGCGACGCGCAACGCCCGCGCCAGTGCACGGCCGTCTGCCGCCACGATGGGCGCTTCGCCGGCGGCATACACCTCCGCGAGCAGCACCGCATCGGCCGTGCCGATGACCTTCACGAAATCCTCGAAGCAGTCGCGCGTGCGGGTGTAGCGGTGCGGCTGGAAGGCCAGCACCAGACGGCGGCCGGGGAAGGCGCCGCGCGCGGCGGCGAGCGTGGCGGCCATCTCGACGGGGTGGTGGCCGTAGTCGTCGATGAGCGTGAACACGCCGCCGTCCTTGGTGGGCAGGTCGTCGCCATAGCGCTGGAAGCGGCGGCCCACGCCGGTGAACTCCGCCAGGCCCTTGATGATCGGCGCGTCCGGCAGCTCCAGCTCCGTCGCCACAGCAATCGTCGCGAGCGCATTGAGCACGTTGTGCATGCCCGGCAGGTTCAGCGTGACCTGCATGTCGGGCATGCGGATGCCGTTGTGGCGCAGGACCGTGAAGCTCATGGTGCCGTCCAACGCCCGCACGTCGACGGCACGCACCATCGCGTCCTCGCCGAAGCCGTAGGTCACCATCGGGCGCGAGATCATCGGGATGATGGAGCGCACGCCCGGGTCGTCGCTGCACAGCACCGCTGCGCCGTAGAAGGGCATGCGGTGGATGAACTCCACGAAGGCCTGCTTCAGCCGCGCATAGTCGTGGCCGTAGGTGTCCATGTGGTCGGCGTCGATGTTCGTCACCACCGCCATCACCGGCAGCAGGTTGAGGAAGGACGCATCCGACTCGTCCGCCTCGACCACGATGTAGTCGCCGCTGCCCAGGCGCGAGTTGGCGCCGGCCGCGTTGAGCTTGCCGCCGATCACGAAGGTCGGGTCCACGCCGGCTTCGGCCAGCACGCTGGTCACGAGGCTCGTGGTCGTGGTCTTGCCGTGCGTGCCGGCGATGGCGATGCCTTGCTTGAGGCGCATCAGCTCGGCCAGCATCACCGCGCGCGGCACCACGGGCACGTGCTTGGCGCGTGCGGCGATGACCTCGGGGTTGTCGCCCTTCACCGCGGTGGAGGTGACGACCGCGCCCGCACCCGCGATGTTGGCCGCGTCATGGCCGATGGCGATGCGGATGCCCAGCGACGCGAGGCGCTGCGTGACCGAACCGTCGTTCTGGTCGGAGCCCGACACGGTGTAGCCGAGGTTGTGCAGGATCTCGGCGATGCCGCTCATGCCTGCGCCGCCTATCCCGACGAAGTGGATGTGTTTGACGGCGTGTTTCATGCGAAGCGTCCTTCGGCGCAGGCCCACGCCCTCACCCCAGCCCTCTCCCAGGGGGAGAGGGAGTGAAGAACGCGCGACATCGCCTCGTCCGACGAAGAAGCGAAAGAGTTACTCCCTCTCCCCCTGGGAGAGGGTTGGGGTGAGGGCATGGGCCTCGCAAGCAAACCGTACTTCATCAAGCCACCACCAATCGTTCCAACTCATCCGCCACCCGCGCCGCCGCCTTCGGCTTCGCCAAGGCACGCGCCTTCGTCGCCATCGCCAGCAAGGCATCGCGCGTGAGGCCCGACAGCAAGTCCGCCAGCTTGCGCGGCGAGAGTTCGTTCTGCGGCAGGTGCACGCCCGCGCCATGCGAGGCCAGCCACTGCGCGTTGTCGCGCTGGTGCGAGGTCGTGCTCACGACCAGGGGCACCAGCACGCCGGCCACGCCGGCCGCGCACAGCTCGCTCACCGTCACCGCACCGGCGCGGCAGACGATGAGGTCGCAGTCGGCGAGGCGGTTCGCCATGTCGTCGATGAAGGGCAGCACCTCGCCGCGCACCTTCGCCTGTTCGTAAGCCGCGAGCACCGCCGCGTGGTTGTTCGCACCCGTCTGATGCGTCACCACCGGCCGCGATGCTTCGTCGATCAGCGCGAGCGCCTGCGGCACGCAATCGTTCAGCGCCTTCGCACCCAGGCTGCCACCCACCACGAGCAGCTTCAACGGCCCCGTGCGGCCCGCGAAACGCTGCTCCGGTGCCGGCAGCGATTCGATCTCCGCGCGCACCGGGTTGCCCGTGACCACCGCGCGCTTGACCTTCGCGACCTCCGGCCCGTCGAAGCCGAAGGCGATGCGGTCGCACACGCCCAGCAGTGACCGGTTGCTCATGAGCAGAGCAGCGTCCGCATTCACGAGCATCAGCGGCTTGCCCAAGGCGCTGGTCATCAAGCCACCGGGGAAGCAGACATAGCCACCCATGCCCAGCACGGCATCCGGCTTGCGGCGCTTCAGGATCCAGCCGCAACTCCAGAACGCGGCCAGCAAGCGGAAGCCACCCGTGAGCGTGTGCACCAGCCCCTTGCCGCGCAGGCCGCTGAAGGTGATGTTGTCCATCGGGATGCCCGACGGCGGCACGAGCTTGTTCTCCATGCCGTGCGTGGTGCCCAGCCAGCTCACCGTCCAGCCGCGCGACTGCATCTCGCGCGCGACGGCAAGTCCGGGAATGACGTGGCCGCCCGTACCGGCGGCCATGACGACCAGGTGGCGGGCGGTCATGCGCGCCCTCCCCGCATCATCTGCCGGTTCTCGATGTCCACCCGCAGCACGATCGCAATCGAGATCAGGTTGAGCAGGATCGCCGAGCCGCCGTAGCTCATCAAGGGCAAGGTCAGTCCCTTCGTCGGCAGCAGACCGAGGTTCACGCCCATGTTGATGAAGGCCTGCCCGCCCATCCAGATGCCGATGCCTTGCGCGAACAGCCCAGCGAACACGCGGTCCAGCGCGATGGCCTGGCGGCCGATGTGGAAGATGCGGCGCGACAGCCAGAAGAAGGACACGATCACGCAGGCCACGCCGATGAAGCCCAGCTCCTCGCCGATCACGGCCAGCAGGAAGTCGGTGTGCGCCTCGGGCAGGTAGTGCAGCTTCTCGACGCTGGAGCCCAGGCCCTGTCCGAAGATCTCGCCGCGGCCGAAGGCGATGAGCGAATGCGACAGCTGGTAGGCCTTGCCCAGCGTGTACTTCTCGTCCCACGGGTTCAGGTACGCGAAGATGCGCTCGCGCCGCCATTCGCTGAAGGTGATCATCAGCACGAAGGCGCCCACCAGCACCGCGGTGATGAGCAGGAACATGCGCCCGTTCACGCCGCCCAGGAAGAGGATGCCCATCGCGATCGCCGCGATGACGAGGAAGGCGCCCATGTCCGGCTCGGCGAGCAGCAGCAGGCCGATCACCGCCACCGAGATCGCCATGGGCAGCACGGCGCGCAGGAAGTTCTCCTTCACGTCCATCTTGCGCACCATGTAGCCGGCCGCGTACATCGCGATGCCAAGCTTGGCGAGCTCGGACGGCTGGAAGTTCAAGATGCCCAGCGGAATCCAGCGGCGTGCGCCGTACACCACCTTGCCCACGTGCGGCACGAGCACCAGCACGAGCAGCAGCAGCGAGGCCACGAAGATCCACGGCGACATCTTTTCCCAGAAGCTCAAGGGGATCTGCACCGCCACCAGCGCGCACAGCGTGCCGATGCCGATGAACATGATGTGCCGCGTGAGGAAGAAGGTCGGCGCATAGCGCGAGAACTTCGGGTTGTCGGGCATGGCCACCGTGGCGCTGTAGACCATGACGAGGCCCATCGCCACGAGCGCCACCACCACCCAGACCAGCGCCTGGTCGAAGCCCAGAACCTTGGTCGGCTGGCCGGAAGACACGTTGATCCAGTCGCGCACCGGCAGGCTCGCGCCCTGCTCCGCATCCTTGCGGAACAGGCCGCCGACGCGCGCCTTGAGCGCGTCGAGGCCGAAGCGGGCAGCAGCGGTCACCGTGCGGCCTCCTTGCGATGGTTGCCGGCGTTCATGGCGATGGACGGCGTCGCGTTCATGCGCTCAAGTCCCCCGCCTCAGCCGCCATGGCGCGCACTTCGTTCACGAAGACTTCGGCGCGGTGGGCGTAGTTGCGGAACATGTCGAGGCTCGCGCAGGCTGGGCTCAGCAACACGGCGTCGCCGGCATGGGCGCGCGTGAAGGCCCAGCGCGTGGCGGCCTCGAGCGTGTCGTGGCGCTGGATCGCGATGCCTGCCTGCACGATGGCGTCTTCCACGGCCTGCGCATCGCGGCCGATGGTGGCCACGGCCCGCGCATGGCGCGCGACCGGTTCGGCCAGCGGGGAGAAGTCCTGGCCCTTGCCATCTCCGCCGAGGATGACGACGAGCTTGGCGGGCGACTTGTCCATGCCCAGCCCGTTGAGCGCGGCGACGGTGGCGCCGACGTTGGTGCCCTTGCTGTCGTCGTAGGCATCCACGCCGTTGACGGTGGCGATGTATTCCACGCGATGCGGCTCGCCGCCGTATTCGCGCAGGCCATGCAGCATGGGCGCGAGCGGGCAGCCGATGGCCGTAGCGAGCGCCAGCGCCGCGAGTGCGTTGGCCGCGTTGTGGCGGCCGCGCACGCGCAGCGCATCGGCCGGCATGAGGCGCTGGATGATGAGGTCTTCTTCCTCGACCGCGGCGCCCTTCTTCGGTTTCTTGATCGTCTCGTCGGCTTCCATCGCACGCACGAGCCAGGCCATGCCATTCTCGTCAATGAGGCCGAAGTCACCAGGGTTGCGCGGCGCGTCGAGGCCGAAGCGCACCACGTCGCGCGGCACGAACTTGGGCAGCTTGACCTTCTTGCCGGCGGGCGCCTCCGGCGGCTGCGGCACGAGCGCTTCCACGGCCGGGTCGTCGCGGTTGATGACCATCACCGCGTTCTTGCCGAAGATGCGCGCCTTGGCCGCCGTGTAGGCCGGCATGGAACCGTGCCAGTCGAGGTGGTCCTGCGTGATGTTGAGCACCGTCGCCGCGCTGGGCTCGAAGCCCTTGGCTTCGTCGAGCTGGAAGCTGGACAGCTCCAGCACCCAGACCTCGGGCAAATGCTCGAAGACCGGGCCGGGCGGCGGCGGCGGGATGAGATGCAGCGGCGGGCCGTCGAGGTCGATGGTGGATGCGGCGTGGATGGAGGCGACGTCGTGCGGTGCGCCTGCGGCGCCCTCACCCTCGGTCCCTACCCCAGAGGGAGAGGGAAGATCGGCCGCGTCGTTGTCTAGGGCCGCCTGCTCTTCACCCTCTCCCTCCGGGATAGGGCTGGGGTGAGGGTCATCGGCCGTTGCGCCGGCTTGAACCGCTTCAACGACCACCGGCACGCCCTCTTCACTCAGCACCACGTCCTGCATCGCCTCATCGACAGCGGCCGACACGTCCTCCACCGCAGCGTCTTCCACCACCGCCACCGGCTCCAGGTCCAGCGCATCCGACAGCGTCTGCAACATCGTCGGCCCGATGTTCCCGGCCATCGCCACGCGCTTGCCCGCGCGCTCGACGAACATCGCCGTCATCGCCGTCGTCGTGGTCTTGCCGTTGGTGCCGGTGATGGCCAGCACCTTGGGCGCGTAGCCGCGCTCGGCCTTCAGGTCTTCGAGCGCACGAGCAAAGAGCTCGAGCTCGCCTTGCACCAGCGCACCCGCATCGGCCGCACGCGCGATGGCGGGCGCGATGCGCTCATCAGTCGGCGCCAGGCCCGGGCTCTTGAGGACCAGCTGGACACCTTCAATCGCCTCGTCCGGAAGCGCGCCGGTGAACAACTTCGCCCCCGGCACGTGCTCGACCAGCGCCGCCGCATTCGGCGGCGTCTCGCGCGAATCCCACACGCGCACGGTGGCACCACAGCGCGCACTCCAGCGCGCCATGGCCAAGCCGGACTCACCGAGTCCGAGCACCAGCACCGTGATGTCCTTCAGATGTTTCATCGCAGTTTCAAGCTCGCCAACCCGACGAGACACAAGAGCATGGTGATGATCCAGAAGCGGACCACCACCTGCGTTTCCTTCCACCCCGATTTCTCGAAGTGGTGATGAAGCGGCGCCATCTTCAAGATGCGCCGTCCCTCGCCAAACCGTTTCTTGGTGAACTTGAACCAGCTCACCTGCAGCATCACCGACAGCGCTTCGGCCACGAACACGCCGCCCATGATCCCGAGCACGATCTCTTGCCGCGTGATCACGGCGATCGTGCCCAGCGCACCACCCAGCGACAGCGCACCCACGTCGCCCATGAAGACCTGCGCCGGATGCGTGTTGAACCACAGGAAGGCCAGGCCCGCACCAGCCATCGCAGCGCAAAAGATGAGCAGCTCACCCGCGCCCGGGATGTAGGGGAACAGCAGGTACTTGCTGTACACCGAGCTGCCCGTGACGTAGGCAAACACGCCCAGTGCCGAGCCCACCATCACCACCGGCATGATGGCCAGGCCATCGAGCCCGTCGGTGAGGTTCACCGCGTTGCTCGCGCCCACGATCACGAAGTAGGTGAGGATGATGAAACCGAAGACGCCCAGCGGGTAGCTGACGGTCTTCACGAACGGCACCATCAAGTCGGCCTTGGGCGGCAGCGCGTTGGAGAAGCCGCTTTGCACCCAGCGGATGAAGAGCTCGATCACGCGCAGGTTGGATGTTTCCGACACGCTGAACGCCAGGTAGAGCGCGGCGATGAGCCCGATCATCGACTGCCAGAAGTACTTCTCCTTCGAGCTCATGCCCTCGGGGTTCTTCTGCACGACCTTGCGCCAGTCGTCCACCCAGCCGATGGCGCCGAAGCCCAGCGTCACGACCATCACGATCCACACGAAGCGGTTGCTCCAGTCGAACCAGAGCAGCGTGGACACGCCGATCGCAATCAGGATCAGCACGCCACCCATGGTCGGCGTGCCGCTCTTGGCGATGTGCTCCTTCACGCCGTACTCGCGGATGGGCTGGCCGATCTTCATCTCGGTGAGGCGGCGGATCACCCACGGCCCGAACGCGAGGCCGATGAGCAGCGCAGTCATCGCGGCCATCACCGCGCGGAAGGTGATGTACTGGAAGACGCGGAAGAAGCCGAATTCCGGCGACAGCGACTGGAGCCAGCTCGCCAGACTAAGCAGCATGCGAAGCTCCCGGTGTGGTCGTCAACGCATGGACGACCTGTTCCATCTTCATGAAGCGCGCCCCTTTCACCACCACCGACGCGGCGGCCGGTGCCATGGGCAGCGCGGCCAGCAGCATCGCCACATCCTCGAAATGCCGTGCGCCATGGAAGGCGGCGCTCGCGTGCGTGCACAGCGCGCCCACCGTCCACAGCGATTCGATGCCGCGCTCCTGTGCGTAGGCACCCACCTCGCGGTGGAACTCGGGGCCCTTCTCGCCCACCTCGCCCATGTCGCCCAGCACCAGCCAGCGCGGGCCGGGCAAGGCGGCGAGCACGTCGATGGCGGCGCGCACGGAGTCGGGGTTTGCGTTGTAGGTGTCGTCCACCAGCGTGACGCTGCGGCCATCGCGCTGGAAGCTCTTGACCTGCGAGCGGCCCTTGACCGGCGCGAAGGCTTCGAGCCCACGCACGATGGCGTCGATGGGGCAGCCCGTGGCCAGCGCGCAGGCGGTGGCGGCCAGCGCGTTCTTGACGTTGTGTTCGCCGGCCACACGCAAGGTGAGCGATGCTGTGCCGGCCGGCGTGTGCAGCGTGACGTCCCAATGGTCGCCGGCCCAGACGCCCTCGCCTGTCACGTCGGCGGGGCCTTGCGTCGCAAAGGTGATGACGGGCCGGCGGCCGGCCATCTGCCGCCAGAGCGGCGCGTAGGCATCGTCCGCGGGGAACACCGCAACACCCAGCGGCCCGAGTGCCTCGATGGCCGAGCCGTTCTCGCGCGCCACCGCCTCCACGCTCGCCATGAATTCCTGGTGTTCGCGCTGCGCGTTGTTGACAAGCGCCACCGAAGGCGCGGCCATCTTCGCGAGCAGCGCGATCTCGCCGACGTGGTTCATGCCCAGCTCGACCACCGCGGCGCGGTGCCAGGCTTCATCGTTCTGCCGCAGGCGCAGGAGCGTGAGCGGCACGCCGATGTCGTTGTTGAAGTTGCCTTGCGTGGAGAACGCGCCATCGGCCAGCCACGCCTTGAGGATGGACGCGATCATCTGCGTGACCGTGGTCTTGCCGTTGCTGCCGGTGACAGCGATGAGCGGCAGGTGGCAGCGCGCACGCCAGGCACGGGCCAGCTCGCCCAAGGCCGCGCGCGTGTCGGCCACCTGCAGGCCCGACAAGCCGGCCTCGGCAATGCCGTGCTCCGCGATCACCGCCACCGCGCCGGCGGCTTTGGCCTGCGGCAGGAAGTGGTGCGCGTCGAAGCGCTCGCCCTTGATGGCGACGAAGAGATCCCCCGCGGCCAGCGTGCGGGTGTCGGTGTGCACGCGTGCGATGGCAACCGAGCCATCGCCGACGAGTGCCGAGCCGGGCAACAAGGCATGAGCCTGCGCGAGCGTCATCATCATGACTGGCTCCTTCGGTCGTCGCCGTAGCGCACCAGCGCCGCATGCGCTTCGGTCACGTCGGAAAACGGGTGCTTCACGCCGTTCACGTCCTGGTAGTCCTCGTGGCCTTTGCCGGCGATGAGGATCACGTCATCGCCGTCGGCCAGCTGCACCGCCTGCGCGATGGCCAGGCGCCGGTCTTCGATCACCAGCGGCCTGTAGTCGGGCGTCATGCCGGCGACGATCTGCGACAGGATCAGCGTAGGCGATTCCATGCGCGGGTTGTCGCTGGTCACCACCACGACGTTGGCGTTCTGCTGCGCGATGGCGCCCATCAGCGGACGCTTGGACGCGTCGCGGTTGCCGCCGCAGCCGAACACGCACCACAGCTTGCCGTCGCGCGCCTGCGCCAGCGGCTTCAAGGCCTTGAGCGCCTTTTCCAATGCGTCGGGGGTGTGGGCGTAGTCCACCACCACCTCGGGCAGGTTCTGATAGTTGTGAACCTCGTCGTCGTAGCGCGCTTCCGCCGACACGCGGTGCATGCGGCCGGGCACCGGACTCAGCAGCGCGCAGGCACGGGCGGCATCGGCCAGCTCGATGCCCAGCGCGCGCAAGGCGCCGATCACGGCCAGCAGGTTCGAGACGTTGTAGTCGCCGATGAGCGTGGTGCGCACCAGCGCTTGCTGCTCGCCCTCGTACACCTCGAAGGCGAGTCCGCCTTCGTGGTAGCCGATGTCGTGCGCGATGAGCCGCGCGTCTTGCCCGACGGAGTAGGTCCACAGGTCGATGGCCGATCCCTGCAGCGCACGCGCCAACGCCGCGCCTTGCGGGTCGTCGATGTTCAGCACCGCGGCACCCAGGCCCGGCCAGGCGAAGAGCTGCGCCTTCGCTTGCCAGTAGGACTCCATGGTCCCGTGGTAGTCCAGGTGGTCCTGCGTGAAGTTGGTGAACATCGCCACGTGCACATGCGTGCCCGTGAGCCGGTGCTCGACGATGCCCACCGACGAGGCCTCGATCGCGCAGGCATCGAAGCCCGCGTCCGCGAAGCTCTTGAACGCGGCGTGCATCACCACCGGGTCGGGCGTGGTGAGGCCGGTGGACATCATGTTGCCGGGGTCGCCGTCCGACGGCGGCTCGCCGATGCCCAGCGTGCCGATCACGCCGCTGCGGTGGCCGAGCGCCGTGAGCGCCTGCGCCACCCACCAGGTGGTGGAGGTCTTGCCGTTGGTGCCCGTGCTCGCGACGATGCGCAGCCGGTCGCTCGGCTTGCCGAGGAAGCCATGCGCCAGCGGCCCGGTGAGCGCCTTCAGCCCCTTCATCGCGGCGACGCGCTCGTCGCCCTCGAGGTCGAAGGCGGCGATGCCGTCCAGCTCGACGATGCAGGCCACCGCGCCTTGGCGCAGCGCGGTCTGCACGTACTGCCGGCCATCGTGCGTTGTGCCGGGCCATGCGACGAAGGCGTCGCCGTTGATCACGCGCCGGCTGTCCGTCGTGAGCGACACCGCGCCGCGCTTGGCGAGCCACTTGAGCGCGTCGGCGACGGAGTTCAGGATGCGCGGCATCAGAAGCTCTCCTCTTCGGCGGGGATGGCGTTCTGCACGATCTGCGGGCGCACGTCCTGGTCGGGCGGCACGCCCATGGAGCGCAGCGTCTGCTGCACCACTTCGCTGAAGACGGGGCCGGCCACGTCGCCGCCGAAGTGCGCGCCTGCAGTCGGCTCGTCCACCATCACGGCCACGATGATGCGCGGGTTGCTGATGGGCGCCATGCCCACGAACCAGGCGCGGTATTTCTTCTCGGCGTAGCCCTTGCCTTCCTGCTTGTAGGCGGTGCCGCTCTTGCCGCCCACCGAGTAGCCCAGCGCCTGCGCGCGCGGCGCGGTGCCGCCGGGGCCGCACACCATGTGCAGCATCTCGCGGATGCTCTGGGCCGTCTTCGGGCTCACGATGCGGATGCCGTTGACAGGCTCCTTGTTCTTCTCGAGCGAGACGGGGATGAGCTCGCCGTCGCGCGCGAACACCGTGTAGGCATGCGCGATCTGCAGCAGCGACGCCGACAGGCCGTAGCCGTAGCTCATCGTCGCCTGCTCGATCGGGCGCCAGGTCTTGTACGGGCGCAGCCGGCCGGTCACGGCGCCGGGGAAGGCGATCTGCGGCTTCTGGCCGAAGCCCACCTGCGTGTACAGCTCCCAGATTTCGCGCGGCTGCATCTGCATCGCCATCTTGACGGTGCCGACGTTGCTCGATTTCTGGATCACCTCGGCCACCGTCAGCGCGCCGTGCGGGTGCGCATCGCGAATGGTCGAGCCGGTGATGGTGATGCTGCCGGGCGCCGTGTTGATGACGGTGTTGGGCGTGACGCGGCCGGTCTCCATCGCCCAGGCGGCGATGAAGGGCTTCATCGTCGAGCCCGGCTCGAAGGTGTCGGTGATGGCGCGGTTGCGCAGCTGCTGGCCCGACAGGTTCTTGCGGTCGTTGGGCGTGAAGCTCGGGTAGTTGGACAGCGCGAGGATCTCGCCCGTCTGCGCATCCAGCACCACCACGCTGCCGGCCTTGGCATGGTGCTCGGCCACCGCGTCGCGGATGCGCTGGTAGGCGAAGAACTGCACCTTCGAATCGATGGACAGCTCGATGTCGCGGCCGTCCAGCGGCTGCACGCTGTCGCCGATGTCTTCCACCACGCGGCCCAGCCGGTCCTTGATCACGCGGCGGGTGCCGTCGCGGCCGGCCAGGTCGCGCTGGAACGCGAGCTCGATGCCTTCCTGGCCCTTGTCTTCCAGGTTGGTGAAGCCCACCACGTGCGCGGCCGCTTCGCCTTCCGGGTAGCGGCGCTTGTATTCAGGCACCTGGTGCACGCCCTTGATGTTGAGCGCGAGCACAGCCTTGGCCACGTCCTCGTCGACCTGGCGGCGCAGCCACACGAAGTTCTGGTTGTCCTCGAGCCGACCTTCCAGTTCCTTGACGCTCATGCCCAGCAGCTTGGCGAGCTGGGCACGCTGCTGCTTGTCGGCCTCGAAGTCCTTGGGGATGGCCCACAGCGACGGCACGCGCACGCTGGACGCGAGGATCAGCCCGTTGCGGTCGATGATGCGGCCGCGGCTGGCGGGCATGTCCAGCGTGCGGGCGTAGCGGATCTCGCCTTGCTTGAGGAAGAAGGACGAGCCGACGATCTGCACGTACACCGCGCGACCGAGCAGCGCGACGAAGCCCAGGCCCACCATCGCGACGAGGAACTTCGATCGCCAGCCTGGCGTGGGCGACGCGAGCAGCGGGCTGCTCGAGTAGTTGACGCTGCGCACGCTGACCGCGCCCGCCTTGCCGGCCTTCTTCTTGCTCATTCCTTCCAGCCAGTTCATTGGCCACCTCCCGCCGGCGCGGACGCGGCCTTCGAGTAAGTGACGTACTGCGTGATCGCCGGATTCGCACTGCGCATCGCGAGCTTCTCGCGCGCCGTCTTCTCCACGCGCAGCGGCGTCGCCTGCGATTGCTTCTCGGTCTTCAGCCGCTCGAACTCGAGGTCGAGCGACTTCTCTTCGCTCTGCGCCTTGTCGAGCTCGCCGAAAAGGCGGCGCGCGTCATAGGAGACGCGCACGAGGTAGATGCTGCTGGCGATGAGCATCACGAGGAGCACTACGTTGAGCCGCGTCATGCCGGCACCTCCGTCCGCTCAGCCACGCGCATGACTGCCGAACGCGAACGCGGATTGGCCCGCACCTCCGTCTCCGATGGCTTGACCCGCCCGAGCGAGTGCAAGCGCGTCGGCTTGGGCTCCGCAAACGGCACGCGACGATCCACCACGCTCTTGCTTTCGCGGGCGATGAAGGTCTTCACGATGCGGTCTTCCAGCGAGTGAAAGCTGATGACGACGAGGCGCCCGCCCGGTGCGAGCAGTTGCAGCGACGACTTCAGCCCTTGTTCGAGCTCCTCAAGCTCGGCGTTGACAAGAATCCGAAGAGCTTGAAATGTGCGCGTTGCAGGGTCCTGGCCCGGTTCGCGGGTTTTGACCGCACGAGCCACGACGTCGGAAAGCTCCCGTGTTGTTCGAACAGGATTCCCGCTCTCGCGCCGAGCAACAAGCGCCTTTGCAACCTGTATAGCAAACCGTTCTTCCCCATAGTCACGTATCACCTCCGCAATGTGGCGCTCGTCTGCGCGAGCAAGAAACTCCGCAGCGCTCTCGCCGCGGGTGGTGTCCATGCGCATGTCCAGCGGCCCGTCGAAACGGAAGCTGAACCCGCGGATGGGGTCGTCGATTTGCGGGGATGACACGCCCAGGTCCAGCAGCAGGCCGTCGACCTTGCTGACGCCCAGGGCGGCAAGCGTGGGCAGCATCTGCCCGAAGCTCGTGTGATGGATGGAAAAACGCGGGTCACTGACCCGCGTTGCTCCAGTGGTCGCGGCGGCGATGGCCTGTGGATCGCGGTCGATGGCGAGCAGCCGGCCCTTCTGGCCCAGCCGCTCGAGGATGAGGCGCGAATGTCCGCCCCGCCCGAAGGTGCCGTCGACATAGATGCCGTCCGGATTGGTGACGAGCGCGTCCACCGCCTCGTTCAAAAGGACGGTGGTGTGCAGGTAATCGTTGGGCGAGGTGCTCACGTGTCAGCTCAGAAGCTGAAGTCCTTGAGCGCATCGGGCATTTCCGATGCCATGACCTTGGCCTCGTGCTCGGCGTAGCGGGCGGCATCCCAGAGCTCGAAGTAGTTGCCCATGCCCAGCAGCATCACGTCGCGGGTGAGTCCTGCGGCGGCGCGAAGCTCGGGGGCGATGAGCACGCGGGAGGAAGCGTCGATCTCCACGTCCATCGCGTTGCCCAGGAAGATGCGCTTCCAGCCGCTGGCCGCCATGGGGAGGGCGGCCACTTTTTCACGGAAGGTTTCCCAGGCGGGGCGCGGAAAGATCATGAGCGACCCCTCCGGATGCTTGGTGATGGTGAGCTGGTTCACGCCCATCGCGGACAGGACTTCGCGGTGACGCGACGGCATGGCGATTCGCCCCTTGCCGTCCAGCGTCAACGCAGCTGGCCCCTGAAACACGATGTTTGCCACCCCAGACCCCATTTCGGTGCCACAGCCCAGGGTCCGATCCGGGCATGCCACCATTTCCCACAAAAGTGCACTTATCTGCACTGTAGCTCATGGGATGAGCCCGGTCAACGAAAACTCAAAGAAAAAATCAATGGAATCAAGTACTTAGACGCGCATCTTCAATCGTGACCGCATGCAAAAATCATCGCAAAAATAAGGACTTGCGTGGGGCTGTGAAAGTGATGGATGAAAAGAAGGGGCGGAAAAACCCGCCCAGCCGCGCACACGGCAATTGCCGTCAAAAGCTGCTGTCGAGCGGCGTTTTTGCGCCGAAGTGACCGCGTCCGGTGCCGATCAGGCTGGCATCACTCCGCCGGGCCGGCCGATGCTGCCCCCCCCATTCGGTCCTTCCATCTTCCCCCGACGCCCAGCGGCTCGAGCGCGCCGAGAAGGAAGGCCTTGCTCGCGGCGTAGTCGGTGACGCCGAAACCCAGGTGGCCGGAGATACGGTGCTTCTTCGAGAGGCCTGTGGTCATGAAGGCGCCAATTTTGCGGCTGCCCTCTGACCCGTCCCGCCACTGGGATTCGGACAGGGCCGGAGCGCAGGCGACGCCAATGTTTATGGGATCTTTATGCGCAAGCTGATACAAGGCGTCGTCATTTCAGTTCGGCATCTCATGGAACAAGACCACAACCGCCAAGGCCTCGCAACGCTCACGCTCGGTGCAATCGGTGTCGTCTACGGCGACATCGGAACCAGCCCGCTGTACACCATCAAGGAAGTCTTCAGCCCCGGCACCGGGGTGCCGCTGGACGCGGAGCACCTCGTCGGCGCCACGTCGGTGATCTTCTGGGCACTGATGATGGTGGTGACGCTCAAGTACGTCGCCCTCATCCTGCGGGCGGACAACCGCGGCGAAGGCGGCATCATGGCCTTGACGGCGCTGGCTGCCCATGCGGCTGGCTCCACCGCCAGGCGGCGCAGCTTCCTGCTCCTGCTGGGCGTCTTCGGCGCGGCGCTCTTCTACGGCGACAGCGTCATCACCCCTGCCATCTCGGTGCTGAGCGCGGTGGAGGGCATCGAGGTGGTCACGCCGGCCCTCAAGGCCTACGTGCTGCCCATCTCGATCGGCGTGCTCGTCGGCCTGTTCGTCGTCCAGCGTCACGGCACCGGCACCGTCGGCAAGATGTTCGGGCCCGTCATCACCATCTGGTTTGCCGCCCTGGCCGTCACCGGCGCCGTGCAGATCTCGCAGCAGCCCGCCATCCTCGCAGGGCTGAATCCGCTGCATGCTTGGCATTTCCTGCACGAGCGCGGCTGGCAGGTGTTCGCGGCCGTCGGCGCCATCGTGCTGGCGTTGACGGGCGCCGAAGCGCTCTACGCGGACATGGGCCACTTCGGCAAGAGGCCCATCCAGATCGCCTGGACCGGGCTCGTGCTGCCGGCGCTCGCCTTGAACTACTTCGGGCAAGGCGCGCTCCTGATGCGCACGCCCGCGGCCATCGAGCATCCCTTCTTCCACCTCTTTCCGGGCCCCTGGCTGATCCCCGCGGTCGTGCTGGCCACCTGCGCGACGGTCATCGCATCGCAGGCCGTGATCTCGGGCGCCTACTCGATGACCAAGCAGGCCATCCAGCTGGGCTTCCTGCCGCGCATGCAGGTCATGTACACGTCCGCCAAGGAGGCCGGGCAGATCTACCTTCCGCTGGTGAACTGGGTGCTGTTGATCGCCGTCATCCTCGCCACGGTCGGCTTCGGAAGCTCCTCGGCGCTCGCCTCGGCCTACGGCATCGCGGTCACCGTGACCATGCTCATCACGACGGTGCTCACCTTCTTCGTCGTGCGCCACGGCTGGAGCTATCCGTTGTGGCTGTCGCTGGCAGCCACGGGGGTGTTTCTCGCGCTCGACGCCGTGCTCGTGGCCTCGTGCTCGCTCAAGTTCATGGAAGGCGGCTGGTTCTCGCTGGCCATGGGCGTCACGGTCTTCACCGTCATGGCGACGTGGAAGCGCGGCCGCGCGCTGCTGATGGAGCAGATCCAGGCCAACGATCCGGAACTGCTTCCCTTCATCACGGCGATCGCGCAGGACGACGTGCCTCGCACGACCCGCACGGCGGTCTACACCGTCGCCAACCCGGAGACGGTGCCCCAGGCGCTCATGCACAACCTGAAGCACAACCGCGTCCTGCACGAGCAGAACGTGATCCTCACGGTGGTGTTTCACGACGTCCCTTGGGTAGACCCGTCCGAGAGCGTCGAGGTGAAATCACTGGTCCCGGGTTTCTGGCAGGTGCGCGTCAACTACGGCTTCAAGGACACGCCGGACATCCCGCACGCGCTGGAGCTGTGCGACAAGCACGGCCTGCGAATCAACACCTTCGAGACCAGCTACTTCCTGAGTCGGGAAACAGTCGTTCCCACCAAGGGATCGGGGATGGCGCACTGGCGGGAAAGGCTGTTCGCCGGCATGGCGCGCAACTCGGGCAGCGTGGTGGAATTCTTCAACCTGCCGAACAACAGCGTCATCGAGCTCGGGACCCGCGTACAGATCTAGCTAGACCCAGGCACGCCGACGCCCACCCGGCGTGCCGGTGAATCGCAGAATTTGCAGCATCTTTATGCGACAGACGCTAGCCTCGCAACGGACCCCTACATTCGATTCACGACGTGGCATCTCAGTTGTTCTGGCTCATCGCGACCCTGGAAGTGGGGCTGTCGATCGGCTTCGCCTTGCTGGTGAACAAGATCCCGAACTTGCGGCTCACGGACGATGATTTCCGCCTGGCCCGCAGCCAGCGCAAGGACAACTGGCTCGCATGCGCCGTCATCTGGACGGTGGTCTTCAGCGAAGGCTGTCCGATCCGGCAGGCCTTGTGGTTCGTGGGCGCCATGCTGCTGGCCTGGCTGATCCAGCGCACCGCGCATCGCGTGCGCCGGGTGCTGCGCCGCGCCTGAGCCCGCTCAAGGCACGAAGCGATAGCCGATCCCCGTTTCCGTCAGCAGGTGGCGCGGCTGCGATGTGTCCGCCTCGATCTTCTTGCGCAGCTGTCCCATGTACACCCTCAGGTACTGCGTGTCTTCGGCGTGGCTGGACCCCCACACCGCATGCAGCAGCTGGCGGTGGGTGCGCACGCAGTGCGGATGCCCCGTCAGGTGCGTGAGCAGGCGGTATTCGATGGGCGTGAGGTGCAGCGGCTCGCCGTCACGCTCCACGGTGCGCCGCATCAGGTCGATCTTCACGCCGCCGAACTCGACCACCGTGCTGCCGTCGCTCGCGCCGCGAGCCCGCCGCCGCAGGTGCGCCCGCACCCGCGCGAGCAGTTCCCCCGCGCTGAAGGGCTTGACCAGGTAGTCGTCCGCGCCGGCATCCAGCGCGCTGATCTTGTCGGCCTCCGTCGTTCGTGCCGACAGCACGAGGATGGGAACGTCCGACCATGTACGCAGGTCGCGGATCAGGTCTTCGCCATCGCCATCGGGCAGCCCGAGATCCAGCACCACCAGATCCGGCCGGCGCGTGCCCGCCTCGATGAGTCCGCGCTGCACGCTGTCGGCCTCGCACACGCCGAAGCCTTCGACCTCCAGAGACAGACGCACGAAACGGCGGATCTCGGCCTCGTCCTCAACCACCAGCACGACCGGCGCCGGATGACTCATGTTCGTTTCCTTCGATGTCATGCACGTCTTCCATGCAGGGGAGCGCCGGCGGCGTGCCGCGCGGCAGTTCGATGGTGAAGCGTGCCCCGCCTTGCGCCCGAGTGTCGCCGCGGATCGTCCCGTGGTGCGCTTCGACGATGGCGCGGCAGATGGCAAGCCCCAGACCGACGCCGGGCGTGGCGCTTTCCTTGCGGCCGCGCTCGAACATCTGGAAGACGGTTTCCTCACGCCCCTTGGGCAGCCCCGGGCCGTCGTCGTCGAGCGTGATGACCACGCGCTCGCTCGTGGACCTGGCGCCGATGCGAATCGTGCTCCCGGGCGGCGTGTACTTGCCGGCGTTCTCCAGCAGGTTGCACAGCACGCGTTCCATCAAGGCCGCATCGATCTCGACCATCGGCAGGTCTTCGGGCAGGCTGACCTGCACGCGCCGCGTGTCCAGCACGCCGGCCATCGCGTTCAGGGCGCTGCCCACCACTTCCTCCAGCGGCTGCCACTGCCGGTTCAGCTGCACTTGCCCTGACTGCAGCCGCGCCATGTCCAGCAGGTTGCTCACGAGCGAGTTCATGCGCAGCGCCGCATCGCGAATGCGCCCGGTCAGCTCGCGCTGCGGTCCACCGGGCGGCGGCTGCATCATCGCGAGCGACTCGGCCATGCCCACGAGCGCCGCCAGGGGCGTGCGCAGGTCGTGCGAAATGGCCGCCAACAGCGAGTGGCGCAAGCGTTCGGACTCCATCTGCACCGTCGTGTCCTGCGCCACGTCGACGTAGTGGATGCGCTCCAGCGAGATGGCCAGCAAGGACGCGCAGGTGTCCAGCAGGCGCCGCTGCTCGGGGCCCGCAAGACGCGCAGGGGCGGTCGGCTCGATCGCCAGCACCCCGCGCATTCGCATGGGCGCCTTGAGCGGCACGTAGAGCAAGGGCGACGCGGCCAGCGTGTTGGTGCCGTGTCCGGCGGCCTCGCCATGCTCGTATGCCCACTGGGCAATGCCCACGTCGATGCCCGCGGGCAGGTCGGGCAGCGGGAGCGGCCCGCTCATGCGATCGTTCAGGTCGGCCACGAGCAAGGCCGACCGCGCCCCAAATTCCGACTTCATGAACCGTGCCGCGATCTCGCCGATCTGCTCGGCCATCAAGGCGCCGGAGAGATCACGCGACAACGAATACAGCGCGCTCACCCGCTCCTCGCGCGAGGTGGCCACACGCGCCTGGAACTTCAGCCCCGCCGTCATCTGGCCGATGACCAGCGCGACCACGAGCATGACCGCAAAGGTCAGCAGATACTGCGCATCGCTCACGCTGAAGCTGAAGCGCGGCGGCACATAGAAGAAGTCGAAGGCAGCCACGCTCACGAATGCGGCCAGCACGGCGGGGCCGCGTCCGAAGCGCACGGCCACGGCCACCACGGCAAGCAGGAACACCATGACGATGTTGGCCAGGTCGAGCACCGCGTGCAGCGGCGCCGCCGCCAGCGTGACGGCACCGCAGATGGCCACGCTCCACGCATAAGGCAGCCAGGCGTTGGCAATGCGCTCGCTGGCGGCTTCGCCTTCGGATGCCCGGCGCGGCTGCCCCTCGCGATCGTGGGCGGGCAGCGCGATCTGGATCACGTCCAGGTCGCTGCCCTGCGCGCCGACGGCTTCGGCCAGCGTCAGCCGCCAGCGCCGCAGCGCACGCCCGGTGTCGCGGCCCAGCACCACGCGCGACAGGTTGTATTCGTGCGCATACCTCACGATGGTGGCCGCGAGCGTATTGCCGGTGAGGCTGACCGTGGTGGCGCCGCTGTCCTCGGCCACCTTGAGCACCCGCATCACGCGCTGCCGCGCCGCTTCGGGCATGCGCTGCAAGTGGGGCGTCTCCACGTAGATGCAGTGCCAGGGCACGCCGAGCTGCGCCGCCATCCGCGCCGTGCTGCGCACCAGCCTCTCCGAACGCTCGTCGGGGCCCACGCACAGCAGCAGCGATTCGCGCGTCTGCCACACCGGAGCCGCCGCGAGGTTGCGCCGGTACTGCAGCATCTCGTCGTCGACGCGGTCGGCGGTGCGGCGCAGCGCCAGCTCGCGCAGGGCGATGAGGTTGCCCTTGCGGAAGAAGTTGCGCACGGCGCGTTCGGCCTGCTGCGGCAGGTAGACCTTGCCTTCCTTGAGCCGCTGCAGCAGTTCATCGGGGGGCAGGTCGACGATGACGACCTCGTCGGTCTCGTCGAACACACGGTCGGGCACGGTCTCCCACACCTTGATGCCCGTGATGCCGCTCACGACGTCGTTCAGGCTCTCCAGGTGCTGCACGTTCATCGCCGACCACACGTCGATGCCCGCATCCAGCAGTTCCTCGACGTCCTGCCAGCGCTTGGGGTGGCGCGAGCCGGGCACGTTGGAATGCGCCAGTTCATCCACCAGGATGAGCGCGGGCTTTCGTGCCAGCGCGCCGTCGAGGTCGAACTCCTTCAGGGTGCGGTCGCGGTAGCGAACCTCCTTGAGCTCGAGCCGTTCGATCCCGGCCACCAGCGCCTCGGTCTCGGCGCGGCCGTGGGTCTCGATCACGCCGATCACCACGTCGCCGCCCTGCTGCTTCAAGCTGCGCGCCGCCGACAGCATGGCGTAGGTCTTGCCGACGCCTGCAGACGCACCGAAGAAGATCTTCAGCTTGCCGCGCACGGCCCGCGCTTCGTCCTCCTTCAGGCGCGCAAGGAGCGTGTCGGGGTCGGGACGGCTGTCGGTCATCGGTCGTGGCGCTCGTCTGCGGCGAGTATCTCCCCTTCGCTCAGGGGTGTGCGGCGCGGTCCAGCGCGAGGTTGAGTTGAAGCACGCTCACCCGCGGTTCGCCGAGCACGCCGAAGAGCCGGTCCTGCGTGTTCTGCGCGATCAGCGTGTGCACCAGGTCCTCCGGGAGTCCTCGGAGCCGGGCCACGCGCGCGGCCTGGAATTGCGCGCCGGCCACGCTGATGTGCGGGTCGATGCCGCTGGCCGAGGTGGTGACCAGGTCCACCGGCACCGGCGCGGCGTTGGCGGGGTCGGCCGCCCTCAGCGCCGCCGCGCGATCCTTCACGGCGTCGATGAGCGCCGGGTTGAGCGGCCCCAGGTTCGATCCCGCCGAGTTGGCGGCGTTGTAGGGCATCGGGCTCGTGGCCGACGGGCGGCCCCAGAAGTACTTCGGATCGCTGAAGTTCTGGCCGATGAGCGCGGAGCCGATGGCCCGGCCATCCTTCACGAGGAGACTGCCCGCGGCCTGGTCCGGGAATGCGACCTTGGCAACGCCGGTCACCGCGAGCGGGTAGACCACCCCGGTCACCACGGTCAAGAGGACGAACAGGCTCACCGCGGGGCGAATGAGGGATTTCATGACTTGCTCCAGATCAGACGAGGCCAGTCGCACTCAGGACGAGGTCGATCAGCTTGATGCCGATGAACGGCACGATCACGCCGCCGATGCCGTAAAGCCCCAAGTTGCGGCGCAGCAGCGTGGCTGCGCCGATGGGCCGGTACTTCACGCCCTTGAGCGCGAGCGGGATGAGGAAGACGATGATCAGCGCGTTGAAGATCACCGCCGACAGCACCGCCGATGACGGGCTGGCCAGGTGCATCACGTTCAGCGCGCCGAGCTGCGGGTAGGTGGTGACGAAGGCGGCCGGCACGATGGCGAAGTACTTCGCCAGGTCGTTGGCGATGCTGAAGGTGGTGAGCGAGCCGCGGGTCATCAGCATCTGCTTGCCGGTCTCCACCACCTCGATGAGCTTGGTCGGGTTGCTGTCGAGGTCGACCATGTTGCCGGCTTCCTTGGCCGCCTGCGTGCCCGAGTTCATCGCCACCGCCACGTCGGCCTGGGCGAGCGCCGGCGCGTCGTTGGTGCCGTCGCCGGTCATCGCGACGAGCTTGCCTTCGGCCTGGTGCTGGCGGATCAGCGCGAGCTTCTGTTCCGGCGTGGCTTCGGCGAGAAAGTCATCCACGCCGGCCTCGGCCGCGATCGCCGCCGCGGTGAGCCGGTTGTCCCCGGTCACCATCACGGTCTTGATGCCCATGCGGCGAAGCTGCGCGAAGCGCTCCTTGATGCCACCCTTGACAATGTCCTTGAGCTCGATGATGCCCAGCACCTTGACGCCGTCGGCCACCACCAGCGGCGTGCTGCCGCGGCGGGCGACTTCCTCGACGGCGGTGACCAGCGGTGCCGGGAAGCTTCCGCCCAGCGATTCCACGTGCCTGCGGATCGCGTCCGCGGCGCCCTTGCGAACCATGCGCACCTGCGCCGGTGCGTGATCGCTGCCCACGACCTGCTGCGCCTGGACGACCAGCGGCAGGTCCACGCCGCTCATGCGCGTGTGCGCCGAGAAGTGGACGAACTGCGCGCCCAGCGACTGCACGTCCCGTTCGCGAAGCTTGAACTTCTGCTTGGCGAGAATGACGATGCTGCGGCCTTCGGGCGTCTCGTCGGCCAGAGAGGCGAGCTGCGCCGCATCGGCCAGGTCGCTTTCCTTCACGCCCGGTGCGGGCAGGAAGGCGGACGCATGCCGGTTGCCGAGCGTGATGGTGCCCGTCTTGTCGAGCAGCAGCACATCCACGTCGCCGGCGGCTTCCACCGCACGGCCCGAGGTGGCGATCACGTTGGCCTGCATCATGCGGCTCATGCCCGCCACGCCGATGGCCGACAGCAGCCCGGCGATCGTGGTGGGAATCAGGCACACCAGCAGCGAGATCAGCACCGTCACCGTGATCGGTGAGCCGGCCTTCGCCGCTTCCACGCTGAACAGCGAGAACGGCAGCAGCGTGACGGTCACGCCCAGGAACACGATGGTCAGCGCCACCAGCAGGATGGTCAGCGCGATCTCGTTGGGCGTCTTCTGTCGCTTGGCGCTTTCCACCATCGCGATCATTCGGTCGACGAAGGTCTCGCCCGGGTTCACCGTGACACGCACGACGATCCAGTCCGACAGCACGCGGGTCCCGCCCGTCACGGCCGAGAAATCGCCGCCCGATTCGCGGATGACGGGCGCCGATTCGCCGGTGATGGCGCTCTCGTCCACCGAGGCCACGCCCTCGATCACCTCGCCGTCGGCGGGGATCACGTCGTTGGCCATCACGAGGATGGTGTCGCCACGGCGCAGGCTGGCGGATTCGATGGGGTGCCACTTGGCGCCGTATGTCGGCTCCTCCATCTTCTTGGCCCAGGTCTCCTTCTTCAGGCTGCGCAACGAGGCGGCTTGCGCCTTGCTGCGGCCTTCGGCGAGCGCCTCGGCAAAGTTGGCGAAGAGCACGGTGAACCACAGCCACAAGGCGATGGCGAGGATGAAGCCCGCGGGCGCCTCGCCCTTTCCACCGAGGGCCTGCACGAAGAGGATGGTCGTGATGATGCTGCCGATGTAGACGACGAACATCACCGGGTTGCGCCATTGCACGCGCGGGTCGAGCTTCTTGAACGAGTCCTTGATGGCCGGGACTGCCAGCTGCGGATCGAACAGCGTAAAGGTCTTGCGAGTCATGTCGAGCTCACTTCCAGAGCACAAGGTGCTCGATCACTGGGCCCAGCGCGAGCGACGGCACGTAGTTCAGCAGGCCCACCAGCAGCACCACGCCGACGAGCAGCGAGACGAACAGCAGGCCGTGCGTGGGCATGGTCCCGCCGGTCACCGCGATGCGCTTCTTGGCGGCCAGCGACCCGGCCATGGCCAGCACCGGCACGATCACGCCGAAACGGCCGAACCACATGGCGATGGCGAGCAGCACGTTGTAGAACGGCGTGTTGACCGACAGCCCGCCGAAGGCGCTGCCGTTGTTGTTGCCGGCCGAGGTCAGCGCGTAGAGGATCTCGGAGAAGCCGTGCGCGCCCGGGTTGGCAATGCCCGCCCTGCCCGCCTCGGTCATCACCGCCACCGCCGTGCCCGCGAGCACCAGCAAGGGCGTGACGAGGATGGCGATGGACGTCATCTTCATCTCGTGCGCCTCGATCTTCTTGCCGAGGTACTCCGGCGTGCGGCCGATCATGAGGCCCGCGATGAAGACCGCGAGGATGGCAAAAACCAGCATGCCGTACAGGCCCGTGCCCACGCCACCGAACACCACTTCGCCGAGCTGCATGTTCACCAGCGGCACCATGCCGCCCAGCGGCGTGAACGAGTCGTGCCAGCCGTTGACGGCCCCGCACGATGCGTCGGTGGTGATGGTGGCGAAGAGCGCCGTCTCGGCGATGCCGAAGCGTGTTTCCTTGCCTTCCATGTTGCCGCCGGCCTGGGTGGCGCTGGCCGCCTGGTCCACGTTGAACGCGGCGAACTGCGGATTGCCCTGCTGCTCATAGGTCATCGCGGCCACGGCGCCGAGCACGAACAGCACCGACATCGCCGCCAGCACCGTCCAGCCCTGGCGCTGGTCCGACACCATGCGGCCGAAGGTGAAGCACAGGCCCGCCGGGATCAGGAAGATCGACAGCATCTGGACGAAGTTGCTCAGGGGCGTCGGGTTCTCGTACGGGTGCGCCGAGTTGGCGTTGAAGAAGCCGCCGCCGTTGGTGCCGAGCATCTTGATGGCCTCTTGCGAAGCCACCGGGCCCATGGCAATCGTCTGGTGGTCGGTGGTCTTGTCTTCCATCACCGGTTCGCCCTTGGCGTTCTTCACCGGCTGGCCGTCGGCACCGACCTTGGGCTCCTGGTACTTGACGACTTCGAGCGTCTGCACGTCCTTGTAGGCATCGAAGTTCTGGACCACCCCTTGCTGCACGAGGAACACGGCGTAGACGAACGACAGCGGCAGCAGGATCCACAAGGTCACGCGGGTCAGGTCGACCCAGGCGTTGCCGATGCTCCGGGCCGAGTGGCGAGCAAAGCCGCGGATCAGCGCCACGACCACGACGATGCCGGTCGCGGCGGAGAGAAAGTTCTGCACCGACAGGCCGAGCATCTGCGTGAGATAACTCATCGTCGTTTCACCGCCATAGCCCTGCCAATTGGTGTTGGTGACGAAGCTCACGGCGGTGTTGAACGAAGAATCCGGCGTCACGTTGCCCATGGCCTGGGGGTTCAGCGGCAGCCACAGCTGCAGGCGCTGCAGGGCATACACCGCCAGCACGCCGAGCCCGTTGAACAGCAGGATCGCGAGCGCGTATTGCAGCCAGCCCATCTCGGCATCGGCCTGGATGCCGCACAAGCGGTAGAAGCCGCTCTCGACGCGGCCCGCGAAGCGAAGCCGCCCCTCCATCACGTGGGCGATGTAGCGCCCCGTGGGAATGGCCAGCAGCAACAGCACGACGCCGTAGACCGCCAGCAAGGTCCAGCCATGGGTGGTCACGAGAACTTCTCCGGTTGAAGCAGAGCAGCCACGAGGTAGACCAGCAGGCCCACCGAGGCGACGCCTCCCAGAACATAGAGCCAGGTCATTGGCCTTCTCCCCCAAGCGTGGCGCAGCCGCGCGCCATGCCGGCCATCACCAGCCAGAACACGACCACGAGCGCAAGATAAACAGCATCCACGGGACGCCTCCTTCACAAAGTGAGGAGATCGTAGGAATCAACGCATCAAGATGTCGGCAAGAATCTGCCCTTGCGCATAAAGACGGCATCAAGGCGCTGCCGGGTGCGGCAAGTCGGCACGGACTTGCGCTGCTTCAATCGCACTGACGCGCTCTTTGCGTCGGCCACGCGAATCCATACGCGGTCCTTACACGCTGCGATCCAGATTGAACGCATCGCAACAGATGCACGTCGGTGCACGTGCCCTTTGTATGAAACCCGTTGCCTTGATGCAGCACGACCAGACCCAGCGGCCCGGCGTCCTCCTGGACTTCTTGAGTCAGCAGGGAATCCCGTGCGTGGTGTTCACGCCGGAAGCAGGCGGCGCGGCGGCCCGCCGGCGCGACGGGCTACGCTGCGCCGGCATGGGCCAGCTCGCGGGCCACGGACTGCGCATCGGCAGCCTGGCGCACACGCGCACGGCGATGCACATCGGACAGCAGCTCGGCGATGTGCGCGAGCAGTTGCAGCGGCTTCTGCGACTGCTCGCGTGGAAGCAGCAAACCGACCACCAGGTCGACCGGGACATCGTCGGGTGCATCGAAGGGGATGGCCTGCTTCAGGCGCATGAACGCGGCAACCGGTCTGCCCAGCCCGGCCACGCGGGCATGCGGCAGTGCGACGCCATGGCCGAGGCCGGTCGAGCCCAGCCGCTCGCGATGCCACAAGGCGTCGAACACCTCCTTGGCATCCAGGCCCTGACGCGCCGCGAGAACACGGGCCACTGCGTCGAGCACCGATGTCTTGCTGGCCGCATCGACGTCCAGGCGGATGTCCTCGTCCTTCAGCCAACCGGCGGCAATCTTCATGGCCTCATGCATCACGTTCGATCCTTCGCTACGGATCGCACCATTGGAGCAGCTCGCGCATAAGGAATTCGTCAATATTGGCCACGACCCTTGGTCCGCCCGGCCTGCCGGCCCGCGTCGTGGCGGCCATGCCGCCGGCGCCATCGCACTGACCGCTCCCTGACAAGACAAACCGTCATCCAGTCGTGGGATCATCGGCCCCGCGTTCGGGCTTGCTGCATGCAGAACAACAAAGAATTCTTCCCTCGACAGACCGTCGAGGCCGGTGTCAATCGCTGGGACTGGGCACTGCTGCCGCTGGTGCTGGCCGCGCTCGTGCTGCTGGCCTATGGCGCCTCGCAGATGGCGCGGCCCTTCCAGGTGGGGGATGCGCTGCCGCTCACGCTCGACCCGTGGCACCTGCCCTACTACCTGCTGCGCACCACGCTGCGCATGTTCATGGCGCTGGCGGCCTCGCTGGTGTTCAGCTGCGTGTTCGCCGTGCTCGCGGCCAAGTACCGCGCCGCCGAGCGCGTGCTGGTGCCGATGCTGGACATCCTGCAGTCCATTCCCATCCTCGGCTTCCTCTCGATCACCGTCACAGGCTTCATCGCGCTCTTCCCCGGCAACCTGATCGGCGTGGAATGCGCGGCCATCTTCGCGATCTTCACCTCGCAGGCCTGGAACATGGCGTTCAGCCTGTACCAATCGCTGCGCACGGTGCCGGCCGAGCTGCAGGAGGCGGCGCGCGTGTTCCAGCTCTCGGGCTGGCAGCGCTTCTGGCGGCTGGAACTGCCCTTCGCGATGCCTGGGCTGCTATGGAACATGATGATGTCGATGTCCGGCGGGTGGTTCTTCGTCGTCGCGTCGGAGGCCATCGCGGTGTCCAACCAGAGCATCAAGCTGCCCGGCGTGGGCTCGTACATTGCGCTGGCCATCGAGGCGCGCGACCTGGGCGCCATCGGCTGGGCCATCGCGGGCATGCTGGTGGGCATCCTGCTGTACGACCAGCTGCTGTTCCGCCCGCTGGTGGCCTGGGCCGACAAGTTCCGCTTCGAGGAAAGCGGCTCGGAGAACGCGCCGCAGTCGTGGTTACTCACGTGGCTGCGCCGCACGCGCGGCGTGCAGCGCGCGGGCGCATGGGTCGTGGCGCAGCTCGAGCGCAGCTTCATCGTCTTCGCCCGGCCCTACGACGGCACGTCGATCCGATCGCGCCCGCACAAGTCCGCAGCCGGCCTGCAGCGCACCTGGGACGCCGTGCTTGCCGCGGCCGTGCTCTTCGCCGTGTGGCACCTCGTGAGCTTCATCCACGGCGAAGTCGGCTGGCTCGAAGCCGGCCATGTGTTCGTGCTCGGGCTCTACACGCTGGCCCGCGTGCTCGTGCTGATTGCGCTGGCCGCGGTGGTGTGGGTGCCCGTCGGCGTGTGGATCGGCATGAACCCGCGCTGGGCCGGCCGGCTGCAGGCGGTGGCGCAGTTCCTCGCCGCGTTCCCCGCCAACCTGCTGTTTCCCATCGTCGTGGTGCTGATCGTTCGCTGGCACCTCAACCCCGACATCTGGCTGTCGCCGCTGATGGTGTTCGGCACGCAGTGGTACATCCTCTTCAACGTCATCGCCGGCGCCTCCAGCGTGCCCACCGAGCTGCGCTTCGCGGCGCAGAACCTGGGGCTTTCCGGCTGGCTCAAGTGGAAGCGCTACCTGCTGCCCGCGGTGTTCCCGAGCTTCGTGACCGGTGCCATCACCGCCAGCGGCGGCTCATGGAACGCGAGCATCGTGGCCGAGTACGTGACCTGGGGCAACACCACCCTGCAGGCACAGGGCCTGGGCAGCTACATCGCCCACATGACGGCCATCGGCGACTTCCCGCGCATCGCGCTGGGCATCGGCGTGATGTGCGTGTTCGTGATGGGACTCAACCATTTCGTCTGGCGCCGGCTGTACCGCCTGGCCGAAGACCGCATGCATTCCTGAAGGATCGATCATGGGCAACGCCATCATCGAATTGCAAGAAGTCGGCAAGACCTTCCGCTCCGCCGACGGCCACGTGCGCCCGGTGCTCGACGCCGTCGACTTCACCTTGCGCGAAGGCGAGATCGTCGCGCTGCTGGGCCAGTCGGGCTCGGGCAAGAGCACGCTCTTGCGCATCATGGCTGGGCTCATCGGCGCCGACAAAGGCCGCGTGCAGTACCGCGGGCAGCCGCTGTACGGGCCGGCGCGCGCCATCAGCATGGTGTTCCAGTCCTTCGCACTCTTCCCCTGGCTCACGGTGCAGCAGAACGTGGAGCTCGGGCTCGAAGCGCGCGGCATGCCGCCGGCCGAGCGCGCGGCGAGAGCCGAGTCGGCCATCGCCCTGATCGGCCTGGCGGGCTTCGAGGGTGCCTTGCCGCGCGAGCTGTCGGGCGGCATGCGCCAGCGCGTGGGCATCGCGCGCGCGCTCGTCACCGAGCCCGACGTGCTGCTGATGGACGAGGCCTTCTCCGCGCTGGACGTGCTGACCGGCGAGCGGCTGCGCGAAGACATCCTCGACCTCTGGGGCACGGGCACCATGCCCACCAAGGCGATGCTCGTCGTCTCGCACAACATCGAGGAAGCGGTGCTCATGGCCGACCGCGTGCTGATCTTCGCGAGCGACCCGGGCCGCATCCGCTGCCAGCTCGCCGTACAGCTGCCGCGCCCGCGCGACCCCGACAGCCCCGACGTGCGCGCGCTGATCGACGAGGTCTACGCACTGATGACCGCCGGCGCCGGCCGGCGCACCGGCACGCTCGCCGAAGAGCCCGCGCGGCCGACGCTCGGCGAGCGCCTGCCCGAGGCCGACGTGGCGCGCATGGACGGCCTGCTCGAGCTGCTGTCCAAGGACCCCTTCCACGGCCGCGCCGACCTGCCGCAGCTCGCGCAGGAAACCGAGCTCACCGACGCCGAGCTGCTGCCGGTGGCGCATGCCGTCGCCCTGCTCGGCCTGGCCCAGCTCGACAGCGGCGACCTGCAGCTCACCCCGCTCGGCCAGCGCTATGCCGAGGGCGCGCACACGCTGCGACAGGAAATCTTCGGCCAGCAGTTGCTCGCGCACGTGCCGCTGGCCGCGCACATCCGCCACAGCCTGGAGCAGGAGGCGTCGGGCCAACTGCCGGACAAGCCCTTTCTCGCATTGCTCAACGAACACCTCGACAGCGCCGAGGCCGAACGCGTGCTCGGCACGGTGATCGCCTGGGGACGGCACGGCGAGGTCTACGAGTACGACTACACCACGGGCGTCATCCGCCTGCCGACCGGCGAGGACGACGAAGACGCGGAGACACCGGCGTGACGCGTGCGGCGCTCGCGTCCTTCGCGCTTGGATTGCTCGGCATGGCCGTCGATGCGGCGCACGCAGGGCGGCCCCTGAACACAGATGACGCCGCCATCCTGCCCGAAGGTGCCTGCCAGATCGAGACCTGGCTGCGGCCATCGCGGCGGCTGCATCAGTTCAATTTTCAGCCTGCATGCAACCCGTGGGGCGGCATCGAATGGGGAGCGAGCTTCACGCGCCAGCATGCGGCCGACGCAGGCCCTCAGACGCTCGTCGGCCTGCAGGCGAAGACGGTGTTTCGCGAGGCCGAGACGGGCGGCTGGGGTGCCGGCGCGACACTGGGCGTCGTGCGGACGACGGAGGCCGGCAACGCCGCCATGCTGCGCAGCGGCACCCTGATCCTGAGCGCCGCGCCGACGGCCGCATTCGCGCTTCATGCCAACGTCGGCGCCACGCAAGAGGGCTCGCGCCACGCCATCGCCAACTGGGCGGCGGCCATCGAGTACGAACTGCACCCCCGATGGACGCTCGTCGCCGAGACTTACGGCGCAGCCCATGGACGGCCGACCCACCAGTTCGGCGCGCGCACCTGGCTCGACCCGGATCGCCTGCAACTGGACGCCACCATCGGACGCGAAACTGTGGGCGGCACGAGGGAAACGGTCGTCACCCTCGGCCTCGTGTGGGTCTGGGAGCGTGTGTTCCCGCTGCATTGATTCGCTGCCGCCCACACGCGGGCCCAGGCCACCCGCTCAGAACGGCTTGCTCACGCCCACGAACACCGAGCGCCGCGCGCCGAACTGCGGCGCGCCCACGCCGATGCCCGAGCCGTCGCGCAACTGGTAGACGCGGTCGAAGGCATTGACCAGCGCCACGCGTGTGTCGAGCTTGCCAAAGCCTCCGCCCAGATCGAAGGTCTTGGTCGCCGCGAGGTTCACGGTCGTGTAGCTGGGCAGGTGCTCGGTGTTGGCGAAGCCGTTGCGCAAGCCGCTGCCGTACAAGGCGTCGGCACTCAGCGTGAGCCCGTCCGCGAGCCGGTAGGCTGCACCGGCCGACATGCTCAGGCGCTGCTCGTGGTCCAGGTGCACCCAGTGGGCGTTGATGTAGTCCAGCTCGTCCTGCTCGAAGTTGAACTGGCCGGTCTCGATGCCCTTGCCTCTCGCATGCGTGAGGCCCACGTTCACATAGCCCGAGAAGGCCTTGTCCTTGTAGCTGGCCGACAGCTCCAGCCCGTAGATGCGGCCCTGCGTGAAGTTGAAGGCCGAGAAGATCAGCGCGTTGCCGAACTGGCCCTCGTCCTGCAGGTGATCGACCCGGCGGTAGTAGCCATCCAGGCCCAGCGTGAGCTGCGGCGTCACCTGGTAGGCCACGCCGGCGTCGAGATAGTCGGAGCGCTCCGAGCGCACGGCGGTGTTCGCATCGGACGGCAAGGCATTGGTGGTGCCGGCGAACTTCGCGATCGAGGTGGTGTCGATCTTCTCCGTCGGCGGCGGCGTGAAGTAGCGCGCATAGCCGGCGTGAAGGCGGGTGTCCTTGTTCAGCTCGTAGACCACGCCGATGCGCGGGCTCAGCTGCGTCTCGTCCACGACCGTGTCGGCCTTGTCGTAGCGCACGCCGTAGTTGATGGTCAGCGCCTTGTTCGGTTGCCACTCGTCCTGAAGGTAGGCGCCCCACAGGCGGCCGTTGATGCGCGAATCGTCCTGGATGAACACGGGCGTGCTGCTGGTCTGGTTGCCGTCGGCATCGGCCGGGAACACGGAAGCGCCGTTCTCCACGGTGAACTTCTCGTGCTGCCCGAAGAGACCCGCGCGCAGCGTGTGGGTTGGGTTGATGCGCCAGCTCAGGTCGGCCTGCAGGCCGTTGGCCTCGTTGCGCCTGAGGATGTCGGCGGCGATGCCGTTGTACTGGAGGTCGCCCACCGGGTCGGGCTGGTAGTGCACATCGGTCGTGCGATGGAATACCGACACCTGGTAATCCACATCGGCGCCCCCGCTGCCCTGGTACGACAGCACCGTGAATCGATTGCGCTCGCGCTGGCGTGCGTCGAGCGTGCTGGAGTCCTTCGGCGGTGCGCTGTCCAGCGTGAAGTTCGGCGCCTGCCCCGGCACGTTCGGGATCTCGAAGCGGTTGTCGGTCGTCCCGAACAGCACGCTCACGCGGCTGTCGTTGCCCAGCAGGTAGGACAAGGTGCCGAAGCCCTTGGTCTGCTTCGTCTGGTCGTGCAGGGCGCTGCGCTCGGGCGTCGGGTTCTCGATGCCCAGGTTGTTGCGCAAGTAGGAACCGGTCAGGTAGTAGGTGAAGGCGCCTCGCGTTCCGCTGAGCTCGGCCGTGGTTTCGGCATGCCCGTTCGATCCGCCGGTGAAGCCGATGCTCCCGCCGTTCTCGATCGCATCGCCCTTGCTCTGGATGTCGACCACCGCTGCATTGCGGTAGCCGTACTGCGCGGGCAGCGCGCCGGTGAGGATGCTCAGGTGATCGGCGAAGCGCGTCTCCAGCGCCTGCCCGAAACCGCTGATGGACTCCGGCACGATGACGCCGTTGATGCGGTACTGCACGTTGGCGTGGTCGCCGCGGATGTGCAGCTGGCCGTACGAATCCTGCACCACGCCTGGCGTCTGCAGGATGACCTGGTTGAGCGGCGTGCTGTCGCCCAGCGGCAGGTTCACGAGGTCCTGCCGCTCCAGTCGGTAGATGCTGCTGCCGGTGTCCGGCGAGAGGCCGTTGCGAGCAGCATCCAGGCGCCGGCGCGCGCCGGAGATTTCGACCGGCGGCAAGGTCTGCGCGGCCGCGGCGACGGGCTGGGATGCGGCGCTGGCGGGCGCAGCGGGCGGGGCCGTTGCAGCGGACGAATCAGGGGTCGAGGCCTGAGCCATCAGCGGCGACAGCTCGGCAGCGATGGACGACAAGGGATAGGCAAGGACGATGGCGAGCGACAAGGCGCTCAGCGGGTAGGCAGACATGGGAAATCCTCTGGACATGGCGATGGCGCACGCCCGCGGCGTCATGGACGCGCGGCGGCTCGAAGGGCACGGTCAGAGGAAGCGCGGAGGGCCGCGGTTGCGCGGCGAAGGCAGATCGGCCGCGCGCGCGGCCTGGCGCGGCGCGGCCGCCTGCTCGAAGGAAAGATCGGCCAAGAGCGGCAGCACGGCATCGTGCGGTGCCGCTGCCGCATCGACCTGCGCGAACGCGAGGCACAGGTCGCAGGCCTCGCCGCGCGGCGACTGCTTGTGGGTCGTGCCTTGCTCGCCCGCCGTGTAGTGGCTCAGTTCGTGCAGCACCGCGCCCTGCTGCGCGAGCAGCAGGAGCAACGGAAGAACGAGGGCGCGGCAGAGGGCGGCCCACGGGTGCCGACGCTGCGTCATGCCCGCGGGCTCCTGCGACAGTCGGCACACAGGCCATGCAGCGTCAGGTCGTGCGATTCGAGCTTGAAGCCGCGCGGCACGAGCTTGTCCATCGACCCCGGGCAGCCATGCAGGGCGTACACGCGGTTGCAGGACGTGCAGTGGAAGTGGTGGTGATGGTGGTCGTGGTCCTTGGCCGCCAGGGCGCAGGCCTTCTCATAGCGCGCCGGCTGCTCCGCCACGGTCACCTTGCTGATGAGCGCGTCTTCTTGCAGCGAGGCGATCAGCCGGTAGACCGTGGACAGGTTCAGCGTGGGAACGGCCGCACTCGCCGCCTCGAGGATCTCGGGCGGTGTCATGGCGTGCCTGGCGCGTTCGATCGCGTCGAGCACAGCCTGGCGCTGGCGGGTGTTCCGTTCCACGCGGCGATCTTAATGCAAACGAGATTGCATTTGCATTAGCGCCCGCTGAGGCGCCGCCCTCAGCCCTCGCTCGGCGCGAGCTTGAACCGGCCGACTGCCGCCAGCAGCCGCTGCGCCTGCGCGTTCAGGCTGTCGGCCGCGGCGGCTGATTCCTCCACCAGCGACGCGTTGCTCTGCGTCACCGAGTCCAGCCGCGCCACCGCATGGTTCACACCCTGCACGCCGCTGGACTGCTGCGAGGTGGACGAGCCCATCTCGGCGATCAGTTGCGACACGCGCTGCACGCGATCGACGATGTCGGTCATCTGCTGGCCCGCGGCGTTCACGAGCGTGGTCCCGCGCTCCACGCGCGACGCGCTGTCGGCGATGAGCGTGCGGATCTGCCGCGCCGCATCGGCGCTGCGCTGCGCGAGCGTTCGCACCTCGCCGGCCACCACCGCGAAGCCGCGCCCTTGTTCGCCGGCACGCGCGGCCTCGACGGCTGCGTTCAACGCGAGCAGGTTGGTCTGGAACGCGATGCCGTCGATCACCGCGACGATCTCGCCGATCTCCTTCGAGCTGCGGGCGATGTCCTGCATCGTGTCGACCACGCCGCGCACCACCTCGCCACCCTGGCTCGCCGATTCGCGTGCTTGCGCCGCGATTTCCACCGCGCTGGTCGCCGAGGCGGCGCTCGCACCCAGCGTGGCGGTCAGCTGCTCCATGGACGAGGCGGTCTGCTGCAGGTTGGACGCCTGCTCCTCGGTGCGCTGGCTGAGGTCCGCATTGCCCCTGGCGATCTGGCGCGAGCCGGTGGCGATCGAATCGCTGCTGGCGCGCACCACGCTCACGACGTCGGTCAGGCTTCGGCACATGGTGGCCATGGCGGCCATGACGCTGTGGGCATTGCCGGGCTTGACCTCGACCTTCACGGTGAGGTCGCCTTGCGCCACCGCATGGGCCACCGCCGCGACCGCCGCCGGCTCGCCACCCACGGCGGCCCACACGCTGCGCCAGACCCACCACCCCAGGCCGAGCAGCGAGAGCGCGGCGGCCGTGAACACCACCCATTGCATGCGCTGCAGCCAGGCCTGGTTCGAGTCGAAGCCGCGCGCCGCTTCGTCGGCGAACACCGTCGATGCCTTCACCGTCTCGTCGACTCCGGCGCGGTGCTCGAGATAGAGCGCGTCGGCCGCCTTGAGGGCGGTTTGTGCGGCAGCGCTGTCGCTCTTGGTGATCGCCGCGATCACCGCGCGAGACGACTGAATGAAGCGCTGCCCGGCGTCGTGCTGTCGGCCGAGCAACTGGGCCTGCAGGCCATAGGGCGGATTCGCGGTCCAGTAGGCCACGCGCTCGCCGTACTCCTTTTCCAGCCGCGCTGCTTCGGCCGCGGCCTTGTCCGCCGCCAGGCTGCCTTCGACCGCCTGCGACAGCACCAGGCGAAGCTCGATGAGGTAGAGGGGCGGAGGAAGGATGTCGGCCGTGACGTCCTTGGCGACGAAGGCTTTGTTGGCCGCGGTGGCGGCGCTGCCGGCACCCCACAGCGAGACCGACATCAGAACGCTGGCAGCAACGATCCCGGACGCGATCAGCGTCCACAGCATGTGGCGAAGCGATTTCACACCGTCTCCCTGCGGCGTTTGTCGTGCCGCGTATGGATGGTGTGTCGGCATCTGCGCCGAAAGCTTGAACGGCCGCGGGAGCCGGATGTGGCCCGGATGGTGAACTAGTTCGCGGCCCGTGGGGTCGGTCTTGAAGGCGGCGTGCGCTCTGCGAGCGGCGTCGTCAACGCTTGGCCTTGCAAGCGTCCGAGATGCGCGTCCAGCGCTCGCGCAGATCGATGACGGTGTCCGGTGCACCACCACCGCCGCGGCCCTTCATCGCGGCCAGCTGTTCCTTCGCCATCGCCGCATCGCTCGGGCTGCCGGTGCGGACCTGCTCCTCCAGTTTCGCGATGACGGGCGCCATGGCGGCGTCCCTGTCCGCGGCCGTGGGCATCTTGGCGAGTTCAGTGCGGGCACGCGCACGCTCCTCGGGGCTCATGCCCGCCATGGCCATCTCGATCGCCGCTGCCGGCGAACCGCTGTTGTTCAGCGCCACGGTCGAATAGCTGGAGTGCAGCACGCGCTCCCAGGTGCGATCGTCGATGCGGCGCCATTGCTCGTCGAGCTTCACGGCGCCGCAGCTCGCGGACATGGACGAGCCGCCCGGGGACGCGGTGTAAGGGCCCGTCGAACACGCCATGCCCAAACCTCGAGGCGGCGGCGTGGACGCAGACCCCATGCATGCTGTGTACGGCCCTTCGCCAGGATAGACCCGCGTGACCGGCGGCGCGCCGGGTGCGGTGTCGGTGACGGTGGTGCGCCCGGTGGCACCTTCGATGTGCTGGTCGCGCTTGAGGCTGCCGGCAACGGTGGTGTGCGTGGTGGTGGCTTCGGAATCGACGCGGTACTCGCCTGCCGGTGGATGGCCGGTGGCGGCAGCGGCCATCACGGGGCCGGCGACGAGCAGCGCCAGGCCGGCGGCGATGGAAAGGCGTGCGTGGGTGGCTTGCAGGGTCTGCTTCACGAGGGGTCCTTTCATGAGGGGCCGCGATGTGCAGCTCATTGCCGTGCGGCTCATTGTTCGACCAGCTCAACGCGCCGATTCTTCGCGCGGCCGACCTCGGTGCGATTGGTTGCAACTGGCGCAAAGCTCGCCACGCCGCGCGCACGCAGGCGTGAGGCATCGACCTTGTAGGTCGAGACGAGCGCCGCCACCACCGCATCGGCCCGCCGCTGCGACAGCGCGACGTTGGTGTCGGCACTGCCCTGGTTGTCGGTGTGGCCGACGATCACCACCTTGAGCGACTTGTCGGCATTCAGCAGCTTGGCCATCTCGTCGAGCTGCCCCTTGGATTCGGGCTTCACTTCCGCGCGGCCGGTGTCGAAGTAGATGCCGTACAGCGCGATCTTTCCTTCGTCGGCCAGGCCCTTCTGCAGCCGATCGGTGCTCACCACCACATTGCCCGTTTCCATGGCTGCGGGCTAGGCCACCACCACGGCCGCCACCGGCGCCCCCCACAGCGAGTTGGGCTCGGCGACGTACACCATCACGTAGGTGTCGGCGCCGTTGCGCGAGAGCTTGGCGCTCATGAAGCGCACGTCGCGGTCGAAGGAGCTGGTCGGGTCCACGCGCCCTGCAGCCCACTTGCGCGTGCCGAGCAGTTCCTTGGGGAAGGGATCGCGGATCTGCGCCTGGTCGCAGGCGTTCATCTCGCAGCTGTACAGCGTATTGAAGCCCGCGCTTTTCAACGCCGACTGGTAGTTGCGAAAGACCTCCAGCGCGCTGCGCTCCTTCGGCTGCACATAGAAGAAGGCGCTGACGTGTCCTTCCACCGTGCTCGCCTTGTCGAAGCTGGCTTGCGCACCGCCAGAGCGCCCCGGCCCTGCGGGCACGCGCACCGACGCGAACTTCTCGTCGGAGGCGTTGTGCAGCACCGAGCCGGCATAGCGGCTGATGAGGGGGTGGTCGTGGCCGCCAGGCAGTTCGGCGGGCTTGGTCTGAGCCGACGCAAGCGCTGCTGCGGCGAGGCAGGCGCCAGCGCAGAGGGCGCGCAGGACGAGACGGGGCTGCATGGATGCCATGAATATCTTTCGGGCAGGCGATTATGAAATTAGGGAGGACACACAAATGTCCCCCCGATTAATGAGGACATCAACGCCCTTCGGCGCAACCATCGAGTCTATGGGTGCTCAACGACGGTTTCGAGACATGAATCACTTTGATACAGCTCATCTCCCTAGTATGAAGCATTACGCGTGTAGGAATTACATAGCAATAACCCTGCAAGTTACCCGCCGTAACAGATCCATTGGACCTAGGGGGTGGTGAGGGATTTTGTGGGTGAAATAGACTGCCTTCAACCCGTTAGTCATTAGGTCAGCGATCCGGTGATGCACCTTATCTGGTGCAGTTCCTGATCCGCTGAAAAGGAGCATATTGTGCAGATCCGCAATTTCGCCCGCCACGCCATGTCCGTCCACCAAACCCAGCACGGACAGGGAATGATGGAATACATCATCATCGTCGCGCTCATCGCAGTCGCCTCGATTGGCGTGTATTCCGCCTTCGGCAAGACAGCCCGCAACCAAACCGCGGGAATGGCCAAGGAATTGTCGGGCAACAAGGCCGACACCGCCCTTGCCAAGGACGCATCCAACTCCGCCGCCGGACGCGCCAACGACCCCCTCAAGGAGGGCATGGGTCGCTACGACTTTGCGAATGACGCAAAGTAGGCACTAACAATCAGTACACCCGAATTGATCCGACCCGCTGCCGGCGGGCCGGTCGATCTGTGGCCTCGATGGCTGCAGCCCCACCCCAAGTCCCACTTCGAATGGAGATATCTCATGTTTAATCGCTCAGGGAACGCCAAACGCCGGCAATACGGCCAAGGCATGATGGAATACATCATCATCGTCGCACTGATTGCCATTGCCGCAATTGGCGTGTACAGCATGTTCGGCAAAACCGTGCGCAATCAGAGCGCCGGCCTGGCCAAGGAATTGTCGGGTAACAAGGCGGATGCCGCCATTACCGCTGCCGGCAAATCCTCGACCGATGCCACCAGCCGTGCCGATACTACCAAGGGCCTGGCTGAATACAACAAGGATAACGACGCCAAGTAATCACGAGGCATTATCCAAACCCGGAATGGTGAATCACGATGAAAACCTTGATTTCCACTCGATATTCGAGAGAAACCATGCATCGCCCATCATTCCGGGCTCGTGGGCAGGCGCTGATATTCGGCCTGATATTCACGGCGGTATCCGCCCTCGTAGTTTTGATGCTGTTCAACAGCAGCCTTCTCACCACCACCAAATCTCAGCTGCAGAACGCCGCTGACGCTGGCGCCTACAGTGCCGCGCTGCTGCAGGCGCGGGACGCCAATTTCTCGGCCTACACCAACCGCGCCATGATCGCCAACCAGGTGGCGGTCGCGCAGTTCGTGAGCTTGAAATCGTATTGGGACGATGCGGCCGAAACCTTTTCGCGCGCCAACAGCGTGATCGACAAGGCCTACCGACTCGCACCGGTTTCCGCACCCTTGTGGGACCTCGCGGTGAAAGCTCCAGTAAATACAGCCAAGAGCACCGTCGATTCCTTTGCTCCGAAAGCCGTGTGGGCGCTCGACCTGCTCATTGCAGCGCTGGACAAGGCACAAGACTTGAATCACACCGGCACGATGACCGAAATGTTGTTCGTCGCCGATGAGGTCGTCAAAAAGAACGACCCTCAGGCAGGCGTGACCAAGAGCGCCTTCATGCTTGGCGACGCTGCCGTGCGCATCACGAAGTGGGGCAACGACGCCACCAAACAATTCAGCGCCAACGATGCGTCGAAGGAGGCTGACCGATTCGCAGACGTGGTCGTCGACCGCGACAGCACGGACCTCTTTATCCGCAACCGAGCCTCGGTGCCCAATGCCGCTTGGGCCAGCTCGGTGAAACCCTACCTCTGCCCCCTGGCAGTATCGACGACCACCATCTACGGATTCGCCCACTTCGGCGGCACGCTGCTCAGTCAGAACAAGCGGCGCTGGCTCGGTCTGGATGCAACACAGGGCGGTGGTTTCGCGAGTTGCACCTGGCTCGTCCCCTGTATCACCGGCCTGTGCCCGGTGACCGTCACGGTGCCTTTCCCAGATGCCAAGCTCTCACCCCCGTTCTTGGGTGGCTCAGGGGGAGCGGTAGCAGGTGCCGGTGGTTCATACAGCGATGCCCTCGGCTACAAGAACAACCCGTTCGAGAGCAAGCTGTATGGCGGCGCGCTCATTTCACCGGCCGTTGTGCCAGCGCTGTACCGCTACTGGGTCACCGGGCCCGGCACCACACTCGATGCCAGCGGTGGCTTGCAGGACCACTACCGCGACGTGGCCGATCCGACCAATGCCGCACTGAAGCCGAAGAACCAGACGCCCGAGGAAAACGGCGGCAAGTTCCCGATCACCATCGAGGTCGAGCGCACGGCCGCCACGGTGCGCGACACGACCAAGCTGCTGAAGGACTCCAAGCAGCTGCGCTTGGAGAACCAGCTCAAGGGCAACACCATGCGTGCGCTGTCCTCTGCGCACGCCTACTTCTATCGCTCCCGGGTCGACGACCTGAAGCAGTTCACTCGCAACGGCTGGAGCCGGGGTGGCGACACCGAATACCAGAATCTCTTCAGCCCGTACTGGCAGGCACGGCTTGCGCCAACGACGCCGGCTGAAGAAGCGGCTGCCGCGGCAGCGCAGTGAAGGAGGCCGTGGTGAACGCACAAGCTCCATCTACCCGCAAGCTGCGCGGCGCCGCGATGGTCGAATTCGTCGTCATCGCACTCTTCGTGCTTGTTCCCTTGTATCTCGCAGTGCAGGCGCTCGGGAAGCTCGCTGACGTACGCAGCGCCTCAAGCACCGCGGCCCGCTATTCGGCATGGGAACGTACGGTGTGGAGCGAGGACACGACGAGCGACTTCTACAAGCACAACAAGCCCAACCAGAAGACGGCTGCGCAAATTCACAACGAACTGCTGGTGCGCGTTCTGAACGATCGGAGCACGGCCTTCAAGTACAAGGACAGCGACAAGGGCGCGACCACTTTCGCCAACGGCATCGATCCGATGTGGCAGGACAGCGCCGGCAAGGACTATCTCGACGACCCCGCCAACGTCGTGATGACGGCGAGTTTCTCCAAGCCGACGAAGGACATTCTCGGCACCGTCATCGGCGCATTCGCAAGCCTGCCCACCGGCGTACTCACCGGAACGCTGGTCCCGCCGGTGCCCAACAAGACACTTGCAGTCACCACCGTCAACTTCAACAAGGTCGGAGAGAAGAGCGAGGTCTACAAGCGGCTGTGGTCCAAGAGTTCCGGCCTGCCGGACGACTGGACGGGCCTTGACTTCACCACCACCGGTGCCGTGCTGAGCAACACATGGGCGGCAAACTCTTCGCAGGGCACCAAGGCCATGGTGGAAGCGAGCGTTCCCACGGCCAATGGCATGGGTGATGCCGTGAGCCTCGCCCACAGCGCTGCCTTGCTGGATTGGGATGCGCTGGAGATCGGGCGCCTGAAGCTTGGCAAGGTGGCGGTCGACGTCATCCCGCCAGACCGCATCAAATAGGACGGAGACCGACATGCGTTCGTCGATCTCTCTTTTTGGCGCCGTCGCCCTCGTCTTTGGAGGCACGCTCGCAGACACTTGCGTCGCCTGCCCGAAGGACGTTCCTGCGGGCCTGCGCGCGGAAGCTGTCGGCGAGGAGATCGTGGCCAACGGCTTGCCGATGACCATTCGCCAAGTCACGAGCAAGGAGTCTTCAGCGGACCTGCTCGATCGCATTGCCAAGGAGTGGACCGATGCGAAATACCAGGTGAAACGCCAGCGCGTGGGCACCTGGGACATGGTGTCCGCCCGCAGCGAAGGCTGCAACACCACCCTGCAACTTGCCGACCGCAATGGCGCGTACGGCTACTTCGGAGTAAGCCAGCCGCAGAAGCAGACGGATTGGCTGCCTCGCCACATGAGCGTGCGCCTGCCCGGCAACATCCAGCTCAACTCCACCGTGGCGAGCACGGACAGCGGTCGCAGGGCTCTCACGGTCAGTTTCTCCACCAAGCGAGCGGTTTCTGACATCAACGACTACTTCCTGTCGTCGCTGAGCGAGAGCGGCTGGCAGGCCGTCAGCTCGCACGAAATCCGCAATCAAAAGTCCGAAAGCGCGCGCATCGTGTCGGCACAAAAGGGGCGCGAGCAGGTATCCATCGTGCTGTGGTCCGATGGCTTGACACGCGCACTCATGAACGTCTCGGAGTCGCTGTGATGACCATTTGCCCGCACAAGTCGACTCAAGGTGGCCAGGCGGCCGTGGAATACATCGTCGTCCTTGGCCTGACAACTCTTGTGCTGGTCGTGGCCGCCGTCGACCCCTCGGCCATCGACGAACTCCTCGCCGCCGTGAAGAGCTTCTTCAAGGCCTTCTCCTTCGCCCTGTCCATCCCCGCGCAAGACGGTTTCTGAAACACCCGCCACCCAGGAAGTCCCACCATGGCACACCCCCTCGATCGACTCAAGAGCCCCTGGATCATGCTGGTGTTCGCCATCGGCCTGGCCGCCGTCGTGGCCTGGATCGCCTACGCCTACCTGCAGCAGCGCGAAGAGCGCATCAAGAAGGAAGTGGCCGAACGCAGCGCCAAACGGCAGACACCCAAAGTCTCGGTGATCGTGCCGCGCGAGGACGCGCGCGTGGGCGTGGTGATCGACACGGGCCTGTTCGTCTCACGCGAGATCGACAAGGACCTCGCCTACCCCGACACGCTGAACGCCGAGGACTTCGCCACCGTGCGCGGCCAGCGCCTGGCGCGCCCGGTGCTGCGCGGCCGGCCGCTGCGCGTCACCGACCTGCAGGTGCCCGAGATCCATGACGTGGCAAGCGTGCTGCCCGAGGGCATGCGCGCGGTCACCATCGAGATCGACAGCGTCAACTCCATCGCGCAGACGCTGCGGCCTGGCCACCGGGTGGACCTGTTCCTGCTGTCCAAGGCGAACAAGCCCAAGGACACCGAGATCCCCGAGCTCGCGCTCAACCAGGCCACGCTCTTCATGCAGAACCTCGCGGTGCTGGCCACCGGCCAGGAGTTCCAGGACATCGCCTCCGACAACAGCGACCGCATCCAGAAGATGGTCCGGCCCGGCGAGGTCGAGGGTGCGCGCGAGAAAGGCTTCGACACCATCACCGTGCTCGTCTCGCCCAAGGAAGCGGCGCGGCTCTTGATCGGCCAGAAGATGGGCACCTTCCGCGTCGCGCTGCGCGGCAGCAAGGACCTGACCCCCGTGGCGATGCGCTCGGTGACGGGCGGCGAAGTGCTGCCCATGGGCACGGGCGGCGTGCGCGACGGCGTGGAGTTCATCGTGGGCGGCAAGTCGAGCGGCAACGCCACCGTCGCCTCCATGCTCGTGCCCACCGGCCTGCCGCCGGGCACCGGCGGCGCGGGCGTCGTGCGCCAGCCGCAGCCGGACGTCCAGACCACGGTGCGCGAGACCTTGCAGCAGCTCACCACGCCCCAGCGCCGCATCGGCGACGCCAACGGCAACAAGCCCGAGCCCCTCACCAAGCCACGATGAAACCGCGAGCCGTCTGATCATGAAAACCCGTCCCGCCCCCGTCCCCGCGCTGCTGATGGCATCGCTGTTGTCGATCGCCTCGATGCCCCTGTCAGCGCCCGCGCAGGCGGAAACCTCCCGTACGGGTGCGGCGGCCGCGGCCGTCGCAAGCACCGCATCCGCCCCCGCAGCGCGGCCCGCCACACGCTCGGTGACCCGCACCGTGCTCGCCGCGCCCGACGCCGATGCGGCGCTGTCGAACGTGCACCCGATGGAGAACGTGAGCATGGCGCTCGGCGAGATCCGCATGCTGCCGATGCAGGGCAAGGTGCGGCGCATCGCGGTGGGCAACGGCGCGAACGTGAGCGCGACGACGGTCGACAAGAGCCTCATGCTGATCGGCGAGCAGCCGGGCACGACGACGCTCATGGTGTGGACCGAGCGCGACCTCTACGCCTACCGCGTGCGCGTCGTCTCCAACGACCTCGTCATCTTGCGCCGCCGCATCGACGACGTGCTCAAGGGCAGCAACGCGAAGGTGGAAGAGCTCGACCAGAAGATCGTCATCACCGGCAACGCCAACCATGCCCTCATCGACCGGTTGAACCAGGCGGTCGGCGATTCAGCTGCGGTGGTCAACAACCTGCAGCCGGATTCGGGCCGTCCGCTGGTGCGCTCGGTGCTGTTCCGCCTGCATTTCGTCGAGGTGAACAAGTCGCTGCTGGAGAAGATCGGCATCCAGTGGAGCAAGGACGCCGCCGGCCCCACCCTGGCGGGGCAGGCCGTGCCGCTGAACGACGGCATCTACCGCAACCTGCCCCCGGCCCAGCCGGGCGACAACCTGCTCGACAACCCGCCGAAGTTCGTCACGCGCAACAACCGCAACAGCGGCATCTTCTTCGGCCTTGCCACGGTCATCGCCTCGCGCATCAACCTCGGCGTGTCCGACGGCGACGCGCGCATCCTCGCGTCGCCCGAGCTCACCGCCAAGAGCGGCGGCAAGGCACGGCTGCAGGTGGGCGGCGAGATTCCCATCCCCATGGCCGGCGCCTTCGGCTCGACCACGGTGGAGTTCAAGCCCTACGGCATCATCTTCTCGATCGAGCCGCTGATCGACGCTGAGGGCAACATCAGCGCCAAGCTGTCCACCGAGCTCTCGCAGATCGACCCGGCCGTCACCATCGCGGGCATCCCGGGCTTTCTCACGCGCTCCACCGCCACCGAGATCAGCGTGAAGCCTGGCGAGATGATCGCGCTGTCGGGGCTCATCAACAGCGAGCTGTCCACGGCCATCGACAAGGTGCCGGGCATCGGCAACATCCCCATCCTCGGCCGGCTGTTCCGCTCGGACGATTTCCGCAGCAAGAAGACCGACCTCGTCGTGCTGCTGGAGCCCGAGATCATCACGCCGGGCGACGGCATCGCCAACCAGTTGCGCGAACGCGGCATGAACAACACGCAGGAGTTCAAGGACAAGGTCCAGGCATTGCAACCGTCCCGGGCGCCGGCGCTGCGCTCGAACGAGGCCGGCCAGCAGTGACGCATCGCCATTCCATCGAACCCACCACTTCTTGAAGAGGCGCACGCACCATGTTTCGGGTCCAGGTATTCAAGGCTGACGATCTCGTTGGTGAAGCGATCAGCCCGCACCCCGCCTGCTTTCTGGGCAAGGACAGCGGCTCGCTCGTTCCCTTGCGCGGCTGGCGCATCGGCCGCAAGCAGGTGCAGTTCGACCTGCGCGAGGGCGCGCTCTTCCTGAAGGACGGCGGCGGGCTCACGCCCATCAAGGTCAACGGCAACGTGGTGCACGAGCACGGGCCGCTCGCCAGCAACGACACCATCGACGTCGGCGACTACAGGCTGCGCGTGAACGTCACCGAGCGCCCCCCGCGCAAGGTGACGCCCATCGCCAAGCCGCAGCCGGACATCGGCTCGGCCGATGCGCCGACCGTCCCCGGCGGCCGCAAGCATGCCGCGCCCATCAGCCCGCTGGAGGCCGAGCAAGGCATGGAGCTGCGCGGGCTGCTGCACCGCCGCCTGATCGAGGCGATGGACCTGCGCCGCGTGAACGTATCGCGCATGGGCGATGGCGAGCTGCGAAGCGCAGTGCAGAAGCTCATCGACGAACTCATCGAGACCGACCCCGCCTTCACGCCGCTGCTCGACCTGCGCGAGCAGCTGCGCAACGTGGTGCTCAACGAAGTGGTGGGGCTGGGGCCGCTCGAGTCGCTGCTCTCGGACGACGGCGTGACCGAGATCATGGTCAACCGGCATTCGGAGATCTTCATCGAGCGCGCCGGCCGGCTCACACGCTCGGAGATTTCCTTCTCCAACGACGCGGCGGTGGTCGCGGCCATCGAACGCATCGTCTCGCCGCTTGGCCGGCGCATCGACGAAGCCTCGCCAATGGTGGATGCGCGGCTGAAGGACGGCTCGCGGGTGAACGCGGTGATCCCGCCGCTCGCGATCAAGGGGCCCAGCCTCACGATCCGGAAGTTCTCCAAGCGCAAGCTCACCGGCGAGGACATCGTCAACTTCGGTTCGGCCAGCCGCGAGATGCTCGAATTCCTGCGCGTGGCGGTGCTGCGCCGCGCGAACATCGTGATCTCCGGCGGCACGGGCTCGGGCAAGACGACGCTCTTGAACGTGCTGTCCAACTTCATCCCCGACGACGAGCGCATCGTCACGGTGGAAGACGCGGCCGAACTGCAGCTCACGCAGCCCAACCTCGTGTCGCTCGAAGCGCGGCCCGCCAACATTGAAGGCCGCGGCGCGGTGATGATCCGCGACCTCGTCAAGAACTGCCTGCGGATGCGGCCCGACCGAATCGTGGTGGGCGAGTGCCGCGGCGGCGAGGCGCTGGACATGCTGCAGGCGATGAACACCGGCCACGACGGCTCGCTCACCACCGCCCACGCCAACACACCGCGCGACTGCCTCTCGCGCCTGGAGGTGATGACGCTGATGAGCGGCCTGGACATCCCCGTGCAGGCCATTCGCGAGCAGATCTGCTCGGCGGTGAACCTCATCGTGCAGCAGACGCGGTTCTCCTGCGGCACGCGGCGCGTGACCTACATCACCGAGGTGACGGGCATCGAGCGCGACATCGTGCAGATGCAGGACGTGTTCACCTTCAAGCAGGAAGGCTTCGACGCCGAAGGTCGCATCAAGGGCCACTTCGTCGCCACCGGCCACATCCCGCAGTTCTACGAAGACCTCATCAAGCGCGGCATCGAGGTGGACACCTCCATCTTCCGCAATGGCGCGCCGGTGCTCGATTTCAACGCCCGCCGGGGGACCTGAGATGGATGACGGCCTGCTGATCTTCGTCATCGCCTTCGCCGTGCTCGGCGCCGGGCTGATCTGGGCCGGCCTGCACTTCGGCGGCCGCTGGTTCCGCAACCGCCAGTCACGCGACGCGAGTGCCGCCGCGCAGGCATTGGAGGGCATGTTCATCTTCACCGGCACGCAGAGGCTGCAGACGGTGAGCCTTGTCGTCACCATCTTGTTGCCAGTGGTGGCGTGGTTTCTCACGGGCAACCTCTTCATCGTCGGCATCTGCGTGGTGCTGGCCTTCGTGTCGCCGAAGTGGGTGGTGCGCTTCATCGCGAAGCGCCGGCTCAACCAGTTCGAGCAGCAGCTGCCCGATTCGCTGCTGATGATCACCGGCGCCCTGCGCGCGGGCGCGAGCCTGCCGATCGCGCTCGAAAGCGTGGCCAGCGAAGGCAAGCCGCCGATCTCGCAGGAGTTCGAACTGCTCTTGCGCGAGCTGCGGCTGGGCGTGGACTTCGCGGTGGCGCTGCGCAACCTGGAGAAGCGCGTGCCGCTGTCGGACCTGGCGATGGTGACGGCCGGCATGGCGCTGTCGCGCGAGGTTGGCGCCAACCTCGCCGAGACGCTGGACTCGATCGCCAAGACCATCCGCGCCAAGCTGCAGATGGAAGGCAAGATCAAGAGCCTCACCGCGCAGGGAAAGATGCAGGGCCTCGTGATGGCGGGGCTGCCGGTGTTTCTCATCCTCGTGCTGCGCTTCATGGAGCCCGAGGCGATGGAGCCGATGTTCACCACCTGGTACGGCTGGGCCACGGTGGCGGTGATCACGGTGGCCGACATGATCGGCTACTTCTTCATCCGCAAGATCACCGCCATCGACGTCTGAGGAAGGCAGGCTGCACGCATGGAACAACTGATCGTCTCGATGCTGGTGGGCGTGGCCTTCGTGGTCTTCGCCTTCTCCGTGGTATTCAGCTCGCGCCGCCTCAAGCAGGAGGTGCCCGACGAAGACCGCGAGTACCTCGACCCGCTGCCCAAGGTGCTGCGCATGCTGTGGCCGGTGGTTCGCTTCGCGGACTATCACGTCTGCCAGCGCATCCCCGACAAGTACATCGCCGGCCCTGCCGAGGCGCTGCGCATCTCCGGCCTGCTGTACCTCATGAGCCCGCGCCAGTTCATCGCGCTGTGCCTGGTGAGCATGGTGGGCTTCATCGGCCTCGTGGCGCTGGCGTCGTCGATGCTCGACATGTTCAACTGGCTTGTTGTCATCGGCGCGGCATCGCTTGGCTACTTCTACCCGCGCATCTGGCTGCGCGATTCGCTCAAGAAGCGGCAAAAGGAAATCCTGCGCGCGCTGCCCACCTTCCTCGACTTCATGACCATGGGCGTGGAGGCGGGCCTCAACATGGCCGGCGCCATCAACCAGGCGGTGGCCAAGGGCCCGTCCGGCCCGATGAAGAACGAGCTCGGCCTCGTGCTGCGAGACCTGCGCTCGGGCCTCACGCGCAGCGAGGCGCTGCGCCGCATGGACGAGCGCATCCGCATCCAGCAGGTGTCGAGTTTCGTGAGCGCGGTGATCCAGGCCGAGCGCATGGGCGCGAGCCTGGGTTCCACCTTCCGCTTCCAGGCCGAGCAACGGCGCGTCGAGCGCTTCCAGATGGCCGAGAAGCTCGCGATGGAAGCACCGGTCAAGCTCATCTTCCCGCTGGTGGTATTCATCTTCCCCATCACCTTCGTGGTGCTGATGTTCCCCATCGCCGTCAAGTTCATGCAGTCCGGGGTGTCGATGTGAAAGCCAACCTGCTCCATGCCGACGTGCCCGGCCTCACCACGCCGCTGTGGCTGCGAACCACCGAGACCATGCTCGAGCGCATGCGCGGGCTGCTGGGCAGCACGCCGCTGGCCGAGGGCGAAGCGCTGGTGCTCGACGCCTGCAACATGGTGCACACCGTGGGCATGGCCTACCCGATCGACATCGTCTTCGCCGACCGGCAGGGCGTAATCCGCAAGATCTGCCCCGCGGTGGGCCCGATGCGCATCCGCGGCTGCCTGCGGGCGAAGTACACCGTCGAGATGGCCGCGCACGAGGCTCGGCGTCGCGGCTGGATGGTGGGCATGACGCTCGGCTTTCTGCACGCGCGCGGCTGAACGCAAGGGAGCAGACATGCGGCGTCGTTTCAATCCACCTCCCGGCCTGCGCCGCCGTGCCGGCGGCCAGGCCGCGACCGAGTTCATCATCATCTTCCCGATGCTGGTGTTCCTCGTCTTCGGCGTGATCCAGTGGGGCCTCATCTACCAGGCGCGCGCCACGCTCAACCATGCGGCGTTGCTGGCCGCGCGGGCCGGTGCCGTGCACAACGGCAAGAAGGCCGACATGGAGAAGGCACTGGCCGCCGGCCTCACGCCGCTGTTCGCGAGCGACCCGACGATGGCGGGCTACGCCGCGGCGCGCGCCAAGGCCTTCACGGAGATCTCGGTGGCCAAGCTCGCGAAGATCGACATCGTGAACCCCACCACGCAGGCCATGAGCGACTTCGGCCAGACCCGGCTCGACGGCACGGCGGGCAAGGAAGTGCCCAACGACACGCTCAGCTACCGCAACCCCGCGCCCGGCGCCAGCTCAGGCGTGTCCATCCAGGACGCCAACATCCTGCACATCCGCGTGAGCTATTGCTACCGGCTCATCGTTCCGGTGGTGGGCCGAATGATCCACGCGGCGGCGAATGCGAGCTTCCTGTCCAAGACCCTGGACGCGAACGGCATGAGCGACCCGTTCAGCATCGACCCGCCGCTGATCGACGACTGCACACGGCCGCTCGTTTCCGGCCCCCGCATCCGCATCCAGAGCGAAGCCATCGTGCGGATGCAAAGCCCCTTCTACTTCTGATTCGGAGTCGACTGCCATGAAGACTGTTGTCTTGTGTCTGGTGGGAGGCGCGGCGATGCTCGGCGCCACCTGCGCGTGCATGGCCGCGACGACGTTCACGACGCCGATCGAAGCGTCGCGCTATCGCACGGCGGACGGCGTGGAGGTGATCACCGGGCGCGCGTCGGCCCTGCCGTCGACGGCGGCGATGCCGGCGCCCCAGGCAGCGCCCGCCGCGAAGATGCGCGATGCCTCGGAGACTCCGATGCTGCATCCGGTGTCCATGCCGGTCGCGAAGCCCGCGCCTGTTCCCCCCGAAGAGCAGGCCAGCCGCGACAAGGACCGCATCAACATCCTCACCTCGGAGCTGATCAATGAAGGCAAGGCGCTGGAGAAGAAGCGCACGGCACTGCGCTCGCCTAAGGTGGACGCGGAGCTGAGCACGGAGCAGCAGAAGGCCTTGCGCGATGAGATCGCGCGGCACGAGGCCAATGTGAAGGCCCTGAATGCGGAATTGAGAAGGGCGGGGTCGCAGACGCGGGTGGGCGCGGCGACGCCTTGACCGGACGATCCGCGGCCCGCCAAGGGCCTGCGTGGCGCCTGGGGGCCGTCGCCGCCATCACGGCGCCGGATCGATCGCCGCAGCTGGTGCAGATCAAGTGAGGGCCGGCGCTACGTTCGGTAGCGCACAGAGCGGGTCTCGGGGTTGGCGCAAATTGAGGGTGCTTCGCGCATTGCGAACCCTTCGAAACAACCCTGTACCACTGGAGGTCCACCATGAACATCCGTCGCGCCTTGGTCGCGGGCTCTTCCGCGCTCTTTCTCCTGTTCACCGCGTCCGGCTGCGCCGTCACCCGCGGACAGGAATCCGTCGGCGCGTACGTCGACGACGCCACCATCACGACCCAGGTCAAGAGCCGCTTCGTCGAAAACAAGGACGTCGATGCCAGCAGCATCCGGGTCGAGACCCTCAATGGGACCGTCATGCTGTCGGGCTTCGCGAAGAACGCGACGGAACGGATCACCGCCGAGAGCATCGCGCGCAAGGTCAACGGCGTGAAGTCCGTCAAGAACGAGATCGCAGTGCGGCCCTGACCGGCACCAGTTGATCACTCTTCTCAGGAGAATCCCATGAGTCTTGGAACCATTCTGTTGATCGTTCTGGTATTGGCGCTTGTCGGGGTCATACCGACCTGGCCACACAGCAGGAGCTGGGGCTATGCGCCCAGCGGCGTGCTGGGGCTGGTGGTCTTGGTCTTGCTCGTGCTGCTGCTGATGGGTCGCCTGTAAGGCGTCCGGCCTGCAAAACCTCGGCGAGCCGCATGAACGTTGGGTTTTGCGGGCGATTGCCAATGGCGTGAACTCCCGGAATCGAATTCAATGGATATTGATTCCTGGGAGTTTGGAGCGCTCT
>Ga0157377_10000074_pt1 | contig 77443 bp, 75 predicted proteins | sample M55metaG_FD_121116 | JGI IMG/M metagenome (GOLD analysis project Ga0157377, IMG submission 121116) | Miscanthus rhizosphere microbial communities from Kellogg Biological Station, Michigan, USA - M5-5 metaG | ecosystem: Host-associated > Plants > Roots > Rhizosphere > Soil | place: USA: Michigan... | reverse complement strand
TCCGCCGCTTCGCGGCACCTTCTCCCCGCAAGCGGGGAGAAGGACACTCGATGGAGGGCCCTCCACGTCGCCGCCGAGCGCCTCCCCGAAATCCTCGCCATCCACAACGTCGCGGTCGACTTCAAAGCCCCACCCTCCCGCCAGAAAACGTGGACGCGCGAAGAGGCGATCATCGAGTTGCTGCGCGGGCGGCTGACCGTTGTCGGGCCAACTACTGCACGTGCATTGGCCGAGTCGCTCGGCATCAAAGAAACTGAGGCCGACGCGGCGCTGCTCGCGCTTGAAGGCGAGGGGGTCGTGCTGCGCGGGACCTTCGAAGGGCCGAACGAATGGTGCGACCGGCGCCTGCTGGCGCGCATCCATCGCTACACCCTGACGCGGCTGCGCGCGGAGATCGAGCCGGTCACGGCGTCGGACTTCATGCGCTTCCTCTTCGACTGGCAGCACGTCACCAGCCGTCTGGCCGGGCCGGACGGCGCAAGGAAGATCATCGAACAGCTCGACGGCTACGAAGTAGCCGCCACCGCGTGGGAGCGCAGCGTCTTCCCCACGCGCATCGATCGCTACGAGCCGGCGCTGCTCGACGCGCTCTGCCTATCCGGCGAGGTTGGCTGGGCGCAGCGCGGCGGCGTGATGCTCTACCTGCGCGAGCACGGCCCGGCGTGGCTGGGCGAAGCGCGCGATGCGACGCTGAGCGACGCGGCGACGCAGCTGCTCGACAAGCTCCGGACCGGCGGCGCGCAGTTCCTCCGCCGCGACGACGCGCTCGAGCATCTGATCAACGCCGGCCTGGTCACCGCCGACGGCTTCCTCGGACGCAGCGGACGCTGGTCGCTGCTGCCTGACGCGCAACCCGACGAGGAGATCCAGGCGCGCGCCTTCCTGCGGCGCTACGGCGTCGTCTTCCGCCGCCTGGTGGTGCGCGAGCCGGGCGCCGCACCGTGGCGCGAGCTATCGCGCGTCTATCGCCGCCTCGAAGCGCGCGGCGAGATCCGCGGCGGCCGCTTCGTCACCGGCATGTCGGGCGAACAGTTCGCACTCGCCGAAGCCGTCGACCGGCTGCGCGAGTTGCGCCGCGAGGGACCGAACGGCAAGCTGGTCATCATCAACGCCGTCGGCCCGCTCAATCTCACCGGCATCCTCACCAGCGGCGAGCGCGTGCGCGCCGTGGCCACCAACCGCATCGCCTACCGCGACGGCGTGCCGGTCTCGGTGATGGAAGGCGACTACCTCCGCCCGCTCGCCGACCTCGACGCCACCGTGGCGATGGAAGCCGCCGCCGCGCTGGCCGGGCGACGCGTGCCTGTCGCCGCCGGGTTTGTGGGACGCACCGCGTGAAGCGTCTCGGCATCGTCGGCGGCATCAGCCCGGAATCGACCGTCGAGTACTACCGCCTCCTCGCCGCGGAGCATCCGGCGATCGTCATCTCCAGCATCGACGTGAACCGCCTCATCGCCATCATGAGCGCGGGAGACCTCGACGCGCTCGCCGACTGGATCTCCGCCGAGCTGCAGCGCCTGGCGCGCGCCGGCGCTGAGATCGCCATCATCGCGGCCAACACGCCGCACATCGTCTTCGATGAACTGCAGCGGCGCTCCCCGATCCCGCTGGTGAGCATCGTCGACGCCACGTGCGACGAGGTGGCCGCGCGCGGGCTCCGCCGCCCGGCGCTGTTCGGCACGCGCTACACCATGCAGGGGCGGTTCTTCCCTGACCAGTTCATCCGCCCGTCGCCCGACGAACAGACGCTGATCCACGACATCTACCTCGGCGAGCTGGTGAAGGGCGTCTTCCGCGACGAGTCGCGCGCGCGGCTGCTGGCCGTCATCGACGCCATGCGCGAGCGCGACGGCATCGACTCCGTCATCCTCGGCGGCACCGAGCTGCCGCTGATTCTTCACGAGGCTTCGGTGCCGCTGCTCGACACCACGCGCATCCACGTCGCCGCGGCACTCGGCAGGTGTCGTGCAACTTGAGCGTGCATGGCCACCGGGCCGAAAGCATGCCGCCGCAGGTTCCTTCGTTTCTTCCCTGACGGCTTCCCCGACGAGACCTATATCGACTGGGAGCGCGGCTACAAAGAGGCGAGTTCGCCGAGATGACGCGGCGGGCGGTGACCATCGAGTCGCGCACCAACCTGCTGTTCTCGTTCGAGAAGATGGCGCTGCGCGACGCGGTGAAGATCGGCGACGGCGCGGAGACCTTCGCGCGCGGGCTCTACGACTTCCTGCATGGCCGCGGCGACACGCGCAAAAAGTTCGAGCGCTGGATCGACGTGGTCGGCGCGCTCCCGCGCCGGCAGACGCGCGTCCTCACCTGGCCCGTCGTCACCGTCTTCGGCTTCATCGCCCAGCCGGAGGAGCACGTCTTCCTCAAACCGAACGTCACCCGCCTCGCCGCACGGCAGTACGGCTTCGATTTCGAATATCGCTCGCGGCCGAACTGGGAGACGTACGCCAGCCTCCTCCACTTCGCCCGCACCGTCGAGCGCGACCTCGCTGACCTCGAGCCGCGCGACATGATCGACATCCAGTCGTTCATTTGGGTGCAGGGCTCGGAGGAGTACGAGGAGTAGACGGGATGACAGGAGGACGGAATGACGGGATGGAGCACGTCATCCCGTCATCCCGTCCCCTTGACAACACGCATTGGTTAGCAAATACTAACGGTTAGTCATGACTAACCTAAGCGATGCGTTCGCCGCCCTCGCTGAACCGACCCGCCAGCAGATCTTCGAACGGCTCGCCAAGCGCGCCTTGGCCGTCGGCGATCTGGCGGAAGGGCTGCCGATCACGCGATCGGCGGTCTCGCAGCATCTGAAGATCCTCAAGGACGCCGGGCTGGTCACCTTGCGCTCCGAGGGGACGCGCAACATCTACCAGGTCGACCCGCGCGGCGTGGCGGCGATGCGCGATTACCTCGACCGCTTCTGGGAGCGGGCGCTGGCCAATTTCAAACGGGAAGCAGAGAAGGAGGATTCGTGATGAGCAGCGTACAGAAAGAGATCATCGTCGAGGCGCCACTGGAGCGCACCTTTCGCGTCTTCACCGAGCATTTCGATTCGTGGTGGCCGCGCGCCCACCACATCGGCAAGGCCGACCTGAAGGCCGCCATCATGGAAGGGAAGCCGAACGGCCGCTGGTACGAGGTGGACGTCGACGGCACCGAGTGCGACTGGGGCTACGTCATGGTGTGGGAGCCGCCGCGCCGCCTGGTGCTGGCGTGGCAGCTCGACGGGCAGTGGGAGTACAACCCGTCGCTGCTGACCGAGGTGGAGGTGACCTTCACGCCGGTCAGCGCGTCGAGCACGCGGGTGGAGCTGGAGCATCGCTACCTGGAGCGCTTCGGCGAGCTGGAAACCGCCGCGCGGGCGGGTCTCGACTCGCCGGAAGGCTGGGGCGGACTGCTGCAGCTCTTCGCCGGCGCGGCGAGGGAGGCCGCAGCATAGAATCCGCGGATGCGACGAATTCTTCTGGCGCTCGCCCTCGCATCCGCAACCGCAATCGCGAAAGAACAACCGAAGCCGCCCTTCAGCGTCGTCGAGGCATCCATCCCGGAGATGCAGGCGGCGCTGAAGGCCGGCCGCGTCACCTCGCGCGAGCTGGTCACGCAGTACCTGCTGCGCATCGCCACGTACGAGGACAAGCTCAACGCGGCGATCACCGTCAACCCGAAGGCGCTGGAGGAAGCGGACGCGCTCGACCGCGAGCGCAAGGCCGGCAAGATCCGCGGGCCGCTGCACGGCATCCCCGTCGCGCTGAAGGACAACATCCACACCACCGACATGCCGACCACCGGCGGCGCGCTGATCTTCGAAGGGCTCGTCCCGCCGTACGAGGCGACGCTGACGAAGAACCTGCGCGACGCCGGCGCCATCATCATCGCCAAGACGCAGATGACCGAGCTCGCCAACTGGGTGTCCGGCAATCCCGGGATGCCCAACAACTACAACTCGCTCAACGGCTACGGCTTCAATCCGTACGACGCGCGACGCGACCCGCGCGACGCGACGTTCGACGGCCGCCCCGCGCTCAACACAGGCGGCTCGAGCTCCGGTACCGGCACGGCCGCGAACTTCTGGGCCGCGAACGTCGGCACCGAGACCTCGGGGTCGATCCTCAGCCCGGCCAACGCCAACATGCTCGCCGCGGTGAAGCCGACCGTCGGCCGCGTCAGCCGCTACGGCGTGATCCCCATCGTCGCCGACCAGGACACGCCCGGCCCGATGGCGAAGTTCGTCACCGACGCCGCCATTATGCTCGGCGCGCTGGAAGGCAAGTCCGCCGATCCGAACGACGCGGCGACGAAGCTCTGCACGCCGCCGCCGAACAACGACTACACCGTCTTCCTGAAAAAGGACGGCCTCAAGGGCGCCCGCATCGGCATCCCGCGCGCGAACTACTACGAGAAGACCAAGGCGCCCGGCTCCGACCGAGACCGCGGCGGTCTCAACGACGACCAGAAGAAGGTGATGAACGAGGCGATCGAGGTGCTGAAGGCGCAGGGCGCGGTGATCGTCGATCCGGCGGACATCCCGTCCATCGTCGACAAGGACGCCGCGAAGAACCTGCTGCTGTTCGGCGTCTGCACCAGCATGGACGACGTGAAGGAGCGGAAGTGCTCCGTCGACCTGGCCTACGGCATGGAGCGCGACTTCAACGCCTGGCTGGCCACGCTCGGCAAGGCGGCGCCGGTGAAGTCGCTGCAGGAGCTGCGCGACTGGAACCGCAAGCACGAGAAGGGCGGCGCCATCAAGTACGGGCAGTCGCTGCTCGACATCTCCGACGCCATGGACCTCGAGCTGTTCAAGGCGCGCTACGAGTCCGACCGCGCGCGCGACATCTACCTCGCCGCCACGCACGGCATCGACGAGGCGCTGAAGAAGGACAACCTCGACGCGCTGCTCTTCCCCTCCGGTTTCGGCGCGAACATCGCCGCGCGCCCCGGCTATCCGACGGTGACCGTGCCGTTCGGCCTCGTGCCGAACGCACCGACGCCGGCCTTTCCCGAGGGGTTCAACGCCAAGCCGTCGCCGTTCGGCGTGAGCTTCACCGGCACCGCCTGCAGCGAGCCGGTGCTGCTGCGGCTGGGATACGCGTTCGAGCAGGCGACGAAGCGGCGCGCGGCGCCGGCGGCGTTTCGGTAAGACGAGGTTGCGGGGTAGCGAGGTCGCGGAGTGCCAAAGGCCTTGGGCACCGCGAGACTTCGCGACTTCGAGACCTCGCTACCCCGCAACGTAGCTGCCCAGCACCACCACCGTCTCGCACATCTCGCGCAGGTGGTCGAGCGCGTTCTTCAGGTTGCGCTCTTCGGCGTCGCCGTCGAGGTCGACGTAGAACTGGTACTCCCACGGCCGCCCTTCGATCGGGCGGGACTCGAGCTTGGTGAGGTTGATGTCGCGCAGGGCGAAGCAGGCCAGCGCGCGGAAGAGCGCGCCGGGCGTGTTGGGCGTGCGGAAGAGCACCGTCGTCTTGCGTGCGCCGGCGCGCGTCGGGAGCGTGCCGTGCTTCGCCACCAGCAGGAAGCGCGTGTAGTTCTCGGCGTGGTCCTCGATGTTCTCCACCAGGATCGCCGCGCCGTAGATCTCCGCGGCCGGCGCGCCGGCCACCGCCGCCTCGTCCGCGCGGCCGCTCTCCATCATCACCTTCACGCCGCCCGCGGTGTCGTAGACAGCGACCGCCTCGATCCCGGGATGCGTAGCCAGGAAGCGCTGGCACTGCGCCAGTGCGACGGGATGCGACATCACGCGCCGCACGTCCTCCAGCCGCGTGCCGGGACGTGCCATCACGCTCAGGCGGATCCGCAGCAGCACCTCGCCGGCGATCTCCAGCCCGGCGTAGCCGAGGAGCTCGTAATTGCGCAGCACCGAGCCGGCCAGCGTGTTCTCGATGGGGACCACCGCGCAGGCCGCGGCGCCCGACTTCACCGCGGCGAAGACGTCGTCGAACGACTTGCACGGCAGCGCGTCGATCGACTCGCCGAGAAGCTTGCGCGCGGCCGCTTCGCTGAACGCGCCGCGCTCACCCTGAAAGGCCACCGTGAGCATGGCGCGGGAGTATGCACTACTCCTTGACGGCCACGATCTCCAGCACCGCGGGGATGACCATGCGGACGTGCGGCTTCGCCGCGCGCGCCTTGAAGTCCGCCAGGATCACCGCCGCCCGTTCCGCCGACAGCTCGCCGAGGTCGACCAGCCGCTGCATGCCGACGTCGACGAACGCTTCCGGCCATTGCCACATCGAGTCGGCCGGCGTGATCACGTCGATGAACGGCCGCAGCGACGCGACGCGGAAGCCTTCCTGCTCCAGCCACGCCGGCAGCGTGCGGCCGACGTTGGGCTCGCCGCCGGTGGTGCGCCAGCTGCGCATCACCGCGTCGACGAAGGTCTCGAAGTCGGGCGACCGCTCCATGAAAGACCAGGTGCGATAGTCGAAGTACTCGTGGATGACGAGCGCGCCGCCGGGGCGCAGCGCCGCGCCGATGCGCGCCACGAGGTCGCGCGGGTTGGCCATGAAGGCGAACACCCAGCGCACCCACGCGCCGTCGGCGCCCTTGGCCGGCAGCGGGTCGGCGTCGAGGTCGAGCTGTTTCGCCGTGATGTTGGTCAGCCCCTGGCGCACCGACGCGCTGCGCAGCGCGTCGAGAAAGCGCGCCGATTTGTCGAAGGCGAGCAGCCGCCCGCGCGGCCCAGCGATCTCCGCCAGGTCGATCGACGCATAGCCGGGGCCGCAGCCGACGTCGAGCAGCGTCTGCCCCGTGGTGAATCCTGCGCGACGCCAGCCGTCGAGCGCGCGCGCCCGCCAGATGCGGTGCTGCAGCCCGAGCCGCACCAGCTCCGCGTCGTGTGTGCCGAGAACGTAGTCGTCTGTCATCGTGGTCATGACTGTAGAACACGCGTCGGCCCGCTGGCGTTCGGTGTGCGAAGTATCGAGGTCTCGCGGTCTCGCGGCCACACCCACCCCGAGACCGCGAGACCCCGCTACCCCGCAACCTCATTTAGAATCCCCGCCACATGGGCTCCTCCCTCCGGATGATGCGCGTCATCGACTCCCACACGGCCGGCCAGCCGACGCGCGTCGTCGTCGAAGGGGGTCCCGACCCCGGCAGCGGCTCTCTCGCCGAGCGCCGCGAGCGGCTGCGCCGGCACTCCGACCGCTTCCGCTCGGGCGTGGTCGGCGAGCCGCGCGGCAGCGACGCCATGGTCGGCGCGCTCCTCTGCACGCCATCCGACCCCACCTGCGAGACCGGCGTGATCTTCTTCGACAACGTCAGCTACCTCGGCATGTGCGGCCACGGCATGATCGGGCTGGTCGCCACCCTCGAATACCTCGGCCAGATCGGAAGCGGCGCGCATCGCATCGAGACGCCGGTCGGCGTCGTCACCGCCGAGCTCCACCCCAGCGGCGACATCTCCATCCAGAACGTCCCGAGCTTCCGCCATCGCAAGAACATCACGCTCGACCTCAACGGCTCCGGCAGCGTCACCGGCGACGTGGCCTGGGGCGGCAGCTGGTTCTTCATCGTCAACAAACATTCGGAGAGCCTGAGCGCAAACCGCGTCGATGAGCTGACGGCGATCTCGCGCAAGATCCGCCGCACGCTGGCGCGCGAAGGGATCACCGGTCCGGCCGGCGAGGAGATCGACAACGTGGCGCTCTTCGGCCCTCCGCGCCGTCCCGACGCCAACAGCCGAAACTTCGTGCTGCGCTCCGGCCGGAGCTACGGCCGCTCGCCGTGCGGCACCGGCACCAGCGCGAAGCTGGCCTGCCTCTTCGAGGACGGCGAGCTGGCCGAGGGACAGACCTGGCGGCAGGAGAGCATCGTGGGGACGGTGTTCGACGGCTCGGTGAACGTCGTCGACGGCGCCCTCCTCCCGACCATCCGCGGCACGGCCTACATCACCGCCGAGTCGATGCTGATCGTCGACGAGCGCGACCCGTTCTGCTGGGGCATCACGTAGGCTACTGCGCGCGCGTGACGCTCTTGCAGTCGATGGTGCCGGCCAGCTTCACGCCGTCGGCCGTCTTCGCGTCGAATTTCACGGTCGCCGTCGCGCCGTGATCGATGACGGTGACGGTGCCGCTCCCCTTCCCCTTCTTGGTGTCGACGACGTACTCGGCGCTGCGGTGGAGCAGCGGGCCGAAACCGGCGGAGAGGTAGAAATCATGCGTCCCGCCGGCGGCCGCCTTGGCGCTCGGCACGATCATCTGCAGGCTGTTGAGCTTCTTCGGGTCCTTCTCTTTCGGCAGCGAGAACTGATTGCCCCACGTGCCGGGGCCGGTCAGGCCCGCCGAGCAACCGCCGCGATCGCTGCTGGCGTCGTAGGTGCCGGCGTTCGCGCCGCCGCTGATCACGACGTGCACGGTTTCGGAGGCGAAGAGAGGGAGCGCGACGAGGACGATGGCGAGCAGCCGGATGATTTTCATGGGGGCCAATCTTACACGCCGATGTCCTCGTTCCAGAGCTCCGGGTGCTCGCGGATGAATTGCTCCATCAGCTCGATGCAGCGCGCGTCCTGGACGACTTCGAGCCGGACGCCGCGCGAGGCGAGCAGCGCCTCCTCGCCGAGAAAGGTACGGTTCTCGCCGATGATCACGCGCGGGATACCGTAGAGCAGGATCGAGCCGCTGCACATCGCGCACGGCGAGAGGGTGGTGTAGAGCACGCACTCGCGATAGACCTGCGCGGGCTGGCGGCCGGCGTTCTCCAGCGCGTCCATCTCGCCGTGCAGCACCGCGCTGCCGCGCTGCACGCGGCGGTTGTGGCCGCGGCCGATGATGCGGCCGTCGTGCACGATGACCGAGCCGATGGGGATACCGCCCTCGTCGCGCCCGAGCTCCGCCTCGGCGATGGCCGCGTCCATGAACTCGTCGTGCATGCCCATCGATGGTATCTCACCACTTTTCACGCGATGTTCTCGGATGATGACGCCTTTGAGATCGCGGACGACGACGTTGTCATCGATGTCGACGAGGTCGAGGTCAACGTCGACGACGTTGTGATCGAGGTCGACGACGTCGAGGTCCGCGTCGACGACGTTGTGATCGACGTCGACGACGTTGAGGTTCGCGTCGACGAGGTTGTGATCGACGTCGACGACGTTGAGGTCCGCGTCGACGAGGTTGTGATCGAGGTCGACGAGGCTGAGGTCAACGTCGACGAGGTTGTGATCGAGGTCGACGTCGTCGAGGTGGTTTGACCTCAAGAGGAGTTACCTGGGCTCGGGACAGTAGGCTCCGAATCCACGCGCGCGCTCGCGCCGTTCCAGTGGCGAGACATTCGAAAGAACGCCCAGCTTCACCAACTGCGGCCGGAACTCGTAGCGGATGCGGATCGATCCGGCCGGCTCCGGCTCCAGGTCGATGTCGACGCTCTCCACCGCGTGGTGCTGGCGCTGTCCCATGCCGGTCGCGGCGTAGTCGTCGGAAAGGCCGTCGCTCTTCTGCATGGACGGCGGCGCCGAGCTTTCGGCGGCGGTGTTTCGCTCTTCGTCACGATCGCGAGGTGCGTAGGTGTAGATCTTCGGTCGCCGCTCGCGGAAGTACACGGCCTCGATCACGCCGAGGTTGTCGGTCTGCCCGAGGGAGGCGCCGTAGGAATGGCGCTCGCCGGTGAAGTAGAAGGCGCGAGCGGTGCGGTCGTTCACCTGCCAGCCGGAGATCACCGCGGTCTCGTATGGTCCGAGCACCCACTTCACCGCGCTGTGCGGATCGGTGTGGCGCGCGTCGACGGTGTTGAGGCCGTCGACGGAGAGCGCGACGGCGACGCGGTACGGCGTGGGATTCGTCAGGCGGAGGGCGTAGCTCGCCCCCCGCGTCGCCTCGACATAGAGCGAGCCGTTGTGGTGGTACTCCGGACGCGGATCGTCATTTACCAGCACGTCCAGGCCGAAACCCGAAGGAGCGGTGGCGAAAGCCGTGGGACACGAGAGGGCGAGGATGGCGAGGAACAGCGCGATTCGGTGGCGCATTGCGGTTTCCTTTCGCCGGTTAGACACCGCGGCGGCAAAAAGAAACCCTAGGGGATGAGCAGCACCTTTCCGGTGGTCTCGCGCGCCTCGAGCGCGCGGTGCGCCTCGGCGGCGTCGCGCAGCGGCACCTCGCGGTCGATGCGGACCTTCACCTTGCCCGACGCGATCCACTCGAGCAGCTCGCCGGCGCGCCACGCCAGCTCGTCGGGCATCGCCGTGTAGGCGTGGAGGCTTGGGCGCGTCAGGAACAGCGCGTTCTTCGCCAATCGCGCCGGATCGACCGGCGCCACGGGGCCACTCGACTGCCCGAAGAGCACCATCATGCCGCGCCGCGCCAGGACGGCGAGGCTCTTGTCGAAGGTGGTGCGGCCGACCGAGTCGTAGACGACGTCGACGTCCTTCACGATGGTCTCGAAGTCGGTGGTGGTGTAATCGATGACCTCGTCCGCGCCGGCGTCGCGCGCCACGTCGAGGTGCCTGGTGGAGGCCGTGCCGATGACGCGCGCGCCGCGCTGCTTCGCGATCTGCACCAGCAGCGCACCGACCCCACCCGCCGCCGCGTGGACGAGCGCGGTGTGCCCCTCGCGCAGCGGAAAGACGGAGACCGCGAGGTAGTGCGCCGTCATCCCCTGCAGCATCGCCGCGGCGGCGAGCCTGGTGTCGACGCCGTCCGGCAGCACCACCAGCCTTTCTTCCGGCACGACGGCGTACTCCGCGTACGCGCCCGTCACCGTCGCGTACGCCACGCGCGTCCCCGCCTTGATGTTCGTGCCCCGCTCCACCACCCCCGCCCCCTCGGAACCGGGCCTGAACGGCAGGTCCACCTTGTAAAGGCCGGTGCGGTGGTAGACGTCGAGGAAGTTGACGCCGGCCGCCTCGAGCCGGACAAGCGCTTGGCCTTTGCCGGGCTCCGGCGTGTCGACGTCGACGTATTCGAGGACTTCGGGGCCGCCGGTGCGGGAGACGCGGATGGCTTTCATCGCGGCGTTCACCTACCCCATGTCATAGAAGAACTCCTCGCGCACGATCTTCCCGTCCTTGACCGTGTAGACCGCCACCTCATCGAACTTGGTCCGCTGCCCCTTGCGCGGGCCGTCCTTCGCCGTCGTCTCGTAGTGGAAGACCACCGCGAACTTGTCGCGGTGCGGGAAGGGCCCCTCGGCGGAGGCGTGGTGGATCTCGTTGTTCTCGTACCAGTGTTTGTTCTTGGCCACCACGGCGTCGATGCCGCGCATCTCGCCGGGGATGTCGCCGCCGGACATCGCCTCGACGCTGACGATGTCGGGGCTGTAGAGCGAGGCGATGGCCTCCAGGTTCAATCCGTTGCGGCAGTACTCGACGAGTTGGTGTCCCACGGTCTTCGCGTCGTCCACGACATTTCCTCCTTCGGTGCGCGGGCGAACTTTAGCGCAACTCCGCTACCATCTTCCGATGCTCGCCCTCGTCCTCCTCGCCTCCGTCAGCGTCACCATTCCAGTGGCCGGAGTCATCAGCAACGCCACCACCGCCTACAGCACGACCATCCGTCTGACCAACCGCACCGCGACGCAACAGATCGTGCGCGCCGACTGGATCGGGCGCGACGGCATCGGCTCCCACGAAAACGCCATGACCATCGATCTCGCCGCGAACGAGACGCGGCTGCTCCACAGCACCTTCGACCTCGGTGGATTTCCGCCGCACCTCGGCGCGGTGACGTTCAGAGCCGACGGCGCCATCGACGCCTCCGCGGTGATCACCGCCATCCGCCTGGCCGACCTCGCGCGGCTGACGCAGGACGTCCCCGGCGTGCCGGGCGCGGAGCTGCGCGGCGCCGGCGAGCCGCTGGTCTTCTATCCCGTGCTGGTGCCCGGCTTCCTGCCGCCGACCGCGTCGCGGCCGCGCGCGAATTACGGCATCGTCAACGACGCCTCCGAGCCGAACACGTTCGTCGTCGAATCCAGATTTCCGGTGCACGGCAACGTAACTTCGAATCCGCGAGAGGAGACGGTGACGGTCGCGGCGCACGCCATGGTGCAGCGGACGCTGCTCACCTTCGGCTCGCCGGTCGACGACTCCGGCGTCGTCGTCACCATCCGCCGCCTCGGCGACTCGACCGGCCTCTGGACGGGATATGTGTCCTCCATCGACGGCGCGACCGGCGACGCGATGATGGTCCCGCCGCTGCCGCGCGGCGGGCGAATCCCGTCGATCGAATAGAAACACCAAGGGCGGCCTTGTGAGCCGCCCTCGTGCTGCTGCTGTGCGTGTGCGCTGAATCGCGGCGGGCCTAGCCATTCACCACGGGACTGCGTGTCGCTGGACATGTGCAGTTATCAAACGTCGTGCCATGACACGAAGGGCGACCTTTCGGTCGCCCCTGTGCGCTGCTCGAACGAGTGCAATCGGCGGGACTAGGCCATTCGCCGTACTACGAGCACCCGCTGGTGCTGCCGCAGTTGAGGCATTTGTAGCAGGCGCCGTTGCGGACCATGATCGAGCCGCAGTCGCTGCATGACGGCGCGTCCTGCTGGTAGAGGAACGTCGTGCCCGGCTTGGCGGGCGGGTTGGGGGCGTCGGCGTCGCGCGCGGGAAGGACCAGCGAGGCGACGAAGGCGCGGTCGGGCGGCGCGAGCGGGACGAGATTCGAGGGTACCGGAGCGGTCTCCTCGCGCTTGATCACGCCGGCTTCCTCCTGCGCGTCGCGCGCGAGGAACTTGATGGCCAGCCACTTGAAGATGTAGTCCATGATCGACTTGGCCATCGGGATCTCGGGGTTCTTGGTGAAGCCCGAGGGCTCGAAGCGGGTGTGCGTGAACTTGTCGACCAGCAGTTGCAGCGGCACGCCGTGCTGCAGTGAGAGCGAGGTCATGGTAGCGAAGCTATCCATCAGGCCGGAGATGGTCGAGCCTTCCTTGGCCATGGTGATGAAGATCTCGCCCGCCGTGCCGTCCTCGTACTTGCCGACGGTGATGTAGCCCTCGTGGCCGCCGATGGAGAACTTGTGCGTGATCGACTCGCGCTCGTCCGGCAGCTTGCGGCGCACCGCGGTCGGCGCCACGCCGAGCTCCGCCAGCTTGTCCTTACCGGTCGAGAGCGGCTGCGAGCGCTTGCAGCCGTCGCGGTAGACGGCGACCGCCTTCAGTCCGAGCTTCCACGCCTCGATGTACGCGGACTCGATGTCCTCGATGGTCGCGCTGGTCGGCATGTTGATCGTCTTGGAGATCGCGCCGCTGATGAACGGCTGCACCGCGCCCATCATCTTCAGGTGGCCGAGGTAGTGAATGGAGCGCGTGCCGTGCGCGGCCTTGAAGGCGCAGTCGAAGACCGGGAGGTGTGACTCGAGCAGGTGCGGCGCGCCTTCGATGGTGTCGTTCTCGTCGATGTAGTGGACGATCTCGTTGATCTGCTTCTGGTCGTATCCGAGGCGCTTGAGGGCGATGGGGACCGTCTGGTTGACGATCTTCAGCATCCCGCCGCCGACCAGCTTCTTGTACTTCACCAGGGCGATGTCGGGCTCGATGCCGGTGGTGTCGCAGTCCATCATGAAGGCGATGGTGCCGGTCGGCGCGAGCACGGAGATCTGCGCGTTGCGGTAGCCGAACTCCTTGCCCAGCGCGTACGCCTCGTCCCAGCACTTCGTCGCCGCCTCGGCCAGGTCGGCCGGCAGCGCGCGGGTGTTCATCCGATATGCCGCGCGGCGATGCTTGTCGATGACGCGGAGGAACGGCTCCTCGTTGACCGCGTAGCCGTCGAACGGACCGATCTTGCCGGCGATGCGCGCCGACTGCGCGTACGACTCGCCGGAGAGGATGGAGGTCATCGCCGCGGCGTACTCGCGCCCTTCCTCGCTGTCGTACGGAAGGCCGCGCGCCATGAGCAGCGCGCCGAGGTTGGCGTAGCCGATGCCGAGCGGGCGGAAGGCGTGCGAGTTCTTCTCGATGGCCGGGGTCGGATACGACGCGGTGTCGACCACGATCTCCTGCGCGGTGATGACGATGCGCAGCGCATGCTTGTAGGCCTCGACGTCGAAGCCGTTCGCGTCGGAGTAGAAACGCATCAGGTTGAGCGATGCCAGGTTGCAGGCGGAGTCGTCGAGGAACATGTACTCCGAGCAGGGGTTGGAGGCGTTGATGCGCGCGGTGTTCGGGCACGGATGCCAGTCGTTGACCGTGGTGTCGAACTGCATGCCGGGATCGCCGCAGACCCACGCCGACTCCGCCATCTTGCGCATCAGCTCGCGCGCCTTGAAGGTGTCCATGACCTTGTTGCGGTCGGTCACGGCGCGCGTGGTCCAGTCGCCGCCCTTCTCCACCGCGCGCATGAAGTCGTCGGTGACGCGGACGGAATGGTTCGCGTTCTGGAACTGCACCGAGTCGTACGCGCCGCCGACGGCGTTGAACGCGCCGTCGTAGCCGGCGTCGATCAGCGCCCAAGCCTTCTTCTCTTCCCGCTCCTTCGACTCGATGAAATCGAGGATGTCGGGATGGTCGACGTTGAGGATGACCATCTTCGCCGCGCGGCGGGTCTTGCCGCCCGACTTGATCACGCCGGCGAACGAGTCGTAGCCCTTCATGAACGAGACGGGGCCCGACGCCGTGCCGCCACCGGCCAAGAGCTCGCGCGAGGAGCGGATGTTCGAGAGGTTCGAGCCGGTACCCGAGCCGTACTTGAAGAGCATCCCCTCGGTCTTGGCCAGTCCGAGGATGGAGTCCATGGTGTCCTGCACGGAGTTGATGAAGCAGGCCGAGCACTGTGGCTTCTCTTCGATGCCGACGTTGAACCAGACCGGCGAATTAAAGGAGGCCATCTGGTAGAGCAGGATGTGGGTCAGCTCGTCGCGGAAGGCGTCGCCGTCGGCCTCGGTGGCGAAGTAGCCGCCCTCGCGGCCCCAGCCGGTGATGGTGCGCACCACGCGGCCGATGAGCTGGCGGACCGACGACTCGCGGTCGGGCGAGCCGATGTGGCCGCGGAAGTACTTGGAGACGACGACGTTCGTGGCCATCTGCGACCAGAACTTCGGCATCTCGACGTCCTTCTGCTCGAACACGACGCCGCCCGTCTCGCTGGTGATGACCGCAGTGCGCATCTCCCACTCACACGTGTCGTACACGTCGACGCCGGGCTTCGTATAGAAGCGCTCGACCTCGATCCCTCCCCCGCGCGTTTCCTTCCGCCCTTTCGGCGATTTGGCCGACGAACGGGGCCGAAGTGTCTGGGTCATATCAATGGACGTCATGTTCTCCTCCTCCCGATGGAAAAGCGCCCCCGGAGGGGCGCCTTCCGCTTCCATAAGACGATCTCAGCGTGCGGACCAGCGAACGGCCGACGGCCGCGCCTGCGGCACCGGTCCCTTCACTTTGCACGTCACCTGGTACTCCCGAATCTGCAGGGATACCGAGCGCAACGGGGATCGGGTGGCAAGACGCGACTGCTTCAAATCCTTCATTCTTCCTCCCTCACGCCGAGATGTTTAGGTTGCAGGACAACCTACGCCCGGTGGAGCGACATGTCAAGATGCCGATCACAACTCGTTGCACATCACCTGAAAATAGTGGACAAGTACTTGTCTTTGCAGTCACTTGACATCAACAATGAAGAGCCCGTCAATATGCCGTTCTCCACCGCAAATCCGCCGCTTACCCGCAGGATATCCGCAGTCTTTTACACAGTGAATGGCCAGTAAATCCGCGGGTTTTCCATCGCTTTTCCTCAGAAAATGCACAGAAGCTTCAACAGCGATCACGTGCGGATTTTTCCGCAGCGTTTTCGCAGCGATTCCGGAGGAATTAGCGGGCTCGACCGGAAAGAAAAATGGCGTAAAGCGGGCGGTGGAGAGGTTCTGCGGAAAACTGCTGTCGTTGGTCGTTGATGTCGGTTGTTGGTCGTCGGGAGAGGGGCGTTGCTCAATTGTCGGTGCAGATTCGCGTGCGCCGGTCAGCGCACATTTCGTGTGGCACGTGGAACATCAGCTTGCCGCGTCAATAGCCGCCGCCGGCTCCGGCGCCGCCGAATGAGCTGCCTTCGCCGGTCGCGAGCTCCGGTCCGGCGGCGGTTTCGGATGGCGCTTGCACGACATGCGCGGAGGGCAGCGTGGCGACGATCTGCATCGCGTCGTCGTACGGAGTGACGGCGGACGGCTCGATCACGAAGCCGCGGGTGCGGCCACGCAGCAGGCGCGCCACGGCGACCGCTGCGCCGATCAGCAGCGCGCCGGCGGCGATCAGCTTCGCCTCGAGCGGATAGTCGAAGAGCTCGCGCGCCTCGTACGCGGCGATGCCGGCGGTCAATGCGCCGGCGGCGAGCGTGACGCGGTCGCGGCCGGCGATGCCGAGGATGAACAGCAGCGCCGCGAGCGCGGCGAAGGGAAGCGGCAATGGCGGCGGCGTTGCGCGGGCGGCGGCGATCCAGGCCACTTCCGCCGCCACCGGCATGACGAGCATGCCCAGGGCGAAGAGACGCTCGTTAGAGGGACGCTGCCACTCGCGCCGCAGCGCGAGCGCCGCGGCCAGCGACACGGCCAGCCCGAAGACGGTGGCCGGTCCGGCCACGTCGGTCTTCGCCGCCACGTATCCGAGCAGGAACACCATCGCCGCGCATCCAAAGACCGCGCTGCGCACGCGGAATCCCGCCAGCGCGCTCGCGGCAACGAAGACCAGCCACGCCTCCGGCTTTCCGGACGACGGCAGGGCGAAGATGATGGCGAACAGGCCGCCGATCCAGAGCGCCGACTCGATGCCGGTGCCGAAGAACCGCCGCCGGTGGATCAGCCACTCCGCGACGCCGATCGCCACCACCGCGGTAGTGATCCCTTTCGGCAGTTTGAGCAGCTCCAGGAACATGTAGAGCGCGCCGACGGCCAGCAGCGTCAGCACGAAAAAGACGACGGTCAGCACCAGGCCATGCCGGCGCCATCCCGACGAGCCGCGGCGCAGCGCGTCGGCGCGCTCGTCGTCAACGGACGGCCACCAGCTCACGCGGGCACCTTGCGCATCCGCGCGTGCGTGACAAAGAGTCCCACGATCGCGGCGATGGTGGAGATGATGAGGTAGAGGAAGATCAGGGCGTCGTCGTTGAGCCAGGTGCAGACCTGCACGTCGACGGCGATCGTCCCGTAGATCCAGGCGTAGATGACGAAGGCCTCGCCGCCGCGTCGCACGCCGTGCCACGCTGCGGCGCCGGCGAAGAGCAGCGCGATGAGACATCCGAGGAGCCGCGTGTCGCGCTGGAAGACGAGGGCGAGCGCGCCCCAGAAGGCGAGGTTCGCGGCGGCGTGGTCGAAGACCGGCTGGAACGCCGGGCGCCGCGACAGGAAGCGCCATGCCGTCACTGCCGCCGCGGTGATGAAGGCCCGCACCGCGAAGACGGTATCGCTGTCGAACAGCGCGTCGAGGCTCTGCTGGATACCGATGTACGCCGCCAGCGCGGTGATCGACAGCGACAGCACCAGGCGCGAGTCGAACGTGTACGCCGTCACCGCGTGCAGCACGGCGAGGATCAGGAAGTGCCGCTGCCACACTGGCCCCAGGAGGTGGAACTGCGACTCGATGTAGCCGACGGCGGCGCTGGCCAGCAGCGCGGCCAGCAGGAGGATGTAGTCGTCGGTCAGGTGGCCGCGGCCGGAGCGCCGCCGCCAGATCGAATAGCCGTAGCAAGCCAGCGAGGCGATTCCGATGACGCAGGCGATGGCCAGCGGTCCGATCCTGTCGAGGTGCTTCGAGACCAGGACGCCGACGCCGGCCACGATCAGCATCACGCCGCCCCAGGTCAGGAAGCGCAGCTCGCCATAGAGGCTGACCACATCCCGCCGTTCGCGCGCGATCAGGCGCTCGGCCGCATCGGGATCGATCGCGCCCGCGGCCTGCAGGCGAAGCACTTCGCGCTCGAGGGAGATCACCGCTGCATTCTAGCGGTCACAGCAGGTACGCGACGGCAAAGCCGACCTGCGCCGCCATCATCATCAGGTACATGTGGCGCCATGACGGGTGGTTCTCCGTCGCCGTCAGCTCGTCGGGATCGCGCACGATCAGCCAGACGGTGTATGCCCCCCACGCGGCGAGCAGGATGCCCAACGCGACGAGCGCGGCGTGATTGCCGGTGAGGACGCCGGTCATCGCGCCGACCGGCATCAGGAGCCAGGGCAGGACGAAAAATGGCGAGATCATCCACGCCGCTTTGCGCACGCCGTACGCGATCGGCAGCGTGCGGCAGCCGCCGGCGCGGTCGCCCTCGATGTCGCTGAAGTCCTTGGTCGACGCCGCGCCGAGGAGGAAGAACATGAAGATGACGCCGATGAACCACGGCTCGGCCACCGTGGCGCGCGCCACCATCGTCCAGCCGGCCACCTTCAGCAGGCAGCCGCGCGGGATGGAGATGGTGAGGTTCGCGCCGATCGGATGCGCCTTGGTCCGCCCCAGCGCCGGCACGGAGTAGACGAAGGTGGCCACGAAGGCAGCGAGGTAGATGAAGAAGCACTCGTGCTCCGCCAACGGCGCGAAGAATTTCGCGCGCCAGGTGACATACGGGAACGGGACCACCAGCCACGTCGGCAGCAGGCCGATGGCGTAGGTGATCCAGGTGAAGATCCAGGCGCCGCGCATCGAGACCTCGCCGGTGACCAGCGGCCGCTTCGGCTTGTTGATGCGGTCGATCTCGAGGTCGTAGATCTGGTTGAGGGAGTTGTTCGCCGCATTGAGGAAGCCGGCGCAGAGCGAGCCGAGGATGACGGTCCAGATCACCGACGACGTCACGGCACGCGACGGGTCAGGGTTGTGTGCCGATCCCCACGCGCAGACGGCGCCGGAGACGATGCCGAGCAGGGGCGGGAGGAGGGTGAAGGGGCGGGCCAGCGCGATGTAATGCTTCAAGACGCGTAGTTTAGACCGCGGAATCCCTACTGCCACCAATCGGTTACACTCGCTCGGCCTGCATGTCGCGCAAACCCGACTTTGACGAAGGCGACGAAGACGTCGCCGCGTCCCCTCCAGGAAATATGAATAATAACGTTGAACGTAAAATAGCGCTGTTCGTCGATTTCGAGAACATCGCCATCGGCGTCACCGACGCCAAATACAAGAAATTCGAAGCCCACCTCCTCCTCGAGCGCCTGCTCGAGAAGGGCAAGATCGTCGTCAAACGTGCCTACTGCGACTGGGACAAGTTCCCCGATTACAAGCGCGAGTTGCACGAAGCGGCCATCGAGCTGATCGAGATCCCCGGCCGCTCCTACTCCGGCAAGAACTCCGCGGACATCCGCATGGCGGTCGACGCCATGGACATGTGCTGGTCCAAGGATCACATCGACCTCTTCGTCATCGCCTCGGGCGACTCCGACTTCTCGCCGCTGGTTTCCAAGCTGAAGGAGAACGACAAGTACGTGATCGGCGTCGGGGTGAAGAACTCCTCCAGCGACCTGCTGATCGACAACTGCGACGAGTTCATCTTCTACGAGGACCTGGTGCGCGGCCAGAAGGCGCCGAACACCGTGGCCTTCAAGGACAAGAAGCAGGCCGAGGTCTTCAAGCTGCTGATCGACTCGATCAAGGCGCTGATGCGCGAGAACAAGGAGATCCTCTGGGGATCGATGGTCAAGCAGACCATGCAGCGCAAGAAGCCGACCTTCAACGAGGAGTACTACGGCTACAACACCTTCAGCGACCTGCTCGAAGACGCGCAGAACAACAACATCATCAAGATCAAGAAGGACATCAAGAGCGGGTCGTACGTGATCACCGGGTTCGCGCAGTCAGCGGCCTGACCGTTACTTCCGGCACATAACCTTCGGGCGCGGCTGTCGTAAAGTCTCCCCGTGCATCCCGTCGAAATCGCCAACGTCGTCAAGTCGTTCAACGGCCGCCGCGCGCTTGACGGCGCCTCGCTCACCATCCGCGACGGCGAGGTCCTCGGCCTCCTCGGGCCCAACGGCGCGGGGAAGAGCACGCTGGTCCGCACGATCATGGGACGCGTGCGGCCGGATAGCGGCGACGTCCGCATCTTCGGCAAGCCGGCGCCGGCGGGCGACAACGCTGCGCGCGCGGAGGTCGGCGTAGTGCCGCAGGAGATCGCTCTCTACCCGAACCTCTCTTCCTTCGAGAACCTCACCGTCTTCGGCCGCTACCTCGGCCTCTCCGGCGACGCGCTCGACGGCGCCATCGCCCGCGCGCTGGAGTGGGCCGCGCTCAGCGACCGCGCCGGCGAGGCGGTGAAGAACTTCTCGGGCGGCATGAAGCGGCGCCTGAATATGGCCGCCGGCGTGCTGCACAAGCCGCGCGTACTGCTGCTCGACGAGCCGACGGTCGGCGTCGATCCGCAGTCTCGCGAGCGCATCTACGAGATGATCGAAGGCCTGGCGGCGAACGGCACCTCGCTCGTCTACACCACGCACTACATGGAAGAGGCGGAGCGTCTCTGCTCGCGCGTGGCAATCATCGACAACGGCAAGATCATCGCCGAGGGAACCAAGGACGAGCTGGTGCGCGCCACGGTCGGCGAGAAGCGCGAGGTGGTGATGGTGGAGAAAGTTCCGACGCTGGAGAGCGTCTTCCTGCACCTCACTGGAAAGGGGTTGCGCGAATGATCGGCGCCGTCGTCCGCACCGGATGGCTGAACCTCCGCCGCGACCGCGCGGCGCTCATCCTCAGCTTCGTCGTGCCGGTCGTCTTCTTCTCCATTTTCGCCGGCATCTTCGGCGCGCAGCGCAACAAGACCGCGCGGGTGACGATGGCGGTCGCCGACGAGGATCACTCGGAGCGCTCCAAGCAGCTCCTCGACGCGCTGAAGGCCGAGAGTGCGCTGCGCATCGTGGAGTCGAAGAAGGACGACCCGGCGAAGTTCACCGCCGCGACGGCCGAGGCGTACGTCCGAGCCGGCGACGCGCCGGTGGCGCTGGTCATCCCGAAAGGCTTCGGCGCGTGGAAGATCCGCTTCGACGGCGCCGACGACAAGCCCGCCTTCCGCCTGCTCGCCGACTCCGCCGATCCGATCGCCGACCAGGTGGCCGGCGGCCTGCTGCAGAAGACGGTGATGACGGCGATGCCGGAGATGATGATGAACAGCGGCGTCGACGCCGTCGACAAATACAGCGGCGGCCTCTCGCCCGCGCAGAAGTCGGCGCTGCAGCAGAACATGGATCAGTTCAAGGTGCTGCAGGCGCAGCCGGCGACGTCCACGCAGGCCCGCGGTGAGCTGATCAAGATCGAGAAGACCGACATCCTCGGCCAGAACAAGTCGAACGTGGTGGTGGCCCTCTACGCCGCCGGCATCGGCGTGATGTTCCTCCTCTTCACCGCCTCCAACGCCGGCGGCGCGCTGCTGGAGGAAAACGAGAGCGGCACGCTCGACCGTATCCTCACCACGCGCGTGAACTTCACCACGCTCATGCTCGGAAAGCTGGTCTACCTCTGGATGCTCGGCTTCCTGCAGCTCTGCGTGATGTTCCTGTGGGGCGCGGCCATCTTCAAGCTCGACCTCTTCAATCACCTGCCAGGCTTCTTCATGATCGCCATCCCCACCACCTTCTGCACCGCGGCGTTCGGGCTGCTGCTGGCGTCGTTCTGCCGCACGCGTGCGCAGCTCGGCGCGATCTCCACGCTGGTGGTCCTCACCATCTCCGCCCTCGGCGGCTCGATGTTCCCGCGCTTCATGATGCCGGAGGGGCTGCAGAAGGCGGGGCTGGTGCTCTTCAACTCCTGGGCGCTGGAGGGCTTCACGAACGTCTTCTGGCGCGAGACGCCGCTGCAGTCGCTGCTGCTGCCGATGGGGATGCTGGTGGCGTTCGGCGTGGTGTTCTTTCTGGTGGCCCGGATGATGGTTCGACGCTTCGAAATTGCGTGATAGCGTCGCGCCCGTGATCACCAATCGCGACCACTACCCCGTCCTCGTCATCGGCACCGGGATCGCCGGGCTCACCGCGGCGTTCTGCCTCGCCAGCGCGGGGGTGCGGGTGCTGCTGGTGACGAAGGCGAAGGACCCGAAGGACTGCAACACTTTCTGGGCGCAGGGCGGGATCATCTACCAGGGCGAGGGCGACTCGCCGGCCAAGCTGATCGAGGACATCCTGCTCGCCGGCGCGGGGCTGTCGAACGAGGAGGCGGTGCGCTTCCTCGCCGTGGAGGGGCCGCGCGTGGTGCGCGAGCTGCTGCTCGAGGACATCCACGTCCCCTTCTCCACCACCGAGGAGGGAGAGCTCGACCTGACGCAGGAGGGAGCGCACTCCATCCCGCGCATCATCCACGCCGGCGACGCCACCGGCCGCGCCATCGAGACCTCGCTGCTCAACCGCGTCCGGACGGAGCCGAACATCACGCTGGCCACGGAGCTGACGGCCATCGACCTGCTGACCACGCAGCATCATCCGCAGGACATCCAGATCCGCTACCGCCTGACCAACGAGTGCACCGGCGCCTACCTGCTCGACAACCGGACCAACGAGGTCTACACGATCTTCGCCGACTACACCATCCTGGCCACGGGCGGCGTCGGGCAGATCTACCTCCACTCCACCAACACGCGCAACGCCATCGGCGACGGCGTGGTCATGGCGCGGCGCGCCGGCGCGCGGATCATGAACGCGGAGTACGTGCAGTTCCACCCCACCGCGCTGGCGGACAAGAAGGCTAACCACTACCTGATCTCCGAGGCGCTGCGCGGCGAGGGAGCGCGGCTGCGCAACCAGAAGGGGGAGTACTTCATGGAGAAGTACTCGCCGTCGCTGCGCGATCTCGCGCCGCGCGACGTGGTGGCGCGCGCCATCGTGGAGGAGATGACCACCAGCAAGGACGACTTCGTCTACCTCGACCTGGCCAACCACTACAACGGCCACGAGCCGATCAAGGAGCGCTTCCCGAACATCGCCAAAGCCTGCGCGGACATCGGCGTCGACATCGGAAAGGATCCGATCCCGGTCGTCCCCGCCGCGCACTACTTCTGCGGCGGCGTGCTGGTGAACACCGCCGGCGAAACGACGCTCAGCCGCCTCTACGCCATCGGCGAGACGTCGTGCAGCGGCCTGCACGGCGGGAACCGGCTGGCGTCGACGTCGCTGCTGGAGGGCCTGACCTGGGGCTACTTCGCCGCGGCGTCGATCATGGCGAAGCTCAACCAGCCGATCACCGGCTTCGACTCCATCCCCGACTGGAAGCCGCCCGGCAGCGTGAACATGGAAGACCCCGCGCTGATCCTGCAGGACTGGACCACGATCCAGCACACCATGTGGAACTACGTCGGCATCGTCCGCAGCCGCGAGCGCCTGAAGCGCGCCGTGGCCGACATGCGCGAGCTCGGCAGCCGGCTGACGAAGTACTACCACGAGGCCGCCATGTCGCCGGTGATCGTGGAGTTGTTCCACGGCACGCAGATGGCGTCGATCGTGGCGGAGTCGGCGTTGCGGAATCCGGTGTCGCGCGGGGCGCATTTTCGCCGTGACTAACCGCTTACACCTCGGCTCCGGCAAGCAGCACCTCGACGGCTGGATCAACATCGACAACCAGCAGCTCCCCGGCGTCGACCGCGTCCTCGACGTCACGCACGGCCTTCCCTTCGAGGACGTGCGGTTCATCTTCGCCGAGCACTTCATCGAGCACCTCAACTACGTCGACGCGCTGGTGCTGCTGCGCGAATGCCGGCGCGTGCTGCGCGACGACGGCGTGCTGCGGCTCTCCACGCCGAACCTCGACTGGGTGTGGGCGTCGCACTACAGGCTCGACGCCCCCGAGGGGGAGCAGGTGAAGGCGTGCTTCGATCTGAACCGCGCTTTCCGCGGGTACGGACACGCGTTTCTCTACAACGAGAAGACGCTCGCGGCGACGCTGCACGATGCCGGCTTCGCGAACGTGGTGCGGTGCGGCTACGGCGAGAGCGCGCACGCGGAGCTGCGCGGGCTGGAGCGGCACGAGCAGTCGCCGGACTGGGGCCCCCTGTCGCACATCGTGATCGTGGAGGCGTCAGGACGCGGAGGCAGAGCGCCGAGCTCGCTGAATGAGCCCAGGGAAGCCTTTCTTCGCGATATTATGCTGTCGTGACATACCCTCGGACTCTCCTTCTCCTCTCTCTCTTCGTCTCCTCCACCGCCCTCGCCGCCCCGACCATTACCTCGGTCACGCCGAACCGCGGGCCGCTGGAAGGCGGCACGCGCGTGACCATCAAAGGCACGGGGTTCAGCAACAACTGCAACATCTGCTCGCCGCCGTTCGCGGCGCCCTTCGTCACCTTCGGGGCGGTCAGGGCCGCCGAGGTGAAATTCATCGATGCCAACACGCTGGAGGCGGTGACGCCGCCTTCGCTCCCGCGCACGGTGTTTGTCGACGTGTCAAACGGCGGCGCCTCGGGCTACACCTTCATGGAGAACGCCTTCACCTTCGAAGGCAACGTCGACGACACCTTCGAGCCGATCCTCTTCCCGGTCTTCCTGCCGCCGGTGCACGGCCAGCTCGGATCGGAGTTCCGAACCTTCCCCCGCGTGTTCAGCGTCGTCCAGGCTTCGCCGGCCGTTCTCTACGGATTCGACTCGACCTGCTACCTCGTTGATCCGCCGATCTACCCGTTCATGCCGTACCTGGTCGACGAGGAGAGGATGCTGCTGACGGGTTGCTCGCACGCCACCGGCCGCATCTTCTGGATGCGAAAGGGAACCGCCGGCTCGCTGGCCGCCGGGCTGCGCGTGGCGGACATCTCGCGCGAGGCGACCAGTCACGGCACGGAGATCCCGGTGGTGCGCACACGCGACTTCACCACCGGCCGAATCGTGCTCCTCGGCGTGCCGACCGACCCGCGCTTCCGGCTGACGCTGCGCATCTACAGCCTGGCGCAGACCAGCGAGCCGGTGAACGTCGAAGGGCTGGGGCGGCAAGTGTTCTTCACGCCGGGACGCGACCTCTACGAGCCGTCGTACGCCGAGGTGAGCGACCTGCCGCGGACGCTGACGCGCGTGGTCATCCAGTCGTCGGGCGCGCCGGTCTGGGCGTTCATCACGGTGACGAACAACGACACGCAGCAGATCACCACCATCTCGCCGCAATAGGACGTTCGCATTATTGCGGCGTGAAGAGGTCCGCCTGCTTGCGCATCGAGCCGACCGGATAGCCGAGGTGCTCGTACGCCAGGCGGCTGGCCACGCGGCCGCGCGGGGTGCGCTGCAGGAAGCCGATCTGGATGAGGTAGGGCTCGTACAGATCCTCGATGGTGCCGCGGTCCTCGGCGATCGAGGAGCCGAGCGCGCCGAGGCCGACCGGGCCGCCGCCGAAGCGCTCGATGATAGTGGTCAGCAGCTTGCGGTCGATCTCGTCGAGGCCGTAGTCGTCGACTTCCAGCATCTGCAGCGCCTCGCGCGCGATCTCGAGGTCGACGGCGCCCTGGTGCCGCACCTCGGCGAAGTCGCGCACGCGGCGCAGCAGGCGGTTGGCGATGCGCGGGGTGCCGCGCGCGCGGCGCCCGAGCTCGTGCGCGCCGTCGGGCGTGATGGTGATGCCGAGGATGTCGGCGGAACGGCGGACGATGATGGTCAGCGCCTCGACGTCGTAGAAGTCGAGGCGGTGCACGATGCCGAAGCGCGCGCGAAGCGGCGCGGAGAGCAGTCCGGCGCGGGTGGTGGCGCCGATCAGCGTGAAGGGCGGGATCTCCACCTTCAGCGTGCGCGCGGCCGGGCCCTGGCCGATGACCACGTCGATGTAAAAGTCCTCCATCGCGGAGTAGAGGATTTCCTCCACCGGCGCGGGGAGGCGGTGAATTTCATCGATGAACAGCGCGTCATTGGCCTCGAGGTTGGTGATGATCGCCACCAGGTCGCCAGGCTTCTCCAGCGCCGGCCCCGAGGTGGTGCGGATGCTGGCGTTCATCTCGTTGGCGATGATGTTCCCCAGCGTGGTTTTGCCGAGTCCGGGCGGACCGAAGAGGAGGACGTGGTCCAGCGTCTCGCCGCGGTTGCGCGCCGCGGTGATGGAGATCTCGAGGTTCGCTTTGACTTTGTTCTGGCCGATGTACTCGCGGAGGAGCTTGGGGCGGAGCGAGAGCTCGGTTTGAACGTCGTCGTCAACCGGGGTTGCGGACAGAACGCGGTCGTCGGACACGAAAGGATTGTAGCGGGGTCTCGGCGTCGCGAGGTCTCGCAGTGCTCCGCTACCCCGCGACCGCGAGACTCCGAGACCCCGCCGCGGAGGGCAACATCACCGTGATCACCGTCCCCGCCCCCGCGCGCGAGTTCACGTCGATCCGGCCGCCGTGCTCCTGCACGATGCGGTACGAGATGGCCATGCCGAGGCCGGTGCCGCTGGGGAAGTTGGTGCGGAAGGGTTGGAAGAGGCGGCGCTGGTCCGCTTCGGTCATGCCACGGCCGCTGTCCGCAAACAGGATCCGGTACGTTCCCTCACCCACCTCGGTGGAGACGCGCAGGGTGCCGCCGGCGGGCATGGCCTGCACCGCGTTACGGGCGAGGTTCCAGAAAACCTGGCGGATCTGGTCGGCGTCGCCGACCACGGAGTACGACGGCGGCACGATGCGGCGCTCGATGGCGTGGTCGGCGCGCAGCTCGGCGGAGTTGGCCAGGAGATCGAGCGTCTCGGAGAGGCTGGCGGCGATGTCGAATTCCGCGGCGCGCTTCTCCTGCGGCTTGACGAAGCGGAGGAAGTCGGCGATCGACTTGTTCAGCCGCTCCGACTCCTTGAGGATGATCGACATCAGCCGCTGCTCCTGCGGTGAGAGGGCGTCGGACTTCTTCAGCACCTGCACCGAGCCGGCGATCGCGGCGAGCGGATTGCGGATCTCGTGGGCGATGCCGGCAGAGAGCTCGCCTACCGCGGCCATGCGGTCCTTCAGCCGCAGCTCGGCCTCCAGCGTCTTCATCTCGGTCAGATCCTGGAAGATCACGGTGTAGCCGGACGACGCTCCCTCGATCGTCTTCAGCGGCGTCACCGCGTAGCCGATGCTCCGGCCGTTGACTTCCGTCTCGTTCCGGACGACCGACCCGGTGCTCAGCTGGTCGCGCACGCGCTGCCACTCTTCGGTGGTGAAGAGCGAAGCGGCGCCGCCTTCGAGGATGGCGCGGCCGGCGGGATTGATGAACGTCGCCACGCCCTCCGGCGAGAGGGTGATCAGGCCGGAGGGGATCGACTCCACCACGTTCTCATTCAGCGCGCGGAGAACGGCGAGATTCTCGGCGGTCCGCTGCAGCTTTTCCGAAATGTACGAGGTAAGCAGCGCCGTGGCGTAGAAGCCGGCAAAGTTCGTAGCCATGTTCAGGTAGAGCCGCGACGAGGTCCAGGGCGAGGGCACGAACCACGACTGCTCCGGCGGCTGCAGCACGCCGTAGAACATCAGGTCGCCGAGCGCGCCGTAAAGGATGACCGCACCGCTGGCGGCGAGGATGCCGCCGCGCCGGTAGAGCAGCATCGACGCGGCGATGATCGAGACGAGATAGAGGAAGGAGAAGGGCGAGTCGAGGCCGCCGGTGAAGTAGACCAGCAGCGTCTCGACAAGCAGGTCGCCCGCGGTCTGGACGGCAAGGTTGATCTTGCGCGAGGCGATCACCTTCCCCGCCGCGATGTAGAAGAGCGTCAGCGCGTAGGTCACGCCGGCGGTGGTGTAGAGGTAGTTGATGGGGAGAAATTCGCGGACGGTGTACTGGATGATCAGCGACGCCAGCAGCAGCGTGGTGACGACCACCACGCGGATGGCGATGAGCATGCGAGCATCAGAGGGCATAGCGAGCAGCGAGCAGGTTGCAGCGAGCAGGGGGGTTTGTCCACCTGCTCGCTGCTCGTTGCTTGCTGTTACCTGTTACCCGATTTGACCGATGAGCGTGAACATCGGCATGTACATGGCGATGACGATGCCGCCGATGGCGACGCCGAGGAAGGCGATGAGCACCGGCTCGAGGAGCTTCATCAGGCCGGCCACGGCCACGTCCACTTCGTCCTCGTAAAAGTCGGCGATCTTGGAGAGCATGGTGTCGAGCGCGCCGGTCTGCTCGCCGACCGCGATCATCTGCACCACCATCGGCGGGAAGACGTCGGTGTCGCCGAGCGGCTCGCTGATGGTCTTGCCTTCTTCGACCGACTTGCGCGTGGCCATGATGGCGTCCTCGATGATCGAGTTGCCGGCGGTGCGCGCGGTGATCTGCAGGCCGTCGAGGATGGGAACGCCCGACGAGGTCAGCGTGGCCAGGGTGCGGCAGAAACGGGCCACGGCGATCTTGCGGAGCAGCAGGCCGAGGATCGGCATCCGGAGCAGCAGGCCGTCGATGACGCGCTTGCCCTTGTAGGTCTCGTGATAGCGGCGCAGGGAGTAGATCGTGCCGCCCACCACCAGGCCGATCAACCACCAGTAGTCGGCGATGAAGTTGGAGAGCGCGATGACGATCAGGGTCGGCATCGGCAGCTCCGCGCCGAGGCCCTTGAAGAGGGCGGCGAAGACCGGGATGACCTTCCAGAGGATGACCGCCACGACGATGACGGCGATGGAGATGACGGCGACCGGGTAGATCATCGCCGACTTCACCTGGCTGTTGAGTTTGACCGCCTTTTCGATGTACTGCGCCAGACGCTGCAGGATGGTGTCGAGGATACCGCCCGCCTCGCCCGCGGCGACCATGTTGGTGTAGAGGTCGTTGAAGATCTTCGGATGCTTGCGCATCGAGTCGGCGAGGTTGGAGCCGGACTCGACGTCCTGGCGGATCTGGATCAGCGCGCGCTTGAAGGCCTTGTTCTCCTGCTGCGAGCCGAGGATCTCCAGGCACTGCACGAGAGGAAGGCCGGCGTCGATCATGACCGAGAACTGGCGGGTGAAGATGGCCACCTGCTGCGGGGCGACTTTGCCGCCGAACTTCGGAAGGGCGATCTCCTTGCCCTTCTCCTTGACCGCGGTGACGACGATCTGCTGCCGCCGCAGGCTGTTGATGACGGCGTCCTTGGAATCGGCGACGAGCACACCGGCCGTCTCACCAGCGCGCCCTCTTCCCTTCCATTCGAATGTCGGCATCTGCTCCTCCTACTCGTTGCTCGAAATCAGGCCGGCCGCGGACGCGCGCCAGCCGATGGCGTCGGCGTCCCTTGCGGGGTGATCGCACCGGCACCACGCGAGATCATTTCCTGCAATTCGTCCGGGTTCGAAGACCGTGAAAGTGCCGTTTGTAGTGTTATTTGCTTCTTGAAGTATAGGGTCGCCAACGACTGGTTGAAGGTCTGCATTCCGTACTTCGTCTGCCCGGTCTGCATCATCGAATAGATCTGGTGGACCTTGTCCTCACGGATGAGATTCCGAATGGCCGCGTTCGGCACCAGGATCTCCATGGCCATGACGCGGCCCTTGCCGTTGGCCTTCGGCAGGAGCGACTGACACATGATCCCCTCGAGCACGAACGAGAGCTGCGCGCGGATCTGCGGCTGCTGGTGCGAGGGGAAGACGTCGACGATGCGGTTGATGGTCTGCGCGGCGGAGTTGGTGTGCAGGGTACCGAAGGTGAGATGGCCCGTCTCGGCGATGCGGAGGGCGGACTCGATGGTCTCCAGGTCGCGCATCTCGCCGATGAGGACGACGTCGGGATCCTGGCGCAGCGCGGACTTCAGCGAGTTGGCGAAGGAGTGGGTATCGGCGTGCAGCTCGCGCTGGTTGACGATGCAGTTCTTGTGCTGGTGGAGGAACTCCACCGGGTCCTCGATAGTGATGATGTGCTCGTGCCGCTCGCGGTTGATCTTGTCGATCATGGCGGCGAGGGTGGTCGACTTGCCGGAGCCGGTGGGGCCGGTGACGAGAACCAGTCCGCGCGGGCGGTTGCAGATCTCCTCCACCACGGCGGGGAGACCGAGCTCCTTGAATCCGAGGATCTCGTAGGGGATCTGGCGGTAGACGGCGGCGGTGGCGCCGCGCTGGTTGAAGATGTTCGCGCGGAAGCGCGCCAGTCCTTTGATGCCGAAGGAGAGGTCGAGCTCGAGGGCCTCTTCGAAGCGGTGCTTCTGCGCGTCGGTGAGGACGGAGTAGGCCAGCTGCTTGGTCTCCGGCGCGGTGAGCGGCGGCATGTCGAGCGGCGTCAGCTTGCCGTCGATGCGGATCTGCGGGGGCGAATTTGTGGTGATGTGCAGGTCGCTCCCGCCGCGCTCGACCATGGTTTTCAGCAACTGATGAAGGGTGACGGCCATTTAGTCTCCTAAAGCACAGTCTCTCGAACCACTTCCTCGATCGTCGTCACGCCGTCCTTGATCTTGATCAGGCCCGAGCGGCGCAGGCTGATCATCCCCGACTCGGCGGCCTTGCGCTTGATGTCGATGGCGGTGCCGCCGGAGAGGATCAGCTCGCGGATCTCGTCGTCGATGTTCATCACCTCGATCAGCGCCACGCGGCCTTTGTAGCCGGTGTTGTTGCACTTGTCGCAGCCGCGGCCCTTGTAGACGGTGAAGGTGCCGACTTCGTCCTTCTTGTATCCGAGGTTGAGCAGGGCCTGCGGGGTCATCTCCACCGGCTCCTTGCAACTGCTGCAGATGCGACGGGCCAGCCGCTGCGCGGCGATGAGTTGCACCGAGGTGGCGACCAGGAAGGGCTCGATGCCCATGTTCATCAGGCGGTTGATGGTCGACGGCGCGTCGTTGGTGTGGAGGGTGGAGAGCACCAGGTGTCCGGTGAGCGCGGCCTTGATGGCGATCTCCGCCGTCTCGAAGTCGCGGATCTCGCCGACCAGGATGATGTTCGGATCCTGGCGGAGGAACGAGCGCAGCGTCGCCGCGAAGTTCAATCCGATCGACTCTTTCATCTGCACCTGATTGATTCCGGGCAAATTGAACTCCACCGGATCCTCGGCGGTCATGATGTTGACCTCAGGCGAGTTCACTTTCGCCAGCGCCGAGTAAAGCGTATTGGTCTTGCCCGAGCCTGTGGGCCCCGTCACAAGCACCATCCCCCACGGCTTGAAGATGGCCTCCTCGAACTTCACCAGCGATTCCGGCTCGAAGCCGAGCTTGGTCATGTCCAGGCGGAGGTTCTCCTTGTCCAGGAGGCGCATGACGATCTTCTCGCCGAAGAGCGTCGGCAGGATGGAGACGCGGAAGTCGAGCTCCTTGTTCTTCTCGTTGAGCTTCATCTTCAGCTTGATGCGGCCGTCCTGCGGCAGGCGCTTCTCGGAGATGTCGAGCTTGGCCAGGATCTTCAGGCGCGAGGTGATGGCGTCTTTCAGCTTCAGCGGCGGGTTCATGATCTCGTAGAGGATGCCGTCGACGCGGAAGCGGACGCGGAACTCTTTCTCGTACGGCTCGATGTGGATGTCCGACGCGCCGCGCTTGATGGCGTCGGTCAGGATCAGGTTGACCAGCTTGACGACCGGCGCCTCTTCGGCCGAGTCGGCGAGCTGCTCGAGGTCCATCTCCTCTTCTTCCTCGAGCACCTCGAGGTCGGCGCTCTCGGACTGCTGCAGGTCTTCCATGACCTTCTTCAGCTCGAGGGAGGAGGTGGTGCCGTAGTAGTTGTCGATCGCCGCCTTGATCCCCAGCTCCGAGGCCACCACCTGCTCCACGTTGTAGCCGGTCATGAACTTGATGTCGTCCATGGCGAAGACGTTGGTCGGATCGGCCATGGCGATGGTGATGGTGGCGCCGGTCTTGTTGACCGGGAGGATGTTGTACTTGCGGGCCACGTCAGCCGGGATCAGCTTGATGACGCCGCTGTCGATCTCGAAGTGGGCCAGGTTGATGGAGGGGACGCCGAACTGCTGCGAGAGGCACTCGGTGATGTCCTCTTCGGAGACGAAGCCCAGCTTGATGAGGGTCTCCCCAAGCTTGCCCCCCGTCTCCTTCTGCATCTTGAGGGCTTCTTTGAGCTGATCCTGGGAGATCAGGCTGGCTTTGGTGAGGAGTTCCCCGAGACGTACGCTCATCGTTCGTTATATGTCGTTGGCTCTACTGATCTTGGAAACAGTAACGGATGAGTTTACCCTGCGCGGTACGGACTTTCAACGCTGTTTTATTTTGAATTGGCGCCGACGCTCCGCAACGTCGCGGTGATGGAGCCGATCTTCACGTCGGAGCGGATACGCACCGGAAGGTGGCGCGCGTCGTCGGAGTACCAGATGGTGAGCTTGGAATCTTCGTCGGCGAAGAGGCCGCCGGCGGACATCTGCGGTTCGACGGAAACGGTGCGGAACTTCCCGGCCGGCGTGGTGATGGTCTCGCGCGCCTTGACGTCGGCGTCGACGGCGTAGAGCTTCCCGTCCGCCACCACCATGAAGTGGACGTGATCGCCGGGCCGCAGCGGCAGGCGGCGGAACTGGTAGATGAGCGAGAGGGGATCGAAGACCGGCCCATCGATCGGCACTACCTTGTCCGGCTTGTTCGGGCGGCGGCGCGTGGCGGTGCCGTGCGCGGCGTCGACGAGCATGGCGTCGTTCTTTTTCTTGCCCCCCTCGTCGAGGTGCTTCTCGTAGCTGATGGTAGTGAACATCACGCGGTCGACGAGCGAAGTGATCTCGTCGCGCACTTTGTAGATCCGCGCGAAGCCGGAGCTCGACTGTGCCAGCGAGGTGATGCGGAAGCGGTCGGGGGCGCCGGGCGCGAGCGAGATGGTGAAGCGCGCCGTGCCGCCGGAGAAGCTCAGCCACTTCAGCGAGTAGTCGAGCGTCTCGCCCTGCACGAACAGCGCGTCGACCGGCTCGGCGGCCTGCGCGGTCGCGGCGACGAGCAACGCCGCCACCGCCCACCTCACCTCAGCACCTCGCCGATCCTGCGCATCACGTCATCGACTCCGATCGACTTCATCGACTTCGTCGTGGAGTACGACTCGACGACGTTGCCGAGCTGCCCGTACGGGCCGTTGCGCGCCGGGTTGGTGGGACCGTAGAGGCCGACCACCGGCGTGCCGAGGGCGGCGGCGAGGTGGAGAGGTCCGATGTCGCCGCCGACCACCAGCGCGGCGTCACGCAGGAGCCGGGCCAGCTCGCGCAGGTTGGTGGGCGGGGCGAGGCGCGCGCCGGTGGCCCTGGCCAGCTCCTCCTCGCCCGGACCCCAGACGGCGAGCGCGTCGTTGCCGAGACGCTTCGCGAGCTCCGCGAAGTGCGGCCATTGCTTCTCGGGCCTTCCCGCCCCTGGAAGCAGGACGATTTCGTTTACCGCTCGCCGCTCTCCGCTCACCGTGAATCTCGTGAAATCGACTTTCGGTGCGTGCTCGATCCCGGCGAGCTGCAGGTTCCATTCGACCACGTGACGGTTCGGATCGATGTGCCGCCGGTGGTTCATCAGCCACGCCGCCGGCTTCTCGCGCACGAACTCTTTGGCGAAGCCGATGCGGTACTCCGCGCCGGACGCACGCGCCAGCAGCGCCGACTTCACCAGGCCCTGGAAGTCGATGGCGGCCTCGAAGCCGCGGACGGCGCTGCGCGCCTCGCGGATGTTGCGCATCGACCACCGCTTGAGCGACACCGGGATGGCGCGCACTCCCGCCACCACCTCCACCAGCTCGCGGTACGGCGCCTCCACCGCCCAGGCGATCTCGTACCGCTCGCGCAGCCCGACCACCGCGGGAATGGTGTGGATCACGTCGCCGAGGGCGGACAGACGGATGACCAGCAGCTTCACTGGCCGCGCATTTTCTCCAGAATCGACGTCGTGGAGTGATCTTTCGGGTCCCCCACGATCGCCACCCGCCCGCCGTACGCGCGCACCACTTCCGCCTCCGGCACGCTGTCGGCCGTGTAGTCGGTCCCCTTGCAATGCACCTCGGGTCTCAGCACGGCGATGAGGCGCGCCGGGCTGGCGTCGCGGAAGACGGTCACGTACGCCACGCCGCGGATGGCGGCGACGAGCTCCGCGCGCTCGCGTTCGTTCGTCACCGGCCGCCCTTCACCTTTCAGCGCGCGCGTCGAGTCGTCGCTGTTTACGCCGACCACCAGCAGGTCGGCCTCCCCCGCCGCCCCCTGCAGGTAGCGCACGTGACCGACGTGCAGCAGGTCGAAGATGCCGTTGGCGAAGGCGATGGTGCGGCCGCGGCCGCGCTCGTCGGCGGCGACGCGGAGCAGCTCGTTCTCGGTCAGGATCGGCGCGTTCATAAGACCAGCGAGCAGGTCCGCCCTCCCCGCTCGCTGCTCGCTGCCCGCTGCTCGCTAATCATTCAGTCCTTCGTCCCGCTCGATGGCGTACCGCAGCTCGTCGTTCGAAACCGTGGCGGTCCCCATCTTCATCACCACGATTCCCCCGCCGTAATTCGCCAGCTTGGCCGCCTCGGCGTACGACGCGCCGGCGGCGAGGGCGAGGGTGAAGGTGGCGATGACGGTGTCGCCGGCGCCCGTGACGTCGGCCACCTGATCGGTGCCCCAGACCGGGATGAAGAGCGGGTCGGCGGCGCCGCGGTCGAAGAGCGCCATGCCGCGGCTGCCGCGCGTAATCAGCACCGCCTCGCAGTCGAGCGTCTGTTGCAGCGTCTCGGCGACCTGGCCCAGGCGCGAGTCGCCGTCCTCGCCGTGGAAGATCGCGGTGCCGGCGGCCGCCGTGGCTTCCTCCTCGTTCGGCGTCGCCGCGGTGACACCGGGAAAGTTGAGGAGGTCGTAGCGCGAGTCGAGCGTCACCGGCTTGCCGTGCGCGAAGCGCGTCAGGTTCTCGGCGAGCGCGGAGCGCACCACGCCGTAGCCGTAGTCGCTGATCAGCGCGGCGTGGCAGAACGACATCTGCTCGCGCAGCATGTGCGAGAACGCTTCCGCCTCGTCCGCGGTCATCTCCAGGGTGTCCTCGATGTCGTAGCGGACGATCTGCTGGCGGCTGGCGTGCGGCATGCCGCCGAGGATGCGCACCTTGGTCGGCGTCTGGTAGCGGTCGGTGCGGAGGATGCCGCCGCAGTCGATGCCCTGCGAGGTCATCGTCTCGATCAGCTGCGTTCCGGCGGCGTCGGTGCCGAGCACCGAGACCGGGATGGGCAGCCCGCCGAGAGAGAGGATGTTGTTGATGGCGTTGCCCGCGCCGCCGAGGAGGATGTCGTCGCGGTACTGGCGGAGGATGAGCACCGGCGCCTCGCGCGAGATCCGCTTCGGCGTCCCGTAGATGAAGCGGTCGGCCACCACATCGCCGTAAACCACGATCAGCCGGCCTTTCATGGCCTCCGTCAGTTGGAGAAGGCGCGACCGTGCGAACATCGGGCGAAGAATACATGACCAAGGAACTGGTCGAAGGCGAGGACTACTACTACGAAGGACCGTACATGGTCTTCACCGCGAAGTTCCTGCGCGAACGCGGCTTCTGCTGCGAGTCAGGCTGCCGGCATTGCCCGTGGCGTAGCGAGCAGCGTGCAGCGGGCGGCGAGCAGGAGAAGCCGGGCAGCTAACCCGCTCGCTGCTCGCTGCTCGCCGCTCGCTCCAGATCGGCCTCGGCGAGCTCGCGCTTCTCGTCTTCCGTCAGCACCGCCTCGATGTCGACGAGCAGCAGCACCTCGTCGCCGTGCGGCACCACGGCGATCAGCAGCTCCCCGCGCACGCCGCGCACCAGCGGGGGCGGCGGGAGGAGCTGGTCCGGCGCCACGTTCACAATGCGCCGCACCTCGTCCACCTTCAGCCCGATCACCCCGGCGCTGCTGTGCGTGATGAGCAGCAGCGGCTGCTCGGCGCGCTCGGTCAGGCGCGGATAGAGCCGCCGCCGCAGGTCGACGATGGGGATGACCTCGTTGCGCAGGACCACGATTCCCTCCACGAACGACGGAGCGGTGGGCAGCGACGTCGAGCCGGCGTACGGGATGATCTGGCGCACCGCCATGATGTCGAGGACGAACGTCTCCGGCCCGATGCGGAAGGTGATGAGGCGGAGGTCCTTCGCCTCAGCCACGCGCCGATTCTCCGACGCCGCGGATCGCTTCGCTCAGCAGGCCGAGGGAGTCGATCATCTCGCCGGCGGAGTCGCGGTTGTTGTCGGCGATGGCGCGCACCTGCTGCATGGTGAGCACGATCTTCTCGCTCTCCGCGGCCTGCACCGTCGCCACCTGGAAGATCTGGTGGATCATGTCGATCATCCGCTCGGCGGCCGAGGAGATCATCGACGAGCCCGAGCGCTGCTCGGCCATCGCCTGGCGGACGTACTTCGTCACCTCGCGCATCGACTCCACCGCCTTGCCGATATGCGTCGAGCCCTGCGCCTGCTGCGCGGTGGCGGAGTTGATCTGGCTGACCAGCTCCTGCAGCCGGCCGACGGCGCGCGTGACGTTCTCGCTCCCCTTAGCCTGCTCGCGCGTGGCGGCGGCGATCTCTTTCCCCATGCTCGACGCCTTCGACGCCGACTCGAGGATGGTGTTGAGCGTCTTCCCCGCCTGGTGCGACAGCTCGACGCCCTGCTGCACAAGCTTCGTCCCCGCGCCCATGGCGTTGAGCGCGTTGCCGACTTCCTCCTGCACCGAGCGGATCAGCGCGGAGATCTCGCGCGTCGAGGCCGCGGTCCGCTCCGATAGCTCGCGGATCTGCGCGGCGACCACCGAGAAGCCCTTGCCGTGCTCGCCCGCGGAAGCGGCGAGGATCGCCGCGTTCAGCGCCAGGAGATTGGTCTGCTCGGCGACGTCGTCGATCACGTTGAGGATCTTGCCGATGGCCACCGAGCGGTCGCCGAGGCGGGTGACGACGGCGTTGGAGTCGGCCACGGAGCGGCGGATCTGTTCCATTCCGTCGATGGTCTCGCGCACCGCGCGCATGCCGCTCTCCGCCGCGTCGGCCACGGCGAGCGTCAGCTCGTACGAGCGCGCGGCGTTCGCCTCCACCTGCGCGATCGAGGCGCTCATCTGCGTCATCGAAGCGGAGGTGTCGGTGGCGAACGTCGAGAGGTAGCCGACGTTCTGGTCGACCTCGTTGATCGACGACACCATCTCCCCGGTAGCGGACGCGGTGTCCTCCACCGAGCGGAAGAGCGTGTCGGTGTGGCGGCCGACTTCCTCGATGGAGGCCACCATCTCCAGCATCGACGACGACGTCTCCTCCGATGCCGCGGAAAGCGCCTCGACGTTCTCGGTGATGGTGCGGATGCCGGCGTTGAGCCGGTCGATGGAGTGGTAGGTGTCGTCGATGACCGAGCGCTGCTCGTCGACGCGGTCGACGACGGTGCGTGTGCGCGAGCCGACCACCTCCGCCACCGACTGCAACTGCTCGTGCGATCGCACCAACCCCGGGGCCACGGTGGGGGCCGGGATGATCGAGCGCGCCGGCTGCTCGTCGCCGTCGCGGGTGAAGGCGCGCCATGCGGCGGAGAAACGTGCGAGAACTCCCACGGGGCAAGTCTATCCTGCGGCGCGGTCGCCGCAGACGCTCGGCGCCAGGATAAAACTCGGTCTATCATCCGCGCCATGCCGCTGATCCGTTGCCCGAAGTGCGGGCAGGCGTACGACGTGCCCGGCGTGATCGCGGTGCGGTTGCCGAACTCGATCGCCACCTGCCAGTGCGGCGAATGGCTCTCCGGCAGCAAGGCGGCGCTGCTGGCGCGGCTGCTCAATCCCGCCGACATCAAGGAGATCGATCTCAGCCCGTACAAAGTCGCCGGCGACGGCGCCGAGTCGCCGCAGGCATCGGCGCCCGCTGAGGAGCCGGCGCCGGGCCGGCCGCGCTCGATCCGCGTCATGGCGCGCGGCGCGCGCGAGTCGGTCAACACCGTCTTCACCATCGGCCAGCATCCGCTCTGGATCGGCCGCAAGGGCTGCCACGTCGAGCTCGACGAGGCGGAGCTCTCCATCCAGCACTGTTCGATCTCGCTGCGCGGCGACGATCTCGTGGTGCGCGACGCCGACTCGCACATGGGGACGTTCCTCGACGGCGAGAAGATCTCCGAGGCGGTGATCGGCGACGGCGCGCACGTGCTGCGCGTCGGCGCGGCGCTGGTGTCCATCGAGCCGACGTCCGAAAACGGCGTCGCCGTGCAGCCGGTGCATCTCGAGGCCAAGGACGTCATCGACGAGTCGGCGGTGCTGAAGAAGCTCGAGGAGCTGACGGTCGTCGACGCGGAGCCCAAGCGCAACATCCTGGTCTGCATCGGCGGCCCGCTCAACGGGCAGGAGTTCGAGATCCCGCCGACGGGGCTGGTGGTCGGCCGCGAAGGCCACGTCCGCGTGCCCGACGAGTTCCTCTCGCGCAAGCACTTCGAAGTCGCCCCCGACTCCGACGGCAACATGCGCGTCCGCGACCTCGGCAGCCGCAACGGAACGTTCCTGAACACGCTGCCGGCGAAGGACTCGAAGGTGCGCGGCGGCGACGAGATCCGCGCCGGCGTGAACCGCTTCCGCATCGAGCAGCGGGCCTGATCTGCCGGGCCGAAATCCTTAACTAATCACGTTCCACAAACGTGCAGATTTGCGCGAGGGCCGTTGGGTATACTCCGCCGATCTTTCGATAGGGAGCGGAGGCATGCGGATCGCCGAAGACGTGGCGTCCCGAGTCGCGCGGTCTCTTTCCGCGTTGCTCAAAAAGCCGTTGGCGTTGCTCGACGGCGGGCTCGAGGTCCGCGCGGAGCTGGCCGATGAGGAGCGCCTCGCCGTGGGCGACCTGCTCGAGCTGCTGCGCGGCGGCGCGAGCGACGAGCGCGTGCGCGAGCTCGAAGCGCGCGTGACGCAGCTGCAGCGCGAGAACCTCGACCTCCTCATGAAGAACCGCGTGCTCGCCGAGGTCTCCGCGCGCGACGCGCTGACGGGCCTCTACAACCGCTCGTACGTCACCGAGAAGATCGAGTCGGAGATGAACCGCTCGCTGCGGCACGGTTCGCCCGTCACGTTGCTGATGCTCGACATCGACCACTTCAAGCGCATCAACGACTCGTTCGGCCACGCCGCCGGCGACTCCGTGCTCCGCTCGTTCGGCCAGGTGCTGCGCGACAGCTGCCGCGTCTACGACGTGCCGGGACGCTACGGCGGCGAGGAGTTCTGCATCATCCTGCCGGAGACGCGGGTGGGGAATACGACCGCGGTGGCGGAGCGGATTCGGCAGCGCCTCGCCGACAGCCGGTTCGACGTCGGCACGGACCAGGTCGCCATCACCGCATCGATGGGCATCGCCGGAATGGACTCCGTCGCGGAGGAAGGGATCGTCACCTCGTCCGCGCTGATCGAGCGCGCCGACCGCGCGCTCTATTCTGCGAAGCACCGCGGGCGGAACCGGATCGAAATCTGGCCGTCCGAGACGCCAAGTCACTGATTTGGTGAGGCAAATCACGGCCGCGCGGGCGGCCCTGCTGTAAAATGCAGAATCCAAAATCAAACCCGAGGTGATTGATGCGTAAAGTCAAAGTGTTCGTTCTTGCGGCTACTCTCGTCTTCAGCACCATGGCGTTCGCCTCCGACAAGCCGTCGCTGGGCGTCGCCGAGTTCACCAATGACACCAACGCCAGCTGGTGGTACTCCGACGTCGGCCGCGACCTCGCCAGCATGCTCACCAATGAGCTCGCGGCGACCGAGAAGTTCAAGATGGTCGAGCGCGCCAAGCTCGGCAAGGTGCTCGAGGAGCAGGATCTGGCCGAGTCCGGACGCGTCAACAAGAAGACCGGCGCCAAGATCGGCAAGCTAACCGGCGCCCAGTACCTGGTCTACGCCACCGTCACCGCGTTCGACACCAACACCGCCGGCACCGGCGGCGGCATCGGATTCCGCGGCATCAGCATCGGAGGCAAGAAGGAAGAGGCCTACCTCGCCGTCGACCTCCGCGTCGTCGACACCACCACCGGCGAAGTCGAGTTCACCCGCACCATCGAAGGTCGCGCCACCAGCTACGGCATCTCCGGCGGCGTCTCCCGCGGCGGCTTCTCCGGCGGCCTCGGCAAGTACGAGAAGACCCCGACCGGCAAGGCCATCCGCGGCGCCATCATCGAGATCACCGATTACCTGTCGTGCGCCATGGTCGACAAAGACAGCTGCATGGACGCCTACCGCGCGAAGGAAAAGTCGCGCCGCGACAAGAGCAAGAACAGCCTGAAGATCGAGTAGCTCGGCAAACCCCCATTCAAAGGAGCGGCGAGCGGCGTGGCCCGCTCGCCGCTTTTGTTTTTGGGGTCGAGACGTCCGCCGCCCTCGCCCCTCCTCAGTCCCGATGTTGTTGGGACGCTTCGCTGAGGGGAAGGCTCCGGCGCAGGCGGCGGGGCTCACGGATGCTGCTGGACGGCCAGTGATCCGCGCGCGCTAGACATGGCGTCCAGCGAACGCGCCGCAGCGTCAGTTGTTACAGGAAGGGGTTCAAACGCTAGCAGTACCCCTCTCATCACAATTCGCTTCATTTCCGCTTGACTTTCGCCTCTTTACCGCCCATATTGTCTTCCACGAGGCGGAAATGAAGTATCTGACGGAACGACAGCGCGACATCCTCCAGTTCATCCGCCAGTTCCAGGCGGAGCGGGGGGTGGCGCCGACGCACCGCGAGATTTGCGACCACTTCGGCTTCTCGTCCTACGGCACGGTCTACAAACATCTCTCCCTGCTGCAGAAGAAGGGGCTCATCCGGCGCGACTGGAACCAGAAGCGCGGGGTGGAGGTGGTGGACACCGAGCCGGTGACCCCGCCGGCGGACGTGCGCGAGCTGCCGCTGTTCGGCTACATCGCGGCGGGTAAGCCGCTGGACGTCGACGTCTCGAGCGAGACGATCACCGTGCCGTCGCGGCTGACCGGGCGCGGCGACAACTTCGTGCTCAAGGTGCGCGGGGACTCGATGATCGACGACGGCATTCTCGACGGCGACTACGTGATCATCGCCCGCCGGGAACGCGCCGACAACGGCGAGATGGTGGTGGCCAACGTGAACGGCGAGGTGACGCTGAAGCGCTTCTACCACGAGGGTGAGCGCGTCCGCCTGCAGCCTGCCAACTCGATGATGAATCCGATTTACGCATCGTCGCGCGACGTTGCGGTTCAGGGTGTGGTCGTTGGACTGATGCGGAGGTTCTAATGGATCTGGTTCTCAAACTTCGTGAAATTCGCCGGATGCGCGGTCTCAGCCAGAAGGACGTCGCGCGGCTCTCGGGCGTCGGCGAGAAGACCATCAGCTCGTTCGAAACGGGCGAGCGGATCGGATCGATGAAACTGGCGCAACTGAAACGCCTGCTGGCGGTCTACGGCCTGACGGAGATGGACTTCTTCGGCGGCGCCGTGGAGAAGGAGATCGCGCCGTGGGAGCTCGACGAAGAGCAGATGGCGCTGACCCGGCTGCTGGAAGACCTGCGCGCATTGCCGAAGCAGGCCAAGCGCAATCTGCTGGCGAAGTTCCAGCTGATGGCGGAGGCGGTCGGCGACGCGCACGAGGTGAAGGACCGCCGACAGAGCTACGTCCGCGACGGCGAGGAAAACTGGCAAATGCTCACTTCGCGGAACTGACCGCGTGGCGCAGTGCGCCATCGAGGTCGGGATACGCGAATGTGAACCCCTCGGCGGCGGCGCGTGACGGCACCACGCGCTGCCCGCCGAGGAGCACCTCGCCGGCCATCTCGCTGCCGAAAGCGAGGCGCAGCGCGAACGCCGGGACGGGCATGAACGCCGGGCGGTGCAGCGCGCGGCCGAGGGATCGGGCGAAGTCGCGGTTGCGGACGGGATTCGGCGCGGTGACGTTGTAGACGCCGGACACCGCCGGGTGATCGATCGCCCAAAGGATCATCCGCATCACATCCTCGCGGTCGACCCACGACATCCACTGCTTCCCGCTGCCGATCGGACCGCCGGCGCCGAGGCGGAAAGGCAGGAGCATCTTGCCGAGCGCGCCGCCGGGGCCGAGGACGACGCCGAAGCGGAGGATGACCAGGCGCGCGGCGCCTTCCGCCCGGCGCGCGATCTCCTCCCAACGTCGCACCACTTCCGCCAGGAAGCCGTCGCCGGACGGCGCGGTCTCGTCGAGTACCTCGTCGCCGCGTAGGCCGTAGAAGCCGACGGCCGAGGCGTTGATGAAGACGCGGCGGTCGTCGGGCCGGGCGTTCACCGCTTCGACCAGCGCGGAGGTGGCCTCGACGCGGCTCTCGATGATTCGCTTCTTGCGCGCGTCGGTCCAGCGACCCCCGCCGACGTTCTCGCCGGCGAGGTTGATGACCGCGTCGGCGCTCGCCGCCTCGCCCGCCTGCTCCCAGGCCAGCGGGCGGCCGGCGCGAACCTTGGCCGGATTGCGAGTCAGGACGGCCACGTCGTCACCGCGCGAGAGGAGGCGCCGCACCAGCGGCTCCCCGATGAACCCGGTGCCGCCGGAGATCACGATCTTCATGGCCCCCATTGTGGGGCAAAAAAAATGCCCCGCCTGAGCGTTGGCGGGGCAGGTACAAGAGGAGGTAGGAGATCAGGTCTGTAATCAGGTCTTGTAATTACGCGCTCACCAAGTAGGACGAGCGTTCGCGAAAAACGTTTCAGGCGATCCGTGAACGAGCTGTTACACGCCTCGGATCGCCGGCGCCGTCGCCCTTCTGCAGGGCGGCGAAGGCGATCATCGCCGCGTTGTCGGTGCAGTAGCGCTTCTCCGGGATCCGGACCGTCACCCCGCGCGCCGCCCTCCAGGCCGCCATCCGCTCGCGCAGGATCCCGTTCGCCGCCACCCCGCCCGCCACCGCCACCTCGGCAGGCATCGGCGCGCCCAGACGAGGCCAGACGGCGTCGAGGCGGTCAAAGAGCTGGTCGAACAGCGCGTCCTGGAAGGTGGCGCAGAAGTCGGCGAGCACGCCGGGATCGCCGGTCGCGGAGACGTGATGCTCGCGGGCCAGCCGGATGGCGCCCGCCTTGATCCCCGAGTACGAGAAGTCGATCGACGCCTCCTTGAAGTGCGGCATGGGGAAAGGGAAGCGCTTCGGATCGGCGCGTCCTTCGCGCGCGTGCTTTTCGATCTGGGGGCCGCCGGGATACGGCAGGCCGATGAACTTCGCCACCTTGTCGAAGGTCTCGCCGATGGCGTCGTCGCGGGTGCGGTTGAGCATCGTCACCGAGCCGCCGCGCACGTCGTAGATCGACGAGTGGCCGCCGGAGATCACCAGCGACAGGAACCGCTCCGGCCGCGGGATCGACGCCCCCTCGCGCTGCAGGTAGGGCGAGAAGATGTGTCCCTCCAGGTGATTGACCGGCGTGAGCGGGATGCCGAGGCCGTAGGCGAGGCCCTGCGCGCCGGCCACGCCGACCAGGAGCGCGCCGATCAGTCCCGGGCCGGCGGTGACGGCGATCCGCTCGACGTCGTTCCATTCGGCGCCGGCGTCGCGCAGGGCGCGGGTGACCAGCGGGAAGAGGTGCTGCAGGTGCTCGCGCGAGGCGATCTCCGGCACCACGCCGCCGAAGGGCTGGTGGCGCTCGATCTGCGAGGCGATGAGGTTCGTGCGGACGCTGCCGTCCTGCTCGAGCAGCGCCACCGAGGTCTCGTCGCAGGAGGTCTCGATACCGAGGATCATCGATCAGCTACCAACAAAGAACGACCAACTATAATCCGCGCTCCAATTCATCATGTCCGACGAGCTATCCACACGTTACGAGCCGGCGCAGATCGAGCAGCGTTGGTACGAGTTCTGGGAGAAGGGCGAATTCTTCACGCCGCTCCTCGACGGCGACCGCCCGAAGTTCTCCCTCGTCATCCCGCCGCCGAACGTCACCGGCCGCCTGCACATCGGGCACGCGCTGGTCAACACGCTGCAGGACATCATCGTCCGCTGGAAGCGGATGAGCGGCTTCAACACCCTCTGGCTCCCCGGCACCGACCACGCCGGCATCGCCACGCAGATGATCGTCGACCGCGAGCTGCAGAAGCAGGGCATCAGCCGCTTCGACATCGGCCGCGAGAAGTTCGTGGAAAAAGTGTGGGAGTGGAAGGAGTCGTACGGCCACCAGATCATCGACCAGCTCAAGCGCCTCGGATCGTCCGCCGACTGGACCCGCACGCGTTTCACCCTCGATGAGGGCCTCTCGCACGCCGTGCGCTACGTCTTCGTCAAGCTCTACGAGGACGGCCTGATCTATCGCGACCTGGCGATGGTCAACTGGTGCCCGTTCTGCCGGACCGCCATCTCCGATATCGAAGTCGAGTACCGCGAGCTCAACGGAAAGATCTACCAGATCGACTACCCGGTGGTCGGCGCCGACCGCACGCTCACCGTCGCCACCACCCGTCCGGAGACGATGCTCGGCGACACCGGCCTGGCCGTCCACCCCGACGACGAGCGCTACAAGGAGCTGATCGGCCGCGAGGCCATCGTCCCCATCGCCAACCGCCGCATCCCGATCGTGGCCGACCCGATCCTGGTCGATCCCGAGTTCGGCACCGGCGTGGTGAAGGTGACGCCGGCCCACGACAAGAACGACTACGAGGCCGGCAAGCGCAACGGCCTGGTCGAGCTCCAGGTCATCGACGAGACGGGTCGGATGACCGCGGGCGCCGGCGCCGGCTTCGCGGGACTCGATCGCTTCGACGCGCGCAAGAAAGTGCTCGAGCAGCTCCGCGAGTCAAACCAGCTGCGCGAGACGAAGGACTACACGAACTCCGTCGGCTTCCACGGCAAGTGCGACACCATCATTGAGCCGATGATCTCGCGGCAGTGGTTCGTGAAGATCGAGCCGCTGGCGCGGCCGGCCATCGAGGCGGTGCGCAACGGCACCATCTCCATCGTTCCGCAGTCGTGGGAAGCGACGTACTTCAACTGGATGGAGAACATCCACGACTGGACGATCTCGCGCCAGCTGTGGTGGGGCCATCGCGTCCCGGCGTACTACTGCCCGAACGGCCACGTCACGGTGGCGATGGAGCAGCCGGCGGCGTGCCCGCAGTGCGGCGCGGCCGAGTTGCAGCAGGACAGCGACGTCCTCGACACCTGGTTCTCCTCCGGACTCTGGCCGTTCTCCACCATGGGCTGGCCGGACGACACCGACGACTTCCGCTTCTTCTATCCGACCGACGTCCTGATCACCGGCTTCGACATCCTCTTCTTCTGGGTGGCGCGGATGATCATGTTCGGCCTGCGTTTCACCGGCAAGGCGCCGTTCACGCACGTCTTCCTCAACGGCCTGGTGCGCGACGAGCACGGGCAGAAGATGTCGAAGACGAAGGGGAACGTGATCGATCCGCTCGACGTGATCGACGAGTTCGGCGCCGACGCCGTCCGCTTCACGCTGGCCATCTTCGCCTCCGGACGCGACATCCCGCTGGCGCGCAACCGCATGCAGGGCTACGCGGCCTTCGCCAACAAGATCTGGAACGCGTCGCGCTTCGCGCTGATGCACGTCGACGCCAAGCTTTCCTCCGCCAAGCCGATCCAGCGCGACGACCTGAAGACCGTCGAGCGCTGGATCCTGTCACGGCTCAACGACGCCACGAACGACGTCAACAAGTCGCTCTCCGCGTTCCGCTTCGACGAGGCCTCGAACACGATCTATCAGTTCTTCTGGCACGAGTTCTGTGACTGGTACATCGAGATGGCCAAGCCGGTGCTGGTCGGCCGGCACGGCTCGCCCGACGACGCCGCGCGCGCGCGCCGCGTGCTGCTCGAGGTGCTCGACCGCTCGCTGCGCCTGCTCCATCCGTTCATGCCGTTCATCACCGAGGAGATCTGGCAGAAGCTCGGCGGCGTGGAGCCGTCGATCATGGTGGCGCCGTATCCGATCGCCGAGGAGATGCTCGACGACCGCGAGGCGGAGAGGCTGATCGGCGCGGTGAAGGCGATGATCACCACGGTGCGCAACGCGCGGGCGGAGCGCGGGCTCACGCCGAAGGATCGCTTCAAGCTGTACATCGTCGCCGACGAGACGCGCGAGGCGAAGTTCTTCGAGGACAACGCGTACCTGCTGATCGACCTGGCGCGGCTGACCGAGGTGCTGGTCAACGCCGAGGCGCCCGAGGGGGCACATCACGATGTGGTCGAGGGCTTCCACATCTCCATCGAGTTTCCGGAGCGCGTGGTGACGAAGGAGCAGCTGGAGCGGACGCAGCGCGAGCTGGAGAAGAGCCGCAAGGAGCTCGAGGCGGTCGACGCGCGCCTGGCCAACGAGCAATTCGTGAGCAACGCGCCGCCCGCGGTGGTGGAGGGGGCGCGGGCGCGGCAGGCGGAGTTGCGCGCAAGAATCGAAAAGCTGATGCAGAATGAGGGTCCGCGGTAGCGAGGTCGAGACCCCGCAACCTCATGATTTACCTCGACACACGCCAGTTGGTCGACCGCTTGACGACGCTCGAGTCGATCGCGCTCGTACCGCGCCTGGCGTCGACCAATCTCGTGGCCCGCCGCATCGTCAACGAGTGCATCGAGAACGAGCTCTCGCTGCCGCAGGCGATGATCATCGCCGGCGAGCAGTTCGCGGGGCGCGGGCGCAACTCGCGGCCGTGGTCGTCGCCGGCCGGCAAGGGGATCTACGCCACCACCCTGCTGATGCGGCCGGTGGCCGAGCTGCCGATGGTGCCGCTGGAGATCGCCAACATCGTGGCCACCTACCTGCGCGAGACCTTCGCCATCGACGCGCGCATCAAGTGGCCGAACGACATCCTCGTCAACGGCCGCAAGATCGCCGGCATCCTGATCGAGGCCCGCATGCACGAGGAGAACGTCTACCTGCTGGTCGGCACCGGCGTGAACGTCGAGCCGGTCAGCAGCGACGACCGCCCGAACGCGGTTTCCATCGCCGAGGTGACGGTGCGCGACTTCCGCGGGATCGCCGAGGCGACCGAGGCGTTCATCGAGCACGTCGACGCGCGGGTGGCGCAGCCGTTCGACCGCGACCGCGTGCTCGGCGAGTGGCGCCGCCTCAGCGTGCACTCCGACGGCGACCGCGTCAGCTGCGTCCTCAACGACCGCACCGTCAGCGGGTCGTGGGCCGGCATCGACGAGCACGGCCGCGCCATGCTGCGCGACGGCGACGAGGTGGTCACCGTCAGCGCGGGCGATCTGATCTTGTCGTAACGTCGTCATCCCGAGCAGATCCCTCGCTACGCTCGGGATGACGCTGGTAACCTATCGGCCGATGCCGTCCAACCTCCTCGTCGTCGACGTCGGGAACACCAACATCGTTCTCGGCATCTATCGGGGCGGCGAGCTTTCGAACTCCTGGCGGCTGGCGACCGCGCGCGACCGCACCTCGGACGAATACGGCATCCTGGCCAAGCAGCTCGTCGCCGAGTCGCAGCCGGCCAAACTCGACGGCGCGATCGTCTCCTCGGTCGTCCCGCCACTCAACCACTCCGTGCAGGCGATGATCGAGAAGTACTTCGGCGTCGAGCCGCTGTTCGTCGAGCCCGGCGTGAAGACCGGCATCGCCATCCACGTCGACAACCCGCAGGAGGTCGGCGCCGACCGCATCGTCAACGCCGTCGCCGCGCACGCCGCGCACGGCGGGCCGGTGATCATCGTCGACTTCGGCACCGCGACGACGTTCGACGTGGTGACCGCCGACGCCCGCTACGTCGGCGGCGTGATCGCGCCGGGCATCAACATCTCCGCGGAAGCGCTGTTCGCGCGCGCCTCGCGCCTGCCGCGCGTCGAAATCCGCCGCCCGGCCACCGTGGTCGGGACGAACACGGTGGTGAACATGCAGTCCGGCCTCTACTTCGGCTACCTCGGCCTGGTCGACGGCATCCTGGCGCGCATCAAGCGCGAAGTGCCCGGCGTGAAGCGCGTGATCGCCACCGGCGGGCTGGCGACATTGTTCGAGAGCGACAGCGAGCACATCGACGAGACCGACTCCGAGCTGACGCTGAAGGGATTGAAGATCATCTGGGACCGCAATCGGGGCGGGCGGCGCGGGAGATGAAGAATGCAGAATGCAGAGTGCAGAATTCAGATCGGCGCATCGCCCTGCTCGTCTGCATTCTGCATTCAGCATTCTGCATTCCGTCGCTCGCGGGCTCCCGCGCCGAGGCCACCCATGCGGCGGTAGCGACGGGCTCACCCTACGCGACGCAGATCGGCCTCCGCGTGCTGCAGGGCGGCGGCAACGCGGCGGACACCTCGGTGGCGATCGCCTTCGCGCTGGCGGTGGCCAAGCCGCAGCACGCCGGCATCGGCGGTGGCGGATTCCTGACCTACTACGACGCCGCTTCGCGCGGCGTCTGGACGCTCGACTTCCGCGAGGTCTCGCCGGCCGCGGCGAAGAGCGTGTCGGCGAAAGGAGCGGGCGCGGCGGCGGTGCCCGGCACCGTGGCGGGGCTCGCGGCGCTGCACGAGCGCTTCGGCAAGAAGAAGTGGGAGGAGCTGGTGGCGCCGGCGATCGCGCTGGCCCGCGACGGCGTGAAGGTCGACTTCGAGCTGGCCGGCGCAATCAAGGCTGCGAACGCCTTCCCCAACGAGAAGCTGGCGCTGGGCGGCGCGCTGGTGCAGAGCGACCTGGCGTCGACGCTGGAGCGCATCGCGGTCAGCGGCGCGCGCGAGTTTTACGACGGCGAGACCGCGCGCCGCATCGTCGACGACAGCAAGGCGTCGGGCGGCCTCTTCAGCCTGCGCGACCTGCGCGAGTACAAGCCGATCTGGCGCGCGCCGATCCGCATCGGCTACCGCGGCGTCGAGGTCTACACCGTCGCGCCGCCGTCCGCGGGCGGGCTGATGATCGCCTCGATGCTGAAGATCCTCAGCGGATTCGACCTGAAGGCCACCGGCTTCCAGACGCCGGCCACGCTGCATCTGACCACCGAGGCCGAGCGCCGCGCGGCCATCGACCGCGACAAATACCTCGGCGATCCAGCGGTGGCGCGCATCCCGCTGCGCGAGCTCCTCTCCGACGAGCGCGCCGCGCAGTGGCGCGCGTCGATCAACCCCAAGCGCGTCACGCCGACCAGCACCCTTGCCGAGCCGGCCGGCGCCGTGGCCGAGAGCCCGCACACCGCGCACTTCACCGTGGTCGACGCGGAGGGCAACGTCGCCGCCGTCACCGTCAGCCTCGGCGACGACTTCGGCAGCGGCTTCGTCGTTCCCGCCTGCGGCTTCGTGCTCAACAACGCCATGAAGGACTTCGCCACCAACGCCGTTTCGCCGAACGCCGCCGGCGGCGCGAAGCGGATGGCCTCGCCCTTGTCGCCGACCATCGTGCTGCGCGACGGGAAGCCGTTCCTCGCGCTCGGCACCTCCGGCGGCAATGCCATCCCGTCCGTGATCGCAAGTATCCTCGTGAACGTGATCGTGCACAATCAATCGCTCGACGACGCGGTCGCCGCGTCGCGCTACGACCAGCAGGCCACGCCGGAGGAGATCGCCTTCGAGTTCGGACGCGCACCCCGGCCGACGCTCGACGCGTTGATCGCATTGGGGCACGGCGTCCGGCAGACCGAGGCCCTCGGCGACGTGCAGGCGGTGATGATCGATCGCGGCAAGCTGATCGCGGTGTCGGACCCGCGCCACGGCGGCGCGGCAGGAGCCTTCTGATGGACCCACAGCAAATGAAGATCGCCGCGGCGGCGCAGGCGCTGCGCGAAGTGCGCAGCGGCATGGCCCTCGGCCTCGGCACCGGCAGCACGGCGAAGGAGTTCGTCCGCCTGCTCGGCGAGGCGCTGGAGCGCGGCGAGCTGCGCGACATCCGCTGCACCTGCACCTCGAACCAGACCGAGGAGCAGGCGCGGTCGCTGTCGATCCCGCTCTTCCCGCTCGAGGAGATCGCGCCGCTCGACCTCGCCGTCGACGGCGCCGACGAGATCGACGACCGGCTGCGCCTGATCAAGGGCCGTGGCGGCGCGCTGCTGCGCGGGAAGATCGTCGAGCAGCAGGCGAAGCGCTTCATCGTCATCGCCGACGACTCCAAGCTCGTCGAGCGCCTCGGCGTCGGCGTCCTGCCGGTCGAGGTCACCCCGTTCGCGCTGGCGGTGCTGCAGAAACGCTTCACCGCGATGGGGTTACAGCCGGTGCTGCGCCTGCGCGACGGCGCGCCGCGCGTCACTGACGAGGGCCATCGCATCCTCGACGTCCGCGTTCCCGAGAGCGAGGACATCGCCGATGTCGTGGCGCGCATCCGCGAGTGCGCGGGCGTGGTGGAGACGGGCTTTTTCCCGAACGAGGCCACCGAAGCGCTCATCGCAGCGGCGGGCGGCATCCGTCGGATACAATCGCGCGCATGAAAAACGCCGCGCTCGCCCTCTCGCTCCTCCTCGCAACTGCCGCCGCTGAGGCGAAAACCGTCGCCGGCGTGAACGTCCCCGACAGCGTCAGCGTCAACAACCAGACCCTCGTGCTCAACGGCGCGGGACTGCGCAAGAAGTTCTTCATCAAGGTCTACGTCGGCGGCCTGTACCTGGCGTCGAAGCAGAGCGACCCCGCCGCGATCATCGCCGCCGACAGCCCCCGCCGCATGTACATGAGCTTCCTCTACGGCGTCAGCAAGGACCAGATCAGCGAGGCGTGGGAAGAGGGGCTGCGCGACAACACCCCGAACGCCTCCGCCGAGGTGAAGGCGAACTTCAACAAGCTCGTCTCGTGGATGGAGCCGATCGACAAGGGCAAGCAGCTCGTCTTCACCTACGTGCCCGGCAGCGGCACCATCGTCGAGGTGAACGGCGTGGCCAAGGGGACGCTCCCCGGCAAGGCGACCGCCGACGCGATCGTCAACAGCTGGATCGGCCCCAAGCCGGGCCCGGGCGACGACTTCAAGAAGGACGTCCTCGGTAAGTAGCTACTCCGTCTTCCTCACCGTCACGTCGAACCTCCACTGGTAGTCCTTGTAATAGAACGACACCAGCGAGGCGAAAGGCTTGTTCAGCGGCTTGTTGATCTTCGTCTCGAAGAGCTCGTAGAGCGCGGTCGGGTTCTCGTAGTGCCAGACCAGTTCCGCGTGGCCGGTGGTCGGCTCGGTGGGGTGGCGCTGGAAGTTGCGGATGCCGTCGTACTTTTTCTGCGCGATCAGACCGCGGTAGACGGGGCCGCGGTAGCTGGGGGCGGTGCCGAGGATGGGGAAGCCTTTCGGCGTCACCTTGGCGATGTACTCCGCGGCGTCGGCGCCGGTGGAACCGCCGGTGACGGTGACCAGTCCCGCGCGCTGCAGGCTGGTAAGCGTGCGCAGCGCCTTCTCGTCGTAGTCGTCCTTCGGCGCGCGCGCGTTCCACCAGACGCGCTGCGGCACCTCGGCATAGACCGGCTCGCTCTTGAACATGTAACCGCGCAGGATCTCCTCCGCCTTCGCCGCGGTGAGCTCCTCCCGCGGCTGGCACGCGCAAAGCAGAAGCAGAAGGAGCAATTGACTCACTGAACGACGCACGCTATACCTCCGCTCCCTTGGACCGCCTGCTCGACGCGCTCGCGCGCTTCACGCTCCGCCGCAACAAAGGGATCATCGTCGCCGCGGCGCTGCTGGCGGCGCTGGCGGTGGCGGGCGCGCTGCGCCTCTCCTTCGATCCCGACCTGCTCAACCTCATTCCGCAGCAGAACAAGCAGGTCAACGACTTCCGCAAAGTGCTGGCCGACCTCGGCACCATCGACTACCACATCGTGGTGCTCGACATGCCGGCCGGCCGCGACGTTCACGAGTACGACTCGCTGATCGAGAGCATCGCCGAAGGGTACCGGAAGAACCCGCGCATCGCGGAAGTGTCGTACCGCATCCCCAACCCGCTCGACTTCATCGAGGTCATCCTGCCGAAGGCGATGCTCTTCCTGGCGCCGGCGGAGATCGACGAGGTGGCGCTCAAGCTCTCCGACGCCGGCATCCGCGAGTCGGTGGCGCGCAACCGCACGCTGCTGCAGACGCCGCAGGCCTCGGCCATGAAGCAGGTCATCCAGTACGACCCGTTCAACCTGCTGCCGATTTTCCTGCGCAAGTTCGGCTCCGCCGGCGGCGGCTTCAACATCGACGCCTCCAGCGGCTACTACTTTTCGGCCGATCACAGCACGCTCCTGATCCTCACCAAGCCGAAGCGACCTGCGCAGGATGTGCCATTCGGCAAAGCGCTGCGCTCCGAGGGAGCGGTGATCGAGGCGGAAGCGCTGAAAGAGTTCCAGAAAAACGCCGACGCGTCGACGCCGCTGCCCAACATCGAGCACACCGGCGGTTACGAGATCGCCGCCGGCGACGCCGACCTCATCCGACAGGACGTCATCATCAACATCGTCGGCTCGGTCTTCGGCGTCCTGGCGCTGTTCATCTACGCCTTCCGCCGCATGGCCTCGGTGGTCTACGCCGGGGCGCCGCTGGCGCTCGGGCTGCTGCTGACCTTCGGCACCGCGGGCGTGACGTACGGCCAGCTCTCGCAGGCCAGCGCCGGATTCGCCGCGCTGCTGGCGGGCCTCGGCATCGACTTCATCACCGTGCTGTACGGCCGCTACGTCGACGAGCGCAATCGCGGCACGTCGATGCACGACGCCATCCGCGTGATCATGCGCGCCACCATGCCCGGCGTCTTCCTCGCCGCCATCACCACCGCGGCGACGTTCTTCGCTTTCCTGGCCACCGACTTCCGCGGCATGACGCAGCTCGGCTTCCTCACCGGCGTCGGCATCCTGATGTTCCTGCTCTGCGTGATGTTCCTCCTCCCCGCGCTGATCGTCTTCTCGGAGCGGAAGGAGAAGCGCCGCGCGCCGAAGCTCTATCTCCACTCCTTCGGGTCGGGGAAGCTGATCGACCTGTCGATCGCGCGGCCGCGCGCCACGATCGCCATCTGGGCGATCTTCATCCTCGCCTGCGGCGCGCTGGCCACGCGTCTGCGCTTCAGCGACAACATCCAGGACCTGCGGGCCAAGGGAAACCCCGGCGTCATCAACCAGGCCAGGCTGACGCAGAAGTTCGGGCAGTCGTTCGACGCCATGATGTACGTCTCCGAGGGGAAGTCGATGGACGAGGTGCTGGCGAAGACGTACGCGGCGGCGCGCGACCTCGAGCCGCTGGTGCGCGACCGCACCATCGCCTCCTTCCAGACCCTCTCCACCTTCCTGCCGCCGGCGTCGCAGCAGGAGCAGGTGATCGCCGCGCTGCGCGCCGGCGCGCCGGACCGCTTCAACCTGGCGCGCATCGAGAAGACGTTCAAGGCGGCGCTGGCGGAGAACGGCTTCCGCCCCGAGGCGTACGACGACACCTTCAAGCTGTTCGCGCAGTCGCTGACGCCGGCCGGGCCGGCCACGCTGGAGAACCTCGGCAACGAGGACATCGTCAGGCTGATGTCGCGCTTCGTGAAGCGCGTCGGCGATCACTGGATGTCGGTCATTTACGTCTATCCGACCGGCGGCAAGTGGCCGCGCGAGGTGCCGGCGAAGCTGCTGGCCGTGGCGGACCGGCATCCCGGCGACATCCTCACCGGCGTCAACCTGGTCAGCGGCACGCTGCGCCGCATCGTGAAGGCCGACGCCGCGCGCGCCACCACCATCGGCTTCATCGCCGTCTTCGTCCTGATGTTCATCAGCTTCCGCACGGTGAAGATGACGGCGATGACCTTCGTGCCGTTCATCGCCGGCGGCGTGGGGATGCTGGGACTGATGGCGCTGCTCGACCTGGAGTTCAACTTCATGAACATCTTCGTCGGGCTGATGATCATCGGCGTGGCCACCGACTACGCCATTTACATGCTGCAGCGCTACACAGAGAACCCGGCGGGGTTCCGCTTCAGCGCGCATGAGACCGGCAAGGCCATCGTGATGGCGGCGCTGACGGCGATCGTCGGCTACGGCTCGTTCGCCATCTCGCACTATCCGGGGCTGCGATCGATTGGGTATGCTTCGACCTTCGGAATCGGCTTGAGCGGCCTGGCCGCGATTACACTGCTGCCGGCGATTCTGGTGATGGGACATGACAAAGACAGCCAGTAAAACCATTCCGTCCGCGCTTCTGACGCACCTGGTCCGCGGCCGCGCCGCGGTCGACGTGCTTCTGGTGGTGGGCGCCAGCGTGCTGATCGCGCTCGCCGCGCAGATCGCCATCCCGCTGCCGTTCACGCCGGTGCCGCTGACCATGCAGCCGCTCGCCGTATTGTTCGTCGGGATCGTGCTCGGCTCCAGCCGCGGCGCCGCCGCCGCGACGCTCTACCTGCTCGAGGGGATCGGCGGACTGCCGGTCTTCGCGCAGGGACACGGCGGCGCGATCTGGCTGCTCGGCCCGACGGCCGGCTACCTCTACTCCTACCCGGCGGCGGCGTGGCTGGCCGGCTGGTTCTCGGAGCGCGGGTGGGGATCGACGGTGGTCCGCTCGGTAGCCGGGATGCTGGCGGCGCTGGCGCTGATCTACGCGGGCGGGTGGGCGTGGCTGGCGATGCTGACCTCGCCGCGCGCGGCGTTCGCCGCCGGCGTGGCGCCGTTCCTCGTGGCCGACGCGCTGAAGATCGCCCTCGGTGCGGCGCTGCTGCCGTACGCGCAGCGGCTGGTGGCGAAGACGACGCGGTCGTGAAGCGCGCCGCCGTCCTCGCGCTGCTCGCCGCCATCAACGCGAAGAACCTCGAGCACGACGTCCGCACGCTCGTCTCCTTCGGCACGCGCAGCACGCTGTCGGCGCAGAGCGACCCGAAGCGCGGCATCGGCGCGGCCCGCGACTGGATCAAGTCCGAATTCGAGAAGATCGCCGCCACCTCCGGCGGGCGGATGACCGTCGAGCTGCAGTCGTTCACGCAGGAGCCGGGCAAGTACCCGCGCATCACCGCGCCGACCGTGGTGACCAACGTCGTGGCCACGCTGCGCGGTACGCAGGCACCCGACCGCGTCTACGTCGTCAGCGGCCACTACGACTCGATGTGCGGCAGCCCCACCGACGGCAACTGCGACGCGCCCGGCGCCAACGACGACGCCTCGGGCGTCGCCGCGGTGATCGAGGCGGCGCGCGCCATGGCCCCGCACGAGTTTGATGCGACGATCGTCTTCATGGCCGTGGCCGGCGAGGAGCAGGGGCTGGTCGGTTCGACGTACTTTGCCGAGCAGGCCAAGCAGAAGGGGATGAACATCGAGGGGATGTTCACCAACGACATCGCCGGCAGCACTGTGGGCGACGACCGCAAGCGCGTCCGCGTCTTCGCCGAGCGCGACACGGCGTCCGGCGAGCTGGCGCGCTTCGTCGCCGCCGCGGCGAAGGCGTACCTCACCGGCTTCAGCGTCTGGCTCATCGACCGCAAGGATCGCTTCCTCCGCAACGGCGATCACGGCCCGTTCCTCGAGCGCGGCTTTGCCGCGGTGCGCATCACCGAGCCGAACGAGACGTTCGAGCACCAGCATCAGAACGTGCGGGTGGAAGACGGCAAGCAGTACGGCGACCTGCCGCAGTTCCTCGACTACCCGTTCCTGGCCAACGTGGCGCGCGTGAACGCCGCCGCGCTGACGTCGCTGGCGCTCGCGCCCGCGATGCCGAAGGACGTGAAGGTGCTCACGCGGCGGCTGACCAACGACACCGACCTGGAGTGGGCGGCGAACAAGGAGCCCGACTTCGACCACTACGAGATCGTCTGGCGCGAGACGACCGCGCCGCGGTGGGAGCATTCGCGCGCCGCCGGCAAGGTGACGTCCTACAGCGTGAAGGGGATCTCGAAGGACAACTACGTTTTCGGGGTCCGCGCCTGCGATGGCGCGGGCAACTGCAGCCCCGCCGCGGCGCCGGTGCCGTCGCGCGAGAACACCGTGCTGCGCGACGAGCTGCTGTCGATGCTGGCCGAGGATCAGGAAGTGCGCCGCCGCTGGGTCAAGGACCGCGAGAACGCCGCGATCAACGCGGAGATGAATGCCATCGACGCCAAACACGTGGCGCGGCTGCGCGCCATCATCAAGGAGAGCGGCTGGCCGGGGAAGACGCTGGTCGGCGTCAAGGCCGGCGGCGCGGCGTGGGCCATCGCGCAGCACGGCGGCTCCGAGTTCCTGCACGAGACGCTGCCGCTGATGAAGACCGCGGTGGACCGCGGCGAGCTCGAGGGCGCGCTGTACGCCACGTCGGTCGACCGCACCCGCATCCAGGACGGCCAGAAGCAGGTCTACGGTTCCCAGTTCGACACCGACGGCGACAAGTGCGAGCCGCTGCCGATGGAGGACCCGGAGCACGTCGAGGAGCGGCGCAAGGCGATCGGCCTGGGACCGTTGTCCGAGTACACCCAGCAGTTGTGCGCGTTGTACAAGCAGCAGAAGAAGTAGTGGGGCCGGACCGGATCACCTGGGGAGAAGGCGGGCTTCGAGTGTCTCCTCGACGCTGCGATCGCCCTTCCGGCTGACGCGATACGCGGCAGCCTCCGGTCGCGATCGCACGACGTCGGCGACCGTCTCCCCTTCGAAAAGGATCGCGGCCCCGTCGTCTGCTGCAAATCCGGCCGGCAGTCTCCCTCCGGCCACCAGCCGGTGAAAGGCAGGTCTTCGTCGGGCATCACCGTCGTAGTGTGGACAGAAACTGCCCGGCAGGAGGGCCAGGCCTCCCTCGAGAGCGCGAAGCGCCGGACCGAACGAATCGGTCACCCCGTCTTCGAACCAGCAGATGGCTCCCGCGCTGACGCCGCACAAAACCACCCCCTCATGCCACGCTTCGCGCAACGCGCTGTCGAGACCGTGCAACTTCCAGATGGCCAACAGGTTAGCGGTGTTCCCTCCGCCCACGTAAACCAGGTCCTGGGAGACCACCTGCTTGCGCAGATCGCCAGCCGCGCGGTCGAACAGCTGCAAATGGGTTGGACGGCACGGGTGACGTGCGAAGGCCCGGTAGAATCGCCGAATGTAATCCTTGGCGTCCCCGCTCGCGGTGGGGATGAACAGCACCCGCGGCCGCGAACGCCGGGCCAGCGAGACTAACCACTTGTCCAATCTAGGGTTACGAGGCTCCATGCTGAAGCCACCGCCTCCCATCGGAACAATGCGGCGCGGCAACATGGAGCAATCCTAACCTCACACATCAGGTCCGCAACCTCATCGATGAGGTCCGCAACCTCACTGATCAGGTCCGCAACCTCGTCGATGAGGTCCGCAACCTCACTGATCAGGTCCGCAACCTCATCGATGAGGTCCGCAACCTCACTGATCAGGTTCGCAACCTCACCGATCAGGTCCGCAACCTCACCGATCAGGTCCGTAACCTCACCGATGAGGTCCGCAACCTCACTGATCAGGTTCGCAACCTCACCGATCAGGTCCGCAACCTCATCGATGAGGTCCGCAACCTCACCGATGAGGTCCGCGACCTCACTCCTGAGGGCTACGAGTTACGAAATCAAGGCGTTAGGGCAGCGCCAGCCCTCGCTTCACCCGCCGCGTGATCTTTCGGACGTTCTCAAAGTCCGCCAGCGGGTCGCCGGCCAGCACCAGGAAGCTCGCCTCGTAACCCGGCACGAGGCGGCCGACCTTGCGCTTCGGGAAGATCGCCGTCGCGGTCGACTCGGTCCAGAGCCGCAGCAGCTCGGCGTTGCTGAAGACCCCCAGCGTGTGCAGCGCCATCGCCTCGGGGACCACGCCGCGGCGGTAGGCGTCGCTGCCGATGGCGATCTGCACGCCGTTGCGGTGCAGGGTGCGGAGATTCGCCGCGATCACGTCGCGCGCCTCCTTGCCGCCGTCCGTGATGGTCTCGCCGGCCGTGGTCACCACAACGATCGACGCGCGCGCCGCGCGCTTCGCGTCGGCGTCGGTCAGCAGGAACGTGCCGTTCGTGTAGCCGCTGACGTCCTGCTCCTCCGGCCGGAAGCCCGGCAGGTGCGCGATCTGGTCGGCGCCGGCCGCCACGGCGGCGCGAAAGTCGGCGGCGTTCTCCACGTGCGTGGCCACCCGCAGGCCCGCCGCGTGCGCCTTCTTCACGATCAGCGGCAGGACGGCCGGATCGAGCCCGCGCCAGCCGCGCTTGGCCGGATCGTCGCGGCGCCGTGCGTACTGATCGGAGTAGAGGAGATAGGTCTTGATGATGTCCGGCTTGAAGGCGATGAAGGCGGGCCAGCGGCGCTCGACGTCGGCCGCGGTGTCGACGGCGAAGTAGAACATCCCGTCGCCCTGCGCCTCGGTCATGCCGCCGCGCTTGATGTTGCGGTCCACCACGTCGACCGGATGGCCGCCGCTGCCGGTGAAGGAGCCGGTGGCGAAGATGGCGTCGATGGTGTCCGGCCTGTTGACCATCCCGCGCGCCACGTCGTTCGGCATCGCGTTCGGGTTCTCGACGTAGAAGACGCCGGCCTTCAGGTACTGCGCGCTCCGCTGGTCGACGTCATCGCCCTCGACGTCGTGGTTGTGCGCCTCGCCGAAGGGCGGCACCACCCAGCCGCCCGCCAGATTCACCGTCTCGTCAACGTGCGCGGACTTCGCCACGAAGACGCCGTCGCGCACATACATGGTGCGCTCGACGAACTTCGTCCCGTCGAACCAATGGCCGTTGGTGTACGCAACGGTCACGAAGAGCAGCGCCGCGGCTGTGTGCATGCCGCGTTGGACGGCGGGGCGGGCGGGGGGTTAGCTCTGGGTGACGCCCCTCACCCGGCCTTCGGCCACCCTCTCCCCGCAAGCGGGGCGAGGGGCACTCGCCATGATCCCCTCTCTGCTTTAGCCCGCCTGCGCCACCGGGACCGGCTGTTCGGTGGCCGGCTCCGGCTCCGCCAATGGCTTCGACTCGCGGCCGGCGCGGTCGGTGGTCTTCTGGTCGGCGGCGCCGCGCTCGAGGAGGGCGATCTTCAGCACGTCCTCGACGTGGTCGACGAAGTAGAACTGCATGTCGCGCTTGATGGGCTCGGGGACGTCCACCATGTCGCGCTCGTTGAGCTTGGGCAGGATGATGGTGTTGATCTTCGCCGCGCGGGCGGCGAGCACCTTCTCCTTCACGCCGCCGATCGGCAGGACGTCGCCGCGCAGCGTCACCTCGCCGGTCATGGCCACGTTCCGCTTCACCGGGCGGCCGGTGATCATCGAGATGATCGCGCTGGTCATGGTGATGCCGGCCGACGGCCCGTCTTTCGGGATGGCGCCCGCCGGCACGTGGATGTGGATGTCGTGCGTCTCGAAGTAGTCGGGCGGGATGCTCTGCTCCTCGGCGTGCGCGCGGGCGTAGGTCAGCGCGGCCTGCGCCGACTCCTTCATCACGTCGCCGAGCTGGCCGGTGAGGACGAGCTTCCCCTTGCCTTTGACCGCGATGGCCTCGATGAAGAGGATGTCGCCGCCGACCGAGGTCCAGGCCAGGCCGGTGGCCACGCCGACCTGGTCGCGCTCGAGCAGCTCCTCGGCGAAGTGCTTCATCGGTCCGAGGTACTTCTCCACGTTGGCGTCGGTGATGCGGTAGTTCTCCGCGGTCTTCCCCTCGGCCACCTGCACGGCGATCTTGCGGCAGATGGTGCCGATCTCGCGCTCCAGGTTGCGCAGTCCCGCTTCCTTGGTGTAGCCGGTGATCACCTTCATGATCCCGTTGTCGGTCCAGACCACCGGGATGTCGTTGATCCCGTTCTCCTCCATCTGCTTCGGGATGAGGTGCTGCTTGGCGATCGACAGCTTCTCCTCGTCGGTGTAGCCGGAGAGGCGGATGACCTCCATGCGGTCGAGGAAGGCGGGCTGGATGGTGTCGAGCACGTTGGCGGTGACGATGAACATCACGTTCGACAGGTCGTACGCCACGCCGAGGTAGTGGTCGCGGAAGGAGAAGTTCTGTTCGGGGTCGAGCACTTCGAGCAGCGCCGAGGACGGATCGCCGCGGTAGTCGGCGCCGATCTTGTCGACCTCGTCGAGCATGAAGACGGGGTTCGAGGTGCCGGCTTGGTTGATGCCCTGGATGATGCGGCCGGGCAGCGCGCCGACGTAGGTGCGGCGGTGGCCGCGGATCTCGGCCTCGTCGCGCACGCCGCCGAGGGAGATGCGGACGAACTTGCGGTCGAGCGCGCGGGCGATGGAGCGGCCGAGCGAGGTCTTGCCGACGCCGGGAGGTCCGACGAAGCAGAGGATCGGTCCCTTCATCTTCTGCCCGCGCAGCTTGCGGACCGCGAGGTACTCCAGGATGCGCTCCTTGATCTTCTCGAGGTCGTAGTGGTCTTCGTCGAGCACGCCGCGCGCGCGGGTGAGGTCGTGGTTGTCGGCCGACATCACGCCCCACGGCAGGCCGGTCATCCAGTCGAGGTAGGTGCGGATGATCGACGTCTCCGCGGAGTCGGGATGCGAGCGCTCGAGCCGCTTGATCTGCTTCTCGACTTCCTCGCGCGCCTCCTGCGGGATCTGCTTCTCCTCGATCTTCTTGCGGTAGTTCTCGACGTCCTCGGCGACGTCTTCGCCTTCGCCGAGCTCGGATTGAATGGCCTTCAGCTGCTGGCGCAGGAAGTACTCGCGCTGCGACTTGTTCATCTCCCCCTGCGCGGCGGAGGAGATCTCCTGCTGCATGGTCAGCAGGTTGATCTCGCGCGTGAGCAGCTCGTTGACTTTCTTCAGCCGCTCGACAGGATCGATCGTTTCCAGGATCGACTGTGCTTCCTCGAGCTTGAGGTCGAGGTTCGACGCGGCGAGGTCGGTCAGGCGCGCCGGGTCGTCCAGGTTCGCGGCGATGACCATCACCTCGGGCGAGATGTTCTTGCCCAGGCTGACCGCGCGGTCGAGGTTCTGCTTCACGGCGCGGATCAGCGCCTCCACTTCCAGCGAGCGGTCCTTCGTCGCCGGCTCCTCGATGCGGGTGATCTTTGCTTTGAAAAAAGGAGCGGTCTGGATGAAGTAGTCGACGCGCGCGCGGGAGAGGCCCTGCACCAGGATGCGGATCCGCCCGTCGGGCAACTTCAGCATCCGCATGATGATGGCCACGGTGCCGACGCGGTAGAGATCGTCCTCGGCGGGGTCCTCGTTCTGGAAGTCCTTCTGCGCCGTCAGCATGATCACGCGGTTTTCGGCGAGGGCCTGGTCGACCGCGTTGATCGATTTCTCCCGCGAGACGGACAGCGGAACGATGATGAACGGAAAGATCACGAGGTCCTTCAGCGGCAGAACCGGAAGGACGTCGGGGATCTTGATTGCCTCTTCTTTCGCGGTTTCGTTCGCGTCAGTCATCTCGACCTCTCATTGGTGCGGCGGGAACCGCTCGGTCTGCTGCAATGGCTGTTCCCGTCACCGGGGTGGCCGTATATCACGGCTCATCGCTGCTCGCTACTTCCTTCACGTCGCGCCAATGCAGCCCTTCGCGCGCGAACAGCGCGAGGCCGCTGACGACGACAGGAAGCGTGCCGACCACGTGGAAGAGGACCGCGGTGGCGACCGAGTTGTCGATGTCGAAACGGTAAAAGGTTTGGAGCAACCACTGGCAGACCTTGTGGAACCCGCCGACGCCGCCCGGGGTGGGGATGGCCAGCCCGATGGTGGCCACGGCGTTGATCAGGAAGGTCGAGTCGTACGGCAGGCTGCGGCCGAGGGCGACGAAGACGACCCAGAGCTGCGCGGTGAGGCAGGCCCAGATCGCCACCGTGCAGCCGAGGACGACGAAGAAGTCGCGCGGGCGCTCGGTGATGGTCAGCGTCTTCGCGAACGCGTCGAAAAAGCGCATCCAGCCGCCGCGAAAGCGTTGCGGCAGGATGCGGCCGACCCACTCGTGCACCCGGCGGATCGAGCTCCCGAAGAAGTAGAGGCCGAGGAGAAAGGCGATCACCGCGCCGAGGAGCGTGCCGGCGCCGAGCGCGCCGCCGTGGATCACGCCGCGCGCCTGCGGAAAGTCGTTCCAGTGGACGACGCAGAACCAGGAGAACATGACCAGGATGGCGATCAGGTCGACGATGCGCTCGGTGAGCACGGGGCCGAGCGCGTCGGCGAAGCGGACGCGGGTGCGCCGCGCCAGCAGCGCCGGGCGCGCCACGTCGCCCGCGCGGATCGGCAGCACGGTGGAGAGCATGTAGCCGGTCGCCGTGGCGAAGAAGGTCGGATAGAACGGCGGCGGCTCCTCGCCGCCGATGAGGAGGCGCCAGCGATAGGCGCGGAAGAGGAGGGCGGAGAAGTTGACGGCGAACCCCGCACCGATCCACCAGGGGTTCGCCGACGCCATGATCTGCCCGACTTGGTGCAGATCGCTGTTGCGGAGGAAGAGGGCTACGAAAAAGACCGTCAGCGCAATGATGGATACTGTCTGGAGGACGCGTTTCAAACGCTGCATGATAAACGTCTACACCCACCCGCTTTTTCATAAACACGACACCGGCGTCGGCCATCCGGAAAACTCCGCGCGCATCGATGCGGCGATCGAGGGGGTGCGCCGCGCCGGGATGGCGGAGCGCGTCGTCGCCGACACCGCCGCGCACCCCGACACCGAGCGCATCATCGCCAAGGTCCACTCCGCCGAATACCAGCGCGAGCTCGACGAGGCCTGCCGCGCCGGCATGCGCCTCTTCCACTCGCTCGACAACCCCATCTCGTCGCAGTCGTTCGCCGCGGCGCGCGCGGCGGTGGCCACCTCGCTCACCGCCGCGGCCGGCATGCTGGAGAGCGGCGGGCGCGCCTTCGTCGTGGCGCGGCCGCCCGGCCATCACGCGGAACGGCTGGAGGCGATGGGCTTCTGCTTCTTCAACACCATCGCCTGCGTGGCGGAGTGGCTGCTCGAGCAGCCGCGGCAGTCGCGCGTGCTGGTCTTCGACTTCGACGTCCATCACGGCAACGGCACGCAGGCCATCTTCGAAGACCGCGAGGACGTCTTCTACCTCTCCATGCACCGCTACCCGTTCTACCCCGGCACCGGCGCGGCGTCCGAGGTGGGCATCGGCGCGGGGCGCGGCTACACGAAGAACCTCCCGATGGACGCGGGCGCCGGCGACGCGGCGTATCTGCGCGCCGTCGAGCAGGCGGTGGTGCGGATCATCGACGACTACCGCCCGTCGACCATCCTCCTCTCCGCCGGCTTCGACGCGCACCGCCGCGATCCGCTCGGCGGCATGCGCGTCTCGGAGCAGTGCTACGGCGAATTGACGCGGCGGGTGGTGGAGGCGGCCGAGCGCCACAGCGGCGGGCGCATCCTCTCGCTGCTGGAAGGCGGCTATGACATGGAGGGCCTGGCGGCCAGCGTGGCGGAGCATGTGAACGCCCTGGCGTAAACTGGCGGCATGACAGTCGACTACACGCAGCCGCAGCAGTACACGCCGCCTCAGCCGCAGCAACCGCCCCCGCCGAAGAGCAGCGGCTGCCTGAAGGCGTTCCTGATCGGCTGCGGCATCCTGGTCGTCATCGGCGTCGCGGCCATCGCGGCGCTGGTCATCTTCGTCTTCAGCGTCATCAAGCGCAGCGACGTCTATCGCGATGCGCTCGAAAAGGTGCGCAACGACCAGCGCGTCGTCGCCGCCCTCGGCGACCCGATCAACCCCGGCTTCTGGGTCACCGGCAACGTCGACGTCAAGAACCAGAAGGGCACCGCCGACTTCACCTTCCCCGTCACCGGCCCGAAGGGCCGCGCGACCGTGAAGGCCAGCGCCTCGACCGACGGCTCGAAGTGGGAGTTCAGCGAGCTGGTGGTGACGCCGTCGAGCGGGCCGCCGATCAACGTTTTGGCGCCGTGAATCACGAGGTTGCGGGGTAGCGCGGTCTCGGGGTCTCGGAGTAGCGAGGTCTCGGGGTCTCGAAGCGGAGCACCGCGAGACCTGAGAAGCGAGGTTGCGGGGTTGCGAGGTCTCGGGGTCTCGAAGCGGAGCACCGCGAGACCTCGTTACCTCGCTACCTCGAGACCTCTAGCCCGCAGCACGTTCCCGTACAGCTCCTCCAAACGCGCGATCCGCAGCTCCTTTGAGAAGCCTTCCGCCACGTGCTCGCGTGCGTTGGCCGCGACGCGCGCGCGGCGCTCCGCATCGCCGATCACGGCGGCGATGGCACGGGTCAGCGCCGCGACGTCCTTGGCCGGGATCAGCCAGCCGACCTCCGGCGATGAGACGAGCTCGCGGTTGCCGCCGCAGTCGGTGGCGATCACCGGTTTCTGCATGGCCATCGCCTCGCGGATGGTGCCGGTGATGCCGGTGCCGGCCCACGAGGCGTCGATCACCAGGTCGCACGAGGCGAAAACGTTCGGCATGTCGTCGCGGTACTCGACCGCGGTGAAGCGCTCGGCGATCCCGCGCTCGCGCGCGTAGCCGCGCACCTCGTCCTTCTCGCGCTCGTTGCGGCAGCCGATGAGCGCCAGGTGCGCGCCCGGCGTGGCGCAACCGCATCGACGAGCTCCTTCCATCCCTTCCAGTCGCGCACGCCGACCTGCGCGATGAGGAAGCGATCGTCGGGGATGGCCTTCTCGCGCCGGAAGGCGCGCGCGTCCCACTTGGCGGGATCGAAGCGGTGGACGTCGGTGCCGGCGTAGACCACCACCACCTTCTCCGGCGGCATTTTGCCGCTCTCGATGATGACGCCGCGGATCTGCTCGCAGACGGTGACCACGCGGTCGACGCGGCGGGTGCGAAACTTCGCGCGGTTCCAGCGGTCGAGCGGGAACGACACGCCGCGGTTGACTATGAAGGCGCCGACCGGCCGCGCGAGGGTGGCCATCAGCGCCAGCGAGTGCGCGACGCCCTTGTGCACGTGGACGACGTCCGCCGCATGCTCGCGGAGCAGCCGCGCCAGGCGTCGCGCGCTGGCCACGTCGAAGGCGTTGCGCATCGGCAGTCCGGCGAAGCGGACACCGTGCTCAGCCGCACGCGCGGCGAGGGCCGGATCGGGCCGGCTGACGATGGTCACGTCGTGCCCGCGCTCCCGCAGGCCGGCCGCCGCCTGAAACATCTGGTGCACCGAGCCGGTGTCGAACTGGTTGAACTCCAGGATCTGGAAGACGTTCATCGGCGGGCGGATGCTATAACCCCCCGAAGCGCTCGTGATAATTTGATGCGAATGCAGACCCCGAAGGACACCAAGCCCAAAGAGCTTAAGGTCACGGACAAGCGGATTTTCACGGCGGAGGGCGACATCCGCGAGGAGTTCCGGTCGGAGATCAAGCCGTCCGATCCGCAGGCCGCCAGGCCGGTCGAGCGTCCCGCCGAGACTCCGCCGGCCACTCCGGCCGCCGACCGGCGCGAGAAGAACACCGGTCCGCCGCCGGGCGGCGAGCGCCGCAAGTCGGTCGCGGAGAAGGCGGAGAATCCCGGCACGCCGTTCGCCGACTTCGCCCAGCAGCTCATCGCGCAGGCCTACATGTTCCTCGGCATGCTGCGCAGTCCGCACTCGCCCAAGCCGGTGGTCGACGTCGCCGCGGCGCGCGACATGATCGAGATCCTCACCATGCTCAAGGAGAAAACCGCCGGCAACCTCACCCCCGATGAAGAGGACTTCCTCTCCACCCATCTGGGAGAATTGAAGCTGGCGTTCGTCCAAAGAACGAAGACCATCTGATGAACCGAGCGCTCGTCCGTTCGATCCTGCTCTCCTGCGTCTGCCTGGGGTCGGCGGCGGCGCGCGCGGAGCAGCTCGCGCCGCGCGACATCTGGCCGCAGGCCACGGCGGCGGCGGACAGCGGCGACCTGAAGGCGGCGGCGCGGAAGACGGCGGAGCTGACCGAGGTCGGCAAGGCATCGGGCATCAAGACCTTCCCGCTGTACGCCGAGGCGGCGGCATCGATGGCGCGCCAGGCGGAGACGCAGGGAAACAAGCCGGTGGCGGAGTGGGGCAACCGCGTGGCGACGCAGCTCGACCCGCGCTCGCCCGGCGTGGCGTTCATCCGCGCCGACGCCGCGGCCGCGCAGAAGAACTGGGCGTCGGCCGCGCCGAGCGCCCTCGGCGGGATGCGCAACACCTTCTACAACTACCGCTCGCGCATCTTCGGCCGCGCCGACATGCTCATCGTCGTCGTGCTGGCCGTGGCGCTGACCGCGATCGTCTTCGCCCTGGCGCTGTTCGTCCGCTACGGCAAGACGATGGCGCACGACTTCCGCGAAATGCTCGCCACGCGCCTGACCGGCGGTTCGGTCAGCGTCTTCGGCTTCGCCCTGCTCTTCCTCCCCATCTTCATCTGGCTCGGCCCGATGTGGCTGGTCTTCTACTGGTTCATCCTCTTCTTCGGCTACGCCAACGTCGTGGAGCGCGTGCTGATCCTGGTGCTGGCGCTGCTGCTGGCCGCCGCGCCGCTCGCCTTCGACCTGACCTCGACCTGGGTGGGCGGCGTCGACAGCCCGGTGGTCTCCGCCGCCGTGGCCAGCGAGGAGGGCGCCTACCGCCCCGACGCGCTGCGCCGCCTGCAGGAGCTGGTGCAGATCGTCCCCGACGACCCGATGCTGCACATCCTGCTCGGCAACCTCTACGTGCAGGACGGCAACGAGTCGCAGGCCAAGGTGCACTACCGCCTCTCGGTTGAGAAGCGCGAGACGGCCGGCGCGCACGTGAACCTCGGCAACCTGCTCTTCTTCAGCGGCGACCTCGCCGCGGCCATCAACGAGTACGAGCGCGCCGAGACGCTCGACAAGGGGCTGGCCATCGCCTTCTACAACCACTCCGTCGCCAGCGGCGAGCTGTACCGGTTCGACGAACAGGCGCAGAAGCTCGACCAGGCCAAGCGCATCGATCAGACCTCGATCGAGAAGATCTCCTCCAACCCGCCGGCGCAGAAGGTGGCGATGTACCGCCCGCCGATCCGGCAGGCGTGGACGGTGGCGATGGCGATCGCGCGGCGCGGCGTGGCGCGCACGCTCTTCGGCAACTGGGCCTGGTTCGACCCGCTGATCAGCGCGCGCAACCCGATCACCGCCGGCGGCGTGCTGGCCTTCATCCTGGCGCCGCTGTTCTTCCTCAAGCGGCGGAAGAGCGGCTTCGCCGGCTCGTGCATCAAGTGCGGGCGTACCTTCTGCTCGCGCTGCAAGTCGGCGCGCGAGAGCGCCACCTACTGCACGCAGTGCATCCACATCTATCTCAAGCGCGACGGCGTGTCACTCGATACGAAACGCACCAAGCTGGAGGAAGTGAGCGACCACCACAACGGCATGCTGCGGCGCAACAAGCTCTTCGCCTTCTTCCTCCCGGGCTCGGCGCAGCTGATCGAGGGGCGCACCAGCGCCGGCGTGATCGGCCTCTTCGCCTTCCTCTTCTTCGTCCTGCTGGCGGTGCTGGTCGGGCGGCTGGCGCCGGTGCTCGCACCCGGGGACGTGGCCAAGCTGATCATCCGCGTGGTGGCCATCGCGCTGGCCGTGGTCGTCTGGTTCTTCCTCACCCTGCCCGTGTTCCGGCGAAAGGCGACGGTGTAGCGGATGGCGCTGGAAGGAACTCTCCGCGACTTCAGCCTGGCCGACATCTTTCAGCTGATCGGCCTGCAGCGGAAGACCGGCGTGCTCACGCTGCGCACGAAGGACGACACCGTCACCGTCACCTTCCTCGACGGCAAGGTGGTCGGCGCCGACTCGCTCAGCCATCGCCTGGAGAACCGCCTCGGCCACGTGCTGATGAAGAGCGGCCTGCTGACGCAGGACCAGCTGGCGCGCGCGCTGGAGATCCAGAAGGAGACGCTGCAGCGCCTCGGCTTCATCCTCACCCACTACGGCATCATCTCCGCCGAGTCGCTCAAGCACGCCGTCCAGCTGCAGATCCTGCAGATCGTCTACCGCCTCTTCCGCTGGAAGGACGGCGACTACCACTTCTCGCAGGAGACGACCATCGAGTACGACCGCGACAACGTCGTACCGATCACCGCCGAGTCGATCCTGATGGAAGGCGCGCGGATGATCGACGAGTGGCCGATCATCGAGAAGCGGATCCGCTCCTACGACATGGTCTTCCGCAAGAAGCTGACCGACCAGGAGATCGTGGTGGTCGGCGCGGACGAGGCGGACGAGATCGACTTCGACGACGCCGCGCCGTCGATGAAGCGGCGCAAGGCCCTCGGCGCCGACCGCATCCGCATCTCGCAGGAGGAGAAGGCGATCTACGACCTGGTCGACGGCACCATGACCGTGCGCGACATCGTGGAGGTCAGCCGCTTCGCCGAGTTCGACACCAACAAGGCGCTCTACGAGCTGCTGACGCGCGACCTGATCGAGGAGGTCAAGGGCGCCAGCGCCGCCGCGGTCATCGAGCAGGCCACGCCGCTCGACGAGACGGAAGTGGCCGAGACGCCGGTGCCGCTGCCTCTGGTGGCGCTGCTGGCGCTGCTGGCCATAGTCTCGCTGGCCACGTCGTTCCGGAATCCGCTCAACACGCTGCGCCCGCTCGGCACCAATCAACCCTCAGCGGTGGTCGAGACGATGAAGGCGATTTCCATGGCGCGCGTGCAACAGATCGGCGAGGCGATCGAAAAGTACAACTCGGTCAACGGCCGCCTCCCCAATCGCCTGCAGGAGCTCGCGCCGGCGTACATCGCGCCGTCGATGCTGCGCGACCCATGGGGCCACACCTACAACTACATCCCGCAGCCGCAGCGCTACCTGGTCATCGGCTACACCCCCGACGACAAACCCGACACCGACCTGCTGATCTCGCACGCCGTCGACGCCGGGCCGACCGCCGCCGCGTCGAAGCCGGTGACGGGCGGGATTCAGCTGGTGGACTGACCGCGAGGTTGCGGGGTCTCGAGGTCTCGAAGCCCCGCCCCCCCGAGACCGCGAGACTTCGCTACCTCGCAACCACGAAGCGCAGCTTCTCCGGCGCCAGATCGAACGTCACCGGCGTCGTCGTCACCAGCTCTCCATCGGCGTAGACGTCGAGCGGCCGCTCCGACTCGAAGCGGAACTCCCGCCCCCGCCCGGTCTCGACGTACGGGCGCTTCACGTGCGCGCCGGAGTAGGCGAGGGGCAGCGTCTTCAGCAGCTGGAAGCGCGACGTCTCGTGGACGATGCAGGTGTCGAGCTGGCCGTCGTCGATCTCCGCGGCGGGGGTGATGCGGATGCCGCCGCCGTACTGGCGCGAGTTGCCGACGGTGGCGAACATGATGGTCTGCTCGCGGCCGTTGATCCGCACGCGGTGCGGCGTGAAGCGCGGCAGCACGCGGAGGATGGCATAGAGGTAGATGAGCGAGCCGCGCAGGAACTTCACTTCGCCGGCGAACGCGGCGACCTCGGAATCGAAGCCGAGCCCGGCCACGCCCATGTAGCGGATGCCGTTGGCGCGCGCCACGTCGACCTCGCGAATCGTGCCGCCCACCGCGACCTCGCACGCCTCGCGCAGCTTGCGCGGGAGGCCGCAGACCTTGGCGAAGTCGTCGCCGGAGCCGAGCGGGAGCAGGGCCAGGGGCGTGCGGAGGTCGAAGTCGCGCACCGCGCGGTGGAGGGTGCCGTCGCCGCCGCAGACCACCACCCGGTCGTAGCCGCCGCGGGAACCCTCGGCGGCCAGGCGCGTCAAATCGTCGGGACTGGCGCTGGCGGCCGTGTCGACCTGCGCGCCGAGGCCGCGGAGCAGATCCGCCGCTTCGGCCGCGTGGCGCCGCGCGCGTCCACGCCCGGCAGCAGGATTGAAGATGAGGCTTAACCGCAAGTGCTGAGTCCTGAGTCCTGAGTGTAAGGCAGGGCGGGACTCAGCACTCAGCACTCAGCACTTTAGAATCGAGCCCAACATGAAGCCCACACGCATCCTATTCGTTCTGTTCGCAGTGAGCCTGGCCTGCAAGCCGATGGCGGAGTCGCAGACCACCGAAGCGCGCCAGCCGCGCCAGCAGGCGCCGCCGATCCCGGCCACGGTCAGCGCCTCGCGGCGCACGCCGATCGTGGTGGTGGCGCACAACGTTCTTCCCGCCGTGGTCAACATCCAGACCGAGTCGACCATCCGCCGGCGCGAGGTCGATCCGTTCTTCGATCCCTTCGGCATCTTCGGCAACCGCGACCGCACCTACACCTCGCAGTCGCTCGGCTCCGGCTTCGTCTGGTCGAGCGACGGGATCGTGGTGACGAACAACCATGTGGTGGAGGGGGCGTCGCGCGTCACCGTCAACTTCAACGACGGGACGCAGATGAAAGCGACGCTGATCGGCGTCGACCCCGACTCCGACGTCGCCGTGCTGCGGGTGGAGGCGAAGAACCTCGCCGCCGCGCCGGTCGGCACCTCGTCCGACCTAATGATCGGCGAGAGCGTCATCGCCGTCGGCAACCCGTTCGGGCTGAGCGGCACGGTGACGACAGGCGTCGTCTCCGCGCTCGGCCGCTCGGTGCCGTCGAAGGAGGCAGGGCGCACCTTCACCGACTTCATCCAGACCGACGCCTCGATCAATCCCGGCAACTCGGGCGGGCCGCTGCTGAACATCGAAGGGAAGGTCGTCGGGATCAATACCGCGATTTATGCGAACGCGCAGGGGATCGGCTTCGCCATCCCCGTCGACCGCGCGCGCAAGATCATCCAGGACATCCTCCGCTACGGCCAGGTGCACAGCGCCTGGATCGGCGCGGTCACCGCCACGCTGACGCCGGAGGAGGCGAAACGCATCGGCGCGAACGTTTCGCGCGGCGCGCTGGTGGCGCGCGTCTTCGGCGGCTCGCCGGCGCAGGCCGCCGGGCTGCGGCCGGGCGACGTGATCACTTCCGTGGCCGGCAAGGCGGTCGACTCGCGCGAGTCGTTCTCCACGTACACGGCGACGGTGCCGTCGGGCCAGCCGCTGTCGCTGACCGTGGTGCGCGAAGGCTCCACCCGCACCATCTCCGCCCGCCCCGCCGAGCCGCCCGGCGACCTCGGCCTCCGCATCCTGTGGGAGATCGCCGGACTGCGCGTCGGCGAGCAAAGCTCCGGCGTGATCGTCGAAGAGGTGGCCGGCAACTCGCGCGCCGCGAACATCGGCCTGGCGCCGGGCGACGCGATCGTCGGCGTCAACGGCGTGGAGATCACCTCGATCGCCGACCTCAATCGCGAGCTGACGCGCTCCGCCGAGCGGTCGTCGATCGTGCTGTCGGTGGCGCGGGGGCGGTTCGTTTACAGCCTGACGTTCCCGATGGCGATGTGAACGAGGTTGCGGGGTCTCGGGGTCTCGCGGTCGCGGGGTGGGTGGGACCGCGAGACCCCGAGACCTCGCTACCCCGCTACCGCGAGAATCGCCTTCGCCGCCGCCCGCGCGCTGGAGAGCGCGGCGTCGGAGAGGATCCCATCGTCGCCCACCCAGTCGCCGGCGAGGTAGAGGCCGCGGATCGGCGTCGACGGGCCGGGGCGCTTCGCGGCGCCGTCGCGCGCCGGCTCGGCGATGGCGTTCGAGACGACCATCGACGGCAGGAAGCGGCGGTGGACGACGACGTCGCGCCATCCCGGCTGCAGGTCGTCGAGCAGGCGCTCGAGCTCCTGCTCCGCGTCCGGGTTGCCGCCGTACTTGGCGAGGTGGATCAGCGCGCCGCCGCTCGGGGTGAGCTGCGCGTACGCGGAATGGACGGAGTAGTAGACCGGCCGGTCGATACCGAGGGCGAAGAGTCGCGCGGGGTTCGGAAGGCGGGAGAGCGCGACGTCGAGGCAGCTGGCGATGACCGGCGTCAGCTTCGGCACCTCGAGCGACGGCACGAGCTCGCGCGCCGTGGCCGGATCGACGGCGAGGATGACGGTCGACGCCGGCAGGCGCGTCCCCTTCTCCGCGTCGTCGAGGTTCGGCAGCGCGACCGCGGTCAGCGTGTCCTTCGACGTCTCGATCTCCAGTCCGCCGAGCTCGATGCCGCGCACGGCGCCGTCGGCGACGTCGACGCCCACCACGCTGGAACTGGTGACGAAGTTCACGCCGGCGGCCACCGCCGAGCTGTGCATGGCGTCGACGAGCTTCTGCCATCCCTCATCGATGTAGATCACGCCGCGCATGGCCAGCTTGAGGTGCTTCAGCGCCGCCGCGGCGCTCTGCAGGTCGGGGCGGTCGCAGTACGTCGCCAGGCGGAACATGGCGTGGATGGCCTGGCGGACGTTCGGGTCGGAGACGTTGGCCTCGACCCACTCGTTGACGTTCATGCCGGCGTAGCGCTTGGCGTCGATGCGGCGGATGCGCAGCAGCAGCTTCGCCGCTTCGAACTTGCCCGATGCGCCGAACAGCGACGTGGTCAGCATCGACCAGATGCGGCCGGGGAACTTGTGCGTTTCGCCGCCGCGCAGGGCGAGGCCCTTCGGCTTCGGGCGGCCGCCGCGGACGGGGACGCCGAGCTGGCGCAGGACGTCCCAGCCGCTGCCGCCGCGGTAGAAGGCGTGCGGCCCGAGGTTGAAGCGGAAGCCGTGGCGGAGATGCGTCACCGCGCGGCCGCCGAGATAGCGGCGGCGCTCGAAGATGGTCACTGTGTGCCCCGCGCGCGCCAGGATGATGCTCGCCGCGAGGCCCGCGATGCCGCCGCCGATGATGGTGACGTGCTTGTTCACGAGGCAGCGCATCGTACCTGATTTGTGTCAGAATCGCGCGGGTCCGGAGACCGAACACTGCGACGAATCTGGGTGATCCTTAGCCTCGCCTCTCTCGTTATTACGAGCAGCTACGCCGCCTCGGGAGACGAGTTTTACGACCGTCTCTACGCGCGTGGCGTGGGACTATTCGGACAGGGGAACTACGCGGGCGCGTACTCCGCGCTGCGCCTGGCGGCGTTCGGGATGGTCGAGGACATCGCCCGCTTCGAGACCGCCGAGATCTACGTGACGGTGTCCGCGACGCGCCTCAAGCGCGAGGCCGACGCGCGCGCCGCGGCGCAGCGGGTGGTCACCGCCGAGCGGATCCAGAAGCGCTACGCCGCGCTGCCGATCTCCGACGCGGTGCGCAAGGAGTTCGAGGACGCCGCCCGTAAGTTGCTGGCAGCAGACCAGATGGGCGTATTGCGTGGCGTCGGAGCCGGAGCGCCGCCGCCGGCGGTCACGCCCATCCCGGCGCCTGCGCCTGCTCCCGTGACCCCCGCGCCGGCACCCGCCCCCGCACCCGCCCCGCCGTCGAAGACGGTCCAGATCACGGTTCCGAACCCCGTCGTGATGGCGCCGCCGGCCAAAACCGCCACGCCGTCGTTCACCGACGCCGAGCGCGCGCTGAACAGCGGCGACCTGGCCGGCGCCGCCGCGCACTACCGCGCCATCATCGACGCGCCGCAGGTGACGCACTCCGCCGCGCTGCGCGCCGCCGAGGGGCTTTACCGCGCGCGCGACTTCGCCGGCACGGTGCGCGCCTTCGCGCGCGCGGGCGCCATCGGCGCCGGCGAGGAGCACTACCACTACTACCACGCCATCGCCCTGTACGAGACGCACCGCTACACCGACGCGCGGCGCGAGCTGCGCGCCGCGCTGCCGTTCATCGAGGTCACGCCGGACGTCGACCGCTACCGCACGCTCATCGAGCAGCGCGCCTCGGAGTAGCGCGGGAACCTCCGCCTCCCTTCCCCGTACAATCGGTTCATGGCGGTCATCCGCGACTGGTTCGAGCTGGGAAAGAACACCATCTCGTCGCTCAAGACGAGCGACGTGACGCGCCTCTACCAGCACGAGTGGCCGGAGACGCGGGCGATGCTGATCGCCGATCACCGCGACGCCATCGACGGCCAGCGCGGCATCAAGCGCTTCATTCGCATCCGCAGCGCGATCCTCTACGGCCTGGCCAAGCGCCTGGCGCCGCACCGCCGGATCATCTTCCTCATCGCCTTCCTCTGGTTCTTCCTCTGCCTGACGGTGGTGATCATGCACCGCGGGAACCTCGACGTCTGGCCGCTGGTCGAGATGGGAGGCGCGTTCGTGCTGGTGGTGCTGCTGCTGGCGATGGAGCTGGCCGACAAGATCAAGATCCGCGACGAGCTGGAGCTCGCCCGCGACCTCCAGGCCGGGCTGATTCCGAAGGTGATGCCGCGGCTCGAGCAGTACGAGATCGCGGCATTCAACCGGATCGCGAACACGGTGGGCGGCGACATCTACGACTTCGTGCCGCTCGGCGACGGCAGCGTGGCGGTACTGTTCGGCGACGCCTCCGGACACGGGATGGCGGCGGGGCTGGTGATGGCGGTGGCGCACGCCGCGTTCCGCACGCAGCTCGACGTCGATCCCAGTCCGGAGGGGATCATCAGCAGCCTCAATCGCATCCTCTGCCGCACCGGCGGCAACCGCTCGTTCTTCTCCTGCTGCTACGTGCTGCTGGAGCGCGACGGCAGTTTCTCCGCGACCGTCGCCGGCCACCCGCAGATCGTGAAGGTCGGCGCCGACGGCCGCATCGCCGCGCGCCTCGGATGCGGTTCGTACCCGCTCGGCGTGAAGCCGAACATGACGTGGGAGTCGCTCGACGGGATGCTCGCGCCCGGCGAGCGGCTGCTGTTCCATTCGGACGGCCTGACCGAGGCGCGCAACGCCGCCGAGGAGGAGTTCGGCGACGCGACGGTCGACTCGGTGATCGGCTGGAGCCCGTCCGCGTCGCCGGCGGCGCTGGTCGACACCATCGTCGCCGAGTGGAACCTCTTCACCGGCGGCCGCGCGCCGGAGGACGACGTGAGCGTGGCGGTCGTGGCTAGAACGGCAGCTTCGACAGCGTCCACGACGAGAGCGTGAGCCCCGATGGCGGGTCGATGAGCAACACCGGCATCGGGTCGGCGATCGTGATCGGCGCCATGGTGATCGTCACCGACCCACGCGACTTCCTGATCTTGACCGTCTCGAACGGCGAGAGCTGCGCCTCCAGGCGATAGCGGCTCGGCGACGCGCTCGGGAAGACGAACCGGCCGTCGGCATCGGTGACCGCGGTGGCATGCGTGGCTCCCTGAACCAGCGTCACCGTCACCCCGGGAAGCGGCGATCCATCCGGATTCACGACGACGCCTTGCACTGCAATCGACATCATTAATGCGAGCAACATGTCGATCACGCTGCCAGAAACCGGCGCCGGCGGTCGTCACGTGTGCGTTACGCTCGCGGCCGAGCCTCCCGGCGGCCGCCGCGGCACGGCCCCTCACCCGGCCCTTCGCTACGCTCAGGGCCACCCTCTCCCCGCTTCGCGGGGCGAGGGGCACTCGCCATGAAGCCTCTTCTAGAACGGAAGCTTCGACAGCTCGAAGGCTGAGAAGCGATGGGAGCCGACCGGCCCCTCCGGCATCTTCTGGATGCCGAACGATCAGCCGAAGGCGCTGCTCTCCTCGAGGCGAAGTTTCATCGGGATGGTCAGGGAGGCGGCGCCGGTTCCTTTCACTTCCGCCGGACCGAAGCCGTTCAGCTCCGCGATCACGGTGTAGGGCCCATCCGCCGCATTCGGAAAGGCGAATTTCCCCTTCACATCCGTGACGACGGTGGTGCGCGCCGCGCCCTGCGCGAGCGTGACGGCTACCCCCGGCAGCGGCGAGCCATTCTGAGCCACCACAACACCTTGCACGGCGGCGAGCAACATCAGCGTGAGCAGCATGGCGCGTTCCCTTCTTCGAGGCGCGATCGAATACTGCAACGTAGGCTCCCGCCCAGGGTGACGCAATCCCTGTAGCGAAACGTTCGCAACGGCGATCCCCCGACGGGTGCAAACTCGGCGTCATGCGTCGCCGGCTTCTCTCCATCGCGGTCGCCTGCCTGCTGCTCCGCGCCTCGACGGCGGGAGACCCGCTCGCCGCGGAGATCAAGCGGTGGTCGGAGTATCTGGAAAGCCCCGCCGCCTCGGGGCCGCTGTGGTCGCAGCTCAAGCAGGCGCTGGGACCGGCGCTGGCGCGCAGCGATCAGGCGCTGCAGAAGGGGCGCCGCAACCTCGCGCTGCTGCGGCTCGCCGCGGTGGCGCCGACCTTCGAGGGTGCGACGTTCGCGCAAGAGCACGAGAAGGCGAACCTGGAGCAGGAGTGGAAGCGCAACGCCGCGGCGGTTCGCGTGACGCAATCGCTCGAGACCATCGAGCCGGCGGCGCTCCGCGCGCTGGCGGAGTCGGCGTCGTCGCAGGCGCGCGTGCTCTATCAGGCCAGTCTTGACTACGGCCTGGCCGACGGCGCGCAATCGGGCCTCCTTTACATCGGCGAGGCGCGCGGTCAGAAGAGCTTCGTTGACTTCGCGCGGCGACTCTCACGGCCGGACGGTCTGCGCCCGCCGACGATTCGCGCGCTGGCGCTGCCGGAGATCGAGGCGCTGGAACGTGAGCTCCTCGGCGCGTACCGCCCGCCCATGGCGATCGACCGCCATTCCGAATTCATCGGCGCGAGCGCGGCCGTCAAGGAGACGCGGGAGCTTCGCGGCGCCGGCCTGCACTACGGCGCGCTGCTGCGGTATCTCGAGGCGGCGCGACGCGTCGGGCTGCTCAGCGGCGCGCCGATGGAGCGCGCGAAGATCGAGTCGTCGCTCCGCGCGTTCGAGGCGCGTCTGGGCGCGGCCGGAGTGGACCACTCCATCGGGCAGTTGTACGCGGAGGCGGCGGAGTCGGACCTCGAAGGCACCGCGCCGCCGGCGGTCGCCGCGGCCGTGGTCACGCACGTGCTGCCGCGCTACTTCGCGGCGCTGGAGCCGGCGGCGAAAGAGCATGCCGCGCCGGCGCCGCGCGCGACGATCACCCTCGTCCGCTGGCCGTACACGTGAAACATCTCCGATCCGGCAGGTCTGCTGGCACAGAGCGTCGCGGCGGAGTTCGAAGGAAAGGTCGGCTTCAGAATCGAGAACTACGGCGATTCGAAGCTGGCCAGGAAGTTCGGCGTGAAACGGTATCCGGCCATCTTCGTCGATGAAATCCTGGTGGCGACGCCGAAGGACTTCGGCTGGTACGGCAAGGGAGAAGGCGAAGGAGAGGGACGCTACGCGCCGCTGAAGAGCGCGCAGAGCCACGAGCGGTTCCGCGGCGATCTGTCGAAGATCCTGCGCCTGGTGCTCGCCGGACGGACCGCCGACGCTCGCGCCGCCGCGCCGTCGCAGAAGACGGCGCAGATCGCGGAGCTCCCCGCGCTCGACATCCGCGATCTCGCCGGCAAGCCGCTGACGAAAGCCGATCTCGCCGGCCGCGTCGTGCTGGTCGAGTTCTGGGCCACCTGGTGCCCGCCCTGCCGCGGCACGCTGGCCTGGCTCGGCGAGCTGCAGAAACGGCACGGCGCGAAGATCGCCGTGGTCACCGTGGCCATCGAGTCCGACGCGGCGAATGTGCAGCAGGTGATGCGCGAGCTGAACCTGCCGGTCATCGCGGCGATGGGGACGCCGGAGCTGGCGCGCTCGTTCGGCGACATCAGCGCCGTGCCGACGCTGTTCGTCTTCGACCGCGGCGGCAAGACCGCCGGCGTCTTCTACGGCGCGCCGCCGGCGCTGCACGCCGAGGCGGAGGCGCTCATCGCCAGGACGTTCAAGCGCTCGTCGTAGCGCGCTTCCTGACCAGCCCTTCGAAGACCTGCAGCGCGAGATCGACCCGCCCCAGCGGCGCCGACACCTGCACGCCCGCCACCCGCCCGCGCACGCGCTCGAGCGTCTCGCGGGCGATGGTCACGCCCTCGCGCAGCGCGTGCTCCTTGCTCTTCTCGCTGGCGACCCGCATCCGCTCCATCGCCTCCTCGGAGACCGAGACGCCGGGCACCTCGTTGTTCATGAACTGCGCGTTGCGGTAGGAGAGCAGCGGCCAGATGCCGGCCACGACCGGGAGCCGCATCGGCTCGATACGGTCGAGGAAGCGATCCAGCACGTCGACGTCGAAGACCGGCTGGGTGATGGCGTACTCCGCGCCCGCCTTCACCTTCCACTCCAGGCGGCGCAGCTCGTAGTCGAGATCGAGGTGGCCGGGGTTGACGCCGACGCCGATGGTGAAGGCGGTCGGCTCGCCGAACGGATTGCCGCCGAGGTCGAGGCCGTGGTTCATCAGGTTGGCCATGTTGGTCAGGCCGATGGAGTCGATGTCGAAGACGGCGGTGGCGTCGGGATACGGTCCCATCTTCGGCGGGTCGCCGGTGATCAGCAGCAGGTTGTGCAGGCCGAGCGCGGCGCAGCCGAGGAGGTCGGAGTGCATGCCCAGGAGGTTGCGGTCGCGGCAGCAGTAGTGCAGCACGGTCTCGATGCCGACGCGCTGCTGCAGCAGCAC
>Ga0157377_10000073_pt1 | contig 78124 bp, 68 predicted proteins | sample M55metaG_FD_121116 | JGI IMG/M metagenome (GOLD analysis project Ga0157377, IMG submission 121116) | Miscanthus rhizosphere microbial communities from Kellogg Biological Station, Michigan, USA - M5-5 metaG | ecosystem: Host-associated > Plants > Roots > Rhizosphere > Soil | place: USA: Michigan... | reverse complement strand
CTTGACCGCCTGTTCCTTGAACTCGGCCGTGTATTCCTGCTTCGGTATCTTCTTCACTTCTCTTCCTTCAAGTCTCGATGTTAGCCATCGACCCTTGGAAGACGAAATTCGGCGGGCAGCTCATCAAGAGGGCGTATTTGCCCGATCTACCGCTGAAGCTCACCTCACGCTCCAAGCGCCCCGCCCCCTCACCTTTCCCTCCCCCTCCTGTACTCAATCTCCGCCGCCTCAATCGACTTCTCATTGATCAACCGCGACTTCAACGCCAGCGCCACCGCCCGCGTGCGGCTGTTGAACTCCGCCGCCCCGCTCTTGAGCACCGGTTGTTCGATCAACCCCAACTTTCCATACAGCTGCTGCAACCGAGCCTGAACGCTCCGCAGTGAAATGTTGCGACGCTCCGATATCGCCTGATCCGTCAGCCCGATGGTGATGTCCAGAAGCACTTCATACTCCGCCTCCGACAACACATCCGACTGGCTTCTCCCGCGTTGCTGCACGCCGCGGATCTCGCGGTCGATGACGTTCTGCCCATCCATGAAAACACACGCGAGCGATCGGCACAGCCGCTCCTTGGATGACGTCTTCAGGATGTAGCCATACGTCGCACAGGGCGGCACGATCTTCGCAATGCCGCGCACGTAGGCCTCGTCGTCGTAGTTGGACCAGAACACGATCGGCACTGCAGGGTTCTCGGCCCATATCGAGCGCGCGGCCTGCACGCCCGTCACCTTGGGCATCTGCAAATCCATGATCACGCCCTTGGGCTTGTGCTCGCGAACCAGCCGCACCGCTTGCTCGCCATCCTCCGCTTCAACGAGCTGGTCACAACCCAGGTTCGACAGGCTCACCACATCGCGCAGGAAGTTGCGGTGCAGTGAATCGTCTTCGACCAACAGGTAGGTGCTCATTCGGCGGCATGCCCCTGCACCTGGGTGGCCGGGCGCTCGACCGGCAAGGCAATCTGCAGGCGCGTGCCGATGCCCCCTGCCCCTGCCGTTGCCGAGAACTCCGCCTGGATCAGCGACGCGCGCGTGCGCATGTTGTTCAGGCCGCCCGTACTGCGCGCGACTGCATTGCTCAGGCCCGCACCGTCGTCCTCGACAACGATGCGCCCTCGCCCCGCCTCTCGCATCAATCGAATCTCGATGTTCGAAGCCTGCGCGTGGTGCACCGTGTTGTTGATGGCCTCCTGCACGATGCGGTAGAGCGCCACCTGGATGCTCGCCGGCAACTCCTCGATGCCGGACTGGCCGTCGTCGTGGAGCTTGAACACGAGCGGCGTCGATGCGGAGCGGGCGCTGCGCTCGAGAATGGCTTCGATCGCCTGCTTGAAGCCGAAGAACTGCAGCACGGAAGGCTTGGCGTTGTCGATGATCACGCGCAGCTCGCGCACGCAATGCTCGACATCTTCCTGCAGTGGCGCGAGCTCGCTGCCGTGCAGGTCCGCCATGTCCGTCAGCCGCTTGAGGGTGCGCGAGATGCGCGTCAGGTCGGCCAGCGTCTGGTCGTGCAGGTCCATGCCCACGGCCTGGCGGGCGTTCTCCAGCTCTTCCGTCAGGTGCAAGGCCCCCACCCGAAGCCCCTCGGCCCTCGCCTCCGCCTCGACTTGCTGGAGCTTGCTCTGGTTGAGCAGCTCGCTTTGTTGCAGCGCGAAAAAATACGGCGACAAGATGTCGGCCACGATGCGGGCCGTCTGAACATCCGCGATGCAGTAGGTGCCGATCTCCTGCGTCGAGAACGACAGCGCACCGATGACTCGCCCCTCGACTTTCAAGGGCACGTGCAAGCGGCTGCGCAAGCGCGCGGTGAAGATCGGCGCGGAGAACGCGCCCTCGAAGTGAAAGCGCTCGTCGGACTGTGCGTCGTCCGTGAGGATGTGATCCACGGTGCCTGCAAACAAAGTCCGGATCGGGCTGACGTCCACCGGCTTGGTGGCCGTGGAACTCGCGTCCCACTCGGTGTGCAGGCCCGTCTCGTAAGCCACCACCATCGACCGGTCACCGCTCAGCATGGCCACGTCGAGGTGTGCGTGCGGCAGCAGGCCACGAATCTCCGTGGACACCGCCGCGATGACCGCGCGGAAGTCGAGCTGACCCGCAATGGCGCGCAGGATGGACAGGATCTGCGGCATGTCGATCGGCCGGGACGGCCGGTGCTCGAGGCCGCCCACGATCCGTGGCGCTGCGGTCGAAATCATCGGGCGAGCGTAGCAGGACGTGCGCCCCAAGCCTATGCGGGTTCCCGCAATAAGTCTTCGGGTTCAACGGGTTCGGCGTGCTCGGCAGATCAAGAGAATTTGGCACCAGCGGCGGCACGTTCATCACCATCAAAAACGCTCAGGGAATCGATCAAACGTGGCTCACATCACCGTGCTGGATCCGCGCATGCGTCACCTCATGATCTCCGGCGCACGACTGCAGCGCCTGCACCAAGGCAGCCTCTGGGCCGAGGGGCCGGTGTACCTGTCGAATGCGGATTGCGTGGTGTGGTCGGACATTCCGAACAACCGCCTGATGCAGTGGGTGCCGGAGCTCGGTGCGCGGGTGATGTCGCACACCGCCAACCACGCCAACGGGAACACGGTGGATCACCAGGGCCGCCGCGTCACCTGCGAGCACCTCACGCGCTCGGTGGTGCGATTCGAGCACGACGGCCGCCGCACGGTGCTCGCGGCATCGCACGACGGCAAGCGCCTCAATTCGCCCAACGACGTGGTGGTCGGCTCCGATGGCGCAGTCTGGTTCACCGACCCCACCTACGGAATCATGTCGGACTACGAAGGCGTCCGCGCCGAGCCCGAACAGGCCGGCTGCTACGTCTATCGTGTCTGCCCGAAGACCGGCGCCGTCGAGGCCAAGGTGCGCACCATGCGCATGCCCAACGGCCTGGCCTTCTCGCCCGACGAACGCACGCTCTACGTCGCGGACAGTTCGCGCTCGCACGATGACGACGGGCACCACCACGTGATGGCGTACCGCGTCTCGCCGGATTTCGAGATCGGCGAAGGTCGCGTCGTCGCCGTCATCGCCGACGGCGTGCCGGACGGGCTTCGCATCGACGAGTTCGGCAACCTCTGGATCAGCTCGTCGCAAGGCGTCGAGGTGTTTGCCGCGGACGGAACGCCGCTGGGCATCGTCCACGTGCCCGAGACCGTGGCCAACCTCACCTTCGGCGGCCCGAAGAACAACCGCCTCTTCATCACGGCGACCTCCTCGCTGTACGCCATCTACACAGCCGTTCGCGGAGCTCGACGCCCCATGACGGGCTGATCGTCAACCAAGGAACGCCCAGTTCCAACAACAGAAGGAGACAAGCATGTCGGAGATCAATCACGAAGCGCCCCAGCCCAAGCGCCGGGGCTTCATCAAGACGCTGGTGGCGGGCTCCGTCACGGCCGGCGGTGCGGCCGCTGGGCTCTTGGGCGACGTCGACCCGGTGGACGGCAGCTTCGGCATGCGGCAGGCCCAGGCGCAAGCCAATGCAGGCCCCGTCAAGATGGCGTTCATCGAGTGGCAGCCGCACACGGTGCCCGCGGCCTGGTCCAAGGGCATCGAGGACGTGCTGAAGTCTCAGGCCGGGGTTCAGTACAAGCTGCTGGATGGGCAGAACAAGGTCGAGGTGCAGGTCAGCCTGATGGACACGCTGATCAATGAAGGCACCTCCGTCATCTTCCTGCAGCCCATCGACAGCGTGGCGCTCGCGCCGTCGATCAACAAGGCCAAGCGTGCCGGCATCCCGGTGATCACCTTGAACATTGACGCGACGGCGCCCCACGCCGCCCACGTCGAGATGAGCCACTACTACGGCGCGATGGACATCGCACGCGTGATGGGCGAGAAGATGGGCGGCAAGGGTGACGTCGCCATCCTGAACGCGCCGCCGGGCATCGTCATCCGCGACCAGCGGACCAAGGGGTTCGTGGACGGCATGAAGAAGCACCACCCGTCCATCAAGGTCGTGGCCGACCAGGTGGCGGATTGGTCGCGCAAGAAGGCGCAGGACGTGCTGGCGACGATCCTCGCGGCCAAGCCCGGCCTCGCGGGTGTCTATGGCGTCAACGATTCCATGGCCCTCGGAGCCGTCGACGTGGCAAAGGAAAAGGGCCTGCTCGGCAAGATGGTGATCTTCGGCAACGACGGCGAACGCGACGCGCTCGAGTCCATCGAGAAGGCAGAACTGACCGGCACGCAGTACACCGACGTCTTCCAGCAGGGGCGTTTCGCGGCTGCGTCCGCCACGGTGCTCGCCTCCGGGCAGGTGCCGGCCACGGCCTTCAAGAAGCAGGCGCACCTGCTGATGCCCTACGTCATCGTCACCAAGGAAAACGTGGCCCAGATCCAGCCGAGCCAGCGCTGGTAAGGCGGCGGCTGTACGCTGCGGTGGGCACCTGCTGCCGCCGCAGCGCCGCCTGCTTGCGCGAACTTCCTTGCGCAAACTCCATGCGCCCAAAGCCACCGCGATGAACCGCCGAGCCTCCACCTACGCCCTGCCCTTCTTCCTGGCCCTGACGTTCGCCTTCTTCTGCGTGTTCGCGCCGCGCTTCGCGACGAGTGCCAACCTCGAAAACCTGATGGCCGGCTACGCCTTCGTCGCCATCGTCGCGATCGGCCAGAGCTTTCCCATCCTGCTCAAGGGCATCGACCTGTCCATCGGCGCCATCGTCGCGCTCGCCGGCATTGTCACGCTCGACCTGTCGCTGATCTTCCACTGGCCCGGCCTTGCCGTGATCCCGGCCGTGCTGGTGGTGGCGGCGCTGGCCGGGGCAGTCAACGGCCTCTTGATCGTTTACCTGCGGCTGCAGCCCTTCATCGCCACCCTCGCCACGCTCGCGGCGTACCGAGGCCTCGTGTTCCTGATTTCCGGGCGCCAGTTGTTCCCGGAGCTGTCGACCACGCCGATCACCGACCCGTGGATCGTTGCGCTGGACACGTACTTCGACATCGGGTCCGCGCTGGGTGTCAGCGACTTCATCCAGCTCCCCGGCCTGCCGCTCTCGTTCGTCATCCTCGTGGTGCTCTTGATCGGCTTCCAGGTCCTGCTGCTGGCCACGCGGTTCGGCCGCGACCTGTATGCCGTGGGCGGCAACCACGAGGCCGCTCGGCTGGCCGGCATCCGCACGCGCCGAGTCACGATCCTCGCGTACACGATCTCCGGCACCTGCGCCGGCGTGGCTGCGCTGCTGCTGGTCGCACGGCTCACGACCTCGACAGAGGCGCTGGGCAACGGCATGGAGCTCACGGCCATCTCCGCCGCGGTCATCGGCGGCGTGAGCCTGCAAGGCGGCGTCGGAACGGCATGGGGCCCCGTGCTCGGCGCGTTTCTGCTGGGTGTGGTGCTGATCGGCTTGACGCTGCTTGGCGTCACCCAGTTCGTCCAGCAGATCCTGACAGGCGCCATCCTGCTGGCCGCTGTGTGCCAGAGCCGGCTGATCGCGGCCAGGCAGCAGCGCCGCACGGATGCAGCGCTGGTGGCAGGAGGCTGAGGTGGACAGCAGCACACCGGTGATCGAAGCGCGCGGCTTGAGCAAGGTCTACGGCAGCGTCACCGCCCTGGCCGATGCCGACTTCCGCGTCATGCCCGGCGAGGTGCGCGCCCTGGTCGGCGCGAACGGGGCGGGCAAGTCCACGCTCATCAAGATCCTCACCGGCGCCATCGCGCCGACCTCGGGGACGGTCACCGTCAACGCAGAGCCGGCAGCCCTGGGCAGCCCGACCGAGATGATCCGGCGCGGCGTGGCCTGCATCTACCAGCACTCCAACCTCGCACCCGCCATGACGGTGCTGGACAACATCTTCCTCGGCCGCCAGCCCACTCGCCGCTTCGGCTTTCTCGACCGAAAGCGCCAGCGCGAGATGGCCCGTGCGCTGCTGGACCTGCACGGGATTCAACTCGACCTCGATGCGGTCGTGAGCACACTGCCCACGGTCAAGCAAAAGGAAGTCGAGATCATGAAGGCGCTCGCGCTCGACGCGCGGGTTCTGCTGATGGACGAGCCCACCGGCTGGCTGAGCGCGTCCGAAGTGGCCAAGCTGCACGACACCATCCGGGCGCTCAAGACGCGCGGCGTCGGCATCGTCTACATCAGCCACATGCTCGACGAGATCTATGCGGTGTGCGACACCATGACGATCATGCGCGACGGCCGCATCGTCGCGCAGTCTGCGGTCAGCGAGATGCCGCGGCCCCGCATGGTCGAGCTGATGGTGGGCGAGAAGCTGGCGCGCGATGCGTCCGACGCCGCACACCTCCAGCGCAAGCCCCACGGCAGCGGCGAGGTGCGGCTGCGTTGCACCCGGCTCAGCCGGCTCGGCGCCTTCACCGACGTCAGCTTCGAACTCCACGCGGGCGAGATTCTTTGCATCACCGGCTTGATTGGCGCCAAGCGCACGGAGCTGGTCCAGGCGATCTTCGGTTCACATCCGTTCGATGAAGGCACCATGGAACTCAACGGCGCCCGCGTGAAGTTTCGAAGCCCGGGTGAAGCCATGGCGCACGGGGTGGGCTTCGTGCCCGAAGACCGGCACCGCGAGGGCCTGATGCTCGGCCTGTCGGTGACCGAGAACCTGATCATGACCACGCTCGACCGATGCCGCCGCGGCCCGGCCCTTCTGCGCAAGCGCATCGAGCAGGTGTCGCGCGACGCCATCCGAGCCTTGAACGTGCGCCCCGCGGATGGTCGACTGGCCGTTCGCCAGCTCTCCGGCGGCAACCAGCAGAAGGTTCTTCTCGGCAAGTGGCTCAACCTCGGGCCGGGCGTGCTGATGCTGGATGAACCGACGGTGGGTGTCGACGTGGGCGCGAAGGCGGAGATCTATTCGATTCTTCGCGCCGAACGCGACAAGGGCACGGCCATCCTCGTGGTGTCGTCAGACCTGGAGGAAGTGATGACGATCGCCGATCGAATCGCGATCATGGTCAGCGGCCGCATGGTGTCCGTCCAGAGTGCGAACGAGTTGACGATGGCGGACATCGTGCGAGAAATCGGGAGGAAGGCCGCATGAACGCGAACCATGTGGCCACGGTCGGCGGCGAGCGCGTCGCGCGACTGGTCTCGTCGAACGCGTTGTTGGTGGTGATCGTGGCCATCGGCCTCGTGTTCTCGCTGGTGCAGCCGGCGTTTCTCACGGCCGAGAACCTGGTGGGCATCGTGCGCCAGGTGTCGATGATCGGCATCATGGCCTTGGCGATGACCTTCGTCATCATGACCGGCGGCGTGGACCTGTCGATCGGCCCGGTGCTCGCGCTGTCGGGCCTGGTCGCGGTGTTCGCGCTCGATGCGGACCATCCGTTGCCGGTGGTGCTTGCGGCGGCACTGGGCGTCGGCCTGCTCATCGGCCTGGTCAATGGCGTCGTGATCGCGGCCTTCGACCTGCCGCCGATCCTCGTGACGCTGTCCATGCTGAGCATCGTGCGCGGCACGGCACTGCTGCTCGGCGGCCCGGAGATGCACAGCATCCGCGGGCAGCCGGGCTATTCGTTCATCGGCACCGGCAGCATCCTCGGCATTCCGTTCTCCGTCTATCTCTTTGGCGCCATCGCAGCGTTGATGCTCGTCGTGCAGCGGCAAACCACATTCGGATTGCTGGTGGCCGCCCTGGGCGACAACGAACGCGCCGCCTTCCTGAGCGGCCACAACACGCGGCTGACGAAGGCAGTGCTGTATGCCTTGTCCGGCGTGTGCGCGGCCTTGGCGGGCATCATCCAGTCGTCGCAAGTCCACACCGGCGCGGCGACCTACGGCGAGTTCGGCATCGAGCTGGACGTCATTGCCGCGGTGGTGCTGGGCGGCACCAGCCTAATGGGCGGCAACGGGTCGGTGGCGCGGACGCTGCTGGGCGTGCTCTTCCTGGGTGTGATGAACAACGGGATGAACATCCTGGATGTGCCGATCGACATCCAGTTGATTGCGAAGGGCGTGATCATTGCGCTGGCGTTGGCGCTGAGTGAGTTTCGGCAAGGGCACGGGGGTCGGTAGGAGGATCGGAGCAAGTCGCCTCGGGTTTGCACGGCCTCGATTCCTGGGGGTATGTACTCGTCACTTTGCGTAACTGCCCGGCTAGGATCGCGATCGGCAGTCTTGCTGCCACACGAGAACAGTCTGGGAGGACACCGTGCGATTGCTTGATCGACCTGCGAAGGTCTCTTGTTCGCCGATGGGGCACGTGAGGCTGATGGCCTTCGGCCTCGCGCTGGTGGTTGGCTCTGCCCTCGCCGCCAACCCTCCACCCTACAACCGAATCCTGAGCGACCTCTCACGTTGCGACCGGACGTTCTTCGCAACGTTCGGACAGCACGCGGGCGAATATGCGTCGAACTCACACTGTCGGAATGGCTGTGGAAATGCGGACTCTCCCGTGGAAGGAAAGGGGTGACTTGTGCAGCAGGAAGAGATTTTTCATGAAGACTGCTTTCTTGAAAGCTTGGCTGGCTCCATTATCACTAACCCCAGCACGGCAATCGTTGAGCTCGTCGCCAACTGCTGGGACGCCTATGCACACGGAGGATTTCCTTGAAGAAGGTATTTATCTGCTATCGGCGAGATGACTCAGCTGGCTACGCCGGGTGGCTACGAGAAAGCCTGTTGCGGTACTTGCCGGCGGAGTGGGTGTTTCGCGACATCGAGAGTGTTTCTACAGGCCTATATCAGCGACAGGTGTCTACGCGCTTGGCCGAATGCGACGTTGTGCTAGTGCTAATAGGGCCTCAGTGGCTGAGCGCGGCCCGAGGTGATGGCACTCGAAGACTGGACGAACTGGATGACCATGTCAGGATCGAGATTCGCTCGGCATTGAGTTTGGCTCAGGGAGATGCATCGAAAAGGATCGTTCCTATCCAGCTCGATGGAGCGCCGCTTCCGAAGGTGCACGAACTGCCGGAAGATTTGCGTGACTTGCTCCGTTGGCAATCGTTGGAAATGGGCTCCGCAAACATGCAGTCCGCTGTGGAGAAACTTGTTCGGGAAATCGCTGGCAGCATCTCGGTGACAGCTACATCCTTGATTGAGGGCGGGACGGAAGCCAAGAGCTCAAGATATGGCTTTGGGCTATTCTTTGCCCAGGGTAGAGAATTCATTCTGACCGGCACAAACTTCGGGGATCAAATGGGTAATCGGGGCGAACCCCCTACCGAATTCCATCAGCTCGTGGTGAAGACATTGAAGCGACCAGAGGCCCCCTCCATCTTCCTTGTTCTTGCACCTTTCGAGTTGCTAAAACTGATGGTGGAGAACGCCTACTTCGACTTGAAGGCGCGCAGCGCGGCAAGGTTGCAGATGCTGGCGCGCGATCCTCGGCTCACGCAAGAGGAGCGTAGCAGGCTACACATTTTTGATCATCGTGGAGCGACGTTCCTGTCCGTTGCCATTCGGGATCCTGGTACAGGAACTCAGTCTGGCTTGGCCGTTGCAACGCCCCGATGGTTCGGCGATCAGACTGGTCCGCACCGAATGTTTTTTGCGATTCAAGAACATTCCGCCCCTCTGGTGTTCAAGCGCTTTATCGAACCGATCTACTCCAGCATCAGGATTGATGAGGCGCGTCTATCCGCGCAAGCCGATCGAACGCTTGGAGGTCGAAGCGTTGAGCAGATATGCCAAGCACTCAATGTGCCGGAGGATCCCTTCATGCCATCTTTGCAAACATGGGAGTTGAACGCCTAGCTACCAGGGGAGGCCCCCGGCTCTGCCGCGGAGGCAGTAGAAGTTTGACGTTACAGGGGTTTGTCCACCGTTAGAGACTTGCAGCCGTGAGCCGCCAAGCACACAAAAGGAAGAAACACGATGGACAAGGCCAAAATCCACTTGGCGCGGGTGTACGGTGAACGCAAGCGCAACTTTGTGGGACAGCACTTTTGGGCCCGAGGGTACTTCGTGTCGACAGCGGGCCGCGACGAAGCGGTGATCTTCGAGTACATCAGGGACCAGGAAAAGAGGACGAGAGGCTGGACCAACTCGGCCTGTGGAGATGAGTGGCCGCCGATCAGGTGGCCCCAGCAATGAGGGGCCGCGTTAGCGACCCCTCCAGCCGCTTTGAGCGGCTCACACAACGAATGCCCCCGCCTTTGCCGGGGGATGGTTACCTGTCGATGCGTTCAGCACCTTGTGCCCTATGAGTCCCGACCGGATGTGCTCCGACACTTAGAGGCCAAACCCGATTCCCCGAACCTCTTGGTATCGAGCGTAGGGCTGCTTGCCGCCACCAGCGGTGCCAGACGCGCGCAGCTCATCTCTAACAGCCGGCGCGGATCGATTGGCCATCGTTGCCCAGTCGCTTCGAACTCGGCCGGTGCGTGACTGCCAATGAAAACTATCTCATTGCTCACGCCGAAGCCGATCGCCGTCACTGGCCGAGCATGCGCAAGTCGCGTGAGCTCCAGATCGCGTGCCCAATCCCACAATTGAGTCTCGCCACGTCCCGTGCCTGTTCCGGTGGCCAGCGTTTGGCCGCGGGCGTCGAATGCGAGACTCGTCACTCGTGCCGGCAGATGTTTTGACCAAATCGGGTGGTCATTCCCCAGAGGAATCACCTCAACCGTAGACCCGTCGCTGACGCCATCATTGGCATGGGCGTAGTGAGTGCCCGCAGCATCGAAGGCCTCCACGTTGATGCCTTCCTTGGGCCTGGTCACGTATATCGGGCGTCGCCGCTTGTCGCTGAAGAAGAGTTCCCGTGAATCTGCTTCGTCGCCCTCCAATGCCACGACCGATCCATCGGCAGAGACCGCCTTCACCGGTCGCGGCTTTCCGAGTGCCCGACACCATAACTCGGTAGCGGACCCATCCGCATTGAACATGCTCACACACAAGCCCTTGGACGATACCGTGGCGATCTTGGTGGAAGTGGTGCTCAGCCCGGCGAGTACGCTGTCCCCCAGGTTCGTACAGCGCACTTCGGATTGACCAATCAAGGCTTGGCAAAGCCGTGACTTGGAGATGAACGCGATCCTTCCGGGCGCCGGCACCGACAAGACGTCTGGCTCGTCGGCCTTCCAGCACGCGGTCTTGGCATCTTGCGCGGCACGCAGGCAGGCACGCGACGAACCGGCGACAGCGAAGTCACCGGTCACGCCAATTGCGTCGAGCCGGATGCGCTCGCCTAGCAGAGTGGTAGTGTCCCCATTACTCTGGTCAATTTCCCATCGCGCGACGTTGCCGCTCGACGTGGCGGTGACAATTCTGTCTTGCGTTGGCCCGGCGAAAGCGCTTACAGAGACGTCCTCCGCGTGAACGAGACGGCTGAGTTCCTTTCCACTGAGCGCATCCCAAAGTGAGGCTGTATGGTCGGAAGGGAAGATGTCGCCGCTGCTCGTCAGGAGGCGCTTGCCATCGCGCGCAAACGTGATGCCCGTGATGCGGCCTTGCTGGCTCATCGTGGCCAGCACTTGACCCGATCCAAGTTGCACAACCGTGGCACGGTAGTCGGCGGATTTCATATCCCCGCTGACGACCCCCACCAAGGCGGCTGGTTGGGACACGATGATGTGGCGAATGACGGCGGGAAGCGACACGGACCAGGAGTCACCCCATGGGTTCTCGAGGTCGATGCGCCTTAGCACGCGCTTGTCGTTCGACCGAGCCAGCACCCAGCGCCCGTCGTCATCCACGGCTTGAATGTCATCGATGACGCCACGGATGACGCATACGGGAGGGGGAAGTTGAACTGCAGGGGGACCGAGCGTGTAGGTGCAGATCTTCCCGTCTTGCAAGGCGGCCATTACGCGGCCAGTTGGCGAGAGTCTGACGCCGCCTTGTCCCTCAGGCAGGATGGAGCATTGCGGTTTTTCCTGTTGCGCCCCGCTGATGGCACACAGGCGCTTTTCAGTTAGGGCAACGAAGGTTTTATCCCCGTTGGCGATGACTTGGACCACGTCGTCCGGCAACGACCCGCACGAGCCAACTGGGAGCTTGCCATCGCCCGCGACCTGCCCGACGCAGAAGCGAGCATGGTCCCCCCACCAGAGACGCCCGCCAGTGCTCGATATGATCGTGCGTACAGGGAATCCTGCTTTCGCGCAGATCGGTGCCGCCGCGGCGGATGGCACCAAGCAAAGCTCACCGTCGCAGGACGTACTGGTCGAGCCGTCTGACCGGCATCCGTCGGCCGATTCCGTGCCGATGTATACCTCCTCACCGGTGGTGATTGCCGCCGCGACAGCAGGGCGCCAGAACGTGCGACCCAGGAACTGCGTCTTTGGCAGACGCTGCAGCCGATCGCGCAATGCCTGCTCGGCTTCGATCGGCCGAAGGCCCAGCGCGAAAAACGCCTGATAAGCTTCGGCGGAGGCCAGCGTGGCATTGGGCAGTTGGGCTCGTTGCAGCGACTCCAGCAAATCCGACTCTGCTTGCAGACGATGCGCCGCGACCAACCGCTCCTCGATGCTGCGCTGCCACTGAAAGTAGATGGCCGCTCCAGCCGCTCCAGTCACCAACGTCACTGCCGTAGCCGCTGCCGCCAGGTTCCACCGGTGGACGCGCACATCCTCTCCGATCACGTCCTCAAGTTTGCGACCGCTGAGCGAAGCAAAGATGACTGCGGCAATCTGGCGGATCTGCGGATTGCGGGCCGACAATGACCGCCGGGTTTCTCGGGCGTCCAGACGCAAGGGCTCCTCCCGGAACATCCCTGAGACGCAGCGTGGCAGTGCGGTAGTCTTTTCCCAGTCAAAATCGCCTGCTGCCGATGACCAGCGGACTTCGCCCTCGGTAACGACAACGATTGGCGGCGGTCGCTCCAATGATCGCCAGTATGTGAGTTCCCGCGCTACCGACTCGCTGCGCGTCACGCCGGGCGACGCCAGCAGGATCAATCTGCGTGACCTCTCGAGCGCCCGCTGGATACCGACCCACGCCTCCTCGGTCGTCAAGCCATCCACGTCGAGGAAGAGTTGTAGGCTCCTTCTCCGGTACCAGGGCCTAGCAAAACCGTGCACGGCACGGACTAGGTACGGCGCGAGCGCCTTGTCGGGATCCCATGCATAGGAAACGAACGCGTCGTACTCGAAGTCCTGCGACATGGATGCTTTCTCCATCTGGCACATGAAGCGGCGAGCCACCCTATCGACTTTGTGACGCCTGCGCAAGGCGCTGCAGTCACCACATCCTCAATTCTGGGGATACGAATCGATAGTCAAATGAAAGAGGGCCTCAGCCTCTTTTCTAAATCAATGCATGGGTTCACAATGAACCGTTGGAAAAGCAAAAAAGCGGGAGGATTGCCATGACGCGCAAAGCGTTCTACAGCTTCCACTATGTGCCCGACAACTGGCGGGCGTCCCAAGTCCGCAACATGGGCATCGTGGAAGGCAACCAACCGGCGAGGGATAACGACTGGGAAACGGTGACCAAGAGCGGTGACAAGGCGATCCAGATGTGGATTGACGATCAGCTCTATGGGCGATCGGTTGTGGTGGTGCTTGTAGGTGAGAACACGGCCGGCCGGAAGTGGATCAACTACGAAATCCGCAGTGGATGGGAGGCGGGAAAAGGTGTCCTCGGTATCCACATCCACAATCTGAAGGACTCGCAGGGTCGCTTCTCGACCAAGGGCAGCAATCCCTTCCGCCGCTTCTCCGTGGATCAAACCCCCCTGTCGTCCATCGTCAAGACCTACGACTCGCCGCACCGGCAAGGATCTGACGCCTACAGCCACATCAAGGACAACCTCGAGGAGTGGATTGAGGAGGCGATAGAAATCCGCGGCAGGTATTGAGGAGATCTCAATCCATGGTCTGGTCACCGACGGACGAGCAAAAGCGCTTCATCCGGCAATATGGGAAGGCGCTCGCCCATCGAGATGCAGCCCTGTTCATTGGGGCCGGTGTGTCGCGTGCGGCTGGGTACGTTGATTGGAAGTCTCTGCTGCGAGGGATAGCGCGCGACCTGGGCCTGGACGTCGATCGCGAGACTGACTTGGTTGCACTCACCCAATTCCACGTCAACCAGCGGGGAACGCGTGCCACGATCAATCAGGAGTTGATGGACGAATTGACAAAAGGGGTCACCGCGACTCCTATCCACCAAATCGTCGCTCGCTTGCCAGTCGATACCATCTGGACCACCAACTACGATGAACTGCTGGAGCGATCGTTCGAAGCGGCCGGAAAATGGGTTGACGTAAAGCGCACCATCGCGAACTTGGCGCAGGTGCGCCGCGGCAAGGACCTCACCCTCTACAAGATGCACGGCTGCGTCAGCCAACCCGAGGACGCAGTGCTGACGAAGGACGACTACGAGGGGTATGAGCGCAAGCGTTCACTGTATTCGGACAGCCTAAAGGGCGATCTGATCGAGAGAACCTTCCTTTTCCTTGGGTTCAGCTTCACCGATCCCAATATTGAGCAGATCCTCGCCCGTGTTCGAACCCTTCTAGGGGCGAATCAGCGGGAACACTTCTGTGTGATGCGTCGATCGCCGCGACCCGCCGGCCTGAAGGGCAAACAGAAGGCCGACTTCGAATACGAGCAGCGCAAAGCGGACCATCAGAGCACCGACCTGCGACGCTTCGGAATTCAGACTCTTTGGATTGAAGAATACGAGCACCTCGAGCCCTTGCTTCGGGCGCTGGCGGCCTATGTAGATCGGTCGTCAGTTTTTGTTGCCGGGTCTGCGGAGGACCACGCTCCCCTCGGGCAGGTTCGGCTGGAGTCGCTGGCGCGACGAGTCGGGGCACGCTTAGTCGACGAGGGCTTTCGGCTGGTGTCGGGTTTCGGACAAGGTATTGGCGAACACGTTGTGCTCGGCGCCTTGCGGGCTCTGTACCACCAGTCCGTTGGTCGCGACGAGGACAGAGTCTTGATTCGCCCTTTTCCTCGGGCCAGCGATCCGAACCTGCAGTCAGCTGCGAATCGTCGACATCGTGAGGACCTGATTTCACGTGTCGGCACGGTCATCGTGCTGGCCGGAAATCGGAGCGATGGTAGTGGCGGCATCAGTCTCTCCCAGGGAGTCAGGGAAGAGGTTGACATCGCACACCGCCTGGGCAAACACGTGATTCCCCTCGGAGTCACCGGCCATGTGGCGGCCGAACTCTGGCAGCAGGCCATTGCCAACCCGCCTTCATTCCTACCTGGATTGGATGTAGGCAAGCCGTTGGGTGTCTTGGGCGACAACTCGGCATCGGAGGATGCCATTGTCGACGCAACATTTGCGATCTTGAAAGCTGTGCAGGTGGGGGCCACACCGTGAATCAGCGCGAAGAGCAGCTCGCCTGCCAATTGATCTACGCTGCACCCCATCCACCGCGTGCACTTGAATCACACGCTTGACCAGGCCCACACCTGCCCGCACGATCGGAGACTCGTGTAGTCTCACCCAACGGCTTCCCTACCCCAAATCGTATGCGTGCACTCCTCATCATGGCATTGCTGCTTGCTACGGGCACAGCGTCTGCGGAAGTTGAACCAGAACCGCTGAGTCTCCTGATACCTGGCGACTACCATGGCGATGAAGCGCCGTTCAGCATCGGGGCTGGATGGTTTGCGTTGGTCCCGACCACGGGAAGCTGGCAGCTGGTGCCCGCCCAAGCCAAGGTCGAGAGAATCCACGACGCCGTGTTGGATGCTGACGGACAAGCCACTGGTGTCCGCATTACTGCTCAAACCGATGCCATTGCCCTGCTGCGGCTACCCGATTTGCACCCGGGAAAGGTCAACACGCCGAACATGCGGTTCAAGGGCATCGATAAGCCGCTGTCCTCGGCCTCTCCCATAGCCATCAGTTTCAACGGCTCGCTGTATCACGTAGGCGTCAAAGACTCCCAGGCATACCTGCGTAACGGAAGCCGAACCACACTGCTTCCTGACATTGTTGTTGGCGGCCCAGAGAGCGATGACTCCGCCTCCTTGCTCTGGGCAGGCGACTTGGATGGTGATGGTCAGCTTGATCTTCTTGTCTCATACAGTGGGTACAACAGTGGTGGCGTCTGTTTATACATATCCTCCAAGGCGCCCGGCTCTGCCCTCGTGCACCGCATCGCCTGCCACGGTGGCGTTGGGTGCTGACCCTTCCATCAAGGCGACATGCTCAGCATCCTCCGCATCACGACGCCACGTTCTTCTGCACGCAGCCGGCGTGTTGGGTGCGCTGTCGGGCTTTGCACCGGCTGCAGCAGCGGAGCCTGCGACGACCAAGCCCGAAGCCGGTTGCTCGTTCTCGGTGGCGAGGCTGCGACGAGCTCAGCTGGTCGACCCGCCGGGTGAAGACAGCTGCCGCACTTCCTCAGGGTCAAGCGCCATCTTCCAGGCCGCATCACTCGGCAAGCCCATCGTCGCAACCTTGGTGCTGAAGCTGTCGTTGCGTGGCAAGTTGGACCTCGAGCAACCACTCAGCGAAGTTCTCCCGGATGGGTACGTGCATCGCCAGAATCTGTTCGCGCTGCGCGAGTCGCCCGTCGTGGACCTCGTGCCCAGCGATGTGCTGAAGAAGATCACCACGCGCCATCTGCTGTCGCACACCTCGGGCCTACCAAACTGGTCCGACAAGGCACCGCTGCGGCCAACCATTGAGCCCGGCAAGCGTTGGCGCTATTCGGGCGAAGGCTACGTACTCCTCCAGAACGTCTTGCAAAAACTGACCGGCCTGCCCTTGCATGCCCTCGCGTCCGCGGAGCTGTTTGAACCGCTCGGCCTGCAAGACACCGCGTTCAAACTCACCGAGCATGTCGCACACTCGCTGGTCCCTGGCCGCTCCGCGTCCGGCCAAATCCGCCAGCTTCGCTTCCCCTACGAAATCGCGGCAAGCTCGCTCTACACCACCGCTGCTGACTACGGGCGCTTCATCGCAGCCACGCTCAAAGACCAACGACTGTTGACTCTGATGACAGAGTCCCCGGTCCCTGTGCCGGGTGCGCCTGGCATCTACTGGGGCCTTGGGTGGGCCATCGAGCATTCATCGGAACATCGTGCAATCTGGCACTGGGGCGACAACCCAGGGTTTCGGGCATTGGCCATGGCTGACCTGAATTCGATGGATGCTGTCGTGGTCCTCGCAGCCACAGAGAGCGGAATGCCTCAGGCCAAGGCAGCGATTCGTCAGGCCCTGCCTGGCCCGCATCCTGGACTCGATCTCGATCTCGTCCAATGACACTGGGGACGCGTCGGGCGCGCAGCACGGGCTGTGGCGGTGGTCGGTGTGGCGGTCGTGCTCACCCTGTTGGGTCCTGGCGCAGCAGATGTTCGCGTCCAAGTTGGTGAAGCCCGTCCAGCCCAAGCAGGCCCAGATCCCGCCTCACCTCCTCCGCCAGCAACCCGATGGCATGCTCCACCCCCGCCTGCCCTGCAATGGCCGCGGCATACATGAAAGGCCGGCCGACGAAGACGAATTTCGCGCCCAGGGCGAGCGCCTTGACGATGTCCGTGCCGCGGAGAATGCCACCGTCCATCATCACCGGATACTCGCGGCCGACCCGTTCCACGATGCCCGGCAACACCCGCAGCGGCGAGACGGTGCCGTCGAGCTGCCGCCCACCGTGGTTCGACACGACGATGCCGTCCGCGCCTTCGTCGCGCGCCATGAGGGCGTCATCGGCACTCATGATTCCCTTGACCACGAGGCGGCCTCGCCACCGTCGCCGGATCTGCGCCAGGTGAGTCCAGCTGAGATGGTCCTTGGCGCCGAAGTCGCGCGCGACGTTCCTGGACACAATGGCCGCGCCGCGCGTCGCATACGAATTCTCGAAGTGAGGCATGCCGTGCTTGACGAGCGTGCGAAGCGCCGTGCCCACCAACCAACGAGGCCGCACCAGGCCGTCCCATGCCAGCCGCAGGCTGGGCCGCAGCGGGGTGGAGAAGCCGGTTCGCACGTTGTTCTCGCGGTTCGCCAGGACGGCGGTATCCACGGTGAGCACCAGGGTGCCGTACCCGGCGGCCTGCACCCGGTCCACGAGCGCATCGATCTTCGCGGGTTCGCCTGGCAGGTAGGCCTGGAACCAGGCGTGCGGGTTCTCATGGACCACGTCTTCAAGACGGATCAGCGACGAGCCGCTCATCACCATGGGGATCCGCGCTTTCCTGGCGGCGCCGGCCAGCACCAGGTCGCCGCGGTACGCCGAGAGTGCGGCGATGCCCATCGGCGCGATTCCGAAGGGCGCCGCGTAGGTCTGGCCCATCAACACGGTCTCTTGCGAGCGGGCTGAGACGTCGCGCAGCACCCGAGTGACGAACCCGAATTCGGCGAACGCTGCCCGGTTGTCGCGCAAGCTGGCCCCCGTCTCGGCGCCGCCCGAGACATAGCCGAATATCGGTCGAGGCAGGTGCCGCTTGGCCGCAAGCTCGAGGTCTTCGAGCGACAGGATGGCGCGCTGCAACTTCATTCGACCGTGATCTTTGCGTCGCGGATGACCTTGGCCCACTTGTCGGTGTCGCGCTTCACGACCTGCGTGAGCTCCTGCGCCGACGCATACGTCAGCTCGACGCCTTGCGCTTCCATCCTGGCTTTCAGCGCAGGGTCGGCCACGGTCTTGCGCACGGCGTTGCCAAGCTTCTCGACGATGGCCGGTGGCGTGCCCAAAGGAGCGTAGAGGGCGTACCAGGTGGTGAACTCGCACCCCGGGACGGTGCTGGCAATGAGCGGCAGCGACTTCATGGCGCCAGCGCCGCCGGGCGCGCTCATGCCCAGGGCCCGGACGTAGCCCTTGTCGATGGCCGCCTGCAACGAAGGCGGGCTGCTGAACATCGCCTGCACGTTGCCCGCGGCGAGATCACTGAAGGCCGCGGAGGTGCCCTTGTACGGCACGTGGGTCATCTGCGTCTTCGCGAGCGCCTGCAGATACTCCATGCCGAGGTGGGACACGCCTCCGACGCCGGCGGAAGCGTAGCTGAGGGCACCTGGATGATCGTGCGCATGGTCGATGAACTCCTTCACCGTCTTGACCGGCAACTTGCTCGACACGACAAGCACCTGGGGGCCGGCGGAAACCATGGCGACGGGGCGAAGCTTCGCGACCAGGTTCGCACCGCCCGTCTTGCTGACCTGGGGCTGCAGCACGATGTTGCCGGAGGCGGCGAAGAGCAAGGTGTAGCCGTCGGGCTCGGCACGGGTGACCGTCGTCAGTGCCGCGATGCCCGCGCCGCCGCCCTGGTTCTCGACGAGGATGGTTTGGCCCAGTTCGCTGCCGAGCTTTTGTCCGACCTCCCGGGCGACGACGTCCACGGGGCCGCCCGCGGCGAAGGGCACGATGAGGCGGATGGGCTTGGTCGGATAGGTCTGCGCCATGGCCGGGCCGATCTGAGCCGCGAGGCAGATTGCCTGCAAAAGCTGATGAAGTCGCATCTGAATGTCTCCTCTGTTCGAGCCCCTCTCGGATTGCTTGGAGGGGTGGGCCCGGGATGATCCCGGCCCCAGTGCCGACCTACAATCACGTTTCATTCAATGAAATCGGCATCGAGCTCATGCCGCAGCGGCGCACCCCGCAACCACCAGGCAAGGACGAGGCGCAACCCCCAGAGGGCGCGGGCGGCGTCGTGCTCGTCGAGCGCACGATCCGTCTGCTTGGCGCCTTCACGGGCCAGGAAGCTTCGCTGTCGCTCAAGGAGCTCAGCACCCGCGCCCAACTGCACAAGAGCACGGCGCTGAGAGTGGCCAGGACGCTCGCCGCGGCGCAGTACGTGGTGCAGCTCGAAGACAAGACGTGGCGCCTCGGGCCCGCGGCAGGCTGGCTGGGCGCGACCTATCAGCAGTCCTTCGACCTGGACGATGTGCTCATGCCGCTGCTGAAGAAGCTCAGCCTGGCGTGCGGGCTGACGGCCTCGTTCTTCGTGCGCGAAAGCGATACACGCAGCTGTGTCTTCCGCGTGGAAGGGCCAGCGGACGCTCGCCCTTCGGTGAGGCCGGGCACGGCCTTCCCGCTTGCCAAAGGTGCGCCCGGCCGGGTCATCCTGGCCTATTCCGGCGAACCGGGCGCGCAGTACGAGGAGGTCAGGCGTCGAGGGTTCGCCATTGGCATCGGGGAGCGGTCGACGGACGACGCCAGCGTCTCGGCGCCGGTGTTCGGCGCGAACTGGCAACTGGTGGGCGCAATCAGCGTCTCCGGCTCCACAAGCGCCCTGTCGCAGCGAGACCTGGCGGCACTGGCTGGCACGGTCGTGAAAGCCGCGCAGGCCGCTTCACGCTCGCTTGGTGGGCGGTACGTGCGCAGGACACGCTGAGTCGAAACGCCGCTTGCCCCGCACTTGAGGCCCTGGGGTACGTGCAATCAGGCTCACGCGCGACGACACCTCAACCTTTCGTCGGACCCACCCCCATCCATTCGTCGGAAGCGCCGCGCTTCGGCGACGCCTAGTCTTCGCCGAGGAGGCCGTCGCCCCGCGCCGCGCGACGCCCCCCCCGCCCCACCACCGAAGGTGCGTCATCGAGCGTCGGCGAAACCCTCACTTCACTGGACACACCATGCAAGTCGTCAACGTGACTGTCGTACTCCTCGGCTATCCCGCCGGGCAGCAGCTCCAGGTCCCGGATCGAAGCTTCTACCAACAACTGTTCTTCAACCAATACGACGGATTGGCCGCCTACTGGCTCAAGCAAACCGACAATCAGGTTCTTTTCGACGGTCAGGTCATCGAATGGGCGTGGATCAACGATCCTTCTCCCAATCTGGCGCAGCGGCGCGACGTGATCAATGCCGCCATTTCGGACATGGAAAGCGACAGAGGGATTTCGTTCGCGTCCACCGATGTCGTCATCGTGGTGTTGGGAGCACCCGCCAACGTGCCCTCGGACGGTGGATCGACCATCGCGAACTCACTGTTCCGAACTCACCACGGGATCGTGGCACGCGTGGGCGACCGGTTCGACTTCTTTGCGCATGAGCTCGGCCATTCTCTTGGTCTGCAGCATTCGTTTGGCAATTACTCGTTCAAACAAGCCGGGGCCAAGAATGGCGAATACGGTCACCCCTATTGCATCATGAGCGCCATGGCATATGGCGGCATGCCCAGTGCGTCGTTTCCGGCCCAGCCCCGGGAGAAACGGCCCGAATACGCCGCCTCAGGCGCTAGTCGTGCGCGCACCCAATGGGCATGACTATGTCGTCGAATACCGGGAGAGCATGGATTGGGACGCCGGCCCTCCCAGTGCCCTGGTTGTCAGCCAAGCTCAAGGGAGCAGTGCCGATCTTGCCTATCCGAATACCCATTCGGCGACCTTCCTGAAAAGCATGCCGATTCCGCTGAACTTCGCCACTTCACTCAGCGTTTATGACGGGCCTGGCTTCGCTCTTGAGATCCTTGATCGATCGACGGCCATTCACACCGTGCGGATTCGAGTTGCGCAACAAAGCGCCGGCGTTGCCAAGATCGTCATGAAACCGGTGGTCGATGTTCTCAACACAGAGACGACTGAACGGAGCAAAACCAAGTTTGAACCGGGCGAGACCTGGTGCGCGGAGGGCACCTGGCCCTACGAAAAGCAAAGCCGATCGCTCAAGGCGACGTTCGCCTGCACCTACGCACGCGCCGTGGCACCGATACGGGCATCATGGTTCGTCAACGGCAAGCCGATCGCGAACGGCTCCGGAACCATCGTGCTGCACCAGACGGCGGTGAAGCTCGCCAATGCGAAATTGCATGACCAGACCGCCGTCCGCGATGTCGAGCTGCGGTACGAGGTGGCGCCCCTTCCGACCGGTTCGGAGCTCCATCTCTACAACCGGCCGCAGGATGAGACCTTCAGTGTCGACGTGGCCTGCACCCTGTCCACGGAAGTCGGTGCGGGGGATGCGTCGGCCAGTGCCAGGTTCGATGGCATCAAGTTCGCGTACCCGCAAGAGTTCTACGACAAGCGCAATCGATGCATGTACCACGTGGCCGATCGGGTGTCTCAATACAAGGTGGCCTTGTCGGCAGACGGTTGGCGGCGCGTCCCGGAGGAGCGCTTCGACCAGGTCGATCGCCTGCTGGACAAGCTGGCGCTGGCGGTCGGCGACGCCAGGCAATACGAGAAGGTCGCCTCCGCGCTGAAAGAAGAGCTGGCTGTCGCCACGCTGGACATTCACATCGCGCACGCAGTGCCGCTGGCTGATCAGCCGATGGACGATCGAATCGCAAGTGCGCAGGTCAAGCTGGGCGGGTGACGGAGCATCCGTGGTCATCGGGCTCGCGTCTGTCTACGACTTTCAGATGAGGCGAGCTGCGACCTCTGCCGGATAGCGACGGCGACCATCGGCATCTAGCCTTGGACCAGAGCGATGGACTTCCCGTCGCTTCAACAGCAGGCCGCAACGTCCGGCCGGAAAAGGAGTTCGAGATGAAGTCTCGTGTTCACGATCGTCCCCGACGAGCAGCGCCGTTCGTTCTTGGTCTCTTGGCCATGTCGTTCGCCTCGTCGGTGAACGCAGCGGCCGAGGACTGGATGGCCGGCGCCTTCGACAAGATCACCGGAGTTCCCTTCGCCACTACGATGCTCTCGGTCGTGAGGGCCGGTGAAGAGTCACCGCTTTCTCCACCGGCCTTGGACGCGCGCCTCAGTGCGGTTGAAAAGCTTCTCGCAGAGATGGAAACACGCTTGAAGGTGCTGGATGGAAGGCTCAAGCAGGTCCAGGATGAAGTCGTCAAGCAGGCCAACACCAATCGGCTGAGAGAGCTGCAACGAATCCGCTCTGACCTTGAGGAGATCAATGGCGCGCTGAGAACACATCCCAGCGATCCGAGTCAACGCTCGATCCTGTTGTTGCGCGCCAGGCAGCAGGCGTATCTGCTCAAGGACAGCATCGACTTCGACATCTGGAAAGTCAGCGATGTGGATGCGTCGACCCAGACCATCCGAACCCGATTCTTCGTCTACCCATCGTTCGAGCTCTACGCCATGGCCATCTCCACCTTGTTTGCCGCCATCGAGTTCAGTGCGGGCGACCAGCCGCAGAAGATCGTGGCCGAACAAGGGGCCTTCCTTCGAGAGCACGCGACTTTCCTCAAGACGCGCGCCGGCTTCCGCGAGCTCCTCGACGAGCCGCAGTCGCTTCCGGAGCACCTGAGCGTGGCGGCATATTGCCGTCTCGAAGCCGTCAACAAGTTCGCCGACAGCACAGGCAGTTGTGTGTTTGCCTCGGTCTGTGAGGACACCATGGCCGGCAAGAGCGTGGAGACCGAACGCCAATCCTTGACGATGCAACCGCCGAGAGTTGGGACCTTGTGCACGTTCAATCCCGCTGCGGCGGTCGGACTGAAGGGCGAACGAGAACTTCGAAATGCCTATGGCGCCGAGTTGATGGCCGCGCTTGCGACCGATCTCGATCGTTTGGGCACCTTCGGTTCTCTGCGCGAACCATTCGTCGGGCAGTTTGCGAACTTCATCCACACGCAACTCTTCGCCGCCGCGCTCGAGGGTCCGGTGCTGGCGTCGCGCGGAGCGACTCCAGGTACGCTGCCGGCGATTCCGGCGTGCATGCCGGTGGTTGGCGGTTGCTCCTTTGGCGTCAAGCTGTCGCAAGACACCGGGTGGACGGTCGCCAATTCCAGCCCTGGCGTGACGACCATCAGACACGATGGCAGCAGCTTGTGCCTGGACATCAAGAACAACATCGCGACTCAGGGTGCCGCGGTGATTCTGTTCACGTGCAACGGCTCGCCGAGCCAGGCGTGGAAGAAGCGCATGGTCAACAACGTCGAGTTCGCCCTTGCCACAGCCGATGGCAGCTTGTGCGCCACGGTGGAGCAGGCTTCTGCCGGTCGAGGCATGTTCCAAAAGCCAGACCGTGGATTGCTCCTGCAGCCGTGCGATGGACGTGCCTTGCAGACGTTCAGCACTTCGGATGGCAAGAGCACCCCACTGCACTGAGAACGCGCGGTTCACCCCCTCCAGGAGCAATCATGACTTTGATCAATGAAACATACATGTCCGGCACCCAGCACGCACCGCTGGAGGTGGCCTTGCCTGCCTCCAAGGGCCCCTGGCCCGCGGTGCTGCTGCTCCACGGCAGCTTCGGACTCCTGCCGCCCTATGGCGCCGACATGGCCGCTTTTGCGCAGGCCCTTGCCGACGCCGGCACGGCGGCGGCGATGCCGCACTACTTCGAGGCCACCGTGCCCAAGACAGACCCTGGAGCCACTGCCATGGCACTGATTCCCGAACGGCGGGGAGCCTGGCGACTGGCCTGCTGCGACGCACTGGTCCACCTGTCGCAGGATCCTCGTTTCGATGTCGATCGCCTGGGCGTGCTGGGCTTCTCTCTGGGAGGGAACCTCGCTCTGAGCATTGCTCTGGACCCGCCCCCGAAGACAAGCCTCAGCTGCGTCGTCGACTTCTTCGGGCCCACTGCGGGGTTGGCGACATCATGGTCGAGCTTGCCGCCCGTCCTGGTGTGCCACGGAACCGCCGATCAAGTGGTCGATCCCAGCGAATCCGACAATCTCATCGAGGCACTTGAACGCGACGGCAAGAAGTCCGGCACCGGCTACGAGTACGAAACGTTTCCCGGCGAGGGACACGGGTTCAAGGAACCCGCGCTGCGACGATCACGCGACCTGACGGTTGCCTTCTTCAAGAAGCACCTCTGATCTCGCTCCGCCGCCCATCAGATAGCCCGCGATGGCGTCCCCGATCGGATGCCCGGTGTGGGCTTCGTAGTACGTGAAGCCCGGCGACGGATTGACCTCGAAGCAGAACCAGCGGCCGTCGGGCGCACGCCGCAGATCGATCCCCGCGAGCGGCAGCGACAGTGCACGCGCCAGCGCGAAGCACCGCTTCTCGACATCGGCGGGCAGCTTGCACGCACGAAGGGTTGGCGGATCACCGCGGCCGGCGGCATAGCGATAGTCGTCGGCCTCGGAGACCACCTCGCAGGCGAAGATGTCGTCGCCGACCACGTGGACGCGATGGTCGCGCCCGGGCACGTACTGCTGGAACTGCGTCGGGCACCACGAAACCTCGTCGAGCCGATCGAAGTGCGCGTCGCCGAGGCGCGCGACGACGCTGCGCACACCGCTCACTGACTTGTAGACGACAGCGCCGCAGTCCGTCCAAAAGCGCCGCGCGGCGTCGGGATCGGTGGTGACAAGCGTGCGCGGCACTGAAAATCCGTGGGCGCGCAAGATCTCCATCTGGTACGGCTTCGAGCCATTGCTTGCCATGTTCGACGCACGATTCACCACGCGCGCCGAGGTCAGCTCCATCCAGACCACGAGCGCCTCCTCCACAAGCGAGGCCGCCTCGATTGCACCGCTGTCGGGCCCTGCAGCGATCACCGCGGGAAGCCGCCGCAGATCGTACGTACGCCAATAGACTGCACGCGCGTCGTCGAGCTCGATCCGCTCGTCCCGCATCCACACCGCCGCGTGCAGGGCAGGCTCGACGCGCAGTTCCACCTCCGTCTCGAGGATCTGCCGCTGATCGAGCAGTGCCACCTCGGCGCCTCGCCGCGCCAGCGCCGCGCGGACCGCGTCGAATGGCCCGTCGCCCGTGAGCCCCCAGAGCAGGATCATCGCGCCCCTTCCCATCGCTCGAGGATCGCGTCGGCCACCTCCGGGCGATCGACGTCCACCCATGGCGATGCCGAGATGAACGCCGTCGAGCTGCCCTCGCGCGCCAGCGTCATCGTCAGCAGTTCCACGTTCGTCGCCTGCGAGAGCCGCAGCGCGCATCGCTCGGTGTTCTCGTCGATCGCACCGCCGAAAAGCCGACCGCCCACCAGCGTCACGCATTGGAGGTCGGTTTGCGCAGGCCCCGCACGTCCATGGTCGACGTCCGTTTCAGCATTGGAACGCGCGCGCGAGGCGGCGCACAGGCCGTATCCGGAAGCCCGCCCTCACCGCCTCGTGCGCCCACTGCTCCATGCCCCAGTTCGGCCCCGACAGGCACACCGGCGTCGGTCGATTGAGCACACGGCCTGCGAGCGAGGAGAGCCACGCCAGGAGGAACGCCGTCATCTCCGACGACACGTAGGCCCGCTCACTCGGGACGATGTGCGGCAACTCGTCCTCGCTCACGCCGGAGAGTCGCGTGAGCACGCCGTCGATTGAACGGAGCGGAACGACCTCGCCGTGAAGGACCGCCGTGGAGCGACCGGGGGCGTCCGACTCGTGACACCAACCACGCACGGAGAGTCCTTCGGGTGTCAGGAGCCGCGCGCCGCGATCGCGCCAGCGCTCCGCCAGCCGAGCGGCGCTCGCGTCGAATCGGCTGGCGAGGATGACGATCACCTGGGTCAACTGTCCTTATTCTCCGTGCCGCCCTTTTTCAGCGCGGCGTCGCCCACGGCCGGACGCTCGTCCGGCTTGATGAACGGCCTGCCGACCGGATCGGGCTGCGGACCGGCCGGAGCGGACTTGGCGACAGTGGCGATGACCGGGCCAGGCCCGGGGATTTCGAAGGCCTTGATCTCGATCTCCTTGATCTCGGGCTTGTGCTCCTTGATCTCGGGTTTGTGTTCTTTGATCTCCGGCTTGTGCTCTTTGATTTCGGGCTTGTGTTCCTTGATCTCCGGCTTGTGCTCCTTCGAGTCCTTGCTGTCCTTGGTGTCCTTTGTGTTCTTGTCGACTTGCTTGAGGAGGTTGGCGACCGAGACGTGCGGCCAGCTCAAAGGAGCGAAGTTGAGGAGCACGATCTGCGAATACTGCAGCAGCACGCCCGGCCCGTTGTGATCGGTGAAGTGACTGATCCAGAAGATGGCGTCGACTTGCACTGTGTTCGCGTTGGGGCCGTGCTGGGTGCCGGCGAGGAACGCGATGTTCGAGGTGCCACCGCCCGCGTCCGGTCCGTTCTGGACCGCGACCGGCGGGACCTGCTTGGCCTGCTGGACCGTCGTCGAGATCTGGATCTTCAGATGCGACGTGATCACCTTTCCGGCAAGCGCAGCCTGGAGGACGCTGTTCGGGTTGTCGACCATCCCCTGCGTGATCCCGACGATGTCGGCGGGCGGACTGCGCAGTGTGCTCGGCGCCGAGAGGTTCTGCGAGGCGAAGTGGATGCGAGCGGCCGGGTTGTGCGGATCTGCGCCGATGGCGAAGGGCGTGATGTCGACGGGATCGAACTGCGGTGGACCGCTGAGGGTCTGCGCGGTCCCCTGGGCAAGGAGCGTCGTCCCGTGGGGAATGCTCGCCATGCGCGCCACCGTCGCCGGCTCTGATGGATCCTGCGTGAGCGGGATGTTCACCCAAATTCCCGGCTCGATGTGAATGCCGGCGGGCAATCCGTCGGCGCCTTTCACGTTGATGTCCGAGACCTGCTGGAGATAGGTGAGGCCGAAGAGCGAAATGTCGTGCTGGTTGTTGGCGCCGAAGACGAGTCCGCGATTGGGAATCTCGCCGGGGATCTCGGTGAACTCCAGCGTCTCGCTCGTGAGGTTGAGCTCCAGGAAGTTGTCGGATCCGCCGCCGGAGAACGGCCGGAAGATCTGGTTGAAACCGTTTCCTTTCCAGACGCCGGGAAGATCAGCGAGCGGTCCGAGTGGGGACGGTGTCGCGAGTCCGTGCACCTTGGCGACGGCGGGAATGGGAACGAGCTTGAACTTGACATCGGCACTGACACCCACTGTGTGATCCTCCATGAGATGGTTCGGGTGCGCTCGCCGACGCCCACGACGGGGCATGGAAGGCGAATCGCGCAGGCCCGGACCATAGGTCGGCTGGTCGCCAAGGCGCATCCCCAGGCTTGAGGATGCAATTCCTTCTGGAGCATCGCCAGGACATTCGCAAGATGAGCATCCTGCTCAGGATGCTCACCACCCAACCCTCCCCTAACGTGAGGCTCCCAAGCATCACGCACCCTCGTGCGACGACTGTATGATCCGCGCGCTTGCGGCTCTCGCGCAGTCCCTCCGCAAGCCGCCTCGCCGCCTGCGCATCGCAGTCCGCGCCTGGTGATCAGGCAACTCGACGACACACTCGACCCCACGCCGCCGACACGATCAGCGGCGTGATTTGGCTGGCAGCACACGACGCTGGGACTACGAATTCTCGTAGTTGCCCAAAGCACCGGAGGTACAGACCATCGACGCGAATCTGTTGAACGAACTGCGCATCGACAAGGGAGAGCGGGACGCGGATGCGTCCGGCGCGCCGCGCTGGCTGTGGCCGGTGGTCGGTGTGGTGGTCGTGCTCGCCCTGGTGGGTGCCGGCGCCTGGTGGCTGCTGCTGGGCCGCGGCGTCGCGGTGCAGACGGCGGATGCCGTGGCCTCGGGCGCAAACGCCGGGCCGGCGGCGGTGCTGCAAGCCACGGGCTACGTCACGGCGCGTCGCCAGGCCACCGTCTCCACGCAGATCACGGGCACGCTCACTAAGGTGCTAATCGAGGAAGGCGACCGCGTGAAGGAAGGCCAGGTCATTGCCCGTCTGGAAGACACCGCCTTGCGCGCCGGCCTGAACGCGGCGGAGGCCAATTTGCAGGCATCGCTTGCGCAGGTCAAGCAGGCGCAGGCGCAGCTCGCGCAAGCTGAAGCCGACGCGCGCCGGCAGGCCGAGCTCATCGCCAGCGGCATGACGACCAAGCAGGCCGCGGAGCAATCGCGAACCGCCGTCGCCAACGCGGCCGCCATGCTCGACGCGCGCCGTCGTGAATCCGACGCGGTGCGTGCACAGCTCGGCCAGGCCAAGGTCAACTTCGACTACACCATCGTCCGCGCGCCGTTTGCCGGCGTCGTCACCGAAAAGGCCGCGCAGGTCGGCGAGATCGTCTCGCCCTTGTCGGCCGGCGGCGGCTTCACCCGCACCGGCGTGGGCACCATCGTCGACATGGATTCGCTGGAGATCGACGTGGACGTGAACGAGGCCTACATCGGCCAGGTCACGGCCGACATGCCGGCGCAGGCCGTGCTCGACGCCTACCCCGACTGGAAGATTCCGGCGCACGTCATCGCCATCGTGCCCACGGCCGACCGCGGCAAGGCCACCGTCAAGGTGCGCATTGCGCTCGACCAGAAAGATGGCCGCCTCGTGCCCAACATGGCAGCGCGCGTGTCCTTCCTCGGCAAGACGTCGCCGCCCTCTTCCACCGCCAGCGCGCCGCAAGCCGCAGGCCCCAAGGGCGTGCTGGTGCCGCCCGCGGCCCTCGCGCAGCGCGACGGCAAGAGCGTGGTCTTCGTGGTGGCCGATGGCCGTGCGCAGCTGCACGCCGTGAGCGCCGCGCCGCAGGACGTGGGCAGCATGAAGCTGATCACCCAGGGCATCAGCGCCGGCGACCGGGTGGTGGTCTCGCCGCCCGCGTCGCTGCAGGACGGCGCCGCCGTGCGCCTCGACGACGCGGCCCACTGAACCGAACAACGCACACGACGACTTCGTTCGACATCACGTCGACGCAACACAGCCAGAGAGGACATGACATGGCCAAGCTGATCGAGATCCGCGACCTGTCCAAGGTGTACGAACGCGGCAGGCAGAAGGTGGAAGTCCTGCACAACATCAACCTCGACGTGGAGCAAGGCGATTTCCTCGCCCTGATGGGTCCGTCGGGCTCGGGCAAGACGACGCTGCTCAACCTCATCGGCGGGCTGGACCAGCCGTCGTCGGGCAGCATCAGCGTGGGCGGCCAGCGCATCGACCAGCTCGGCGCCTCGGCGCTGGCCAAGTGGCGCTCGTCGAAGGTGGGCTTCGTGTTCCAGCTCTACAACCTCATGCCCATGCTCTCGGCGCAGCGCAACGTGGAGCTGCCGCTCTTGCTCACCAAGCTGTCGTCGGCCGAGCGCAAGAAGCGCGCGACCATCGCGCTGCAGCTGGTGGGCCTGGCCGATCGTGCATCGCACAAGCCCACCGAGCTTTCGGGCGGCCAGCAGCAGCGCGTGTCCATTGCCCGCGCCATCGTGTCGGACCCGACGCTCCTGGTGTGCGACGAACCCACCGGCGACCTGGACCGCCACTCCGCCGAAGAAGTGCTGGCCCTGCTGCGCGCGCTGAACCGCGACCACGGCAAGACCATCCTCATGGTCACCCACGACCCCAAGGCCGCGGATTACGCCAACCAGACGCTGCACCTCGACAAGGGCACGCTGGTCGAGCAGGCGGCGGTCGCCGCCTGAGGAGGCACGCATGAAATACCTTCACCTCGTCTGGGCGTCGCTGTTCAGGCGCAAGACGCGCACCTTCCTCACCCTCGTGTCCATCATCGCGGCCTTCCTGCTGTTCGGGCTGCTGGACGCCGTGCGCACCTCCTTCGCCGAAGCCGGCCAGAGCGCCAACGGCGCGCAGCGGCTGCAGACGGGCTCGCGGCTGTCGTTCATCCAGACGCTGCCGCAGTCGCTCCAGGCGCAGATCGCCAACGTGCCGGGCGTGAAGACGGTGACCTACGCCAACTGGTTCGGCGGCGCCTACCAGGACCCGCACAACCAGGTCTTCAGCTTTGCGGTGCCCCCCAACTACCTCGACGTCTACCCCGAGATGTCGGTGTCGCCGGCCGAACGCAAGGCCTTCGACGAGACGCGCACCGGCGTGCTGGTGGGCGAGCAGCTGATGCAGCGCTTCAAGTGGAAGGTCGGCGACCGCATCCCGATGCAGTCCACCATCTTTCCGGACAAGTCGGGCAACAAGAACTGGACCTTCGACATCGTGGGCGTGCTGCACTCCACCGACAAGAAATCCAGCGGCTTCTACGACCAGATGATGCTGCTGCAGTGGAAGTACTTCGACGACACCACGCCCTACAACCGCGGTACGGTGGGCTGGTACGTCACCCGCGTGAGCGACGTGAACCAGGCCGACCGCGTTGCCAAGGCCATCGATGCGCTGTCGGCCAACTCCGACCACGAAACGCGCACGCAGACCGAGCAGGCGGCCACGGCCTCGTGGATGAAGCAGTTCGCCGACATCGGGCTCATCGTGGGCTCGATCATGGGCGCGGTGTTCTTCACGCTTCTGCTGCTCACGGGCAACACCATGGCGCAGGCGGTGCGCGAGCGCACGAGCGAACTCGCGGTGCTCAAGACCATCGGCTTCTCCAACCATGGCGTGCTTGCCATGGTGCTCGCCGAATCGGTGCTGCTGCTCGTCATCGGCGGCGTGGTGGGGCTGGCCATTGCCTCGGCCATCATCCCGGCGGTGAGCGCGGGCAGCGGTGGCATGCTGAACCTGCCGTCCGTCAACGCGAACAGCTGGGCGCTCGGCTTCAGCCTGATGGCACTCATCGGCATCGCCGTGGGCGCCCTGCCCGCCATGAGCGCGATGCGGCTGAACATCGTCGACGCACTGGCCGGCCGCTGAGCCTCGGAGACTGCACATGAACTTCCTCAGGAACTTGGGTCTGCTGGTGCTGCTCGTGGTGGTGCTCGGAGCGTGGGTGATGCTGCCCTGGCCGGGCGCCGTGCTGCTGGCCGTGCTGCTCGCGGCGTGGCTCTTCCTCACGCGACGCGGCGGCCAGGCGCGCTCGGTGGCCAGCGTGGGCATCAGCACGCTCACGCAGCGGCTCGGCTCGTCGGCGGTGATCGTCGTGGGCATCGCCGGGGTGGTGGGCGTGCTCGTGGCCCTGCTCGCCATGGCCGAGGGCTACAGCCAGACGCTGCGCGCCACGGGCAGCGCCGACACGGCCATCGTGATGCGCGGCGCGTCGGCGTCCGAGGTGATGTCGGGGCTCGATCACGATTCCGTCACCTTGATCCCGCAGGCGCCGGGCATCGCACGCGATGCGAAGGGCGAGCCGCTGGCCTCGCCCGAGCTGGTGGTGGCGGCCAACCTGCCGATCAAGGGCGGCGCGGCGGATGAACAAGGCAGCGTCCAGCTTCGTGGCGTGGGCGACCAGGCCTTCGCCGTGCGGCCGCAGCTCAAGATCACGCAGGGCCGGCGCTTCCAGCCGGGGCTGCGCGAGCTCATCGTCGGCAAGGGTGCAGCCCTGCAGTTCGCCGGCCTCGTGCCGGGCCAGCAGATTCGCCTCGGCAGCCAGACCTGGACGGTGGCCGGCGTGTTCGCCACCGGCGACGCGATGGAATCCGAGGTGTGGGGCGATGCCGCCGTGGTGGCCGACACCTATGGCCGCGGCAGCAGCCGCGCGTCGGTCACCGTGCGTCTGGCCGACCCCAAGGCGTTCGGGCAGTTCAAGAGCGCGCTCGAAGCGAACCCGCAGCTCAAGGTGGAAGCCAGCACCACGCTCGACTATTTCAGCAAGCAGTCCGAGCGCATGACGCAGGTGATCCGCATCATGGGCATCACGGTGGGCGCCATCATGGCCATCGGCGCGATGTTCGGTGCGCTGAATACGATGTTCGCCGCGGTGGCTGCACGCGCCCGCGAGATCGCGACGCTGCGCGCCATCGGCTTTTCGGGCATCCCGGTGGTGGTGGCCGTGATGCTCGAGACCATGCTGCTTGCGCTGGCCGGCGGCATCATCGGCGGGCTGCTCGCATGGCTCATCTTCAACGGCTACGGCGCTTCGACCATGGCCGCGGGCTCCGTGGGCAAACTCAGCTTCGAGCTGAAGGTGACGCCGGAGCTGCTGTGGACAGGGCTGAAGTGGGCCTTGGCGATCGGCTTCATCGGCGGCTTGTTCCCGGCGGTGCGTGCGGCGCGCTTGCCGGTGACGGCGGCGCTGCGGGAGCTTTGAGGGGACTCCCTCCCCTGGGAGAGGGAACCGAAGGGTGCCGGGCCGGCGACGACGAGCGTCGCTCAAAAGGATGAGGCAAACGGGCTTCGTGCAAACGACTGCGCCCCTCTGCATGTGCGAAATGTCGCATTGTTCAGCTGAACACTTTTCCGTCATCCTTTGGTGATGGAACGCTCAATTCTCGGGCAGAACCCTTCCATAGCATCGGTGAATCACTACTGGGTACGCGCCGGGTCCACCGCTCGCGCTGGCCACACCAATGCAAACATGTCCGCCCCTCACCGCCCGTGCTCGCGCGCGCCGAACAACCATCGCTGCCCTGTTTGCGTTGACAATCGCTGCACCTGCGCTCGCAGGCCCTGTGCTGGATCGAATCAAGCACGATGGGCGCATCGTCATTGCGCATCGCGAGTCATCTGTGCCGTTTTCCTACGTCGATGCCGACGGGAAACCGATCGGCTACGCGATGGATCTGTGCATGAAGGTCGCAGAAGCCGTGCGCAAGAATCTCCAGCTGAAGACCATCGCCACTGAATACCTCGCAGTCACGCCTGCCAGCCGCATCGCCGCCATAGCCGATGGCAAGGCCGACCTTGAATGCGGCGCCACGACGAACAACGCCGAACGTCGCCAGAAGGTTGCGTTCACCATCCCGCACTACATCACGGGGACGCGGTACATGGTACGTGCCGACAGCCGGATCAAAGACTTGCAGATGTTCGAGGGCAAGCACCTCGTCTCGACGAAGGGAGGGACGCCGCTGAAGGCCATCGAAAATGCCAACCGTGAGCGCATGCTGGGTATCGACGTTGTCGCAGTGCCGGACAACGCCAAGGCTGTCGAGATGGTGGAGAGCGGCGCCGCCGACGGTTTCGCCATGGACGACGTGCAGTTGTATGGCCTGATCGCCGGCAGGCCGGACCCGAACAAGCTGAAAGTGGTGGGCAAGTTCCTGACCATCGAAGCGCTGGCCATCATGCTCAGCAAGGACGACCCCGAGTTCAAGCGAGTCGTTGACGAGGAGATGCGGCGGCTCATCTATTCCCACGAAGCCGAGGCGATCTACGAACGTTGGTTTGAGAGGCCCATTCCGCCCAAGAACCGGACGCTGAATGTACCGATGAACTACATCCTGAAGGACATCTGGAAGTTTCCCTCGGACTGGGTGCCTGGCTGATGCCGGCGCGTCGCAAGACTCAGGATATCGAACGCGAACCGACGCTCTGAGTCGTGGCGACATGCGCCGCTTCGATCGCCGTGAGAGCAGCCATGGCGACGAGGGCCGCCCTTGCTGCTGCGCTCCAGCGGCCCGCAACAGCGACCAAAAGAGAAGAAGGCGAAGGCGGCAGCGAGCACCGCCCTGCCCTTGGCGCAACCGACGGGCGACGGCATCTCGGCGCTGGTGCAGAATCTTCCCAAGGACCAGGCCGACAAGGGCCGGGGCTGGTGCCGCGGGAGCGCGTGGGCATCGGCGCCGCCGGGGTGTATGCGCCACAAGTGCGGCGGTCTCCACCAAAATAGTCATCGGGAGGATGGATGGAGAAGAAGACACGCAAGATCGCTGTGAACGTTGCGGCCGTGGCCGTGTTTGCAGTGGTGATACGGCTATTCGTATGGCCCACGTTCGCACCGTACATCCCACTGCCCACGCTCTTTCCAGAAAAGAGCGAGATCTCCTCGGTCGCCGTCAACAAGGATAGATCGGGCAAGTGGGTGGCCATCGTGAAGTACGTGCACGGCGGCAAGGTACCCGGAGACCTGACCATCTCGCAATACGCGATGGCGAACGATGCGCAGCCCTTGGCCAATTCGTTCACCACCCACGCGCGGGCGATGCCGGGGGAGAACGTCGCGCGGATTGAGCTCCAACGCCCGGCCCGAGAAGAAGAATTCGATGTTGCGAAGCTCGGTGTGACGATATCCAAGGGCTTTGGAGCGCCGCTCGCGCAGCAGGACTTACCGGTCTCCATCCATTGGCCAGACAGCCACACGGCTCAATACGAACAGGAAATCGCGGGCAAGTCGCCTGAACAACTGGAAGCGCAGCTGAAGTCGCTGTTAGACGCTGGGGACACACCCTCGCTGTTGCATGCACAGGGTTTGGCGAAGCTGTTGCTCAGCTCCGATGCTCGATCAGCCATGGCCACCCAAGCGATGATCTTCGTTCAGACCCATGCCGTCTGGGGCCCTGAAGGCGCTGAGCGGATCTCCTCTCGCAAACAGATGTGGGAGGAGATTCTTGCGCTCGAAAACGCCCGCGCATTCGCCGAGCTGGATCAATTCGCCAAGAACCTGTCGGCGACGAAAAGACGGATGCCGAACGGTCAATCACGGCTCATAGTCTTCTATGACATGGCGGACAGGGATGATGCCCACAACGCGACGCCGCAGGACTGGGCGAGAGTGGACGACTACCTGAAGATCTGGATCAAGGCCCGACCCGATTCGAGCACTGCAAGAGTGCTCCGCGCTCGAATGCTTCGCGCGCAGGCATGGCAGATTCGCGGCGAGGATGTTGCTTCGACGGTCAAGCCCGAACAATGGGCTGGATTCCATCGCTTGATCGACGAGGCCATCACCTTCGCAGAATCTTGTCGGGACTTGTGCGGTTCGGATCCAGAGTGGTACGCAACGATGATCGCCTTGTACATCGATCATTCGACGACGGACGAGAGAATTGGCCCCACCTTCGTGGAAGGCCGGAAGAAGTTTCCGGACTACCCCTCCATTTATGTCAATGTCGCTCGCAAGTTCATGCCGCGCTGGGGCGGTTCGGCGCAGATGCTGGAACGCTTCGCTCAGCAGTTGATCAGCGAATACCCAGTGCAGCAGCGCGACGAGGTCTATGCAAGCCTGTACAGCAACACGTCAGTCTACGGCAGTGCCTTTGGCTCACCGCCTGTGTCCGAGTGGAACGTTGATTGCTCGCGGTGGCTGAGGGGCATCAAGGCCAAGACCTCGAAATTCCCGACCGAATCGACCATCAGCTTTGCGGCCTACATCTCCGCGCAGTGCGGCGACCGGGCGTTGACCAGGGAATACCTGCGCCTGATCGCTGGAAAACCGGACCTGATTGAATGGGGCTTCAATCCAGAGACCGCGGCGCGCGAATTTGCCCGAGTGGAGGCCTGGGCAAGGTGAGGTCGGTCCATCAGCCAGTCAAATAACGAGAACATCGCCAAGACTTTGCGTGGCATGGTCTTGCACGAGTGGCAGCGCTAAGGCCCGCTGATCAGCGGCTGTACAGGACCGGCCACCGCACCTGTGGCCTCGATGGCCGTGAGCGCCGCCATCGCGAGCAGCACCGCGCCCACGGCTTTCATCAGCAGCCCGCGCGAACGCGGCCTCGACTCGAACCACCGGGCGCCCTTGCTCGCGGCCACGGCCAACGCGCCGTAGACCGCGGCCTGCGTTGCGTTCGTCACCACGGTGAGCTCGGCCACCTGCAGCCAGAGGCTGCCGCGTTCCGGGTGCACGAACTGCGGCGTCACGGCGAGCGTGAAGAGGTAGGCCTTGGGGTTGAGCAGGCTGGTCGTGACGGCGCCACGGAAGGCGGCTGCCGGCGTGGCCCGCCGGCCCACCGACTTCGGTGTCGATGCACTCGGCGTCGACGTTGAATCAGCAGTCGCTTCCGAGCCTGCCGCCCGCAGCAGGCTCCAGCCGATCCACGCGATGTAGCCCGCGCCCGCCAGCATCATCAGCGTGAACAGCCACGGCACCGCGCGCACGACGATGGCAATGCCGATGGCGCCCATCGTCATGTGGCACACGCCGCCGAGCACGATGCCCGCGACCGCGCCGAAGCCGGACCGCAGGCCGCCCACCATCGAGTTGCCGACGACGAAGGCCATGTCCATGCCGGGCAAGGCGATGATGCCGAACACCAGCGCGAAGTACAGGGCGAGTTCGGAGGGCGTGATCATTTCGCGGCCACCCGGGTGAAGTCCATGACCCAATTGATTTCCCAGGTCTTGCCGTTGTCGGCGGAGAACGCCTGCTCCCAGCGCGGATGCTCGCTCTTCGAGCGCGACCAGATGTAGCGAACGATGATGGGCTTGCCGTCGTAGGTGTCGGCGGATTCGAAGATGCCGGTGTCGCCCTCGAAACGGCCGACGACCGGCGTCGCATCCATCACCGGCGTGCGGCTGTCGATCCAGTGGATGGTCCACAGCTTCGTCTTGGGGTTGAAGAGGCGCAGCGTCATCGCGACCACGCCGGGGCGGTGCGGCGTGATGTATTCGTCCTGGTTGGCGACGCCCGCGAGCACTGGCCAGCAGCGCACGCTCGCGTCGAACTCTTCCCACTGCGGCGAGCCCGTGAGCGCCTTGAGCATGCGGCGGTTGTGCACGGCCCAGCTGCCATGGGCGAAGTCGAAGTCATGGCGGCCGTCGGCCTCGACGTTTTCTGAGGCGGCGCTGGCCATGGGCACGACGCTCGTGCAAAGGCACAGGCCGAACAAGGCGGTGATGGATCGGATGTTCATGGCGGGTCTCCTGGGGGAATGGTTGCGATGGCCGCCACGATAGGACCGATACAGGGCAGAACCCGTCCTATATCTAACTACACTGCGCCGCATGGGTGCTCCTGCCACGCGTGTCCTTGCCGTGCTCGAACTGCTGCAGGCGCGCGGCATGGTGGGCGGCGCCGAGCTGGCCGAGCGATTGGGCGTGGACCGCCGCACCGTGCGCCGGTATGTCGCGATGCTCGAAGAGCTGGGCATTCCCATCGCGAGCGAGCGCGGGCGTGACGGCGGCTACAAGCTGATGGCCGGGTACAAGCTGCCGCCAATGATGTTCACCGACGACGAGGCACTCGCGCTCACCGTCGGCCTGCAGGCGGCACGACGACTGGGCCTGGCCGAGGCCGCACCGGCTGTCGCGAGCGCACTCGCCAAGCTCGAACGCGTCACGCCGCCGGCCTTGAAGCGGCGCATGCGCGGCATCGGCGACACCATCGCGCTGGACATCGTCGAGGGCCCGGCGAGCAACAACAGCGCGCTGATGACGCTCAGCGCCGCCGCGCTCTCGCAGCAGCGCGTGAGCCTCGCCTACACCTCGGAAAACGGCCGCAGCTCAGAGCGCGAGTTCGACCCTTATGGCCTGGGCTACCGCGGCGGGCGCTGGTACGCGGTGGGGCACTGCCACCTGCGGCGCGACCTGCGCTCGTTCCGGCTTGATCGCATCGCGCAGGTGGAGCCGCTGCCCGCGAGTTTTCGGCGGCCGGAGAAGTTCGACGTGCTCGGCTACCTGGCGCAGTCCATCGCCACCCTGCCCCGCACGCATTCGATCGAGGTGGTGCTGGACACGGACCTCGCGACGGCGCGGCGGCAGGTGTTTCCCGGCTTTGGCGTGCTCAAGGCGGTGACCGCCGGCGTGAGCCTGCGCATCGAAGCCGAAACACTGGAGTGGGTGGCGCGTGAACTGGCGCGGCTGCCGTTCGATGTGACGGTGCTGCGCCCGGCGGCGCTCGTGGACGAGATCGCGGCGCTGGCCGCCCGGCTGAACGCCACCGTCGCCCGGCGGCCGGCTCGCGCCAGGTGATGCGCTACCGATGCCGCTCGCGGCTGTCCTGCGGCGCTTCGTCGCGCTCGTTCAAGCCGTAGTCCCGCACGACCGCGGCGATTCGCAAGCGATAGTCCTTGAACACGCCGCCACGGCCGGCCGCCTGTGCGGCGCGATGGTCTTCGGTGTTGCGCCACTGCCTGACTGCTTCCTCATCGCGAAAGAATGACAGCGACAACAGCTTGTCCGGGTCGGTCAGGCTCTGGAAGCGTTCGACGGAGATGAAACCGTCGATCTTCTCCAGCGTGGGCTTGATGGCCGCGGCGATGTCGAGGTAGCGGTCGCGGCGGGCGGGGTCGGGCCAGACTTCGAAGATGACGGCGATCAAGCGGAGGTTCCTGCGTGGGTGAAGACGGGGATGCGGGCGTTGGCGGAGGGCCGGTAGGCCCAGCGCAGCGGCTGGTCGAGCACGGATGGCGCGGCGCCCAGCAGCTCTTCGATGGCGGCTGCTGCGATGGTGGTGGCCATGGCCTGGCCTGGGCAGGCATGGCGCGCATGGCCGAAGCCGAACTGGCGGTCGCCGTCGCGGTTGGCGGCGGCAAGCAGCACGAGGACGGCGTCGCCTTGCTTGAGCTCGGCCCCGGCGATGTGCAGGGACTCGGCAGCGAAGCGACGGGTGTTGTGCACGGCCGGGTCGCGGCGAGAGACGTGGTCGATGAAGGCGCCGATGTCGGCCGGGGGCATCGCCTGGCGCCGATCAGCGTCACGCAGCAGCGCCACGATGGCGTTGCCGATGAGCCCCGCGGTCGCGTCGTAGGTCTGGGACATCAGCCCGAGCAGGTTGGCGACGAGGCCGTCGGCAGCCGTCCAGCCGACGGCTCCGGCCTGCGCGGCCACTTGGCCTGCGAACCCTTGGCCCTCCGCCTCGGCAAGCAAGAGCTTGATCTCCTCGACCAGCACCGCAGCAGCCGCATGTGCATCCGCAATCTGCGCGGCGCTGCTCAAGGGCGAAAGGCAGGCGACGAACCGGCCCACTTGTGCGGCCACCACCGGCAGCTGCGCATCGCCGAAGCCCAGCCAGCTCGCCACCACGGACACCGGGAGCTCGAAGGTCCAGGCGGACAAGCCCTCGGCATCACGCGGCAGCATGGATCGCGCCAGCGATCGCGTGCGCGCCGCCACCGCGTCCGGCGGCACGGCGGACAAGGCCTCGCGCAAGGCCAGCTTGGGCCGGGCATGCGCCGCCTCGCCTTCGTTCATGCGCACCAAACGGCTGAACACCTCACCGGCGCTGCCACCGGCAATCGCACGCGGCACGGGCTCATGCAGCGGCCGCACACGCAGCCTCGGATCGGCCAGCACCTGCTCCACCACGGCGGCCTTCGCGGCCACCCAGAGCTTGAGCCGCTCATCGAAGACGAGATCTGCGCCACAGCGCAGCGAGTCGTAGTAGGGACAGGGATCGGCATGCACCACCGCCGCAATCGGGTCGGTGGGAGCGCCATGCAGTTCGTTCGAGTTCATGGCCCGCAGTGTGGCACTGGCTGCGCAGCCACACTTCGACTAGCATCACATCATGATTGCAGAACATGCTGACACCGCGGTCGCCCGCATCGCCGCCGCCATTGCCGAGCCCGCCCGCGCCCGCATGCTGTGCTGCCTGATGGATGGGCATGCACGCACGAGCACCGAGCTGTCGGTGGTGGCCGAGGTGACGCCATCGACCGCGAGCGCGCACCTGAACAAGCTGAAGGACCAGCACCTCGTGAAGGTGCTGGCGCAGGGCAAGCACCGCTACTACAGCCTGGCCGACCAGGGTGTTGCTACCGCTCTGGAAGCCTTGATGAACGTGGCCGGCGGCACGCGCGACAAGTTCGTGCCCAACACGCCCACCCGCCTGCGCGCCGCGCGCACCTGCTACGACCACATGGCCGGCACGCTGGCCGTGGCTTTGCATGACCGGCTGTTCTCGTTGGGCTGGCTCGCGCCCGATGCACAGGACGACACGCGCTACGAGCTCAGCCCGCAGGGCACGGATGCGCTCGGAAGCATGGGCGTGGAGGTGGACGACGCGCGCGGCTCACGCCGCCGCTTTGCTTGCGCTTGCGTCGACTGGAGCGAACGCCGCCCTCACCTGGGCGGCGCCTTGGGCGCGGCCTTGCTTACGCTGACCTTGAAGGAGAGATGGCTGGTGAGGGATCTGGACAGCCGCGCCTTGAGCATCACGCCGAGCGGCGAGCGTGCCCTGCGCCATCACTTTGGGTTTGCGTGATTGAGGGGCTTGCTCCCTCTCCCCCTGGGAGAGGGAACCCACGCCCCATCAAACCGTCACCGCTTCCCCCGACAACACCCGATTCAAGCTCGCCCCGCTGATCGTCTCCTGCCCAAGCAGCATCTCAGCCAACGTCGTCAGGCGATCACGCTTTTCTTCCAGCACCCGGCGGCACTCAGCCTGGGCGCTCTCAAGCAACTGCCGCGCTTCGTCCAGCAGCGACTTCTGCACGTCCGGCCCGATCAGCTCCCGCGGCACGCCGGCCATGCTGAGCAGGCCGAAAGTCTTGCCGAAGCCGTAGGAGCCAATCATCGACGTCGCCAGCTCCGACGCACGCTTCAAATCATCCGCCGCGCCGGAAGACGCATTGCCGAAGGCGATCAGCTCCGCCTCGCGGCCGGCCAGCATCATCGCCAGGCGCGAGCGCAGCTCTTGTTCGCCATGCAGCGGCTCTTCGTTGTGGCGGGCCACATAGGTCACGCCCAGCGCCGGGCCGCGCGGCTCGATGCTGATGCGCTCGACCTTGCCGGCGTCCAGCACGTGGGCCACCAGCGCATGGCCGGATTCGTGGAAGGCGATGCGGCGCAGCGTCTCGGGCGTGATGATCGACTTGGTGGACGACACCTCGCCGCCGAGCTGGTGCGTCTCGAGCGACTGGTACACGCGCTCTTCGCTCACCGAGCTCTCGCCGGCTTCCGCCGCGTAGGCGGCTGCACGGTTCACGCAGTTGGCGATGTCCGCCGGTGACATGCCCACCGCCGTGCGAGAGATGGACGCCACGTCGATGCCCTGATCGGCCTTGACCTTGCCGAGGTACAGCGAGAACAGCGCCTCGCGTTCCGGCGCGTTGGGCAGCGCGGTGCGCACGTTCAGGTCGAAGCGGCCCGGGCGGCACATGGCTTCGTCGATGTTGTCGATGTGGTTGGTGGCGCCGATGATCACGACGTTCTCGAGAGACGAGAAGCCGTCCATCTCCACCAGCAGGCGGTTGATGATGCGGTTCTGCTCCTGCTCGCCGCCATGCGCATCCTTGCCGCTGGATCGCTTGCCGATGCCGTCGATCTCGTCGATGAACACGATGCAAGGTGCCGCCGCGCGAGCGCGTGAGAACAGCTCCTTCACCTTGCCGATGCCGGCGCCGTAGAACATGGAGCTGAAGTAGGAGCCGTCCACGCTGATGAAGCTCGCGCCGCATTCGCCGGCCAGCGCCTTGGCGAGCAGCGTCTTGCCGGTGCCGGGCGGGCCGTCGAGCAGCACGCCGCGCGGGGCCTGCGCGCCGACGGCGGCGTATTGCTTCGGGTCTTTCATGAACGCCGCCACGCGGCGCAGCGCGCGCTTGGCTTCCTCGGCGCCGATGACGTCCTTGAACTTGGTGCTCGGCTTCTCGGCGAGCTTGGTGCGCTGGCTCCAGGAGCCGCGCATCTGGAACCACACGAGCAGGCCGACGATGAGCGCGATGGGCAACAGCGAGGCGAGCACGCCGGCGATGCGGTCGAGCGTGTTGTTGAGCTTCTGGCTCGCGGTGCGCGCGTCGATGTCGATGCTCGTGAGTACGAAGCCCTGCTTCACGCTGAGCTCGCCCAAGCGCGAACCGAGTTCGTTCTTGCAGCTGATGCCGCAGTCGATGAGGCGCGTGCTCGATTGCTTGCCGTCGCGGTCGGTGTAGAGCACGAGATGGCCGTCCACCGCGACGGCGGTGACTTCATGGGCCATCACGGCGCGTTCGAATTCGGAGGCTTCCTTCGGATGCGCGAGCCAGGCTTCGGGGTTCGTCTCGAACAACAGCGCCGTCGGGTTCTTGCGCGCCTGCGCTTCGCTGGCAGCGCGCTGCTGCAGCAGGTCCAGCCCCAGCAGCGAAAGCAGCACGAGGATCGCGATGCCGGCGATCACGAGTTTCTGGCGAATGTCGGGGCGAGGCGTCTTGCTGGCGCTGTCCATCTGCGTATCCGTCGAGCGTTCTTGGGCTTGCATGGTGGGTCGATGTAAAAACTTCACATGCCGACCCTCGAAGTGCATCGCGCGCCAGGAGCATGGCGACGCGGCACTCAGAGAGTAGCGATTGGGGGGCTTCGCAAAGCGCCGAAGAGACGCGCCGAAGCAGGCGTTATCTCGGCTTAGAAGGGTCGCCGGAAATTCGTTCGCCTTCAGGTGCCTGAACCGCGAAAAACTGCCGATGATTCAGGCGAGTGGGCAGTTCTTTCACGCGGCAGGAAGAGCAGCGCGACGAAGGCCGAAGCCCATAGCGTGGCGGAGATCCACAGCACGCCCGCACCCCATCGATCCAGGCACAGGCCGAACACCCACGGCGCCGCGGCCTGGGCCACGCGCGCAGGGATCAGGAGCAGCCCCTGGCGTTGCCCATAGCCCTGCGCGCCGAAGAGCGCGAGCGGCAAGGTGCCCTTGGTGATGGTGAGGATGCCGTTGCCCGCGCCGTGAAGAATGGTGAATGCCGCCGCGGCCGGCGCGCCCACGAGCATCAGGATGGCCGCGCCAATCGGATGCATCAAGGTGGCGATGCGCGCTGAAAACAGCGGGTGCATCTTGCGCAGCAGCCCGTACTCGAGCATTCGCGCGCCGACCTGTGCGGGGCCCACCAATGCCCCGGCCGCGACGGCGGCGGCGAGCGTCGCGCCCGTGGCCTGCAGCAGGCGCGGCAGGTGCGCGGCCATCGAGGTGGCCACGAAGTAGGTCGAGGCGAAGGCGAACGAAAGGATGAATGCGGCACGCCGTGCCTTTTCAGGCGCCACGGTGGCGGCCGCCTCGGGCGCTGCCTGAGCGGGCGTGGCATCCGCCGCTTCATCCAGGCGGAGCTTTGGCAACGACAGGTTCAGTGGCAGGCCGATCAGCAAGTGCGCCGCGGCCCATGCCAGGCAGGCGCCCCGCCAGCCCAGTTGGGCATCGAGCAGGGAGGTGAGCGGCCAGCCAACGGTGCTCGCGAAACCGGCGATGAGCGTGATGCCGGTGATCGAGTCACGCGCGCCCCGGCCGTACAGGCGCACCAGCGTGGCAAAGGCCGCCTCGTACAGGCCGGTGCCCATGCCCACGCCCAGCACCAGCCACGCCGCGAAGAGCCCCACCGGCCCATGCACCATCGACAGCGCCGCGAGGCCGGCCGCGAAGATAAAGTTGGTGCCGATGAGCACCGGCCGGCCGCCAATGCGATCGATCAGCCGTCCGGCCGCCGGCCCGAGCAGCGCGGAGAGCACCATCGAGACCGAGAACGCGAGGAACACCGTGGGCACCGACACGCCGGTGTCGCGCGCCATGGGCGTGGCCAGCATCGCGGGCAGGTAGAAGGACGAGGCCCAGGCCAGCGTCTGCGCCGTGCCCAGGGTGATGATGGTGCGGATATGTCTTTCAGCCACAGGCGAGTGATTCTGCCTGCGGCCGAAGGCACCGCGTGCGCAGGCCGCCCTTCAGCGGAAGCTCGCCGCGTCGAAGGCGCGCAGCGTGTCAGGCTGCGCCGGCCGCTGCAGCTCGCGCTGCCACCAGCCGACGTCATGCCAGGCGCCGCGCTTGAAGCCCACGTTGCGGTACACGCCCAGGGCTTTGAACCCCAGCGATTCGTGCAAGCCCACGCTCGCGGCATTGGGCAGCGCGATGCCCGCGAAGGCCTGGCAATAGCCGAGCGCGATCAGCTCGTCGAAGAGCCGCGTGTACAAGGCCTTGCCGACGCCCTGCCCGCGCATGTCGTCGCGAACGTAGCAGGTGACGTCCACCGACCACTGGTAGGCAGCACGCTCCTTGTGGCGGCCCGCATAGACATAGCCGTTGACGCGTCCCGCGTCGTCCTCGCCCACGAGCCACGGCAGGCGCGGCAGCGTCGCCTCGATGCGCTGGCGCATCTCTTGTTCGCTCGGCGGGTCCAGCTCGAACGAGATGACGGTGCCGGCGACGATCGGGGCATAGATGGCTGCAACGGCTCGGGCATCGTCGGGCGTGGCGACGCGGATCTTCATCGCGGGGTTCTCCTCAGCAGCAGGCAGACTTGATTTTGATCTTGAGGCGCGAGGCGGTGCTGCCGCATCCTGTGCTGGCGCATTCGGCCGATGTCTCGGGCAACGCGACGGCAGGCGGCGCCTCGGCAGGCCCGCAGCATCCGCTGGCGCTGGCACCGGCATCGACGGTACCCGCGCTGCACACGCCCGTCTCAGGCAGTTCCAGCTCGACCCGGTCGGCCACCGCGATGTCACCATCGATCGCCGCCACCACCGAGCGCGCCTGCTCGAACCCGGTCGCCATCAGGAAGGTCGGCGCGCGGCCATAGCTCTTCACGCCCAGGGTGTAGAAGCCCTGCTCCGGATGCGACAGCTCGCGATGGCCGTGCGGACGCACGGTGCCGCAGCTGTGCAGGTTGGGGTCGATCAGCGGGCCGAGCGCTTCGGTCGATTCGAGCCAGGGGTCGAGCTTGAGCCGCAATTCGGACGCGAGATTCAGGTCGGGCCGCTGGCCGGTGGCGCAGATGATCTGGTCGATGCCGTCGAGGGTGATGGCCGCGCCCTCGGCGTTGCGCCCTTCCACGATGATGTGGCCGTTCTCCCGACGCAGCGCGTTGATGCGCAGGCCGGGGACGAACTGCAGGCCGCCCTGGTCCCGCAAGGATTTCAGCTGCGTGCCGAGCCGGCCGCGCGCGGGCAAGGCGTCGGCATCGCCGCCGCCGAAGATGCGCTGCGAGGACGGGTTGCGGACCGCCCACGACAAGCGCGTGCCGGGCTCGGCTTGCGCCAGTTCAGCCAGCGACAGCAAGGCATTCGCGGCCGAGTGGCCCGCACCGACCACCAGGGTGTGCCGGCCGGCATAGCGAGCGCGATGCGTGCCCAGCACGTCGGGGATGCCGTAGAAGATCGCATCGGCCAGCGCCTGCTCGCCTCGGGCCGGCAAGCCGTTGGCGCCGAGCGGGTTCGGCCGTCCCCAGGTGCCGCTCGCATCGATGACGGCACGCGCCAGGAACTCCGTCTCGCGGCCGTCCTGCACGGCGCGGATGACGAACGGCGCTTTCTCGCGATCAAGCGTCTTGACCTTGTCGAAGCCTTCGCGGCTGATCGAGGTGACGCGGGTCTTCAGGTGCAGATGCGGCTGCACTTCAGGCAGCGAAGCGAAGGGCTTGAGCACGCGGTCGACCACCTCGCCGGCGAGGGGAAGTTCGTCCAGCGGCGGCGAGGTCCAGCCGCCGGCTTCGAGGCGCGCCTTCATGGCGGCATCCACGTTGTAGCGCCACGGTGAAAAGAGCTGCACGTGGGCGTAATCGCGCAGATGCGCGCCCACCTCGTCGCCCGCTTCGAGCACGAGCGGCGTGATGCCGCGCTCCAGCAGCCGCGCCATTGCGGCAAGCCCGACCGGGCCGGCACCGATGACTGCCACGGGAAGATCGGTGCGCGCCTGAACGGGCGCGGCCAGCGTCAGGCTCATGAAGGCGGCGCACGACGGGCACGCGCCCTGGAATTCGGCGCTCGCCTGCAGCGCCGCGGGCGCCTCGTTGCGCGGGCCACGCTTGAACCCGAACTGCGCGAAGTACTCCGGCGCGGTGACGCTCAACAGGTGCAGCGAGCGCAAGCCCCGGCGGCGTGCCTCGTCGATGAGCAGCTGCACCATGGCCCGGCCGATGCCTCGCCGATGCAGGCCCGGCGCGACGGCGACAGAACGCAGCAGCGCCTGGGCGCCGTAGACCTCGGCGCCCGCCGTGCCGACCACTTCGCCGTTGGCGACTGCGACGACGTAGTGGGCCAAGTGAGCTTGCGCGCCGTCCAGCGGCAGCTTGTTGGTTTCAAGCAGCGAGGCAATGGCCGGCCAGTCAGACGAAGCGGCCTGGCGCAGGGAGATGGCAGGAGTGTTCAGCGACATGACGAATCCTTTCGTTCAGCGGCAGGCAGCCAGCAGGTGGCGCTGGTGTCCGCACGACCAAATTGACCAACCAAAGAGCGTGTCTCAAACGCCCTGGGATTCAGCGTTCTTGCTCGCCCGACGCCTCGATGACGTTGGGATGCCCTGCCGGCCGCCTGCGAGGTTCAAGCGCGCCGTGCAACGCCACGCCCACCGCCGCGCCCGCGAGTTCGGCGAGCATGAAACCTGGGGCGCTGCCTGGCGCGATGCCGGCAAAGCTGTCGCTGAACATGCGGCCGAATACCGCGGCCGGATTGGCGAACGACGTCGACGCCGTGAACCAATAGGCCGCACCGATGTAGCACGCCACCATCGCCGGCGCCCTGCCCTGCGGCGCCCGCAGGATCACGAGCAGCAGGCCGGCGGTGGCGACGGCTTCGGCGATCCACTGGCCGGCGCCGCTGCGCACCTTGGCCGAGAACTGCAGCAGCGTCGTGTCGAACATCGCATGCGCGAGCCAGGCACCGAGCACGGCGCCCACCAGCTGGGCCGCGACATACGGAACGAGAGCTTCGCGCGGCAGTTCGCCGCGCCATGCCATCACGGCGCTCACCGCCGGGTTGAAGTGCGCTCCGCTGACCGGTCCGAAGACCTCGGTCAGGACGTACAGGCCGCCGACGGTCGCCAGCGTGTTCGCGAGCAAGGCAATGGCGACGTTGCCGCCGGCGAGCCGCTCGCCCATGATTCCCGAGCCGATGACCACTGCCAGCAGCAGCGTGGTTCCGATGGCCTCCGCCAACAGCTTGCGAGGAAGATCGACCATGATCAGCTCTTTGCGATGGCGTCCAGCGCCGCTTGCAGCTCGGCGTTGGACAGGGTCGTGAGCGGGAGTTGCAGCAGCTGCAGCATGCGGTAGCCGATGGCCTCCCGGGTCAGCTCGAACGCAGCGCGCTTGCCTTCATCGCCGCCCGGTGCGTTCGACGGGTCCATGTAGCTCCAATGCACCTTGACCGGGCTGCCCGGCCAGTACGGGCACTGCTCTGCCGCGGCGCTGTCGCACACGGTGATGACCACGCGCATCTCGGGCGCCCCGTCGTCGACGAACTCGTCCCAGCTCTTGCTGCGGTAGCCGGTGGTGTCGATGCCCGCACTCTGCAAGGCCTCGATCGCGAACGGATTCAGCCGCCCGCTCGGCGCGCTGCCCGCGCTGTGGGCCACCACGTCCCGGCCGAGCTTGCGGGCCCAATGGTTGAGCATGCCTTCGCTGAGCACGCTGCGCGCGGAGTTGTGGGTGCAGAGGATGAGAACGTGGGTCGTCATGGTTCGAAGGTCGAGGGCTTCTTCAGCACTTGCAGGAGGCCTGCGCTTCGCTCGCACAGGCTTCGCCCGCGCAGCAATTGGCAGTGAGGTAGCCGAGCAGTTCGTTCATGTGCTCGAACGATGCCCGGTAGATGAGATAGCGGCCGTCGCGCTCCTGGCTGACCAGGCCCGCGTGCATCAATTCCTTGAGGTGGAAGGACAGCGTGGTGGCCGGCACGCTGAGCGCCTCGGAGATGGCGCTGGGCGTGAGGCCGGTCTTTCCGCCCACGACCAGCAGCCTGAAGATCTGCAGGCGCAGCAACTGCGCCAGCGCGGCGAGGGATCGGACGACGTCTTGCTCTTCCATAGTTCAATGATATTTGAACTATTGGATCGAAGCAAGCGCACGGCCTGTTCGGGCGTGCGCTTGCTCAGGTACGCGCCTTGCCGATTCTGCGCATCCTCACCGCGGAGCCACCATCATGAGCAAGAAGTCTTCTCCCACCCGCACCCCGGCCGCCAAGAACAGCCCGCAGGCGAAGAAAGAGGCTGGGCTGGCCAAGTCCGCGGTGGACAACAACACCCGGCAGAACGACCGCGCCGCGGGCAACGCCTCCGGCATGGGGTCGGTGGGCAGCGGTCGCGACATGACCTCGGGCAAGCGGTCGGGCAACCAGTAGCCCTCGCCTCAGGTCTTCGAATAGGCGCGCACCCAGTCGATCTGCAGTGCCTGCGGGAAGGCGTTGTCGTCGATGCCGTACCGCCCGGCCCATGACCCGCCGATGGCAAGGTTGAGCAGGATGTGGGCCGGACCGGCAAGCGTGCCGTCCGCATAGTTCCACTGGTAGGTGCGGGTGTAGATCTTCAGCCCGTCCACGAAGACGGTGACGGTGGTCGGGTCCCACTGCGCGCCGACGGTGTGCCAGCCTTCGTTGAAGTTGAACGGCGCGACATAGTCGGCCCAGTTGGTGTTGAAGGCGGCGTCCGTGTACATCAGCGTGGACGTGGTGCCCGCCTGCGCGACGACGTTGGAGTGCAGCATGTTCAGCTTGTCCTCGACCCCGTTGTTCACGAACTCGAAGATGTCGATTTCAGGCGGCCACGCCAGTCGGCCTTCAGGACTCACGTCGGAATTCAGCCAGAAGGCCGGCCACACGCCGATGCCGCCCGGCATCTTCACCCGGGCCTCGTAGTAGCCGTAGCGCGCCGTCCAGTCGGAGCGGATCATCCCCGACTCGTAGTTGATGCCGTTCGGATCGGTGCTGGACACCTTGCGTGCGACCAGGCTCAGCACGCCGTTGGCGACGACGTGGTTGTTGTTGTCGCGATAGCGCTGCTTCTCGTCGTTGAGGCGGTCCTGCGTGCCGGCGGCGTAGATGAAGCGTGTCATCCACTTCGAGCGGTTGAGCGTGGTGCCGTTGAATTCGTCGTTGAACGCGAGCGTGTAGCCGGCCGGCACGTACGACCCCACGTTCGATGCGATGTATTCCGTCTGCGGAATGGCCGAGCGCATCTTCATCGACACGGTGTCCACGATGGCGCGGGCGCCGTTGGCGGTGACGACGAAATCCGCCATCGCCGCGTAGGCAGGCGCGGTGAACTCGATGGTGTAGTCCTGGTAGCTGGTGGAGGCGACCGTCACCGCGTAGCTGCGGATCACTTCCGAGTACGCCGGCTTGCGGAAGCGGACGTTCAGCTGCGAGGTCCCGGTGGCGCGGTCGTTGCGTGCCCGCACGACCATCTTGTAGGACTTGCCCGGTTGAAGCGCCGTCGAGGCGAATGCCTGCGTGGCCTTCCAGCCGACGTTCAACGCCTGGCCGCCTGTGCGCAGCTCGCTAGGCACCAGCGCGGCGTCGGAGACCGTCCATCCCGTCAGGCCGTTGGTGAACGAACCGTTCTGGATCAGCTCGTCGGGCAGCACGGTGTAGGCGGCCGCGCGCGCGGTCGCGTCGACCGTCGAGGTGGTGGGCACCGCGCTCGCAGCGGCACCCGTGGTCGAGGCGAATGACGTGTTGGTCGCGGACTCGGTCGCGGCGTTCGCGTCGCCGGTCGCCTGCGAGCCACCGCCGCAGGCCGTCAAGAGAATCGTTCCGGCCACGGCGGAGCCGAACATGGCCACGCGGGCCGCACTGAAGTGTTGCATCGTCAATCCCTGAAGTGAATGGATGGCCATCCACGCACGCCGTTGTGCGGTGGGCGTGCTCGACGCCGCGTTAGTGCGGCGCGACTTCGATACAACCGGCATCGGGGGACGATGCGGCGGCGAGCACCTCAGGCTCGCCGATCGGTTTTTGTTCGAGACGCTGGAAGACCTTGTCAGTGTCTTCGGCGCGTCTGCGGCTCGCTTGACCGATGAAGCGTAAGCGAACCTATCAATGGCTAACGAGATGCGTCGCGTGTCTCAGGAGTGAGGCAGTCGATGCGGCGCCGTGGCCGCGGCATCTTCGCCGGCTGCGACCTACTGCGCGGTCCATGCACCATCGATGGTCGGCCGCGCTCATTTGCATCGCAAAGCTCGATGCCGCTGCTCGAGCGATCGCCCTTCACCTGCCGCAAGGCCGCCGGCAGCCCATTCCTGCGAGAGCTCATCATTCCGTTCGGCGCGACAGGCCATGTCGCGTTGTTCGAGATCGTGGATGCGTCAAACGTCGTCGTGATCGCGGTGAGACACCAGCGCGAAGACGACTATCACTGAGTTCGCGTCAGAACGGCCCCGGCAAGGCCTTCAAGCCGAGCCACACCGCGCAGATCACGGCGTTGACCGGCACGCTGAGGGCGCTCGGCACGTAGAACAGCGCGGACAATGCCGGCGCGCCGAGGATCATCTCGATCAATCCGCCCATGGCGTACAGCATCACGCCGCACCACAGCCAGCGGCGCATGTAGGTGAGCAACCAGTGGGCTTGCGATTGGTTGTGGCGCCAGGCGGCGGCGCGTTCGAGGAGGTTGCCGCGAGAGACGTCGCGGAAGAGCCAGCCGAAGAAGAAGTAGCGGTACAGCAGGGTGCGAAAGCTCAGCTCTGGCAATCGCCGTTGCTCACGCAGTGGGTCTTGGACATGCTCCATGCGCCTTCGCTCCTGCCATCAACCTGCCGCTGTTGATCAGCAGGGTATAGGGAAGACCGTCGCCGCGCGCAATCGTTCCCGCAATGGAAGTGAGAACCGTGGGGTCACCGGCGTCGTCGGCTCAAGTGCCGACGGCGCGAGTCAGTCTTCGGATGCCACGTCCTCGCTGTCGTCGACCTCGTGATCGAAGGCGTCGGTGTCCGCGGGCTTGGCAACGAGCGGCTTGTCCAACGGCTTGCACACGCGACGGTGCAGGCGGCTCAGGCGATCCGAGTGCTGCATGGCCTGGATCACTTCGTCCGGGTTCATCATGAGCGCGAACGGGTTGGAAACCAAAAGCGACTTGTCCATGGTCCGAATCTCCTGCCGGCAAAGAGCGCCGATGTGAGGAACTGTAGACCTCGCTCTCAATTTGCATCAGTCGGGATCACGCCAAAGAACGTGTCAGAAGTCGCCTGACAAGGGCTTACATCAGCGTCGAGCGTGCTCCAAGCGTGCCGCCAATGCGTCCCTCTTGGCGAGCTTGGCGAAATCAACCGCGCTCAGCCCGCGGTCATTGCGCAGGCGCGGGTCCGCACCACGTTGCAGCAAGAGGTCGACGCTCGTTTCAGCGCCGTATTGCGCCGCCATCATCAAGGGCGTGGAGCCATTGGGCGAGCGAGCGTCGATGGGCGCACCTTTATCGAGCAGCAGCTTGACCACGGCCGTGTCGGGCCCGGTGGCCGCGTAGTGGATGGGCGACCAGCCGTGCTTGACGATGCTCGCGCCATGGTCGATGAGACGCTGCGACCAATCGGCATGGCCCTTGAGCGCGGCCATCATCAGCGCCGATTCGCCGGCCTCGTTGAGCGCGTTGACGTCGAGGTTGGGTGCCTTGAGCAAGGCATCGGCTGCGTCGAGCGCACCACCGCGCAGCGCGAGGATGAGGCCGGTCTGCCCCTTCGGGTCGCGCGAATTGGCGTCGAAGCCGCGTTGGATGAGCGTGCGGACGACGGTCGCGTCGTTCACTTCGATGGCGCGGAAGAAGTCTTCGTAGGATCCGGCATTGGCCGAAGAAAATCCAATCATGACAATGAGATAGAACAGCCTCTTCAACTGATTTGTAAAGATCTTCATCGTCAACCCTCCACCTGCTGCGGGATGCCGAACAGCCTCTCGAAATTACTCGAAGTTTGCTCAGCAACCCGTTCTTGCGAAACATCTTTTAGCTCAGCGATCTGCTTCGCCACATAGGGCACCCACGCCGGCGTGTTCGTCTTGCCGCGAAACGGCACCGGCGCGAGGTAGGGACTGTCCGTCTCGATCAGGCAGCGGTCCAACGGAACGAAGCGCGCCACTTCGCGCAGGTCTGCAGCGGTCTTGAAGGTCAGGATGCCGCTGAAGGAAATCATGAAGCCCAGGTCCAGCGCGGCGCGCGCGACGTCCATGGTTTCGGTGAAGCAATGGAACACACCGAAGGATTCGCCCTCACCTTCGTCGCGCAGCACGGCCAGCGTGTCGTCCGAGGCGCTGCGGGTGTGGATGATGAGCGGCTTCTTCGTGGCCCGGCCCGCGCGGATGTGCACGCGAAAACGTTCGCGCTGCCATTCCATGTCGGCGATGCTGCGGCCGTTCAGGCGGTAGTAGTCCAGGCCCGTTTCCCCGATGGCCACGACCTTGGGCCGTGCGGCGAGCGTGACCAGGTCGCCCAGCGACGGCTCGCGAACGTCTTCGTTGTCCGGGTGCACGCCCACGCTCGCCCAGAAGTTGGGAAAGCGCGTGGCCAGGCCGTGGACATCGTCGAACTCCTCCAGCGTCGTGCAGATGCACAGCGCCCGGTCGACGCCGGCCGCGGCCATGTCGGCGCGGATGTCATCGATGCGCGCGCGGAGTTCGGGGAATGACAGGTGACAGTGGGAATCGACGTACATCGGGCGATGGTAGACGCATGGCGCGCCCCGCCCCGCTGCAGTGCCTAGATGGTCTGCGTCGGCTTGCTCGACGAGATGGACGTGCCGAGGAATTCCTCGATCTTCAGCTTGAGGACGCGCGTCTTGTCGTCGTTGGGAAAACGCACCCCCACGCCCTGGGTGCGGCCGGCCGAGGCGTTGGCCGGGGTGATCCAGGCCACCTTGCCCGCCACCGGGTAGCGCTGCGCGTCATCGGGCAGCGACAGCAGCAGGTAGATGTCTTCGCCCAGCCGGTACTCGCGCGTTGTCGGCACGAACAGGCCGCCTTCGGTGAACAGCGGGATGTAGGCGGCGTACAGCGCGCCCTTCTCGCGAAAGACCAGCTGGATCACGCTCGGTCGTGCTGCCGCGGAGGCCGCAGGTGCGGTCGGCAGGACGTTGCGCGGGATCGGGTCGTTCATGGCGGGCCAGTGTAGCGAATGGGGTTGCGGGAAAGTGACGTCAGGGGCGAGGAGCGAGCGCCGTGCGGGCCTGTTGCGTGAGAGATTCCACCAACAAACCGGCGTTCCACGGATGCTCCGCCTGCCGCGCGATCCGGCCGAGCTCGCGCGACCACGCGGTGAGGGCAGGCAAGCCCGCGCCCATGTTCAAGGACGAGGCCGGAAAGTAGCGCGGTTCCCCGCCCGCGGCCAGCCGCATGGCGTCGTGGCAGAGCTTTTGCAGCATGTCCACGACGCGCGGCAGCGGCCAGCTGGCCAGGGTGCCGACCTCGCCTCGTGCGAGTTGCTTGGGCAGACCCAGCCACAGCCGGGCGTCGATGCCCTCCTGCACCCACTCCAGCACGTCCTGCGGCTGGCCGCCGGTGGCCGCGAGCAGCACCTCAGGCTGGACGATCGATTGGTCTGCCAACCATTTCACGGCGACCGCCGCATCCGGCAAGGTCAGCGCCACGGCCTGGCAGCGGCTGCGGATGGTCGGAAGCAGCGCATCGGGCGCCGAGCAACTCAGCAACAGGCGTGCATCGCCGGGCGGCTCCTCCAGCGTCTTCAGCAGGGCGTTGGCCGACACGCCATTCATGCGCTCCGCGGGGTGGATGACCACCACCTTGCCGCGGCCACGTGCCGACGTGGTCTGGGCGAAGCCAATCGCCTGGCGGATCTCGTCGACGCGGATTTCCTTGCTGGGCTTGCGCTTGCCGGCCTTGTCCTCGGCGCTGCCCTCCTCGTCCGAGCCCCAGCCCAGCGACTCGCGCAAGGCCTCGGGCAGGAGCACCAGCAAGTCAGGATGCGAATGCGCCTGCACGAGCTTGCAGCTGGCGCAGATGCCGCAAGGCTTGCGGCGCGACGCATCGGCCGTCTCGCACAGCCAGGCCTGGGCGAGCGTGAGCGTCAGGTCCCACTGGCCCACGCCCTGCGGGCCGTGGATGAGCAAGGCATGCGCGCGCTGGGTGGCCAGCGCGTGCGTGAGCGGCGCTTCCAGCCAGGGCAGCGGCAGCAGGCCGTCGGGGCCTACCACTGGCGACTCTCCAGCGCGGCGACGATCTGCTCGGACACGCGCTCCTTCGACAGCGACGCATCGATGCGCACGATGCGCTGTGGCGCCGACTTGGCGCGCGCTTCATAGCCGCCGCGCACGCGCTCGAAGAACTCCAGCGCTTGCTGTTCGAAGCGATCGGGCTCGCGCGCCGCGGCGCGGCGCTGCGCGGCCATCGCGGCGGGCAGGTCGAACCAGATGGTGAGGTCGGGCTGCAGGTGGCCATGCACCCAGTATTCGAGCTGGCTCAGCATGGCAGTGTCGAAGCCGCGGCCCGCGCCCTGGTAGGCGAATGTCGCGTCGGTGAAGCGGTCGCACAGCACGGTGTCGCCGCGCGCGAGCGCCGGCACGATCACCTGCTGCAGGTGGTCGCGCCGCGCGGCGAACACCAGCAGCGCCTCGGTCAGTGCATCCATCGGCGAATGCAGCACCAGTTCGCGCAGCTTCTCGGCCAGCTCCGTGCCGCCCGGCTCGCGCGTGCACAGCACCGTGGCGCCGGCGTCGCGCAGGCGCCTGGCCACCGCGTCGATGTGCGTGGACTTGCCCGCACCGTCGATGCCTTCGAAGCTGATGAAGCGCGCTGGCATCAGGGCTTGCCCCGCTGGTACTGGTTGACGGCCTTGTTGTGCGCCGCGAGGTTGTCGCTGAACACGCTGCTGCCGTCGCCGCGCGACACGAAGTACAAGGCCTTCGTCTGCTCCGGCTTCACCGCCGCCAGCAGCGACGCCTTGCCCGGCATCGCGATGGGCGTGGGCGGCAGGCCGGTGCGGGTGTAGGTGTTGTAGGGGCCGTCGGCGAGCAGGTCCTTCTTGCGCAGGTTGCCGTCGAACTGGTCGCCCAGGCCGTAGATGACGGTCGGGTCGGTCTGCAGCGGCATGTTGATGCGCAGCCGGTTGACGAACACGCTCGCCACCTTGCCGCGGTCGGTCGCGATGCCGGTTTCCTTCTCGACGATGGAGGCGAGGATGAGCGCCTCGTCCGCCGACTTGAGCGGCGTGTCGGCCGCACGCTGCGCCCAGGCCGCATCGAGCCGCTTCTGCATCGCATGGAAGGCACGCTTGAGCACCGCGAGATCGCTGCTGCCCTTGCTGTAGGCGTAGGTGTCGGGGTAGAAGCGGCCTTCGGGCGCGAGCGCCGGCTGGCCGAGCGCGGCCATGATCTGGAGATCGCTCATCGCCGCGGTGGTGGGCTTGAGGCTGTCCGCCTTCGCGAGTTCGGCGCGCACCTGCTTGAAGGTCCAACCGTCGATGATGCGCACGATGGCCGAGGTGACGTCGCCCTGCACCATCTTGTTCAGCAGCTGCGCGGGCGTGGTGTTGCGGCCGATCTCGTAGCTGCCGGCCCGGATCTTCTTGGACTGCCCCGACCAGCGGAAGTATTCATACAGCAGGATGGGCGGCGCCTTCACGCCGGCATCGACCCAGGCCTGCGCGATGGCGCGCGGCGGCGTGCCCTGGTCCACCGACACCTCCACGGAATCGGCCGCGAGCTCCAGCGGCTTGTTGACCCACAAGTAGGCGGCGCCGCCCAGACCGAGCGCGGCAAGCACGACGAGCACGAACAGGAAGCGCACGAACTTCATCGACGAGGACAACCCTGCGAGGGCAACGTGAGGTGGGCGGGAATGATAATCGCCGCATGAGCACCCCCCTGCCCACCACCATCTCGACCACCTCGGCGGCATCGCCATTCCAGGGCGCCGCCCGCCTTTCGCACTGGGGCGTCATCCGCGCGTCGGGCGCCGATGCCGCGAGCTTCCTGCACAGCCAGCTCACCAACGACTTCGCTGCGCTGAGCGCCACGCAGGCACGCCTCGCGGGCTACTGCTCGGCCAAGGGCCGGCTGCTGGCGAGCTTCATCGCCTGGACGCCGCGACCCGATGAGATTCTTCTCGCCTGCCATGCAAGCGTGCTGCCCGCCACGCTCAAGCGCTTGTCGATGTTCGTGCTGCGCGCCAAGTGCAAGCTAAGCGATGCAAGTGCCGAGCTGCCCTTGTTCGGCGTCGCGGGCGATGACGCGCTCGTGGCCGGCCTGCCCACCTGGGGCAAGCGCGACGACGGCGCCACGCAAGTCATTCGCCTGCCCGATGCGGCCGGCGTCGCTCGCGCCCTGGTCGCCTCGCCATCGGCTGACCTGCAAGCCGACCTGCCGCTGGCGACCTGGCAATGGCTGGACGTGCAAAGCGGCGTGCCCACCATCGAAGCGGCCACCGTCGAACAGTTCGTGCCACAGATGCTCAACTTCGAGCTCGTGGGCGGCGTGAACTTCCAGAAGGGCTGCTACCCCGGCCAGGAAATCGTGGCCCGCGCCCAGTACCGTGGCACCGTCAAGCGGCGCACCTTCCTCTTCGACGTCGAGGCGCAGGCTGCCGCGGGCCAGGAGGTCTTCCACAGCGACGACCCGGGCCAGCCGGCGGGCCTCGTCGCCACGGCCGCAACCAGGCCAGACGGCCAGGGCGCGAGCGCACTCGTCGAGGTGAAGCTCGCATCGCTCACGCAAGGAACGCTGCACCTCGGCGCCCCAGGCGGCCCCATGCTGCACCGCCGCGAACTTCCATACGCCGTGCCGATGGACGCGGCCGACCTGCCCGCCTGAGGCGCGGCACGCTCGAAAGCGCGCGCGGCGGGCAAGAGTTCACCAAAACGGCGGAGCCATGCGCGAGCTGTTCATCTACTATCGAATCGACGCAGGACGTGCGGGCTCCGCACTGAAAGCCGCACAGGCCATGCAGCAAGGCCTGCGTGACAAACATCCGCAACTTGCGGCGCGCCTGTGGCGCCGCCCTGACGAACCCGGCGGTTCGCCGACCAACGAAGCATCGACGCAGCAGACCTGGATGGAAACCTATTCGTTCACGGACACGGGCGTAACGCCCGCACTCCAAGCCGAGATCGAAGAAGCCGCCTCGGCGCTGTCGCCATTCATCGTCGGCCAACGCCACACCGAGGTTTTCGTTCCATGTGCCTCGTAGCACTCGCCATCGACCACAACCGCCGCTTCCCGCTGGTGATCGCGGCCAACCGCGACGAGTACTTCCGCCGCGCCGCCGCGCGCCTGGCCTGGTGGACGCCCGAGTCCGGCGGCCCGGCCATCCTGGGCGGGCGCGACCTCGAATCCGGCGGCACCTGGCTGGGACTCACGACCGAGGGCCGGCTCGCGCTGCTCACCAACATCCGCGACCCGAAGCGCATGGACGGCAACGCGCCCTCGCGCGGACGCATCGTGCCCGATTGGCTCGCGGGCCGCGAGCGCACCGACCGCTTCTGGATGCGCACCGCCCTGTCCGGCTACAACGGCTTCAACCTGGTGGCCTTCGACTTCCGCCAGGGCGAATGCTTCCACGCATCGAACAACGGCAGCTTCCCGCTGCGCCTGGACCGCGGCATCCATGGCCTGTCCAACGCGTCGCTCGACACGCCATGGCCGAAGGTGGAGACGCTGAAGGCGCGGCTGCAGCAGGCGATGGATTCGTCCTCGTCGGTGGACACGCTGTCGATGCAGCTCTTCGCAGCACTGGCCGATCGCAGCGAGGCGAGCGACGACGATCTGCCCGAGACCGGCGTGCCGCTCGAGGTGGAACGCCGCCTGTCCTCGGCCTTCATCCGCACGCCCGACGGCGCCTACGGCACGCGCTGCTCCACGCTCATCATCACCGAGAAGGTGAACCGCCACCTCGTCACACACGTGCTGGAGCGCAGCTTCAGCGCGACGGGCGTGGCGCTGCTGCGCCGCTCGACCATCCGCAACTGGCCGCCGCGCTACAGCATCGAGGAAGAGGCGGGCTACACGCCAAGCGAGCAAGGCGCGGTGTCGGAATCGGAGCTGGCCGAATCGGCTGCGCCGCTGCCGCCGCCGGTGATGAAGCGCTCGCGGGTGCGCAGCCTGCTCAAGCCCGAGCCGAGCCGCAAGCGCCGGCGCAACACGGCGCCGATGCCGCTGTAGCCAGACCTCAGGCCGCCGGGTGCGGCCGCAACTGCGCCGCAATCTCGTCGCTCCATGCACGCGCCAGCTTGGCGCAACCACCGGCGTTCAGGTGCACTTCCGTTGCCCAGTCGCCGTCCGGGCGAGTCTGGTTGGCGCCGGCCGGCACGAGCTTCACGCGGCTCGAATCGAAGAAGCGCAGGTTCGGGTAGCGCGAGGTGTCGTCAGCCATGCGCTGCAGCATGCGGCGCAGGTGATTCATCAGGACACGCGCCGTGGCCATGTGGTCTTCGATGGGAATGCCGTAGGCCGCGAAGGCAGGTTGCAGCCACGGCCCCTGCCCATCGCCTGCAGGGCTCGGACGCGGGATCGGATCGGCATAGCCGTGCATGAAGATCGGCCCACCGCGCAGCACACTCGCGTCGCGCGCGGCAATCACCAGCTCCATGAGGTTCACCAGGTAGGTCTCGAGCGTGGCCAGGCCCGGCGCGCTGATGTATCGATCGGGCCCGACCAGGTCGCTGCGCCATTCGGATGCGTTCAGCAGCAGCCGCCGATCGGGCGGCACGGTCGCCCCATCGGTCGTGACGGCGGGCGTTCGGGCCGCTTCGAAGAGCGCGTCGCCACCGAGCGAGAGCAGCAGCCCCGACCACGAGGGGTCGCGCAACTCGGCAAGGACTGCCGTGAGACTGGCGCCGATCGCGCGCCCGCCGCTCAGAAGTGGCGCGCTCGGCAGGTCGCAGGCGATCGCGATGGAAGGCTCGGTGAAGCACATCGCATGCAGCACGCTGGTGCTGGTGCCGGACACCGACGGATCGGCATTGAACCAGGTGTCGCCGGCGGCGACGAAGCGATGCACAGCGGCCTCGATCAGGCCGCTGTCCTCACCCCGCAGCGCGCGCGGCGTGAGGACGCGGATCGAATGAATCTCGATGCCCTCGTTCGGCACCGGCGTGGCCGCACGCTCGGCGCTTCGATCGACAGCGCGTCGGATCGACGGGTCGCTCGCCTGCTCCCTGTCGAACACAGCGCCCTGCAGGCCCGCACCCTCCCATCGGCAGCCGTCCAGCTTCGCGCCGGTGAAGTCCACGCCGTCCAGCTCGGCACCTTCGAAGTTCGTGCCGCGCAAGTCCGCGCGAACGAGCCGCGCCCCCGTCAGCCGGAAGCGCCGCCAGTCCGCCTTGGGCGCGGCCACGGCCGTGAGGTCGGCACCGCCGAGGTCCATGCGGACACCCTCGCGCTCGTGCGATTGCAGCCATCGCTGGTGGGGCTCCCACCCGACGTGCAGGCGCAGCAGCCACACGCCCTGCAAGGCGGCCAGCAGCGTCTGCGCATCCTTGGCGTTGGCGTAGTCGCCTTCCATGGCCGTACCCGCCACGAGGCCGACGCAACGCTCGTTGACGACCACCGGCGCGCCATGCGCTTCCGGCGGCAGCGGCCAGGCGTCGGTGTCGTCCGAGGCTTCGATATGCAGCCGGCCTTCGTCGCCGTGAGCCACGAGCACGCGGGTGCGAACAGGTTTTCCATCGATGAAGTACACGATGTCGGCCGCCGACAAGTCCCGCGTGTCCAGTGCCGCGATGTGCAGCGCAGCGTGAGGCCGCAACGCGTGGCCCGAATCGTCCAGCAACGCGAGCAGGCGCATCTCGTTGCGCCGCCGGTCCTCGCGCTGCGCGATGCGCAGCAGTTGGCCGTCGGTGGTCAGCGGCCGCTCCGACGCCATCTCGATCACGTGCGTCCATACGTCGGCCACGCTGTAGCCGAACGCTGCGTCATCGGCCTCCTCCCAGTAGAACTTGTCCCCTTGGGTTCTCGATGCGCAGGTGAAGGCGACGTACTCGGCCACCCACACAGCAGTGTGGAAGCCCGTCGGCATCTTGCGGTTCGGCACGCGGATGCATGACTGGACGATGCTGAACGTGAGCTCGTCCATTTCCATGTGCGGCGCGGCCCGCCGACCGGCATCGCGGATCCACCCCGGCAAGAGCTGGACCAGTTCGGTGGCGACTTCGCGCCAGGCCTGCCCAGGGTTTCTCGCGGCCAGGACGGGCACCATGTCGCGCGGCACGGCCTGGATGTGCCCCAGCGGTCGCCCGAGTCCCACGTCGGCCTCGTGCCAGTCGCAGGGCGCGAGCAGCACCGGGATGACCGGCAGGCCCAGGCTCGTCGCATGCGCCAGTTCGCGCCGCACGTGGTCGGACGACAAGGAGGCGGGGCTGACCATCAGCACCACGCCGACCGCTTCGCCCAGCGCCCGAATGATCTCGTCGCCAAAGCTTCCGTCCGTGAGCAGTTGCTGGTCGATCCAGAGGTCGTCGGCCGTCATGCCGATGTCCGGCGCGCCGCGCAGCTCGTCGGCCAGCGCCTTCTTGAACGGTTCGACCGAGGCCATGTCGCGATGTGCCCAGGAGACGAAGAGGCGCGCGCGTGGCGTCGTCGCCGGTGTCTCGGTGCTTGCTGCGGCGGCCGGAGGCTGCACGGCCGCTGTGGCGCTGCGACCATCGAACAGGACGTAGTCCGGATTGCCGAAGCACGTGTACTGCGCCCAGCGGATGTCACGGTCGCCCGCGCGCGCCGCGAAGCACGTGAGGCGTGCCTCGTGCACGGCCTGTGCCAGCGTGCGGCCGCTCGTCAGCGCCTGGAAGAAGTGCGACGGAAATGCCGAGTGGTCGTCCACCGCGTCGTAAGCCGCGACGACCGCAGACACCCCCGCGGAGAGCAGCGCCGTCGCCATCTCGGCCATGTAGTTGCACGCGAGGAAGACCAGTTCCGGCGGCGACGAATGAACGAGGATGTCGTCGACGGTGAGGAGGTCGCCCTGTCCGAACTGAAGGCCCACGCGCGGCTCGCCGCTCGGCCCCATGTGCTTCACACCGTGCCCGCTGACGAACAGCATCTTGAAGGGCTCGCCCCGCAGCAACCGCCGCAAGTCGCCGCTGCCGCTGCGGATGTCGGTCCGCACGTCGTGGCCGGGCGGCAGCGCCCCGAGCACCGCCGACACTTCCATCGCTTCTTGTTGCGCCCCCGGCAGCGGCGCCTGGCTGCCCGACGGGTCGCCGACGATCCACATGACCGCCCGCTCGCCCTGCCACGGCACGGACGACATGACGGGAGGCTGGCGGAGCACGGGCCTTGCCAGCGCCAGCAGTTCGCGGCTGCGCTCATGGCGGGTCCACAGCAGCATCTCCCACGGCACGGACTGCAGGCGTGCATCGACGATCAGCCCCACGCTGCCCGTCACCGCATCGAGCTCTTCCGCCAGCTCCAGCGGCATGAGACGGTCGCCGTAGTACTGCAGTTCCTCGGGGTCGATGAGGGCGCGGCGGCCGATGTCGTCGATCTGCGCGATGGGCAATCGCATGCGCCAGCTGCCGAGGGGGCTGTCATTGTGAAAGGTGTAAATGAGCATGCCTTCGCCCGCTTCGTAGCGGATCTGCAGCATTGCATTGGATGCCTCGACCACTTCCCGCTCAGCCTGCGGTGCGGCCGTCGTCGCCTCGGCTTGAGGCGCTTCAGCCGGCGTCGCCTGCCCCGTCAACACCTCCTTCGACACGCTCGCGAACGGCAGGCTCCATTGCGTGATGCGATGCCGCCCTGTCGGCGACGGAAAGACGGCGTCGAAGCTGTTGTCCTCGCGGCCTTCATCCAGCAGATAGCGCCCGACGGAGCGCAGCTGGGCGTTGATGGCGCCCTCCTCGCTGTAGCGCAGGGAGCGGGTGAGTTCGTCGCGCACGCCATCGACGAGGCGGTAGCAGGACTCGCCCTTCCCCGGCTTCTTCACGTCCGCCGCGGCATCGCCGGCCGGCGTGTCCGTCGCCGCGTCCACGCCCTGCAGCAGCCCGCCCACGAAGAACTCCGCGAGTTCCGCCGTGCCGGTGCCCGGTAGCATGGTCCGTTGCACGAGGCGCATGACGGGAATCGTGAGCGGGTCCGGCACCGACAGGAACACCGCCAGCTCGTAAGCCGAGCGCGACACCATGCCGCGGTAGCGGGCCACGCGCTCGGCCGGCGTGGGTGGCGGCGGCTGCGGTGGTCGCACGGCACCAGGCTCGCGCGCGGGCGGCGCGGCCAGCAGCACGCCGGGCACGGCAGCGCCACCGCGGGCGGTCATGGTGCGGGCCCAGTCGCCGATGCTCCGCGCGTCCATGCCGACCACAGGCACCCGCACGCTGCCCTGCAGGTCGGATTCATCGAGCCACCACGGCAGCAAGGCCTTCATGCGCGCGTTCGCATCGCCGGCCCGCTCGGCGAAGAAGGCGAGCTCCGGCTCGCCGAGCGCCGTGTGGCGCCACGACCGGCGCGGCAGCGGCTGCAGCACGCTCACCGACGCGCCGTGGCCAACGTGGCGCAGGAAGGCATGCGCCGCGCCGTTGCGCCAGTGCGCGGAGGTGGCGTCGCTGGCCAGCAGCATGAGGTGGGGCCGCTGGCCGCACAGCAGGTGCGACACCGGGTGGCGTCGCCGGCCGTCGGCGGTGCTCACCGTTCGGCCCTCGGGGTCGTCGAGCCGGTAGGCCACGACGCTGCGGAACCCGCCCTGGTTGCGCAACAGCCGCAGGAATTCATCCAGCGCCTCGTCCCACAAGTCCATGGACGAGGACGACTCCACCACCACGCTCAGCTCGAACCAGCGCTCGCGCACCGGCCGGTACACGGGGCTCCACACGCCCGTTTCCGCGGCGTACGAGGCCGTCTCGTCTTCGTCGAGCACGCGGTGCCAGCGCGACGGCACGCGCCGCGCGAAGGGCTGCAGCGCGCGCCGCATGTCCTCGGGGTGGTCGGTGGCGGCCACGCCGGGCACGCGCAGGGTCGAGGCGCTGATCGTCCCCGTCATCTGCGGCGTGAAGATGCCCGCCGCCTGGCCGCCCTTGGCAGCGCCGTCGCCCTTGAGAAGCGTCTGCGCATCGTCGGCCGCGTCGGCCTGGTCCGCGGCCCGCTTCTTGTCCGCGTCGGCCTGGCCACCCGATTCGTCGCCGATCGGTACAGGTGCGGGCTGGTCGCCGCCCGCCACCGGGACTGGCAAGCGCTCGGCCAGCCAGAGGATGTCCGCGAGCTCCTCCGCGGACAGCGCCAGCCCCGTCGCGAGCATCCCGCCGGCGAGCTTGAACAGCGCCTGGCCGTCCTGGGCGGTGTCCTTGACGGCCGTCCAGCTCGCCTCGCCACCGGCGTTGTCGAACTCCATCAGGCCTTCCTGCCGAGCTCCGCCGTGAGGCTCTTGAGCATGCTGTCGCGGTCCGCGTCGGTCATCGAGTACGCGCCCATCACGAGCTGGATCGCGTTGAGCAGCTGGTCGGTGGCCAGCACCTGCCCTTCCTTGGCGCGGGCCACGAAACTCGTGATGAGGTCGGCCGCCTTGGTCACCTTGTCCTCGCCGAGGTGGGCCTGCACGATGGCCTTCAGCCGATCGGCGTTGTCGCAGGGGTCGGGCATGGTCATGCGCAGGCAGCGCCTGAGGAAGGGCGCGGGAAAGTCGCGCTCGCCGTTGCTCGTCATCACCACCAGCGGGAATTCGTAGCTCTCGACCTTGCCGTCGATGATGCGGATGGTCTTCTCGCCGCCGAAGCCGCGCACCCACATCTCCTTCTTCTTCAGCCGGCTCAGCTCGGGAATGTGATAGCGCCCTTCCTCGATCACGTTGAGCAGGTCGTTGGGCAGGTCGATGTCCGCCTTGTCGATCTCGTCGATCAGCAAGGCGCGCGGCTTGAGCGCGGGCAGCATGGCCGTGCCCAGCGGCCCGAGCTCGATGAAGTCGCCGACGTCCAGGTCCTTGTCGGAGCCGGTGACGGCGCCCTTGCCTTGCGCGCGGCCGATGGCGTCGTAGCTGTACAGCGCATCGCGCAGCGTGCTGCGCGAGGTGACCGACCAGCGCAGCGGCTCGCCGAGGTTCAGCTCGTAGGCCACGGAGTCGATGAGCGATGATTTGCCGGTGCCCGGCCCGCCGGTCACGAGCAGCGGCCGCCGCAGGTGCAAGGCGGCATTGACCATGCGGCGGATCACGTCGTCCAGCCGCGCATCGACCTGGTAGGTCTTGCCCTTGGCGATGGTGTTTTCCGAGAGCTTCTCGCGCAGGCTGTCGCCCTCGCGCGCATCGGCCAGGCTCGCCCGGCGCGGGCGCCATGACGGCGGCTCGGGCACCTTCCAGTCGCGTTGTTGGTTGTTGCCGCGGTAGATGAGCCAGTCGCCCTGGGTGGCGCTGCTGCCCTTGCTCGTGTCGCTGTCGGCGGTGTCGCTCATGTCAGCTTCCTCGTGGTGCCTGCGATGGATTCTCAAAAGCCTGGTTCGACGGCAGATGGCAGGGCTCGTCCCAGACGATGCGCACGGATGCCAAGGGATCGTCCGGCGCCGCCGCGCGCAGCAGCTGGCCGACCGACAAGGGCGCCTCGCGCGCCTCCTGCCCCGCAAAGACCTTGCACAACCGGGCCCTCGCCTCGGCGGCCTTCTCGGGCGGGTGGGCCAGCCAGAAGAAGCACGGCACGCCTTCGGTCAGGCAGGCCTGGATCTCCTTGGGCAAGGACATCTTCACGGCCGCGTCGGCCACGGGCGGCACATGCCCGAGCCCGATGCAGATGCCGTCCTTCAACAGCTCCTGCGCCACGGCGACGACGTTGCTCGCCGGCCCCTGCTGTTCGAGCCACAGCACGTCGGCCGTGCCCTTGCCGGCGATGCGCGGCCCGAGCACGTCGAGCACCTTGCGCCATGAATTGACGAACTTGCTTTTCGAGTCCGCCTTCGCTCGTGCACGCAGGTGGCAGTGCAATGTGACCGGATAGCGGATGTTCAGCGGCTGCGGGTTGAGCAGGCCCTCGTCGTCGAAGGGCACTTCAACCGAGGCGAGGTCGTCCATGAGCAGCACTTCCGGCAGGATGAGCCCCACCATCAGCTCGTAGCGGCTGCCCACGAAGAGCTCCGCCGCGGCCGTCAACTTCGCCACGGCGGCCGCGAATTCCGCGGGGCGGCGGATGTCGACCTTTTCGATCGGGTCGGCGAGCGTGCACAGGCCAGCGTCGGGCGTGTGGATCCACGACAGGACCATCTGCGTCTTCGTGTCGGCCTCGATGAACAGCGTGGCCCGTTGGCGCCGGGCGCGCGCCTCGTCGTCCAGCGCGGACCGCATGGCCTCGCGCGCGTTCACGTTGTCGCGCGTGCGCTCGTCCACCCACGCCGAGAACTCCGCGTTACCCAGGTCGCGGGCCAGCCGCTCGGCGAACTGGATGAGCGGCGGCGGGTGGTTCTCGTTGCGCGGCCGCTTGTCGTCCAGGTCGCGCAGCCATTTCTCGATGGAGGCGCGCCCGACGGAGCGCATCGGGTCGGGCAGCGACCGCTGGTAGAGGAGGTACAGCTGCTTGGGCGATACCACCGTCTTGGCGATCAGTGCCTGCAGGGTCCGCACCGCCGACGAACTGCCGGGCGGGCGCCCCAGCTGCCGGCTCGCGCGGCCCGGCCATGCGTCCACGAGGTAGGGCTGCTGCTGCGAGAGCGGGCCGTCCTGGGCCTCCTCCCACACCCGCTCAAAGGCGGTGTCGAACTCCGGCCAGCCCTCGTGCCCATCTTGCGCGAAGGCCTTGAACAAGGCTTCGGAGAACAGCCCCGTCTCGCGCTTCGACTCGTTGACCGCGAGGCGCCCGGTGGAAGCGGCAAACATCTGGAACTGCTTGATGTTGGCGTCCAGCCGGCTGGCCGTGAAGCCACCAAGCGCCGCCTTGGCCTGCTCGCCGGTGTCGGAGAACACGTTCGCGCAGGTGTCGACCACCAGCACCTGCTCGGCGAAGCGCTCGAAACGCACGCCGTGCAGCGCGGCCATGAGCTCGGACACCGAGATGCAGTACGGGCTGCCTTCGACGGCGTCTTCGGTGTAGAGGTACCTCGCGCCGTCGTAGTCGTCCACCACCCCGTGCCCGCCCCAGAAGACGAAGAGCGCCTGCGCGTCGTCCGCACCGGCCGTGAAGCCGCGATCGACGTGCTTGACGATGTCGTCGCGCAGCGCCCGGCGCTTGTCCGGCCACTGGCGCTCAGCCACCCATTGCGCCACCTTGGCGTCCTCCCAGCTGGCGGCCGAGAGGAACAGCGCGATGTTCTTCGGGGGCACGCCGCGCTCGATCAGCCAGTCGACGCAGCGCAGGGCATCGGCCGCGGGGCCGTACAGCCGCCAGTCCTCGCCGTACTCGTAGTGGTCGATGCCGACGACCAGCGCCAGCGTCTTCCCGGGCGGGGTCTCAAGCATTGCGCACGAAGGCTTCGAGCTGGATCCACAGCTCCCGGCTGTGCAGGTAGGCGCTGTGCGACGCAGGGAAGGATTCGCCGCTCTCGACCTTGTAGTCCGACACGCGGCCGGGGAAGAGCTTGCCGCCCACATAGCTCAGCGGATCGTTCAGGTCGTAGAAGTTGATCCACGAGGGCACGTGCAGCGGCAGCGTGTCCTTGAGCCCGAGCGTCTTGAGCGCGCCGATCTCGTGGAAGAACGGCGCCTGCGAGCCGAAGGTGATGAGCCCCTTCACGTTGGCCGGCCGCTGCTGCACCAGCAGCTCGAAGGCGGCGATGCCGCCCAGGCTGTGCGCGAAGAGGAAGAGCTCGTCGCCGGGCAGCTTCGCGATCTCGTCGCGGATGAAGCCGCGGATGGCGTCGCCATTGGCCTGGTAGACGAGGATGTCGCCCGCCGCCGGGTAGGTGGCGTCGGTGAGCGAGGTGCGCTTGCGGCGGACCTGCCAGGTGCCGATGCTTTCGGCCAGGCCGACGAAAGGCGCGGTGAGCGTGCTCATGACGCCGCGCGCATCGTCGCCCAGCAGGTGGGCGACGGCCTGGGTCAGCTCCTCGCGCGCCGCGGCGTCCAGCGTCGGGCCGCCGGATTCGAAGGACGCCTTCTCCAATGCCGCCACTACCGAGCGCGCAAGCGCCATGCGGTGCGGCGGCTTGCCTGCGACGGGCGAGGTCTTGGCGGCGATGAAGCCGCTGGTCTTCTCGATGGCGGCGACCAGGCCCGGCCAGTTCCGTTCGAGGCCGAGCGCGGTGAGCCTGGCCTTCAGCTCCTCCGACTTGGGCAGCGCGTGGAACTTCTCGAGCAAGGCCTTGGTCTGGGCGGCGGCGTTGGGCGGCTGGGTCTTGGCCTCGCCCTGGGCGCCCGCGAGCATGGCGAGCTCGAAGGCCGGGTCCTGCAGCAGCAGGTTCCACATCGCACGGGTCTTGTCGGCGTCGGACACGCCGACACCGCGCGACTCGCCGTAGGTGGGAATGGACGCCCCGTCGAAGTTGAGCTTTGCGCCCACCTTCTCGCCCCATCGGCACGGGGCCACGCCGATGGCCGGCGCGTACTTGGCGAGCTGCCGTTCGATGAGCGCGAAGCTGGCCTTGTAGCCGTCCTCCCGCACACCGGTCCCATGAACGAACAAGAGTTTCCGGGCCATGGCGTCTCCTTCATGCGAAGCAGAACAGCGATGCTAGGCCTGGGATGGCGCTTGTCCATCCCCAACAGTGCCAGTGCGCCGGTCCGGCCCGTCGCCTCTTGGGCTCAGGCGACGGCTGCCGCCTTGAGGGCTGCGTCGCGGACGGAGCGTGCGTCGCGCACCAGCACGCCGAGCCGGCGCATCAGCCACGGGAGCACGTCGTGCGCCGGGGGCTGTTCGGGCAGGCGGGCGAGTTCCTCGGGGTCGGTGGTGTCGACCTCGGCGTCAGGGTCCGCGAACGCGGCCACTGCGCCATCGGCTTGCGTCGCCGCGCCCTCGCCCAGCCTGAGGCACGCGAGCAGCGCCGCCTGGGCCGCGCCAAGTGCCGTCCGTGCCTCGTCGCGCTCGAGTTCGCCGCCGCGGCGCGTGAGCATGAGCCGCACCATCGACAGGTGCGCCATCAGCCGCTGTCCATGATCCAGCAGCGACGCCACGTCCTTCAAGGGCACGCGGACCGACTCTGGTTCCGCCGTGCTGCGTTGCAAGGTGATGGCCAACGCGCTAAGGGCGTCGTAGGCGCGGCGCCGCGCAAGGCGCTGCTCCACCGCGTCGTCGGGCCGCGCGCTGAGCGCGAAGCTGGCGTAGTCGCTCAGCTCCTTCATCACCCGCTCCACCGCGCGCGGCAGGCTGCGGCGCTCCCACGAAGGCAGCACGTAGCTGAAGGCCCAGGCCAGGGCCGCGCCGATCAGCGTGTCGGCGACGCGTTCTGCGATGGCGAAGCCGCCGGCCGGATCGACCATGTGCGACTGCAGCAATGCCATGACCGTGGCGGCCGTGGCGGTGACCCAATAGCGCTGCAAGACGAAGGAATGCGCCGTGCCCACCGCGACGAGGAACACGAGCGACAGCAGCGCCGGCGCATGCACCGGTGCCAGGCCGAGCACCACCGCGCAACCGAGCATGGTGCCCATCACCCGCGCGTTGCGGCGGCTGAGCGTCTGCTCGAGGTTGCCGCGCAGCACCACCGCCACGCTCAGCACCAGCCAGTGCGGATGCGACGCCCACGGCAAGGCGAGCGCGAGGTAGTACGCCGAGCCCAGCGCCAGCGCGGCACGTACCGCATGCCGCAGCACCGGCGACTGCATCGACAGCTGCGCGCGCAAGGCCTTCAGCGGCCAGCCTTCCGCCGCGACGAAGCGGCGCAGCTGCTCGGGCGTGAGCGGCGAAGGCTCCTCGTCGCCATGCAGCACGGCGTGGATGCGCAGCACGTCGGCGCCCAGGTTGCGCAGGCGATCGGTGATGGCCGGCAGCAGCCGCGCCCGCGGGTCGTGCGCGGCCACGGGCGCATTCGCGAACACCTCCCGGAAATCGAACTGCCCCGGCGTCAAGGGCGCCGGCTCGCTGCCGTCGCGCAATGCCGTCGCGGCGGCATCCAGCGCGTCGCCGATGCGGCCGAGCGCAGCGGCCACCTCGCGCAGGACCCATCGCCCCGCCTCGTCGCGCCCAAGCAGGTCGAGATCGAGCCGGCTGGCCAGCAGCACGTCGCGCAGCTCGATGAGCCGCAGCAGGACGGCCGTGTGCATGCGCGAGCGGGCGCCGCGGCTGTGCTCGAAGACGAAATCGCGTGCCGACTGCAAGCGCTCGGCCAGCTCCGCTTCGCCGCGGATCCACTCGCGCATCGGCACGTCGCCGGCGCTGTCCAGCCTGGGGCCGGCGGTCGTGGCGGTGAGCAGCGAGGCCCGCGCACGCAGCAGTTGCGCCGTGGCACGCAGCGTCTCCACCAGCGCCAGCGTGCGATAGCGCCGCTGCAGCACGGTCGACGAGACCACGGCCCACAGCAGATAGCACAGCGCCCCCGCCCCGCTCCACCCGGCGAGCAGCCACGGCGGCCCGGCCTCGGCCGGCACCGCCATCGAGAACACCAGCGCAAGGATGGGCGCGAAGGACACGGCGCCCGCACGTGCGCCCCAGGACATGGTCATCATCGCGACGAAGGCGATGGCCGACACGGCGACGCCGAGCGCCAGCGGATGCGGCTTGAGCCAGGCCACCATGGTCGCCGACATGAGGGCCAATGCGCCGGCGGCAGCCACCCGCTGCCAGGTGCGCGCCGTGGTGTTGGGCGTGTCCGCGAGGCTCGCGCACACCGCACCGCTCAAGGCGAGCTGCGCCGCATGCAGGCCGGCCGTGGCGCCGATCAGGAGCTGGATGAGCCCGATGCCCGCGGCCACCGCGATGCCGTTGAGCACATGGGCGGGCAGCCGTCGCAGCGGGTTCATCGTCAAAGCGCGCGGACCATCTCGACGTGCGGAATGCCTGCCTCCTCGAACACCGGCCCGCGCTCGATGAAGCCGGCGCGTGCGTAGAACGGCGCGGCCGACATCTGCGCATGCAGCACCACCTCGCGCTGGCCCTGCCCGCGCGCCGCCTGCATCAGCGCATCGAGCACGCTGCGTCCCACGCGGCTGCCGCGCATGCTCTTGACGACGGCCATGCGGCCGATCTTGGCGACGCCGGGCACGTGCTCCAGCAATCGCCCGGTGGCCAGCGGCAAGCCGAAGCGGTTCACCGCCACCGCATGCAGGCAGCTTTCATCGGCGGTGTCCCACTCCATGTCGGCCGGGATCTTCTGTTCCTCGACGAACACCGAGGTGCGGATGGCCTGGGCCTGCGCACCCAGCTCCTTCCACGAGCCCACGCGCACGTCCACCATCGGCTTGCCCGCCTCGAAGCCTTGCAGCACGTCGCGCAGCTCCTGCGGCACCGGCTTGGACGTCTGCGTGGCCGGGTCCGCGAACACATAGACCAGCTCGGCCGTGACCAGCGCCTCGTCCGCACGGAACACGCAGGCCGTGATCACCATCGAGGAGTTGCCGACGCGTGCGCAGCGGATGCCCACGTCCAGCACGTCGTCATAGCGCGCCGAGCCCTGGTATTCGAGCGTGGCCTTGCGCACGTACAAGTCGCCGCCGAGGTAGGCCATGGTCTGCTCATACGGCAGCGCAAGCGCGCGCCAGTAGCCGCCCACCGCGGTGTCGATGTAGGTGAGGTAGTGGCCGTTGAAGACGATCTTCTGCGCATCGATCTCGGCCCAGCGCACGCGGATGCGCTCGGCGAAGCGGAATTCGGTTCGGTTCATCGGGGGGGCGTCCGGCTCGGGTGAATGGGATGGAGGGCGGGCCCCATCGTACGAGGTCCCGATTACCTAAGTCATGCGGTGCATGCGCGGCCTCTGGCTATTCTCCTTGCACACCCCTCCTTGCACACCCCCCGGCGAACCATTGGAGAACGGCAGCGTGAGCAACCTCGGCTGGAACTTCGGCGCGGCAGCGGGCGTGGTGCTGGCCCTGGCGGCGTGCGCGAGCGGCCCGCCGAAACCCGCGCAGGTCACGGGCACGATCCAGGCGTCGGCGCAGGTGAACCCGAGCGCGAGCAAGCGGCCCTCGCCCCTGCTCGTTCGCATCTACGAGCTGAAGTCCGCCGCCGCGTTCAACAGCGCTGACTTCATGTCGCTCTACCAGCGCGACCAGACCGAGCTCGCCGCCGACATGCTGGGCAAAGACGAGTTCGTGCTGTCGCCGGGAGAAACCAAGCCCTGGGCCAAGACCCTGTCGCCGGAGACGCGATTCCTCGGCGTGGTGGCCGCCTTCCGCGACCTGGAGCATTCGAAGTGGCGCGGCATCGTGGCGATCCAGCCGGGCAAGAAGCAGGACATCGTCATCCGCGCGAGCGACTTGTCGGTCGACGTCAGCGCGCGCTGAGCCAGGGCCATCGATGAGCATGCACAACAAGGTCGTGTGGTCGCAGGGCATGTTCATGCTGCCGCACCACTTCCAGCAGGAAGCGCGGCACGTGGGCTACCTGCTGGAGATGCGCATGCGCGCCGCGGGGCCGCATGCCTGGGGCTTCTTCGAGCTGGCACTGGACGAGGGCCTGCTCGCCACAGGGCGGCTGGGCGTGAGTCGCGCCTCGGGCGTGCTGCCCGACGGCACGCCCTTCTCCATCCCGCACAACGATGCGGTGCCGCCCGCGCTGGACGTGCCGGCCGACATCAAGAACGAGCTTGTCTACCTGGCGGTGGCCCACGCCCGCGAGGGCGTCACGCAGGTGGCCTTCGACGGCCAGGAGCCGCAGGAGCTGCTGCGCTGGCGCGCGGTGAACGAGGAATTGCGTGACCACACCAACGCAGCCGACGAACCCGAGCCGGTGCAGACCTGCGCGCTCAACGTGCGCCTGCTGCGCGAGCGCGAGGTGACCGATGCGTACACGCTGCTGGGCGTGGCCCGCGTCGTCGAGCGGCGCAGCGACCACCAGGTGGTGATCGACCGCGACTACATCGCACCGCAGACGCGCATCGACGCGAGCCAGCAGCTGTCGGCCCTCGCCTCCTTGCTGCACGGGCTCATCGGCCAGCGCGCCAAGGCCTTCGCCGCCCGCATGGGGCAGCTGAGCCACGGCGTGTCGGAGATGGCCGACTTCTTGATGCTGCAGGCCCTGAACCGCGCGGAGCCGGTGTTCCGCCAGCATGCGCTCGCGCCCAGCGCCCATCCGCTGACGCTGTACCTCGCCTGCGTGCAGCTCGCGGGCGACCTGGCCACCTTCACGAGCACTGCGCGGCATGCGCCCGAGTACCCGCTGTACCGCCACGACGACCTGCACGGCAGCTTCGCGCCGGTGGTGGCCGACCTGCGCCGCATGCTGTCCACGGTGCTGGAGCGCAACGCGATGCAGATCGACCTCGTCGACCGCAGCCACGGCGTGCGCATGGCGGTATTCCCCGACCCCGAGCTCGCGCGCACCGCCAACTTCGTGCTCGCCGTCAACGCGCAAATGCCGGCCGAGCAATTGCGCACGCGATTCCCGGCGCAGTCCAAGCTGGGCCCGGCCGAACGCCTGCGCGACCTCGTGAACCTGCAACTGCCGGGCGTGACGCTGCGCTCGCTGCCGACCGCGCCGCGCCAGTTGCCCTTCCATGCCGGCTTCCACTACTTCGAGCTGGACCGCGGCGGCGAGCTGTGGAAGCAGCTCGAACGCAGCGGCAGCCTCGCGCTGCACGTGGGTGGCGATTTCCCTGCGCTCGAGCTCGAGCTGTGGGCGATTCGCCATTGACCTGACGCCGCCCGCCCAGGAACGCTTGCACAGGAAAGCCGCGCATGGAGCCGTCCCCCATCCACGACCCGTTCGCTGATCTCGACGAGCAGCAGCGCACCTTCATCAAGCCCAACCCCGGCGGCCGCACGACCATCACGCGGCCGGTCGATACGCCGACCACCACGATCGAGTCAGCGGCCGCCGACTTGGCCGCGCCCGAAGACGGCCTGAACACGCTGGTGGCGCTGGCCAACCGCTTGCTGCTGGTCGTGCCGCAGCTGCGCGCCACGCGCCAGGTGGACGACGCGGCCGCGCTGCGCAACTCGCTGGCGCAAGGCATCCGCGACTTCGCCGCGCGGGCCACCGCGCAAGGCATCGCGCCCGAGCGCGTGATGGCCGCTCGCTACGTGCTGTGCACGATGATCGACGAGGCCGCCGCCGACACGCCCTGGGGCGGATCGGGCGTATGGGCACGCCACAGCCTGCTTGCGATGTTCCACAACGAGACCGAGGGCGGCGAGAAGGTCTTCCAGCTGATGGCGCGGCTGGCCGAGGCGCCGGCGGTGAACCTCGACCTGCTGGAGCTGATCTTCTGTGCGATCACGCTCGGCTTCGAAGGCCGCTACCGCGTGGTCGACAACGGCCGCGCGCAGCTCGAGGCCGTGCGAGACAAGCTCGCGCAGATCATCCGGCAGCAGCGCGGCGACCACCCGAGCGCGCTGGCCCAGCACTGGCAGGGCCAGCCGGCCGCGCGCCGCGGGGCGGCCGGCTGGCTGCCGCTGGCCGCGAGCGCCGCCGCATCGGTACTGCTGCTGATGGGCGTCTACCTCATGCTCACGTTCTCGCTGGGCGCGCGTTCGGACCCGGTGTACGGGCAGATCCAGGGCCTGCGCCTCACGCCGCCGGTGGTGGCCGCGCCGCAGCCCGCGCCCAAGCCGCGGCTCGCGCAGTTCCTGCAGTCGGACATCAAGGCCGGGCTCGTCGCGGTGCGCGACGAGATCGACCGCAGCGTGGTCACCATCCGCGGCGATGGCTCCTTCGCCACCGGCAGCGCCACGCTGCTGCCCGATCGCGAGGCGCTGATGGGCCGCATCGCCGATGCGCTCGCGCAGGTCAGCGGCAACGTGCTCGTCACCGGCCACACCGACAGCCAGCCGATCGCCCGCAGCGCGCGCTTTCCGTCGAACTGGCATCTGTCGGAGGAACGCGCACGCACGGTGCGCGACCTGCTGGTGTCGCGCCGCGTCGCCGCCGATCGCGTGCGTGCCGAAGGCCGCGCCGATGCGGAGCCGGTGGTGGCCAACGACACCGTCGCCAACCGGGCGATGAACCGGCGCGTCGAGGTCACGCTCTTCGTCGGCCGCGGGGCCGACACGAACCAGAAAGCGGCGGCGAAACCATGATCAAGAAGCTGCTCGGCCTCGTCTTCAACCGCTGGGTGTTGGGCGCGGTGCTGCTGCTGGCGGTCGCGCTCGTCATCTGGATCGTCGGCCCGCTCGTGGCCATCGCGGACGTGCGGCCGCTGGAGACCGAGTTCTCGCGCTGGGTCACGATCGGCGTGGTGCTGGCGCTCGTCGCCCTCGGCATCGCGTGGAAGCGATGGCGAATGAGCCGCGGTAACGCGAAGGTCGTCAACCAGCTGCTGGCCGAGCCATCGTCCGCCGCAGGCAAGCCTGCCGAAAGCCCCGACATGCTGGCCGTGCGGCAGCGGTTCGAGCAGGCGCTGCAAAACCTGCGCCGCACGCGCATCGGCAGCGGCGGGCTGCTCAAGGGCTGGTCGGCGCAGCTGGACGGCCGCTACCTGTACGAGCTGCCCTGGTACCTCATCATCGGCGCGCCAGGCTCGGGCAAGACCACGGCGCTGCGCAACTGCGGGCTGCGCTTTCCGCTCGCGCAGGACGTGGGCGAGCAGGCGGTGCGCGGCGTGGGCGGCACGCGCCATTGCGACTGGTGGTTCACCGACCAGGCCGTGCTCATCGACACCGCCGGCCGCTTCACCACGCAGGACAGCGACCGCGACAACGACCGTGCCACCTGGGGCGGCTTCCTCGGCCTGCTCAAGCGCTCGCGACCGCGCCAGCCGGTCAACGGCGTGCTCGTCACGGTCTCGATCACCGACCTCCTCACGCGCAGCGCCGCCGAGCGCCGCCAGCATGCGGCCACGGTGCGGCAACGCCTGCAGGAGCTGCACGAGGACCTGGGGCTGAAGTTCCCGATCTACCTGCTGGTGACCAAGGCCGACCTGCTCGCCGGTTTCATGGACTACTTCGCCACGCTGGACCGTGACCGCCGCGCCACGCCCTGGGGTGCCACCTTCGCGTTGGACGACAAGCTCAAGGACGACAACGCGCAGGGCCTGCGGCAGTTCGGCACCGAGTTCGATGCGCTGCAGCGGCGCCTGAACGACGGCCTCGTCGAACGCCTGCAGGCAGAGCGCGACCCGCAGCGGCGTGCGCGCATCTACGGATTCCCCGGCCAGTTCGCCGGCCTGCGCGGCGTGCTGCAGGAATTCCTCGATGCGGTGTTCTCGCCCTCTTCCTTCGAGGTACAGCCCCTGCTGCGCGGCGTGTACTTCATCAGCGGCACGCAGGAAGGCACGCCCATCGACCGGGTGCTCGGCGCCATCGCGCGCGGCTACCGGCTCGAGCGGGCCGTCATCGCGCCCAACCTGGCGAGCGGCCGGAGCTACTTCCTCACGCGGCTGCTGGGCGAGGTGGTGTTTGCCGAGAGCGGGCTCGCCGGCATCAACCTGAAGTGGGAGCGGCGTCGGCGCTGGCTGGCGATCGGCGGCTATGCGGCCATCGGCGTGCTCACCGTCGGAGCGCTCGGGGCGTGGACTGTCAGCTACTTCAACAACCGCCGCTACGTGGACGAAGTGGCGCATCGCGTCGAGCAGGTTCGCCAGCTCGTGCAGGCCACGCCCAACCGCGCGTCGGCGGACATCCTGCCCGTGGTGCCGGCACTGGCCGCCACGCGCAGTCTCGCGGGGCAGGACGGCCCCGTGCCCTGGAAGCTGGGCTTTGGCCTCTACCAGGGGCCGAAGCTGGACAACGCCTCGCGCACCGCCTACGACCGCATGCTGGTGGATGCCGTGCTGCCGCGCATCGGCCTGCGCGTGGAAGAGCAGTTGCGCCTGGCCGGCAATTCGCCCGACAGCGACTACGAGGCGCTGAAGGCTTACCTCATGCTGCACGATGCCGAACGCTTCGAGCCGCAGGCGCTCAAGACCTACGTCGAGTCAGACTGGGACGCGCAGCTCGCCCGCTCCATCGACGCCGAGCAGCGCGCCGACCTGAGCCGGCACCTGGACGCACTGCTGGAACAAGGCGCAGTGGTGTCGCCGCTGCCCGAGGACCGCGCGCTGATCGACTTCCATCGTGCGCGGCTGGCCACCGTGTCGCTGCCGCAGCGTGTCTACAACCGCCTGCGCCACCAGGGGCTGGGCGCGGACTTCCCGGAGTTCACCGTGGTGGGCGCGGCAGGCAACAACGCCGCGCTGGTCTTCACCCGCACCAGTGGCGAGCCGCTGAACCGCGGCGTGCCCGGGCTCTTCACCTACAACGGCTATCACCAGGGCTTCCAGAAGGCCGTGCCGCGCGTGGCGCAGCAACTGGCCGACGAGCAGTCCTGGGTACTGGGCACGGCCAACCCGGCGCGCAATGCCGCTGCAGTCGTGCGCGCGGGCGACCCGCTCATCGACGACGTGCGGCGCATCTACCTCAACGAGTACGCGTCCATCTGGGAAGCCTTCATCGCCGACCTGCACCTGCAGCCCATCACCAGCCTGCCGCAGTCGATCCAGATGTCGCGGCTGCTCTCGTCGTCGGAGAGCCCGCTGCCCGGCCTCATGCGAAAGATGTCCAGGGAAACGACCTTGCTCGGCTCCGGTGACAAGAACGTGGTGCAGAAGACCACCGACAGCGCCAACGAGGTGCTGCGGCGCTCACGCGAGGCGGTGGCCGATGCGCTGTCGTCGAAGAAGGGCGAGACCGGGCCGCGCATCGAGAGCCTGGTGGACGACCGCTTCGCCGGCCTGCGCCGCCTGGTCACCGCACCCGACGGCGCCAAGGCGCCGCTGGATGAAGCCATCGCGCTCATCGCCGACGTGAACGTGCAGTTGAGCGCGACCGACACCGCCGTGAAAGGCGGCGCCGCACTACCGCCCTCGCCCGCGGCCGCCAAGGTCGCGGTGGTGGCGCCGCAGATGCCCGAGCCACTGCGCTCGATGATGACCACGCTCGCGCAGACCAGCGCCCATGCGGCGCAGGTGGTGGTGCGCCAGAACCTGGGCAACGAGGTGCGCTCGCAGATCGGCGAGTTCTGCCACCAGGCAGTCGCCGGCCGCTACCCCGTGGACCGCTCGTCAGCGCGCGACGTGACGCAGGCCGACTTCGCCCTGCTGTTCGCACCCGGCGGCAAGTTCGACCAGTTCTTCCAGCAGCGGCTCGCCACGCATGTGGACACCTCCGCGCGGCCCTGGCGCTTCCGCTCGGCCGACGGCCCGCCGCTGGGCACCGATGCCGGCACGCTGCCGCAGTTCCAGCGCGCGCAGGCCATCCGCGAGACCTTCTTCCCGTCGGGCAACGTGCCCTCGCTGCGCCTGCAGTTCAAGCCGATCGAGATGGACCCGTCGCTCAAGCAGTTCATCCTCGACGTGGACGGGCAGATCGTGCGCTACGACCACGGCCCGCAGATCGTGACCCCCGTGCAGTGGCCGGGTCCGCGTGGCTCGACGCAGGTGCGCCTGCAGGTGAGCCCGCCGCTGAACGCCGGTGCGTCGGGCATGACCTACGACGGACCATGGGCGCTGCTGCGCCTGTTCGACCGCGCGAAGATCGATGCCACGAACGCACCGGAACGCTTCAAGGCCACCTTCGACGTCGACGGCCGCAAGGCGGTGTTCGAGGTCATCGCCAGCAGCGTGCGCAACCCCTTCCGCCTGCGCGAGCTCAACGAGTTCTCCTGCCCGGCGGGTCTGTGATCATGATGCCGTCGTACACCGCGTCCACCGACACGCGCGACGCGCCGGGTTGGTACGGCAAGCTGTCGTCGCTCGGCGACTTCGCGCAGCGGCGATTGCCGCCGAGCTTCGTGCAGGCCTGCGACCACTGGCTGTCGGCCGCGATGCGCGGCGGCCGCGAGCAATTGGGCGAGCGCTGGCTGGACGTGTACCTCACCGCGCCCCTGCTGCGCTTCGCATGGGCACCGGGCATCGTGGACAGCCAATGGTGGTTCGGCCTGCTGATGCCCAGCTGCGACAGCGTGGGCCGCTACTTCCCGCTGCTCATCGCCCAGCCGCGCAATCGCGCGCCCGACGACCGCATCGCCCTCGATCACCTCGAACTCTGGTACGACCATCTCTCGCGCGCGGCGATGGGCACGCTCAACGATGCGGACGGCACGGTGGAGTCGCTGGAGTCCACGCTGCAAGATGCGCCGCCGTGGCCTTCGTCGGCCGGCGCATCGATGGCGCCGTTGCGCCCTGAGACCCCCGAGCGTTTGCGCCTGCCGCCCAGGGCCCCGCTGTCGCGCTGGATGCCTGCGTATGCCGCACGCGAGTTGATGTCGCACGTGTCAGGGTGCAGCTTGTGGTGGCGCACGGACACGGTGGGTAGCGGCGACACCTTCGATATCGTGCGGGGGCTGCCGGATGGGGCGGGCTTGGTGAGGTTGTTGATGGGGGGTGAGGCGGGGGGGTGAGCATGGGGCGCAGGCGCTGACAGGCCTCGTCAGCTCCACCGCCGTCGCCCTCACCCCCACCCTCTCCCAGAGGGAGAGGGAGCAATACCAGACCGAGCACACCACTGCTTGTTTAAGCGGCAGGCGGCACCCGCCACCCACTCAGTGTGTGGCGGCGAGCAGCGCAGCAGCGGGGTCGGCACGCGCAGCGTGCTTCAACCTCATACTCGCCGG
>Ga0157377_10000072_pt1 | contig 78456 bp, 73 predicted proteins | sample M55metaG_FD_121116 | JGI IMG/M metagenome (GOLD analysis project Ga0157377, IMG submission 121116) | Miscanthus rhizosphere microbial communities from Kellogg Biological Station, Michigan, USA - M5-5 metaG | ecosystem: Host-associated > Plants > Roots > Rhizosphere > Soil | place: USA: Michigan... | reverse complement strand
GCGCGCGCGTAGACGGCGTCGGCGTCGGGCACGTAGAGGTGCAGCTCGAAGCGGCGCGCGGTGTGCTCGGCCGAGGCGTCGGAGAGCTCGATCACCGAGTCGCCGATCGACAGCTCGGAGTGCATGATCAGCGCGGGATCGTCCGGCCGCGGCACCTTCATCCGGAGCACCGCTCCGAAGGCCTGCTCCAGGAACTCGATCAGCTTCGGCGCTCCATCGACCAGCAGGTACGGCGTGACGGTGTGCAATCCGGGGGGCGTGCGGACTTCTGTGGCGGTGGTCATCGGAAACATCCTCCTCTTCAGTTCCTGCTTGAAGCGCGGGTCGGGGAGCCCGCGCAGATCGGACGCCAGCACGGCGAGCATCGCCAGTTCGGGCGGGACGGCTTCCCCGGCCCGGCCCGCGACGGCCGCTTCGACGATGGCGTCGAGCCGTTCGATCAGATTCTGGTCAGCCATTGGACATCTGCGCCCGCAGCGACTGCAGGCCTCTCCATTGAAGTTGTTTGACCGCTCCCTCGCTCCGCCCCAGCTCCTGGGCGACCTCGCGGATGCTCTTCTCCTCGCCGAAGCGCATGACGATCACCCGCCGCTGGTCGGGCGGCAGGCGGTCGACGGAGCGGAAGAGCGCCGCGCGCCGCTCCACCTCCTCGAAGCCCTCGCCGGTCGACGCCTCGGCCGGCGGCGCCGGCGACTGCCGCGCCGCGCGCTGAAAGTGGTCGGCGATGGCGTTCGCCGCGATCCGGTACAGCCACGCCGCGAACGGCGCGCCGCGCCACTCGTAGCGCCCGATGTTCGCCAGCGCCTGCTGGAAGACGTCGGCGGTGATGTCCTGCGCCTCCGCGCGCTCGCCGACGCGGCGGAGCACGTAGGCGTAGACGCGCTCGAAGTGCTCTTCGTAGAGCTCGGCGAACCGGCCGGGATCGCGCTGCGCCGCTTCGATGCGAAGGCGTTCGTCGGCCATTCGATGTTTATAAACCGGTAACCGGACCAAAAGTTACGGCGAACGTCCTATCAATATGAAGAGACTGTTCCGCTCGCTCGCCCGGATCGTCCTCGGCGTCTCCGCCGTCTCCGCCGCGCTCTGGATCGCCGCCGCGGTGGTGATGCGCCAGCCGGTCTTCGGCGACACGCCGTTTCAGGGCCGGCTCCGCAGCGATCCGCGCGCGCTCCGGCGCCACGTGGAGACGCTGACCACGACGATGCATCCGCGCGACGCGCGCCATCCCGAGAACCTCGATCGCGCCGCGGAGTACATCGAGCGGTCGTTCGCCGGCGCCGGCGCGTCGGTCACCGTCCAGCCGTTCGTCGTCAACGGGTCCACCTACCGCAACGTCGTCGCGAACTTCGGACCGGCGGCGATCGACCTGCCGCTCCTGATCGTCGGCGCGCACTACGACGCCTTCGGCGGCCGAACCGGACTGCCCGGCGCCGACGACAACGCCAGCGGCACGGCCGGCCTGCTGGAGCTGGCGCGGCTGCTCGGCGCATCGCCTCCGCGCACGCCGGTGGCGCTGGTCGCCTACCCCAACGAGGAGCCGCCGTATTTCGGCTCCGAGCGGATGGGAAGCTTCGTCCACGCCGAGGAGCTGCGGACGAGCGGGCGCGCGGTGTCGGGGATGATCTGCCTGGAGATGATCGGCTACTTCGGCGCGGAGCAGCGGTACGACTCGTGGGTGATCGACGCGCTGTATCCACGAAGTGGGGACTTCATCGCCGTGGCCGGCGGGTGGGACGACCGCGCGCTGCTGCGCGGCGTGAAGAAGGCGATGCGCGGCGCCGGCGGCGTGCGGGTGCTCAGCCTGACCGGACCGCGCGAGATGCTCGACGCCTCCGACCAGCGCAACTACTGGATGCGCGGCTGGCCCGCGGTGATGATCACCGACACCGCCTACCTGCGCAATCCGAACTATCACGCGGCGACCGACGTGGCGGGGACGCTCGACTACGTCCGGATGGCGCGGGTGGTGGACGGGATCTACAACGCTACAATGCAGTGATCCCATGGAACTGCTGCTCTGGCGTTGGAGCACGACCGCGCAGGTCGCGTCGTCGCTGACCATCGCGATCTTCTTCCTCGTGCTCGCGCGCTCCATGAAGCGCGTGGAGCTCCGTCCCTGGCTCTTCGCCTGGCTGGCCAACCTCGGCGCGCTGGCGGTCACCGTCACCTGGTGGTATCTCCGGCCGGACACGCCGCTGTCGTTCTTCATCATCCGGTTCGGCTACATGAGCACCAAGACGACCTTCGTCGTCCTGCTGGCGCTGGGGACGGCGATGCGGCGGCGCGGGATGGTGTTGCTCCTGGCGGGATGCCTGCTGGGCGCGCTGGCCATCCCGTCGATCGACGCGCTCGGCCTGGTGATGGCGGTGGTGATCGCCGTGGCGCTCGGCGCCGGCGCGGTCCTCCTGGTGATGCACCGCCGGCCGGGCTTCGGCTGGCTCGCGGCGGGATTCGCCGTCCGGACGCTGCTCGCCGTCAGCGAGGCGATCGCGCACGGCACGCGCCTCTTCCCGAACCCCTGGCGCGAGGCGAAGTCGATCGATCTCTTTCTCGCCGCCTACTCCTCGTTCGACACCGGCGCGGAGTGGATCATCGCCCTCGGCTGCGTGCTCATTCTGTATCGCACCATCCAGCAGGAGCTGGTGCAGTCGAACGCCGACCTGATGGCCGCGCAGGGCGTGCTGCAGCAGCTGGTCGACCGAGACCCGCTCACCGGGCTGCTGAACCGGCGCGCGCTGCCCGCGGTGCTGCAAAAGTGCGTCGAGGGCGGCGCCACCATCCTCTTTTTCGACCTCAACGACTTCAAGCTGATCAACGACTCGTACGGACACGCGGCCGGCGACGACGCGCTGCGCCGCTTCGCCCGCGCGCTGCAGGGGAGCTTCCGGCCGGAGGATCACGTCGTCCGCTACTCCGGCGACGAGTTCGTGGTGGTCGCTCCCGGCGTGGAGCCCGAGCGCATCCTCGACCGTCTCGACCAGGTGCACGAGCGGCTGCGCTTCGAGCGCGGCGCCGGGCCGGCCATCGCCTTCGCCGCCGGCCACTCCCGGCTGGCGGTCGACGGCGACGCGGACGAAGCGCTCCACGCCGCCGACGAGGCGATGTACCGGGAGAAGGCTGGGAAGCCGAAGCGCTTCGGTTCGAGGTGAGCGCGCGCGCAAAACGCGCCCGCAGCGCGACATCTCGAGTGTTCTCCCAGATGATCGGCGACAAGGGCGGCTGCTGTTGGGTAGGATGCGCCACGCGTCGATTTCGATACGGTGCCGGCTGAACCGGCACGAGTCCGCGCTGCAACGAGCTACGGAGGCGGGACCAACTAGAGGCGCGTGTCGTCTGCTGTGAAGGGTAGGCTGTTAGCCCGTCGGCCGACGTCCAAGCTTTCGTGAACGCACGCGTTTGATGGCTGGGAGGAGATCCTTGCGGACCTGTTCCCAAGCGCTCGATCGGAGTGATGCCTCAGCTATGCTCTTGAACTTAGCGCCCAGCCGTTGCAGTTTCCCGAGGAAAGGATCGTCATCACATGCACATGGCTCAAGTTTAACCGTGACCACTTCTACATCTCCTCGCCCGTAACGTTCCTTGGCGCGGCGAAGTTCCGGGTCTTTGACGTACGGACGAACGAGTGACGCCTGGCTTGCGATGAACATGAAAATGTCCATTTCTTCTAATCGACGATGGATCTCCTCATCCCACTCCTCCCCAGCAATCAGGCGGCGATCAGTCCATGCGGCAAGGCCGTGCTGTTGTTCCAAGACATCGAGCATTGAGTCGAGTCGCTTTAGTTGGCGCTCATCGTCGTGTGCATACGACACGAAAAGTCTGACTGGAAGCGGAGCTTTAGTCGGATCTCTGTCAATTGCGCGAGCCTCGGCAGGCACGATTCTATTCAGCTCACGGGCTATATTGACCTCCGCGGTGCCATCCGGCTGAACCGGAAGGATTTGCGTGGTCCCGTCGACACGCTCGATCTGACGCAGCGCTTTAACGCTTATCCATTGATCGCGCGGTTCTGTAAGTTCTAACTCCTCTATAGGCTGCATCCGCATTTCGTTGTGCAGCGTTTCCAACTCTCGTCTTACCATCGCAACCAGTACTCGACGTGTATCATCATCTGCGCCGAGTATGAATACATGAACTTCATGCCGATCGGACTCGTCACGAATTAGCGCTTGCGCGCCTGCGTGCCTGAGAACCACCCCATGTCGCCAATGCGGCTCGCCCTCGCTCAGCGCATGAGTGCGCACGATAAACCGCGGCAGCAAGCTCGGAGGAAGAACTTCGTACCGATATCGCAGCCGAATCTCAGCCTTATCCCACGGCTCCTTTAGTTCAGGTTCGAACGCGGGCAAAAGCTCGGGGACTAGATACCTGGTTGGACGACCCTTCTGTTCATCACTGGCGTAGCAGAGCTGAAAAGCACGCATCAATTCCAGAATGAAACGATGCGTCGGTTTCGGGTAGTCTTCTGAGCTGATTGTCTTCTGCGCCTCGGCTTCGCGCAGGACGCGCGGCATGTCAGCGAGCGCTAACTGCCCATTCCGCTTTGCTACGAGTGGAGCGCGGATGACAGCGTAAACGCCGCCGGTCACCCAGCCTGGATTCAGTACGCGAGTATCGTGCAACCGCGGATCTCTGCCGAAGTAGAGCGCTAGACCAAGCGCGTGGAGGATACCAGCCAAATCTGCCTGCGCATGAGGGCGAGTCTCACCATATCGTTCACAAACTGCCACATATTCGTCGTATGTTAGGAAGTTCTCGCGCATTCCGCCGACAGCATCTTTGATCTCGCGCCATCTCCGTGGAAACGGAAGCCAGACATCCGGCATGCGGGTTGATATCGTGTCGGCGATCTTGTCGCGAAGCACATCAACGCCTACGCCGTGCAGTGCATCCATGGGCACAAAGTCAACAATAAACGGATACTTTCGCCTCAATTTGACCTCGTCCACCCGCCAAGGTCGACCGAAGCTCCAATTAAGCACGACGATTGCGGGAGACCCGGCGCCCTGAGTCTCGATGAGCTTCAGCCAATATTCGGCGTCATGTTGAGCGAGGCCTGTTCGAGGCTCGAGTACCAATAAATATAAGCTGCGCTCGGTTAGGAAAAATTGATGTGTAGAATGGAGTATCTCTTGTCCGCCAAAGTCCCAGACACGAGCGCGGACGTCGCCACGTGCACATTTAAGTGCGAGCTCGCGTATGGCGATCGAGTGTGTTTCGGATTCGTGTTCGTCCGGCGGTTCATCTGCGAGACGCTTTACAAGCGTAGTTTTGCCAGCTTTGCCGCGCCCCACAAGCAGCAGCTTTAACTCGAGAAGAGGGCGCCCCTCATCGGCTCTGGATTCGAAGTAGTATCGGAGGACTTCTTCCGGAGAACGCTCGATGATACTGGTCGGCAGCTGCAATGCCGGATTCCCGTTTAACGGCAATTCCTTAAGTTGCAGATCGCGTAGCCCTGTGGGTAGGCCTTTGAGCTTGTTGCCTTGGAGCCACAAGATCCTAAGGTCGCGTAACTCGGCTATCTCAGATGGCAATTGGGTGATGCGGTTGCCGGCGAGATTGATTCCTTTTAGCGCTTTCAGTTGGCCTATCCATCGGGGGACAGCTGATATTCTATTGCGGCCCAGGTTCAGGTTCTCAAGGGCGGTAAGGTCTCGGATGGACTCCGGGATCTTCCGAAGACCAAGCGCCTCCAGATCGAGTTCGCGTGTTGTTGAGCCAAACCGTTTTTGTCCTATTTCACGTTCTTCGGAGTCGCTATACTCTGGGTCGCGGTTCCACTCGGCGATCCGCTTTTCGGCGATTGCGGCAGGGTCGAGACCGTCCTCATCTGACGTAGGACCTCGAAAACCCAATGCTGCTTGAGCCTTGGTATCTTGCCGCGTTGCCATGGACCGTACCTCCGACAAAGGAGTGATTGTACCGGTAGAATACCCACCCGCTGCTTCCGCGGACAGTCGGCTTGACATTCCTGTTTCACCGCGCGCATTTGCACGCGATGGTCTAAAGACGGTTACAAGTTCGGTGAGTGCAACATGTGCGTTGCGTCCCACCCAGAAGCGCTGGCCGTGCGGCCAAGACCCTCAGTTCCAGCGCAGCGCGCGCAGCTGATCGAGATTCACGTTCCCGCCCGAGAGCACCGCGGCGACGCGCGCGCCGGGCGGGAGCTTGATCAGCCCGTGCAGCAGCGCGGCGACCGGCGCGGCGGCGGCGCCTTCCACCACCAGCTTGCAGCGCTCCATGATCCAGATCAGTGCGTCGAAGATGTCGCGGTCGGGGAGGGCGACGATCTCGTCGACGTAGCGCTGCACCACGGAGAAGTTGATCTCGCCGGCGCGGCGGACGCGCAGGCCGTCGATGACCGTGTTGCACTCGATGGTCTCCAGGCGGCCGGCCTCGATGCTGCGCTTCATCGCCGGGCCGTCGGACGACTCGACGCCGATGACGCGGATCTTCGGGTTGTGGCTCTTCACCGCCATGGAGACGCCGGAGATCAGTCCGCCGCCGCCGATGGGGACCACCACCGCGTCGACCTCCGGCCAGTCCTGCACGATCTCCAGTCCCAGCGTTCCCTGGCCGGCGATGAGCTGCTCGTCGTCGAAGGGGTGGACGTAGGTCAGCCCCTCCTCGCGCACCAGCTCCTTGGCCTTCTCGTTCGCCTCGTCCCAGATCGTGCCGTGCAGCACCACCTCGGCGCCGTAGCCCTTGGTGGCCGCGATCTTGGCCGGCGTGGCGTTCTCCGCCATGCAGACCACGGCGCGGATGCCGTGGATCTTCGCCGCCAGCGCCACGCCCTGCGCGTGATTGCCGGCCGAGGAGCAGACCACGCCGCGGCGCTTCTGCTCGTCGGGCATCAGCGCGAACTTGTTCAGCGGCCCGCGGATCTTGTACGAGCCGACGCGCTGGAACATCTCCGCCTTCAGCCGCACCTCGTAGCCGGTGCGCTCGGAGAGCTGCCGCGAGGTCAGCAGCGGCGTGTGCTTGATGTGCTCCGCGATGCGCGCGCGCACTTCCTCGAAGTCGCGCAGGTTCAGGGTGAACATTCGGGGAGCGTAGCACGTACATTCGAGGGTGAAGTTCTTCGCGCTGACGTTTGCGCTGTCATGGGCATCATGGGTTGCGTCGTTCCGATTCCAGCAGCCCGCGCTCTACTACCTCGGCGTCTTCGCGCCGGCCATCGTGGCGCTGGCGCTCGACGGTACGGCGCCGCTACAGAGGATCTTCCGGCCGGACGTCGGCGCGCGCTGGTACCTCTTCGCCATCAGCTACGTCGCCGCCGTCAAGCTGGCGGTCGCCGTCATCCACCGCGTCGCCCTCGGCGCGTGGCCGCGCTTCGGCGACGAGGCGTGGTACCTCATCGCCGGCGCCATCATCATCTCCACGCCGGTGCAGGCGGGGGAAGAGCTTGGCTGGCGCGGCTACGCGCTGCCGCGGCTGGCGGCGCGCTTCGGCATGGCGCGCGCCAGCCTGCTGCTCGGCGTGGTCTGGGCGCTCTGGCACCTGCCGTTCTTCTTCCTGCCGGGCACCGACAAGACGGGCCAGTCGATCACCGTTTACACGCTGCAGGTCACCGCGCTGTCGGTGGCGATGGCGTGGCTGTACGTGCAGGCGAAGGGGAGTCTCCTGCTGATGATGCTGATGCACTCGGCGGGGAATCAGACCAAGGACATCGTGCCGTCGGTCGGGCAGCCGGTGGTGGCGTGGCTGACGGTCGGGCTGCTGTGGGTTTGCGCCGTCTGGTTCATGGCGCGGCTGCCAGCATGGCGTCCTTCTCCCGCCGCACTCGCGGGTGATAGCAGTCCAGCGGTTCCGTCCCGATGACGCCGACGCAGGCGTTGCAGTCGATGCAGCGCGGGCCGGGAAGGCCGTCTCTCAACTGACGATAGAGGAACGGGTTGGCGACGAACCCACGGCCGGCGGAGACCGCGTCGCACATCCCGCCGTCGATCGCCGCGTTCATCGCCTCGGCGGTCAGAAAGCCGCCGACGCAGATGACGGGAATCGACAGCGCTTCCTTGAACTGCCGCGCGTACTGCAGGTTGAAGCCCTCGCGCCGCCGGAAGATCAGGTTGGATGCGACGGCCATCACCGGCCAGAAGAGATTGAAGGCAATCCTGCGCCACCACGGCAGGTGCCGCACGCCGCCGCGCAGCATCAGCCGCAGGCAGCGCGTGAAGGTGCCGCGCACCATCGGGAAGCCCGACTCGTAGTGCCCGACCGACACCTCCACGGCGTCGACGCCCTCCGCTTCCATGGCTTTGGCGATGGCCACCAGCTGGGGCGTTTTCAGGCCGGGGCGCAGCGGCAGGTAGTCCGAGCCGTTCAGCTTGAGGATGACGGGGTAGTCGCGGCCGACGCGCGCGCGGACGGCGCGGTAGACCTCGCGCAGGAACTGCAGGCGGCCGTCGAACGAGCCGCCGTACGCGTCGCGGCGCTTGTTCGTGTACGGCGTGAGGAACTGGTTGACGAGGTAGCCGTGCGCGCCGTGGATCTGCACGCCGTCGAAGCCGGCGCGCCGGCAGCGGTCCGCCGCGTCGGCGTACTGGCCGATGATGCGCTCGATCTCCGCCACGCTCAGCGGCCGCGGGCGCGTGCCGGTGAAGAGGTCCTTGGTGTTCGAGGCGGAGGAGACGTCGAAGTTGTTGGCGAAGCGCGGGATGACCTGGCGCCCGCAGTGGCTGATCTGCGCGAAGAACTTCGAGCCGTGCGCGTGCACGGCGTCGACCAGGCGGCGCAGGCCGGCGATCTTGTCGTCGGCGTCGACGCCGGCCTGCCGCGGCGTCGACTTGCCGTCCAGGCTCGTGTAGAGGTTGCCGGTGATGACGAGCGGCGCCGCGCCGCGCGCGATCGGCTCGTAGAAGTCGATGAGCTGCCGGTCGGCGAAGCCGTCAGGCGTGGCGCGCGTCTCCGAGGTGGCGGTCTTGATCAGGCGGCCGTCGATGGTGAGGCTGCCGATGCGGAGAGGCGTGAAGAGTGACGCCGCCATGGCTAGGTCACCGCCGTTGCGGCTGCGCCGCATCCGGATGCGCGGCGATGACCTTCGCGCGCTCCGCCTTCGCCCAGTCGCAGAGCGTGCGGCGGTCGTCGTCGGAGAGCTGCGCGTCGGGGTGCAGCGGCAGGTAGAGCTTCAGCGGCATCTCGTGCTGCTCCACCTGCTCGCAGATCTCCTGCAGCTTGCGCGCGGTGCGGCGCGGCGTGAACGTGTTCCATTCCGAGACGTTCAGCTCCTTGCGGCCGTCGCGTACGTCCTTGGCCAGCAGCCACGAGACCGGTGCGATCTGCGCGTACCACGGCCAGACCGTGCGGCTGGAGTGGCAGTCGTTACACGACCGCTGCATGATGGACATCACCGGCTGCGGCGCGCGCAGCTCCCTGGCCGGATCGACCGGCGGGTTGGTGAAACGCGGGCGGATGACCTGCGCGACGACGAGCAGGACGGCGAGGGTCAGCAGAATGCGTTTGATCCAGGTCTTCACGCGCGCAATCTATCGCAGGTCCGTTGCGCGAATAACGGCGGGGAGGAGTGTGATGCGGATCACGATCGGGCCTACAATCGCCGGTCGTGGACGTCTGGCCCGCCCTGCCTCTCGACGAGTGGCGCGACACGCGCGACACGCTGCACATGTGGACGCAGATCGTGGGGAAGGTCCGCCTCGCGCTCACGCCGCTGGTCAACCACTGGTGGAACGTGCCGCTCTACGTCTCCGGGCGCGGCCTCACCACGTCATCCATCCCGTACGGTGCGGACTGGTTCGACATGGAGTTCGATTTCATCGATCACCTGCTGCGGATCCGCCTCAGCAGCGGTGCGGAGAAGAGCGTGCGGCTGGCCCCGCGCACCGTGGCGGACTTTTACGCCGAGACGATGTCGTCGCTCCACGCGCTCGGCATCCGGCCGAAGATCTGGACCCTGCCGAGCGAGTTGTCGAACCCGATCCCGTTCGAGCGCGACGAGCAGCATCACGCCTACGACGCGGAGTACGCGAACCGCTTCTGGCGCGCGACGGCCGAGGTCACCGCGGTGTTCGAGGCCTTTCGCGCGCGCTTCATCGGCAAGTGCAGCCCGGTGCATTTTTTCTGGGGAAGCTTCGACCTGGCGGTGACGCGCTTCTCGGGCCGCGCCGCGCCGCCAAAGCCGCAGGCCGACGTGATCACGCGCGAGGCGTACTCGCACGAGGTGAGCAGCGTCGGCTGGTGGCCCGGCGACGAGCGGCTCGACCACGCCAGCTTCTACAGCTACGCCGCGCCGGAGCCCGAGGGCTACCGCGCCGCGCGCGTGCTGCCCGCCGAGGCGTACTACGACCAGCCGCTCGGCGGCTTCTACCTGCCGTACGACACCGTGCGCACCGCCGCCGATCCCGCGAAAATGCTCCTCGACTTCTGCCAGTCGACGTACGACGCGGCCGCGGATCTCGGCAAGTGGGATCGCGCGGCGCTCGAGCGGCCACGCTGACGTCCACCAGTGCCCTTCTCCCCGCTTGCGGGGAGAAGGTGCCGCGAAGCGGCGGATGAGGGGCGCCCCTCACCCGGCCCTTCGGGCCACCCTCTCCCCGCTGACGCGGGGCGAGGGGCTCTCGCCATGCTAGGCGCGAGTGCCCTTCTCCCCGCTTGCGGGGAGAAGGTGCCGCGAAGCGGCGGATGAGGGGCGCCCCTCACCCGGCCTTCGGCCACCCTCTCCCCGCTGACGCGGGGCGAGGGGCTCTCGCCACGCTAGGCGCGAGTGCCCTTCTCCCCGCTTGCGGGGAGAAGGTGCCGCGAAGCGGCGGATGAGGGGCTCGGCGCCGCGTAGATCACCTTCCCCCCGCGCAGCGTGTACCGCACGTTCGCGAACGACTCCTCGAACGCCACCAGGTCCGCCGGTTGCCCGGCGGCGACCCGCCCGGTGGTGAGCGAGGCGAGGATCTGCGCGAACGTCATCCCGGCCCTGGCCATCAGCGCGTACTCCTCGGATGGGTCGGGGTCGACGGCGCCGAGGTCGGTGCCGAAGAGGACGGTGCCGGGCCAGGAGCGGAGCTGCTCGACGGCGGTGTCGACGATCTGCTCCTGCCGCGAGAGCCGGTCGTGCCGCGAGAAGAAGCGCCAGAGCGACAGCGTCGGCGTCAGCGCGGCGCGCGTGGCGTCGATCTGCCACGGGCCGGAGTGCGGCGCGGTGTGCGCGATGACGTCGACGCCGCACCGCAGCGCGGTGAGCACGTCGGCGACGGTATTCGGATGGACGAACACCGGCTTGCCGGCGCGATGCGCCTCGTTCACCGCCGCCTCCGTCGCCGTCTCGGAGACGGAGAAGAGCTTGATGCCGTCGACGCCCGCGTCGAGCAGCCGCTTCACCGCCTCGGATGCCGCCGCGTCGGCGACCTCGGGCAGCGCCGTCTTCATCACCCCCATCACGCGGAGGATGTCGTCCGACGGCGCGCGGCCGGGCGGGATCAGCCCTTCGCCGGTGGTGCGGATGCGCAGGCGCGACGCGGCGCGCTCGCGCAGCCGCCGCGTGTTCTCCAGCGGCGAGCCGAGGTCGAAGACCGAGGTGAAGCCGTAGCGGGTGAAGGTCTGCTCGAGCTGGCGATCGAGCTCGGCGTCGGGGATCGCCTCGGCGTCCGCCCACTTCCGCTCGAAGAAGTGGACGTGGTGGTTCTCGAAGCCGGCGGTGATGGTCAGGCCGCTGCAGTCGATGCGCTCCGCGCCGGCGGGGATCTCCGCGCCGACGGCGGCGATGGTCTCGCCGTCGATGAGCACCGCGGCGTTGCGCAGCGGCTCATCGTGCGCGCTGGCGTAGACCGTTCCTCCCACAAGCGCGAGCCTGATGCTTTTCATGACCGTGAGTATCAGTAGAATTCGCCGATGCCTGCAACCAGCCATGTCACGCCGCGCCGCGGCGACGTCCTTCTGCTCGTCGGCACCATGAAAGGGGCGTTCATCCTCCGCGCGAACGAGTCGCGGAAGAAGTGGGAGGTCGGCGGCCCGTACTTTCCCGGCAGCGCGGTCTACGCCATGGGCTACGACGGCCGCGCGCGGCGGCACCGCATCTGGGCCGGCCCGGCCAGCATGCACTGGGGCGCGCAGCTGCGGTCGACCGACGACTACGGCCGCAAGTGGACCAATCCCGAGCGCGCGGCGGTGAAGTTCCCCGAGGGCGCCGGCGCGGCGCTCGAGCGCATCTGGCAGATCGTCCCCGGCCGCCAGAAGGAGCCGGACACGATGTACTGCGGCGTCGAGCCGGCCGCACTGTTCGTCTCGCGCGACGCCGGTCAGACGTGGGTGCTGAACGAGGGGCTCTGGAACCATCCGCAGCGGCCGAAGTGGCAGCCGGGCGGCGGCGGTCTCTGCCTGCACACCATCCTGCCGCATCCGGCCGATCCGAAGAGCATCCGCATCGCGGTGTCGACCGCCGGCATCTACGCCAGCGACGACGACGGCGCGACGTGGCGCCCGTCGAACGACGGCATCCGCGCGCAGTTCCTTCCCGACAAGTACCCGGAGTTCGGCCAGTGCGTGCACAAGGTGGTGCAGGCCAAGCAGAAGCCGGAGCGGATGTACCTGCAGAACCACTGGGGCCTCTATCGCAGCGACGACGGCGGCGGGAACTGGACCGACGTCGCCAACGGCGTGCCGTCGGACTTCGGCTTCCCCATCTGCATCCATCCAAACGATCCCGATTGCGCCTGGATCGTGCCGCTGGAGTCGGACGGGTTCCGCTGCACGCCCGAGGGGAAGCTGCGCGTCTACCGGACGCGCGACGCCGGGAAGAGCTGGAAGGCGATGACGAAGGGGCTGCCGCAGAAGGGGGCGTACGAGACGGTGCTGCGCGACGCGATGGCGGTCGACGCGCTCGATCCGGTCGGCGTCTACTTCGGCACGCGCAACGGGAAGCTGTTCGGCTCCGCGGACGAAGGAAAGAGCTGGTCCACCATCGCCGACGGCCTGCCGCCGGTGGTGTCGGTGAAGGCGGCGCGCGTCTGATGGCATTCACGGTGGTCATGCCCGGACCGCTGCGCGAGCTGGCCAGGAACCGCGGCGAGGTGCGCGTGGCGGGCGCCGCGCGCTCCGTCTCCGACGCGCTGGCGCTGCTGTGGAAGGAATGTCCGGCGGTGCGCGACCGCGTGCTGACGGAGCTCGGCGAGGTGCGCCCGCACGTCAACATCTTCGTCGACGGCGAGGCCATTCGCGACGCCGGCGGGCTGGCCACGCCGGTGCGCGACGGCGCGGAGATCTTCATCCTCCCCGCGGTCAGCGGCGGCTAGTCGCCATGTGTCCCTCGCCCCGCGAAGCGGGGAGAGGGTGGCCGAAGGCCGGGTGAGGGGCTGTGCCGCGCTTATAGTCGCCACCGTTCCGTTCGTCTTCGTTCACGTTTCCGGAAGGATGGTCGTGCTTCCATCGGTCCTCATGACGAAGAGAATTGCGATCATCGGCTCGGGCATCAGCGGACTGGCGGCCGCGCACGGACTGCGGCGCGCCGGATGCGAGGTCGATCTCTACTCCGACCGCACGCCGGAACAGTGGCTGCACGAGAGCCGGCCCACCGGCACCGCGGCGCGGTTCGAGCTGGCGCTGTCCTACGAGCGCGAGCTGGGGCTGAACTTCTGGGACGGCCAGGCGCCGGAAGGGGAGGGCGTCTTCCTCACCTTCTGCCCCACGCTGCACAAGCCGCTGGTCACTCTCCTCGGCCGCTTCCGGCGGCCGTTCCAGGCGGTCGACGTGCGGCTGCAGTCGGCGCGCTGGATGACCGAGCTCGCCGCGCGCGGCGGGCGGGTGGTCATCGAGCAGGTGACGGTGGAGCGGCTCGACGCCATCGCCGCGGAGCACGACCTGACCGTCGTCGCCACCGGCCGCGCGGACCTCTGCCGCCTCTTCGCGCGCGACGACCGCCGCAGCGTGCACACCACCGCGCAGCGCAACCTGGCGATGGTGATCGCCACCGGCGGGCCGGCGCGGTTCGACGGCATCCCGATGCTGCCGGTGCGCTTCGACTTCCTCGGCACCGACGGCGAGATCTTCATCATCCCCTACTTCCACAAGGATCACGGCCGCTCGTGGAACATCCTGGTGGAGGCGAAGCCCGGCTCGCGGTTGGACCGCTTCGGCGCGGCGAAGAGCGGTGCCGAGGTGCTGTCGATCCTGAAGGAAGTCGTCGCCGAGACCTTTCCGTGGGACGCCGCGTTCGTGCGCGACATGCAGCTCGCCGATCCGAATGGGTGGCTGGTGGGGCAGGTGGTGCCGACCGTGCGCCGTCCGGCGGCGCGGCTGGCGTCGGGGCGCGTGGTCGCCGCGCTCGGCGACACGTCGATCTCGTACGACCCGATCGCCGCGCAGGGCGCGAACAGCGGCATCAAGCAGGCGCAGCACCTCGTCGAGGCCATCCTCCGGTCGGATGCGCTGACCGAGGCGTGGATCGAGGGGACCTTCAACGACTTCTACGCCGGCCACGCCCGCGCCGCCTGCACCTTCAGCAACCTGCTGCTCGAGCCGATCACCGCGCCGGCGAAGGAACTGCTCATCGCGCAGTACGGCAGCGACGGCCGCGCGGACAACGCCGGCGCGCGCCAGCGCATCGCCAACGCCTTCGTGGAGAACTTCAACGACCCGCGCCTCCTCACCCCCGCCTTCACCGACATGCGCCTGGCGCGCGAGACCATCGCCGCGCAGTCGGGGCGGCGCTGGCTATGGAGCGGCGTGCGCGGCCGGGCGTCGATCGCGCGGGATCAGGTGCGGTTGCGGTTGGGGCGGTGAGGGATTACGCGTAAACCAGCCGGCGACCTTCGGTTGTGGAATCGGCCGCCCGTCTTCTTCGGCGGTTTCGATCAGAGCAGGATCGCCTCCTGAGCGTTGCGCAGCGCTTCCTCGTGCGATTCACCGTGAGCCATGCATCCGGGCAGTTCGGGGACGTCTGCGAGGAAGGCGCGGTCTTCGTCGCTCCAGAAGATGATGATCTCGTACCGATTGTCCACGCTCAGATCACTCCTGCAAACGATACTTCAAAATGACTGCCCGAACCCTGCCGAACCTGGTAAGGAGCAGCCTGGCACTTCATACCCAGCGGCATCACATCACGGCCTTTGACCCGTGGCAGACATGGCTTGACGTCGCGCGCGCCCTTGTCGGTGCCGTGAAGAGTTCGCAACGGCTAGGCGGCGTTTGTAGTCGCCGCCTCGATTGATCGTAGTGTTTCAGGGGCGATGTCTGCGCCGTTCGGCCAGCACACCGTGCCGCCCGCGATGAAGAATCTTTTGAACTGACGTTTATCAGCTAATGGTCGAAAGACCTCACCGTGTAGCCACCGCGAGAAATCTACTATCTTTTCTGTTCCGTCTGTGAAGCCTAGACGGATCAGATAGTCTCGAACATATTCTGCGCTAACGACACGAGTAAGTTGCTTTGCCATTCATTACTCCAGAGGTGCGATTTGTGCTAGCGATTTCAAGGCCTTAGCGCGTTTCCAGTTCGCTTCGAGTTCAGTTCGGTGCAATCTTGCCCATTGCTTAATGAGTCGACGTGCGGTACTGGAGTTGATCTGGCCCTCGATGATGCGCCCTTCGAAGTCCACCTCCGCCTCCTGCCCCTGATGTTCCGCATGAAAGTGAGGTGGGTTGTGATCGTCGAAGAACATTCGAATGATGATACCGAAGAACGCGGATACGATCGGCATGCGACGAAATCGTACCAGAAGGCACGACCAACGACGAGCCATGCAAAGAGACAACCCTCGGCCTACCTCCGGAAGCGGGCTCTGATAGCTTAAGGCCAGCGGCGGTTATACGATGCACTAATCTTGCAAGTGCTGCTTGCAGGAGGACTGGGATTGCCTAAACAACGCACGGTATTGACGATCTTCGTAGCGACTCCAGGCGACGTCAGTTCCGAAAGAGCAATCCTTGAGGATGTCGTCCGCGAACTGAACACAACCTGGGGGTCGACGCTGGGTGTTCAGCTGGACCTCGTCTCGTGGTTGACTCATGCACGTCCGGGCATGGGAATTGATGCCCAAGATGTGATTAATCAACAGATTACTGATGACTACGACATTTTTGTTGGAGTCATGTGGACGAGATTCGGGACGCCGACTGGACGTGCGGGCTCAGGGACAGAGGAGGAGTTCAACAGGGCGCTCGGGCGGTATCATGCGAATCCTGACTCGGTTAAGGTCATGTTCTACTTTAAGGATGAGGCTTTGCCTCCGAGCTCACTGGATCTAAGACAATATGAGAAGATCGTGGAGTTCAAAAGGCACTTAGGTGCCGAGGGAGCCTTATATTGGAACTTCACTGCTGATTTCGAGTCATTTTTACGGCTACATCTCGCGCGCGAGATACAGGCTTGGTTGTCAACTCAATCGTCGAACAATTCAGGACCGAGCGAGAATTTAACAGTAGTGGGCAGTACACCTGCCATTACTTCCTCGGTCGTAGAGGCTGAAGAGGAACGTGGGCTTCTCGACTATGCCGAAGCCTTTTCATCACATTTCGCTCAGTTGCACGATTCGCAGGCACGATTAATAGCTCACCTTGATCATTTGAATGAGCGCATACATGAGCGCACTGATGAGCAGAACAAAGCTAACGCCGAACACCCCGGTGACTTCGCGGTTATGAAGCGAATTGCCAACGGGCTGGCCGGGGACATGCAGCAGTTCGTTACGCGAGTAGAGGCGGAATTACCAGTCTTTGGCTCCGAGATGCAGGAGACGATGCAGAGTTTTAGCATGGCTCTAACGCTGGCTGGTGATTTTGGTCCCGGAGCGCTAGGTGACATGACGGAGCTCAGATCGAACGTTGAGAAAATGGCCGCATCACTTTACGGTTCGATGGAGTCGACCATTTCGTTTCAGCAGACAATCGCGGGAAGTCCACGGCTCACGACTGAGTACAACAGAGCAAAACGCTCTGCCGTTGCGCTTCTTGATCGTTTGACAGACGAGATGCGAACGGGCTATTCACTGCTTCAGCAAGTGCTTCGTGCAATTGATGGACTCGAACTTCCGGCCTAACGAAGTATCTGGCCGGCGGCGTCGGGGCGCGTTGGTGAACTTCCAGCCGGGGTCGTAGTTCTTCGGGGCGGCGGGCGTACATGAGGCGAGGCGGTCGAGTGCGCCGGCAAGCTGTTTAGGCTGGCGCATGACGACGGGGTACACGGCGGCGCCGAACTGCTGGCTGAGCGCGCCGCGCAGTCGGGCAACGCTGGCTATGGAGCGGGGTGCGCGGCCGGGCGTCGATCGCCCGGGATCAGGTGCGGCTCAGGCTTCGGGGCTGATGGCGATTCGTCCAGCTGCTCTGGTGGAACGGCAATCAGGATCGTGTCGAGTTGTCGACCCGTTGAGGGAGGCGATCTTCATCGCTGAGATCGAGCACGAGTGACGCCCGGCATCGCTCTGCGTCCAGAATCTGGACAGCGAGCTCCGCCACCTCGAGCTTGAGATTTGCGACTTCGACATCGAGATCCACGACCTCGACATCGAGATCCACGACTTCGACATCGAGATCCACGACCTCGACATCGAGATCCACGACCTCGACATCGAGATCCACGACCTCGACATCGAGATCCACGACCTCGACATCGAGATCCGCGACCTCGACATCCAGATCCGCGACCTCGACATCGAGATCCACGACCTCGACATCGAGATCCGCGACTTCGACATCGAGATCCACGACCTCGACATCGAGATCCACGACCCTCGACATCCAGATCCACGACCTCGATATCGAGATCCGCGACCTCGACATCCAGATTCCACGACCTCGATATCGAGATCCGCGCCCTCGACATCCAGATCCACGACCTCGATATCGAGATCCACAACCTCGATGTCGAGACCGCTGCTCGATGATGGGAGCGATGGGCGCAAAACAGCTAGTCCACGGCACGCGGGGCGATCATCGAGGCGACCCGCCTTCACCGACATGCGCCTGGCGCGTCCACAATTTGTGTGAGGCCCCTCACTTCCCGGGCCGCTTGTAATACAGCCCCTCGATCCCCAGCTGCCTCTCGATCGCCATCATCGTCTTCTCCGCGTCCTCCTTCGCCTTCAACCGCGCGGGTTGCTGCATCTCCGCGGCGGTGCTGAAGTTGTAGTCCTGGACGATGGTGAAGGCGGCGAAGTAGTCGGCGCGGTTGAGGAGCTGCGCGATGGGGCGGAAGTGGGCGAGGAAGTCCTTGCGGTTCGCCTCGAAGGCGGTCTGCGCGGCGGCGTCGGAGGTGCGCCTGGTGAACTTCCAGCCGGGGTCGTAGCTCTTTGGCGAGGCGGGAGTCCAGGTGGCGATGCGGTCGAGGGCGGCGCTGAGCTTCTTCGGCTGCCGCATGATGGCCGGGTTCACCGCGGCGCCGATCTGCTGGCTGAGCGCGCCGAGGAGGACGTCGGGGCTGTCGCCGCCGGAGTCGGACGGCGGAAAGTGCGCGACGTCGAGCCGCCGCCGCATCTGGCCGGCGTAGAAGAGGAACGCGGCGTCCTCGGTGCGCTGCCGCTCGAGCATGATCGCGGCGGCGATGAAGAGGTTCGGCGCCGGCGCGCGGTGCGCGTTGGCCAGGATGAAGTCGGCGGCCTTCGCTCCCTCCTCCTTCGACTTCTGCATCTGCGCGATGGCGTCGGACATGTCGTCGGCGGCGATGGGGAGCGCGACGGCGAGCGCGAGCAGCACCGCAAATCGGATTCGCATCCGCGCAGTATGCCCGCTCAGAACGCGCGCCGCACACCGCTGAGGATCACCAGCAGTCCGATGATCCCCACCACCAGCGCCACCGCGGCCGGCGGCATCTCGATCTGCCACGTCTCGAACGACTCGGCCTGCCGCTTCGCGAAGTTGTCGTTGAGGGTTTTGGCGGCAGAGGCGCAGCTGACGACCGGATGCGCCATCCAGTCGGAGGCCAGCGTTGCCTTGTCGCCGCTCAGCACCAGGCGTTGCGTCTCGCTGCTGCTCTTGCGGTTCGTGCCGCTCGACGTCACCCGTTTCTCGTCGGTGGCCTTTTGCGCGCCGCGGATCTCCTCGGTGTACAGCTCGCGCACGCCGGCCATCGTCGTCTGCACCGTGCAGTCGTACGCGGCGGCGGTGCGGGAGCAGCGGATGCGCGTGCCTTTGGCTATGAGCGCCATGAGCGTCGCGCCGCCGAGGAGGAGCAGCCCCAAGGCGATGCGTCCGACCACGGCGCCCAGGCTGAACGCTTCGGTCCCTTCTTCGATGGAGGTGACGGTGATGTGCTGGATGCGGAGCACCGCCATCAGCAGCTCCTTCGACGCCGCTTCGAGCGTGCCCGACACTTCCTTGCCGTCGGCGGTCCGTCCACTCCATCCAAACCGCGGCACGGCGGCTTACTCCTCCGCGGCGGTGCGGCGCGTGGAGCCCATCCAGACGTAGACGCAGAGCGCGACGAAGACGACGATGGAGACCAGCTGCGAGATGGTGTTGTTGTCGTAGAACGGCGTCTTGACCATCCCCTCGGAGTAGCGCGGCCAGAGCCGCAGCGCGGCGCCGAAGACGCCGCCGAGCGCGCCGCCGGCCATCAGTCCCGAGGCGATGATGACGCCGCGCTCGCGCATGATCTGGCCGCGCCCGCCGCCGACGCGCTCCGATTTCCGCGCCACGAAGTGCGCCAGCAAGCCGCCGACCAGCGCCGGCGTGTTGAGCTCCAGCGGGAGGTACATGCCGAGGGCGAAGATCAGCGCCGGCACGCCGAGCATCTCCATGGCGATGGTGATCATCGCGCCGGCGGCGAAGAGCACGTAGGCCACCGGCTGGCGGGTCATGAAGCCCTGCACCAGCGCCTGCATGATCGACGCTTGCGGCGCGGCGAGCACCTCGCGGGTGTCGCCCGGCACCGCCTCGCCGAACTGGAAGGCGCGCGCCAGCATGACGATGGTCAGGCCGACGGCGACCGACGCGGCGATCACGCCGAGGAACTTCACCTTCTCCTGCGCCGACGGCGTGGATCCGATCCAGTAGCCCGTCTTCAGGTCGGTGATGGTCTGCCCCGACACCGACAGCGCGGTGCAGACCATCCCGGCGATGGCCATCACGAAGAACATCCCGGTGGTGCCGGAGAGGCCGAAGCGCAGCAGGACCACCGACGAGATGATGATGGTCAGCATGGTCATGCCGGAGACGGGATTGCGAGCCGTGGTGGCGATGGCGTTCGCGGCCACCGAGGTGAAGAAGAAGGAGAAGAAGAGCGTCAGCAGCAGGCCGGCCATGAGGACCAGCGCGGTCGGCCGCAGCGTGCCGAAGAAGATGGCCACGCCGATGGCGCCGATGACCACGCCGATCAGCTGTGTGACGACGGGGATGTCGCGGTCGGTGCGCTCGGTGTCGTGCGCCTCGCCGTGGCGGAAGGCCTTGAGCGCGATGCCGAACGAGCCGGAGATGACGCGCAGCGACTTGATGATGCCGAAGATGCCGGCGGTGGCGATGGCGCCGACGCCGATGTAGCGGACGTAGCCGCGGTAGATCTCGTTGGCGGACATCTCCACGATCGGCTTGGCCGCCGGGTAGACCGCGCCGGCCACGTGGCTGCCGATCATGAAGATCAGCGGCACCAGGACGAAGTTGGCCACCACGCCGCCGGCCACCAGGATCATCGAGGAGCGAAGCCCCATCACGTAACCCAGGCCGAGGATGAAGGCGATGGCGTCGAAGCGGACGATGATCTTGGTCTTCTCCGCCAGCGTCTTCATCGCCGGGATGAACTGGAAGTCGACGTACTCGCGCCACACCTGGAAGGTGGTGACGAAGAAGTCGTAGACGGCGGAGATGGCGGTGGCCTGCAGGAGCAGCTTGGCCTGCGAGCCGCCTTTCTCGCCCGTCACCAGCACCTCGGTGATGGCGGTGGCCTCGGGATACGGCAGCAGGCCGTGCATCTCGCGGACGAAGTAGCGGCGCAGCGGGATGAGGAAGAGGACGCCGAGGCAGCCGCCCGCCAGGCAGATGAAGATGGTCTGCACCGGATGCGGGTTGAGCTGCAGCGAATAGAGCGCGGGGAGGGTGAAGATCGCGCCGGCCACGACCGATCCGGAGACGCCGCCGATGGAGGTGATGATGACGTTCTCGAGGATGCTGGAGCGGCGCTTGTAGACGCGCGCCAGGCCGATGGCGAGGATGGCGATCGGAATCGCCGCCTCCATCACCTGCCCGACTTTGAGGCCGGAGTAGGCGGAAGCGACCGTGAAGATGATGCAGAGGAAGAGGCCCCAGGCGATGGCGCGGCCGGTCGTCTCGGGCGGTTTCTCCTGCGGGAGGACCATCGGCTCGTAGTTCTCGCCCTCGCCGAGGGTGACGTAGGCGTTCTGCGGCAGCGACTTCGATTCGGTGACTTCCATGGCTGGCTATGATGCCACGGCGCGAGTGCCCCTCGCCCCGCGAAGCGGGGAGAGGGTGGCCCTGAGCGCAGCGAAGGGCCGGGTGAGGGGCTTCTATCCCGGCAATCGCCGGTAGGCGGCGACGAGCTCGTCGACGGCCTCGTCGAGCGGCGCGCCGACGGCGCTGGCGTGCGCGGCGTACTGCCTCGCCGCCTTTTCCAGCGCCAGCTCGCGGGCGGCGCCGCGCATCTCCTCCGCGATCGGCGCGACGACGGTCTTCTTGCCGCGGCGGGCGACCAGGATCCCGGCGCGGATCAGGTGGCGGTAGGCGCGCTGGATGGTGTTGGGGGCCACATCGAGCTGCTTGGCCATGTCGCGCACGGACGGAACTTCGTCCCCGGGCCGGAGCTTGCGGTTGGCGATGGTCTGCCGGATCCCGCTCTCGACCTGCTTCCAGAGAGGTACACCCGAAGCGTTGACGGTGAACATCCCGCCCCTTTGGACGCCGTGAAGCGCCGAACGTTGGCCAGACGGACGAAAGTCTTCGTTGATCGTGACAACGGTTGATACGAGCGGGGTTGGGCGAGGTTGCGGCGGGGCTGTTACAAATTCGGCTTCACGATCGAGTCGATCGTTCCCCGCGACACGGCGTGATACGTCGGGCGCGCCTTGGCGTAGATCGCCCGGCCGCGCTCGGGGTCGTTCTTCGCCAGCTTCTCGTACAGCGGCTTGAGGAACTTGCGGCGGCCCTGGCGGAGGAGGAAGCGCTCCAGCGCGTCGTAGGCCGGCTCGTAGCGGTTCTCGACGGCCTGCATCAGCCACTCGTGGAGGATCTCGGAGTTGCCGCTCTCGGTGAAGTGGAAGTCGGCGTCGAGCCTCGCCATCTGCTCCGTGCTCAGCTTGGGGAGGTGGCGGAGGAAGTGGATCCACTCGTGCGTCGACCAGTTCGCGGTCTGCATTGCCGCGCCGCGCTCGAAGGCGCGTACCTGCTCCTCCACTTTCTCGAACGCGTCGGAACGGACTTGCGGCACGTTCGCCGGAATGCCCGGCCCGTGCACCCACGCCTCCACGTCGACGTCCGGGAACGCCTGCTTCACCTCTGCGATCCACTGCGCGGTGGTCATCGACTGGAAGGCGTGGCGGTCGAAGTAGTCGCGCAGGAAAGCGTCGAAGGCCTCGCGTCCGACGGTCTCCTCGATCAAGCGGAGGAGGAAGTAGCCCTTCTCGTACGCCAGCTTGTTCGCCGCCTCGTCCGGATCGCGGCCGGTGAGGTCGAGCAGGAGGTGCGTGTCGCGGCTGTCCTTGCCCAACTCGCCGACGACCTGCTCGAGATCCTGCATGCCGAGGCGGGCCAGCATCTCGGAGTAGTCGCGGCCGTAGACCGCCTCCATGATGCGGCGCTCGAAGTAGACGGTGAAGCCCTCGTTGAGCCAGAAGTCGTTCCACGTCGCGTTGGTAACGAGGTTGCCGGACCACGAGTGCGCCAGCTCGTGCGCCACCAGGTTCACCAGCGAGCGGTCGCCGGCCAGGATGGTCGGCGTGGCGAAGGTGAGGCGCGGATTCTCCATCCCGCCGAAGGGGAAGCTGGGAGGGAGGACCAGGATGTCGTACTGCCCCCAGCGATAGGGACCGTACAGCTGCTCGGCGGCGTCGATCATCTTCTGCGTGTCCGCCAGCTCCCACGCGGCGGCTTCGACCACCGGCTTCTCCGCGTAGACGCCGCAGTTGCGGCCCAGCGAGCGAAAGGCGAGGTCGCCCACCGACAGCGCGAGCAGGTACGACGGAATCGGCTGCGGCATGCGGAAGCGGTAGACGCCGTCGGCGTTCGTCTCGGTCGGGTTCTCGGCGCTCATGACGGCGAGCAGCCCGCGCGGCACGCGCACTGTCGCCTCGTAGGTCATCCGCACGCCCGGCGAGTCCTGGCAGGGAACCCAGGTGCGCGCCAGGATGGCCTGCGACTGCGTGAAGAGGAACGGCTGCCTGCCGCCCGCGGTCTGCTCCGGCGCGAGCCACTGCACGGCCGCGGCGTCGGGCGAGGAGGTGTAGTCGATGGTGACGGACGTCGTCGACGGCTCGATGGCGATGGTCAGCGCGCGGCCCAGGTGCGGGACCGGCTCGCCGAGGGTGAAGGATGCCGGCGCGCCGCCCGCCGTGACGCCGGAGATGGTCAGGCCGTTGGTGTCGAGGACGAGCTCGCGCGCGCCGCGGTTGTCGATGTCGAGCGTCGCCTTGCCGGCGAGCTGCTGCTTGTCAAAGTCGACGTCGAGCTCCAGCGAGAGATGCTTGACCGCGGCTTCGTCGGGGCGGGAGAAGGAATGGATGTCGCGCATGGCGCGCGAAGGCTATCGAAGCCGCGATAACAACGCCAGCGTATTCGCCGCGATCACGATGGCCGGCAGGATCATCGACAGCAGCGCGGCGACGGGACGGCCGGCGAGCGCGCCGGTCTCGTCGAATTGCGGGCGCGATGGGGCGTCGTCGAGCAGCACGGCGGCCTCCGGTTTCTCCGGGTCGTACAGCAGCGGCTCCTCGCGCTCGTCCTCCAGCCGGTCGGTGATCGACGAGCGCGCGGTCGCCTCGTACTTGCGGCCGTCGCGCGAGGTGAACTCGAAGGTCAGCTCGAAGACGCGGCGGTTGTTGACGGTGGTGTTCGTCGGTCGCTTCGACTTCAGCACGCCGGTGGTCAGCACGCCGTCGCGCAGCAGTTGCGCGCGCCTGGTGCCGTAGCGCGTGGCGAAGATCACGATGAGAAGGCCGATGAGGGGAAAGATGGAGACCAGGATGATGGCGGGGCTGAACATGGCGCGGCGCTGGCCGACGATGCGCGACTTCTCCGGCGCGTCGACGGAGTACTCCACGTCGACGCTCTCGCCGGCGGAGAGCGAGCTGTCGTTGCTGTACGAGACGCCCTGGAACGTCTTGCCGGCCACCGAGTACTCGTAGTGGTTGGCGCGGATGCGCCGCCGTCCTTCGCTGGCGCGGGTGTCGACCACGCGGTTGACGATTCCCTGCGATTTGTTCAGGGCGCCGCGCATGGTGATGAAGGAGAAGTCGGCGTTGCCGGCGAAAGCCCAGAAGAAGATCGAGCCGAATCCGAGGACGAACCAGCCGATCTGCGCGAAGGCGTTGAGCGAGCTGACCAGGGCGAGCGAAAACGGCACGCGCCGCGGGGGCGGCGCGAAGCGCAGCGTCGATTCCAGCATGCGCGTATTTTAGTTCCGCTTTACGGAGCTGTCACAGATCGACGATGTCCGCGCCGGCGCCGGCGCCGCCGGACGAGTACGTCAAAACGCCGAAGCTTCTGCGGAAGGTCAATCCGGTCTATCCGTCGGAGGCGCGCGCCGCGGGAATTCGAGGCGAGGTCGTCCTGGACGCGGCGAGCCGGTCGACGTCGTGTTCAGCGTCACCTTGAATTTCAAGCCCTGAAGCTCTGGAAGCGGCGGGCGCCCTGAGGCGTATTCTTCCCACAACAATGTCTAAAAAGCTTGCCCTCGCATTCTCGCTGCTCGTGCCGGCGCTCGCCTTTGCCGCGGATCCCGCCACGCTGGAGACGCGCTCGACGAAGCATTCGTTCGTGATCGACGTCGTGCCGGTGGGCGATGCGGTGAAGTACGTGGCGCGCGTCACCGATCTCAAGACGGGCGAGCTGCTCGCCTCGGCGAACCTCGGCACGGGCGTCACGCAGGCCGAGTCGGTCGACAACGGCCGCCACCTGCGCATCCGCTTCAACGTGCGCTCGAGTCTGGGCGGCCTCAGTGCCTCGGTCTCCGTCGAGAAGGAAGGGATGGTCATCGACTCGATGGAGTCGCGCTGGACGCTGAATCCGATTCCGGCGCGGCCCGTTCCGTCGCGCGGCGACGCCATGCGCGTCGGCGGCGACGTGAAAGCGCCGGTGGCCCTCTACAAAGTCGAGCCGCAATATTCGGAAGAGGCGCGCAAGGAGCGCATCTCCGGCATCGTCATCCTCGAGGTGGTGATCGACAAGACCGGATCGGTGCGCGACGCGGTCGTGCTCAAGCCGCTGCCGTTCGGGCTGGACCAGGCCGCGCTCGACGCGGTGAAGCAGTGGAAATTCCGGCCCGGCATGATGAACGGCGAGCCGGTCGACGTGATCTTCAATCTCACCGTGAATTTCAGGCTCGATAAACCTCCCGATCCGCACTAGAGACCGCCGTTTGGGGTATGGCCGTTGCAGTTATCTGATGCGAGCGCAATTGGCGCACGCAACGGAGGACACAATCAAATGGCTGACAAACGAAAAGGTCTCGACCCCACTCCTGACTCCAATCCCGATCCCATCACCGGCGAGCCCGGCGCGCACCCGGTCGGCGTAGCCGGCGGTGCCACCGGCGGCGCGCTGGCGGGCGCTGCCATCGGCGCGGTCGGCGGCCCGGTCGGCGCTGCCATCGGCGGCGCAATCGGCGCGGTGGCCGGCGGTCTCGGCGGGAAGGCCGCGGCTGAAGCAGTCAACCCGACGGAAGAGGATGCCTACTGGCGCGACAACTACAGCAAGCGCCCGTATGCACGCAAAGACAGCGGCTACGACACCTACGCCCCCGCGTACCGGTACGGCTGGGAGTCGGCGTCGCGCAAGGAATTCACCGGCCGTTCGTTCGAGGACGTCGAGCCGGAGCTTCAGAAGAACTGGTCGACGTACCGCGGGCCGGCGCAGACCGAATGGCGCGACGTCCGCGACGCCACGCGCGACTCGTTCGATCGCGTCCGCGGCCGTATGCGCGGCGCCGCGGCGACCGGCAGCATGGCGGCCCGCGACACCACCGAGTATGCCAGCGACAAGGGCGACGCGGTGTGGGAGCAGGTCAAGGGCAACTGGAAGCAGTTCCGCGGATCCGTCAAGGAGAAGTGGAATGAGCTGACCGACGACGACCTCGACGCCATGGAAGGCCGTCGCGAGAAGATCGTCGGGAAGATCCAGGAGCGTTACGGCGAGTCGAAGTGGAAGGAAGCGGACATCGAGCGCGAACTGCGCGGATTCCGCGGCTGACGCTACACTCGCCGCGATGCAACCAATCGCGGAGCAATACGTTCGGCTCGTGCTCGCCCTCGGCGAGCACGATGCCGATTACGTTGATGCGTATTACGGACCGCCCGAGTGGCGCTCGAAAGGGCGCACCCTCGATGAGATTCGCGAAGAGGCCCGCGCGCTACTCGCTGTCATCCCGAGCGTGAGCGAGGGACCTGGGAGCGAGGGCGGCGCGCCGCAGCGGCAGACGTACCTGCGCCGCCAACTACAGGCCCTCATCGCCCGCATCGACATCCTCCAGGGAACGAAGCTCTCCTTCGACGAGGAGTCGCAGGCCCTCTACGACGCGGTCGCGCCGCACCATTCCGAGGAGCACTTTCGCGCGCTGCTGGAGGATCTGGACGAGGCGCTGCCCGGCAGCGGCGCGGTGGCGGAACGCTACGAGTCGTATCGCCAGCAGTTCGTGATCCCGCGGGAGAGGCTCGACGACGTCTTCGGCACCGCCATCGCCGAATGCCGCGCGCGCACGGCGAAGCACATGGCGCTGCCGGCAGGGGAGAGCTTCACCGTCGAGTACGTGAACAACAAGTCGTGGAGCGGCTACAACTGGTACCAGGGGAACTTCCGCAGCCTGATCCACGTCAACACCGACCTGCCGATCTTCATCGACCGCGCCATCGACCTCGCCTGCCACGAGGGCTATCCCGGCCACCACGTCTACAACGCGCTGCTGGAAAAGAACCTGGTGCGCGACCGCGGCTGGATCGAGTTCTCCGTCTACGCGCTCTTCAGCCCGCAGTCGCTGATCGCCGAGGGGAGCGCGAACTACGGGATCGACGTCGCGTTCCCGGCCAGCGCGCGCGTGGCGTACGAGGCGGACGCGCTCTTTCCCGTCGCGGGACTGGACGGCGCGCAGGCGGGGGAGTACTACGCCATCCACGAGCTGGCGTCGAAGCTGGCCTACGCCGGCAACGAGGCGGCGCGCGGCTACCTCGACGGCGCGATGTCTGCTGACGCGGCGGTGGAGTGGCTGGTGACCTACGCGCTGATGTCGCCGGAGCGCGCGCGGCAGCGCGTCCGCTTCTTCGACCAGTACCGCAGCTACGTCATCAACTACAACCTCGGCAAGGACCTGGTGCGCGACTACGTCGAGCGGCAGGGAGGAGACCGGTGGGCGGTGTTCGCCGACCTGCTGTCGTCGCCAAGATTGCCGTCGGCGCTGGTGTGACCCAATGGCCTTCAGCTAAGCGCGGCACGGCCCCTCACCCGGCCTTCGGCCACCCTCTCCCCGCTTGGCGGGGCGAGGGGCACTCGCGACACTCATGGCGAGAGCCCTTCTCCCCGCGGATGAGGGGTTAGCTCCGCCGCACCACCACCAGCGTCAGGTCGTCCCCGCGCTCGCCGTGCGCGTGCGCGTCGACCGCGGCGACGATCGCCTCCGCGCCGGTGGCGGCCACGCGGCGAAGCCCGTCGACGCCGAACTGGCAGCCGTCGGGCGACTCCGCCTCGATCACGCCGTCGCTGTAGAGCACGAGCGTCTCGCCGCGGCCCAGCATGCGGACCGACGACCGCCAGCGCGACTCGGGGAGGATTCCCACCACCGGGCCGGTCGACTCGACCAGGTCGGTCGAGCCGTCGCGGCGGACGATCACCGGCGGGCAGTGCCCGGCGTTGGCGACCACCAGGTGCCCGTCGTCGGTGGCGTAGCCGATCACCGCGCTGGCGAACTTGTTCGCCGGCAGCAGCGGGCGGAGGAACTCGTGCAGGCGCGTCACGGTCTGCGCGGGGTCGCACGCCGCGTTGGCGCACGACATGATGCGGTGCTCCAGTTCCTCCTGGATCATGGCCATCACCACCGCGGCGTTGATCCCCTTGCCCGACACGTCGCCGACGGCGAACCACATTCTGTCGTCGTGGCGATGCGTGAAGTAGAAGTCGCCGGTGAAGGCGCGCGCCGGCCGCGAGAACGCCTGCACGTCGTACGTGCCGCGCCGTCTGGCGCGCGCCGGAAAAAGAGCCAGCTGCGGGAAGGCGATTACGCTGCTGCTGCCGGACGGCATCGCTGACATGGGCGGAATCCTTTCTCTCTCGCTTCCTCCGTTCCCCGAAAAGGGACGCGGTTCTCCTCCCGGATGCGGCGCGCGTCCTTGCAGGTAGGGAAGCAGTAGATCTTCGTGGTCTTCGAGCCGATGTAGCGGACGCCCTCGCGGCTCAGCGCGTCGAGCGCGTCGACGTCGACACCTTCGCGCGCCAGCAGCTCGCGCTTCATCCGGCTGCCGTAGGCGTAGTTGCCGATGCCGCCGCTGGACGGCACCACGCGATGGCACGGCACCACGAACGGCACCACGTTCTTCGCGCAGTAGCTGGCCACCGCGCGGATGGCCTTGGGGCGGCCGACCTGCTGCGCGACCCACGAATACGTCCGCACTTCGCCGACCGGGATGCTCTCCAGCGCCTCGGCCACCGCGGATTCGAGCTCGGTGGCGTCGCCGAGGTCGACGTGCGGCTTGCGCACGCCCTCGCCGGTCAGCGCGGCGATGACCTCGCGCTTCAGCGCGTCGGGAATCTGCGCGCGCTGCAGGTCGCGGCCATAGCGCTTGGCGTAGCGCGCGTGCAGGTCGTCTTCACCGCGCGCGGTGATCATCCGAATGCGATCGTTGGAGAAGGCGACCCAGACATCGTTCACGCGGTCGAAGTAGTCGCGGCAGAGCGTCTCCTTGCACGAGCGCGGCGGCGCGACGGCCAACGCCGCCTTCAGCGCGCCGGCCAGGCGGTCGACGTCATGGAGCGAGTCGTCGCAGCTCTTGCACGTCTTCAGGTGACTCTCGACTTCGCCGCGCTCGTCGCGCGACAGCTCGCGCGTCCGCAGCGCATCGACGCGAGTCAGCGCAGATCTACACCGCATAATTGACCCCCTTCTTTTCCAGCGCTTCACGCAACAGCTTCAGCGACCGGAACACCTTCCCCCGCAGCGCCGCCTCGGACGTGCCGACCGTCCGGGCGATCTCCGCGTACGGCATCTCCTCCATGAAACGGAGGACGATCAGCTCGCGCGCGTCCACCGGCAGCAGCGCGATGGCGCGGCGCAGCAATTCCACTTCCTGCTTGCGCTCCAGTTCGGAGCCTTCCAGATCGACAAAAGGTCCCATGCGTCCGTCGTCGAACTCCTCCAGCGGCCGCTCCAGCTTGCTGCGCTTGCCGCGGCGCTTGTTGAGCGAGAGATTGCGCACCGTGCGGAAGAGCCACGGCCGGAGCGCGAGCTGCTCGCAGCGCTGTTCGTCGTATTGCTTCGTCAGCGCGCGGTGCGCGCGGAGCAGCGCGTCCTGCACGACCTCCTGCGCGTCGAAGCGGTTCTGCAGGACGCTCTCCGCGTAGCCGAAGAGCGGCCCTTCGAAGCGGTCGATCAACCGCTCGAAGGCCCCCGGCTCACTGCGATGAACGGCCAGCGCCAGGTTCTCCACGGAGCCGTCGACGGCGAGCGCCGCTTCACCGCCGGTCCATGAGTTCTTCATGTGGCTATTAACACGGGCTGCCGGGGGTTCGTTCGCGCGGGGTTGCGGGGTTGCGAGGTTGCGGGGTTGCGAGGTTGCGGGGTGGGTGGGACTTCGAAACCGCGCAACCACGCAACCCCGCCACCCTCGTCACCCCAACAGCTCCGCCAGCCTTGCCGGCTCAACCGGCTTTCGAATCAACAAGTTGAACCCGGCGTTGCGGATCTGTTCCTCGGAGTGGCCGAAGGCGGTGATCACGCCGACGCGGGCCTCGGGGCGGCGGAGGCGGATCTCGCTGAGCAGCCAGTAGCCGTCGCGCTCGGGCATGGCCAGGTCGGTGAGGATGAGGTCGAAGCGCTCGCGGTCGAGCAACTCCAGCGCCTCGGAGGCGCTGCCGGTGGCGGTCACCGTCGCGCCGTACAGCTCGAGCGTGCGGCGGACCACGTTGCGCGTGTCGGCGTCGTCGTCGACCAGCAGCACGCGCTTGGCCGGAGAGGACGGCGGGTCGCGGCGGACCGGCAGGGTGATGGTGAACGTCGCGCCGGTGCCCTCCCCGGCGCTCTCCGCGGAGGCGGTGCCGCCGTGCATCTCGGCGATCTGCTTGACGATGGCCAGGCCAAGCCCGAGGCCGCCGTGCGCGCGGTCGGGCGAGCTGTCGGCCTGCCAGAAGCGCTCGAAGACGCGCGGCAGCACCTCGGGGGCGATGCCGACGCCGCGGTCGCGCACGCGGATGGTCACCTGCTCCGCGCCGGCGGTCACCTCCACCGCGACGTGACCCTCGGGCGTGCTGAACTTCACCGCGTTGGAGACCAGGTTCCAGATGATCTGCTGCAGGCGGTTGGGATCGGCGCGGAGGAACGCCGCTTCCGGCAGGCGCGTCTCCAGCTCGATCCGCTTGGCCTCGGCGGCGGGACGCGACGAGGCGACGACGTCGCGCACGATCGGCACCGCGTCGACCTTCGACAGATTGAGGCGCAGCTTGCCGGTGACGATGCGGGAGACGTCGAGGAGGTCGTCGATCAGCGCCGCCTGCGTCTTCGCGCTGCGCTCGATCGTCTCCACCGCGTTGTGCACCGTCTCGTTCTCGAACTCCGACATCCGCACCAGATGCGCCCATCCGAGAATGGAGGTGAGCGGCGTGCGCAGCTCGTGGGAGAGCGTGGCAAGGAACTCGTCCTTGGCGCGGTTGGCCTCGATGGCCTGCTGGTAGAGCCGCGCGTTCTCGATGGCGTGGCCGGCGCGCAGCGCGAGCTCCTCGGCGATGAAGACGTCCGCCTCGTCGTAGGTGCGGGAGCGGTCGGAGTTGACCAGCGTCAGCACGCCGGCCACGCGGCCGCGCACCTTGATCGGCGCGCAGATGAACGATCGCAGCCGCAGCCGGCGGATCATCTCCAGGTGCTCCGGCGAGCGCGCCGCGGTCTCGATCATCCCGTCGGGCAGCTCGCGCAGCCAGTTGGTCTTGCCGGTGCGCGCCACCTCGTGCGCGCCGTAGGACGAATTCGGATCGGCCGGGTACTTCTTCTCCATGGCGAAGGCCATGCGGACCGTCTCCGGGTCGGGATGCTCGACGGCGATGCGGCGCAACTTTCCGTCGGGATCGAGCATGTCGACGGCGCACCAGTCGGCGAGGCGCGGCACGGCCAGCGAGGCGAGGCTGCGCAGCGTCTCCTCGTAGTCGAGCGAGCGGACGAAGAGATCGTTGGCCTGGACGATGAACTCCGCGCGGGTGCGCTCGATCGCCAGCGCCTCGTCCTGCTTCACCTGCGCGTCGACGTCGGTGCACGAGCCGACCCACTCGCGAATCCGGCCGTCGTCCTCCAGCACCGGCGCGCTGCGGATCTCGTAGTAGCGGTAGCCGCCGCGCATCCGGAAGCGGACGATGTGCCGGTAGAGCGACCGCGTATGCATCGCCTCGCGCCACTCGTTGGTCATCGCCTCGCGGTCATCGGGATGGACGTGCTCCAGCCAGCCGAATCCCTGCGCTTCCTCCTGGCTCTGGCCGGTGAGCTCGGTCCATGACGCGGTGATCGATTGCACGGCGCCCTTCGCGTCGGCGGTCCAGACCACCTGCGCGCTGGCGGTGACCAGCGCCTGCAGCCGCTGTTCGCTGAGGCGGATGGCGTCCATGGCCACCTTCTGCTCGGTGATGTCGCGCTGCGTTCCCCAGGCGCGCACCAGCTTTCCGTCCTCCACGTCGCCGATGAAGCTGTTGAGGAAGTACTTCGGGTTGCCGAAGCGGTCGATCTCGTGCGACTCCGCGTCGGTCAGGCGGTAGCCGCCGCCGATGAAGGCGCGAAGGAACTCGCGGTTGTGCTCCTGCGCCGGATCGAGCATGTCGGTCAGCCGCGCGCCGACGATCTGCGACGCCGACTCGAAGCCGTACTGCCGCGCCATGACGTCGTTGCATTCGCCGAGAAAGCCGCGGGAGAAGGCGAGGGCGATCTGCTCGTCGACGGATAGGGAGGTGTCGATCGGCTCGTCCAGCTCGAAGCGCCAGATGGCCTCCGAGCTGTTGGCCACGAAGCTCTGGTAGCGCTCGCGCGAATGCCGCTCCGCCTCCTCGGCCAGGAAGCGATCAGTGACGTCGCGCGCGACGATGGTGAGGCCGGCGACCTCGCCTTCGGCGCGCAGTGGAAAGGCGACGTACTCGAAGACGCGCCGCCCTTCGGGCGTCTGGTAGTCCACCTGACGGCGCAGCGTCTCGCCGCCCTCCAGCACCTGGCGCCACTCCGCTTCCACCGGCTCCATCGTCGCCGCCGGCAGGCCGAGCTCGCGCCAGGTTCGGCCGTTCATCTGCTCCGGGGTCAGCCCCACCGCGTGCGCTCCGCCGCGGCTGACGCGTACGTAGCGGAGCTCGGCATCGATAACGTAGATGTTGTCGAGCGACTCGTCGAGCAGAGCGTCGAAAGCGACGTCACCGGGAATGGGGCGGGGCATGGGGAGGTGCAGTATGCGCCCGGACTCTCAACGATCGAGGATGGAACGGGGCATTTCTCTCCTTCTTCGAGGGTTATTATCGTATGCTGTCACGGCCGGGCAATCTTGCCCGCGCCTTCAGGGCTCCTGAGCTAAGTCAGATCCTGGACTCACCCTCTTAGCAAACCACCCTCATCCAGGAGGCGCTCTTGAAGCTCTACGTTGGAAATCTGTCCAAACAAATCACCGAAGCGCAGTTCACCGATCTGCTGACCCCGTTCGGCAAGGCCGAGGGCGTCGCTCTCGTCAAGGACAAGGCCACCGGCGAATCGCGCGGATTCGGCTTTGCCGAGTTCCCCGACACCGCCGAGGCGAACGCGGCGATTGCCGGCCTGAACGGCAAGTCGGTGGAAGGCATGACGCTGAAGGTCAACGAGGCGCGTTCCCGATGAAGCGCGCGATCAAAGTCAAGCCGGCTCGCGTGGCGCACTTCACGGTCACCGAGTCGAACGTCCGCAAGGCCGCCGTTCGCCTGCTCGGGCAGCCGCTGGTGTCGCCGGAAGTGCAGTACGTGCAGCGCACGCTCGGCAACTCCGCCACGCAGGCGCAGATCGACGATCAGATCCTCGCGGTGCGCAAGCTGCCGTGGGCGAAGATCGTCCATCCCGACAGCCTTTGATCCGAGCGCTCGCATCCGGACGCCTACAATGGCCGGATGCGAGCGTTCTTGTTGATCGCCCTCCTTGCCGCCGCTGCGCACGCGCAGATGCCGCCCGCCGCGCAGCTCCACAACGAGACGCCGAAACTGAAGCCGCGCCCATCGGCGACGAAGTTCACCTTCGTCGTGGCGGGCGACAACCGGCCGGCAAAGGCCGCCGACCCGCTCACCAGGCCGTTTCTCGACCTGGTCGACCGCATCGCCGCGCAGCGCCCGGCCTTCGTGGTCTGGAACGGCGACACCATGTTCGGCAAGAGCGCCATCGGCAGCGCCGCGCAGTACGCGCAGTTCCTCCGCGCCATGCGCAAGGTGCGGGCGCCGATCTTCAACGCGCCGGGCAACCACGAGCTGGTGGTGCAGACGAACATCCCCTGCCAGGACGGCGCGTGGAACGCCGAGCTCCCCGACTGGAGCGGCTCCATGCTCGCCGAGTACAGGAAGGCGATGGGGGCGCCGTACGGCATGTTCCGCTACGGCAACGCCGCCTTCCTGCTGGTGAACACCGACGACGTCCCCGACGTGGCCATCCCGACGGCGTGCGACTACAACGGCATGATCGGCCAGGCGCAGCTCACCGCGCTGCAGGCGTCGCTCGACCAGCTCGGCGCCGACGACAGCGTGGCGCACATCTTCGTCTTCATGCACCGCCCGGTTCACGACGACAACTTCTCCATGATGAGCGGGCCGGCGGACACCGACTACGGCAACCGGCTCGCCGCCTTCAGCGCGCTGCTCGACGGCACCGCGCATCCGAAGATGACCTTCGTCTTCGCCTCGCACGACCACCGGCTGTACGTCTATCCCGCGCCGACCACGCCGGTCGGGCCGTGGTCGCGCAGCGCGCCGTCGACCACCGACCCCACTTTCATCGTCACCGGCGGCGCCGGCGCGCCGCTCACCGGCTGCAAGGACGGCGTGGGGCCGGTCGGCTCGTTCTACCACTACACCACGGTGACGGTGGATGGGGCGGAGGTGACGGTGACGGTGAATCCGCTCTACGGCACCACGCCGTGCGCCGTCGCGGCCGTGAAGTAGCGGTTTTTTTTGCGAAGTTGCGGGGTTGCGAAGTTGCGGGGTTGCGAGGTCTCGGAGTCTCGAGGTGCTCCGCCGCGCGACCTCGTCACCTCGCAACCTCGCAACCCCACGCTCAGCTACGCCCGCGCGTCGATCTCGAACGGCGGCGGCGCGGCGACGTCGTCGCGGCTGATGCGCAGGCGCGACTTGCCGGCGCGCTTGGCGTTGTACATCGCGGCGTCGGCGGCGCGCACCAGCGTCTCCACGCTCGCGCCGTCGCGCGCGTAGAACGCCGCGCCGATGCTGGCGCTGATCCGGATGCGGTTCTCGTCCACGGTGTACGGATCGCTGATCACCCGAATGAGCTTGTTGCCCACCAGCGTGGCATCCTCGGCGCGCGCCAGGTCGAGCAGCAGCACGAACTCGTCGCCGCCGTAGCGCGCCAGGAGGTCGGTGCCGCGGATGGCGTTGCGCAGCCGCGAGGCGACGAACTGCAGCAGCGCGTCGCCCACCAGGTGGCCGTGCCGGTCGTTCACGTCCTTGAATCCGTCCAGGTCGATGAAGAAGAGCGCGGCGATGCGCCCGCCGGCGGCGATGCGGTCCTTCATGGCGTCGAAGGCCGCGGCGAAGCCGGTGCGGTTCGGCAGGCGGGTCAGGAAGTCGTGCGTGGCGCCGAACTCGTTGCGCTCGGCGCGGCGGCGGTCGGCGAGGTCGGAGATGGCGTAGAGGACGCCGATCGGCTCGCCCGCGGTGTCGCGCAGCGCGGTCGCCGAGACCGTCAGCTCGATCTCCGCGCCGTCGCTCCGCCGCCAGCGCGCGATGCGGTTCCGCGTCCGCTGATTGCGCGCGAAGCTGTCGCTGTCGGTGGCCGGCAGCACCGGGACGCCGAGGAGGTGGCGCAGGTCGGCGGCGTCGAGCTCTTCGCGCGTCCAGCCGAGAAGCTCCGCGGCGACGTCGTTGGCCACGCGCACGCGGCCGTGCAGGTCGACCACCAGCACGCCGCCGTGCATGGTGTCGAGCAGCAGGTCGGCCACGAACGACGGCGTGAGGTCGGCCAGGCGGAAGCGCAGCACGGCGCGCGCGGCGAGCGCCACGAAGAAGACGATGGGGATGAAGCCGAGCGGATAGAGCGCGATGCCGAAGGCCGGCAGGTAGTCGATGCTGCCGATGTAGCCGACCGCCAGCGCGGCGATGAACGAGCGGTTGCGCATCCGCTCGCGCGAGGTCTGCGTCTGCGTGCCGGCGAGCAGGATCAGGCCGGAGGCGAGCGTCGCGGCGAAGAACAGCAGGAAGAGCGCGCTCGGCGCGGCGAGGCGCGGGTAATACCCCCACCAGTAGCGCCACGTGCCGGCGAGCATCCAGTTCGTGCCGGTGAAGACGCCGACGAAGGCGGCGCTCGCGCACCAGGCGGCGATCATCAGCGCGCGGTGCCGGCGCACGCTTCCGGTCAGCGCGACGGTGAACTGCAGCACCGCCGCCGGGATCAGCGCGATGCCGACGTAGGCGAAGCGCGCCAGCGCGAAGGCCGCCTCCTGCCGCGCGGACATCGCCATCAGCGAGACGCCGCTCAGCCACATCCAGACCGTGGCCGTCAGGGCGAAGAACGACAGCGTGACGGCGCTGCCGCGCTCGCGCGCCAGCACCGCCGTGCCGAGGATCAGCGTCACCGCGGCGACCAGAAGCATCGGAAGCGCCGCCGCCGTGGGATGAAGTTCCAGTTGGAAAGTCATGTCGTCGGTTGAAACGTCTGCATCCAAGAGTCGTACCGTTTTCCACGAACGGCGTGACCTGCGTCACGCCGCGCGCGCTTGACCGCTCACTTTCTGATGGCGAGAATGCAGGCTCATCAATTCCCACGACTAAGGAGGGGCGAATGAAAAGCCTCATGACGAGAACCTTTCTATGCTTCGCGATCCTGACCCTGGCCGCTCCCGTCCTTCCGATCTCCGCGCAGGAGACGCCGAAGAAAGAGGAGCCGAAGACGGCCGAAGAACAGAAGAAGCCGACGGTGACCGAGGAGATGGTGGTCACCGCGCGTAAGCGCGTAGAGACGGTGCAGGAAGTGCCGATGTCGGTGGCCGCGCCCACCGAGGCGCAGCTGCGCGACCGCGGCGCCGAGACGATCGAAGACGTCGCCTCGAACGTGGCCGGCTTCAGCGTGCAGAACCTCGGACCCGGACAGAGCCAGGTGGCCATCCGCGGCGTGTCGTCGGGACAGATCGTCCGCGACCAGCCGGGCGTGAAGGAGCAGGTGGGCGTCTACCTCGACGAGTCGGTCATCTCGCTCTCGCTCTTCACTCCCGACCTCGACCTCTTCGACATGGCGCGCATCGAAGTGCTGCGCGGGCCGCAGGGAACGCTGTTCGGCTCCGGCTCCGAGTCGGGCACGGTGCGCTACATCAGCAACCTGCCGAAGATCGGCAGCAACGAGGTGATCGGCGAGTTCGGCGTCACCTCCACCAACGGCGGCGGCCCGGGCGGCACTGGGAAGGTCGCCGTCAACTTCCCGATCGGCGACCACTCGGCCATGCGCTTCGTCGGCTACTACACGCGGTACGGCGGCTTCATGGACGCCGTGCAGCCCAACCTCACCGTGCAGAAGGACGTGAACAGCGGCGAGCGCACCGGCGCGCGCATCTCGTTCCTGATGAAGCCGAACGACAAGCTGACCATCATTCCGCGCCTCCTCTACCAGGACGTGGAGATGAACGGCTGGAACCGCGTCGACGTCTACAACATCCTGGCGAACCCCTTCACCACCACCCGCCCGCAGGTGACGCTCGGCGGCCGCAAGCTCTTCACGCAGCTCAATGAGACGTTCAGCGACAAGTTCGGCCTGCTCGACGTCAACGTGGCCTACGAGCTCGGCGGCGGCAAGACGCTCACCTCCATCACCTCGTACAGCTCGCGCGACGTCGACGTCCTCCGCGACGCCACCGCGCTCACCGCCAGCATCACCGGCGGCAGCATCGGGCTCCCGGCCAACGTCTACACGCTCGACGCGCCGCTTGACGACGCGACCGAGACGCACGGCCTGACGCAGGAGCTGCGCCTCAGCGGCGGCGCCGACAAGTGGCACTGGGTCGGCGGCGCCTTCTACGCCAACAGCCACCGCGACTACGGCCAGAGCCTGCTGGTCTCCGGGTTCGAGACGGCCACCGGCATCCCGACCAAAGGCGCGCTGATCGCGCCGAAGGACGGCCTCTTCTGGTCCGACCTCCAGTACAAGTTCAAGCAGACCGCGGTGTTCGGCGAGGCCACCTACTCGCACAACGACCGCCTAGACCTGACCGGTGGCCTGCGCTGGTACAACTTCGACGAGAAGCGCCGGCAGACCTTCGACGGCATCTTTGCTGACCCCGGCACCACGCGCGGATCCACGTCCGCCGACGGCTTCGCGCCGCGCGTCATGGCCAGCTACAAGTGGAGCGACAACACGCGCTTCAACGCGCAGATCGCCAAGGGCTTCCGCCTCGGCGGCATCAACGATCCGCTCAACGTCCCGCTCTGCAGCGCGGCCGACCTGGCCACCTTCGGCGGCCACGACGCCTGGGAAGACGAGACGCTCTGGAACTACGAGGTCGGATCGAAGTCGCGCATCATGGGCGGCCGCGGCTCGGTCAACGCCGCCGCGTTCTACGCCGACATCAAGAACCTGCAGGCCACGGTGAACGCCGGCTCGTGCTCGTCGCGCGTCATCTTCAACGTGCCGAAGGCGCGCAGCGTCGGCGCGGAAGTGGAGTTCGACCTGGCGCCGACCGACAGCTTCGACTTCGCCATCTCCGCCAGCCACACCGACTCCAAGCTCAAGTCCACCGTCACCTCGACCGATAAATCCGGCGTGACCACCGTCGTCTCCGGCATCCGCAGCGGCAACCGCATGCCGAGCGTCCCCGAGGATCAGGCCACGGCCGCCGCCACCTATCGCTGGACCCTTCCGAGCTCGGTGGTCTACGTCAGCGGCGTCTACCAGCACATCGGCGACCGCTTCACGCAGGTGGGCGACGAAGACCTCGGCAGCACCGCGTCGGTCAATCTCCGGGCCTTCGAGCCGGCCAACTGCCCGCAGCCCTGCGCCAACACCATCGGCGGACCGCTGACGCAGAACACCTTCACCTTCGATCCGCGGCTGCCGGCGTACGACACGGTCAACGTCCGCTTCGGGATCCTGAAGGGCCGCTGGGATGCGGCGATCTTCGTCAACAACATCGGCGACGAGCGCGCCCTTCTTTCGCTCGATCGCGAGCGCGGTCTCCTGGCGCGCGTGTCGTACCTGACCAATCAGCCGCGCACGTTCGGGTTCAGCACTCGAGTGAATTTCTGATGGGCTCCGGAGCGCCGCCGTCCCCGGCGGCTGGCCCGCAGGCGTCCACGCCTGCGGCGGCGGGACGCCGCCAGGCCAGCCGGCGGGACGCCGGCGCTCCGATCGGCCTTTCCCGCCGTGCTTTTCTCGCCTCCATGGCGGCCCTTCCACTCGTTGCGCAAAGCGGACCGAAGCCGCGCGTCGTTGTCATCGGCGCCGGCGCCTTCGGCGGCTGGACCGCGCTTCACCTTCGCAACGCCGGCTGCGAGGTCACCCTCCTCGACGCCTGGGGCCCCGGCAACGCGCGCGCGAGCTCCGGCGGCGAGACGCGCGTCATCCGTGCCGTCTACGGCCCGGACCGCGTCTACGTGGAGATGGTGCGGCGCGCGTACGAGCTGTGGGCCTTCGATCCGTCGCTGTACGTCGAGACCGGCGCGCTCTGGATGAACCGCGGCGACGACGCGTATGTCCGCTCGTCGCTGGCCATCCTCGACGAGCTCGGGTTTCCGGTCGACAAATTGACCATCGCCGAGGGGAAGAAACGCTGGCCGCAGATCGACTTCCGCGGCGTGAAGTCGCTCTGGCTGGAGCGGCGCGCGGGCGCGCTCTCGGCGCGGCGCGCCTGCCAGGTGGTGCGCGACGCGTTCGTCGCCGCCGGCGGCAGGTACCGCACCGAGGCGGTGAAGCCGGGCGCGATGCCCTCCGAGAAAGCGGACGTCTACGTCTTCGCCTGCGGCCCATGGCTCGGCAGGCTCTTTCCCGACGTGATCGGCGACCGCGTCCGCCCGACGCGGCAGGAAGTCTTCTATTTCGGAACTCCGGCGGGCTCCGACCGATACCAGGCGGGCAACTGCCCGATCTGGATCGATTTCGGCCAGCGGATCATCTATGGAATCCCCGACGTCCACGGCCGCGGCTTCAAGGTGGCCGACGACACCCGCGGCGCGCTCATCGATCCCACCGCCGCCCGCCGCGCCCCGTCGGAGGCCGCCCTCGCGCGCGCCCGGCAGCTGCTCGCCGAGCGCTTCCCCGAGCTGGCGCAGGCGCCGCTGGTCGCCTCGGAAGTCTGCCAGTACGAGAACAGCCCCGACGGCAACCTGATCGTCGACCGCCACCCGCACGCCGCCAACGTCTGGCTGGTCGGCGGCGGCTCCGGCCACGGCTTCAAACTGTCCCCCGCGGTAGGGGAGCTGGTGGCGCAGGCCATCCTGTCCGGCCGCGAGATCCCGGCAATGTTCCGCCTCGGCCGGCTGCAGAAGACGGAGAAGCGCAAAACGCAGTTCGAGAAGTGAAACCCTGGGCCCGCCGCTCCGTTCATAATGTGACGCAATGCAAGTGAAACGGTCGAAAAAGAAGCTTTTCATCATCATCGGTCTCGCCGTGGTCATCGTCATCGCCCTGGCGGCGATGATGAAGTCGCGCAAGGGGGAGAAGCCGATCGAGGTCACCACCGACAAGGCTTTCCGCAAGTCGGTGACGCAGCTGGTCACGGCGACGGGGAAGATCCAGCCGGAGATCGAGGTGAAGATCGCGCCGGAAGTGTCGGGCGAGATCGTCGAGATCCCGATCAAGGAAGGGCAGCTGGTGCACAAGGGTGCGCTGCTGCTGCGCATCAAGCCGGACAGCTACCAGGCGCAGGTGGAGTCGCAGATGGCGGCGCTCAATTCGGCGCGTTCGGCGAGCGTGCGCAACCGCGCGGAGCTGTCGAAGGCTGAGCAGGACTACAAGCGCGCGCAGCAGCTCTTCCAGGCCAAGCTCCTCCCCGAGGCGGACCGCAACACCGCGCAGACGCAGTACGAGATCGCCAAGGCGGCGCTGGAGTCGTCGCTGTTCGAGATCCAGCGCGCGGAGGGCGCGGTGCGCCAGATCCGCGACGCGCTGTCGAAGACGGTCATCTACTCGCCGTCGGACGGCAGCGTGAGCTCGCTGACCAGCCGCGTCGGCGAGCGCGTGGTCGGCACGGTGCAGTTCGCCGGCACGGAAGTGATGCGCATCGCCAACCTGGAGAACATGGAAGCGCGCGTCAACGTCAACGAGAACGACGTGGTGAACGTGCACGTCGGCGACCAGGCGGCCATCAGCGTCGACGCCTACCCCGACCGCAAGATCCGCGGCGTGGTGCGCGAGATCGCCTCCACCGCCACCACCCGCAACGCCGGCTCGCAGGAGGAGGTCACCAACTTCGAGGTGAAGATCTCCATCCCCGACCACTCCGTGCAGCTCCGCCCCGGCATGAGCGCCACCGCGGACATCGAGACCGCCACGGTACAGAACGCGGTGGTGGTGCCGATCCAGGCGGTGACGGTGCGCAGCACCGACAGCGAGCTCTCCCCCGAGGAGCGCGAGCGCCAGACCGCGCAACAGCAGGCGAAGGAAAAGGACGACAACCGCGCCGACGTCACCAACGAGATGCAGGAGAAGCAGAAAGCGCGCGAGCAGCGCGACAAACTGCAGCGCGTGGTCTTCATCAAGAACGGCGACAAGGTCCGCATGCAGAAGGTGGAGACCGGCATCGCCGACGCCACCTTCATCGAGATCCGCAGCGGCGTGAAGCCGGGAGACGAGGTCGTCTCGGGGTCGTATACGGCCATTTCGCGGCGTCTGAAAGACGGGGCGAAAGTCGCCATTGAGAAACCGCAGGGGAAGGGGTGACGGGGGGACGGGAATGTTGAATGTTTAATGTTGAGTGTTGAATGTGGTTCCCCGCATTCAACACTCAACATTAAACATTCAACATTCCTCGTTTTTCCCTTTTATGCTCTACGAGATTTCCGAAGCCTTCCGCATCGCCTTCAGCATCATCCGCGCCCACAAAATGCGGAGTGTGCTGACGGCGCTCGGCGTGATCATCGGCATCATCGCCGTCACCCTCATGGGCTCGGCCATCTCGGGGATCGAGATCGGTTTCGAGCGCTCGCTGGCCGTGATCGGCGACGACCTCCTCTACGTCGAGAAGTGGCCGTGGCGTCACGTCGACGACTGGTGGAACTACCGCAACCGGCGGCGGATGGAGCCTCAATACGCGGAAGACCTGAAGCGGATCATCCGCGCCACGCCGAACTCGCAGCTGGTCACCGCGGTCCCCACCCTCAATACGATTCGTACCATCAAGTTCGCCGACAACGAGGTGCGCGGCGTCTTCACCCAGGGCACCACCGACGAGTTCGTGATCACCTCCACCTCGCCGTTGCGCGAGGGGCGCTTCTTCACCGACACCGAGTCGCGCGGCGCGGCCCCCGTCTGCGTCCTCGGATACGACGTGGCCGAGGCGCTCTTTCCCAACCGCTCGCCGCTCGGCAGCACCGTGCTCATCGACAGCAACCCCTTCCGCGTGGTCGGCGTCTACGCCAAGCAGGGGACGTTCCTCGGCCTCTTCAGCTTCGACACCTACGCCGTGGTCCCCCTCAGCTCCTTCATGAAAGTCTTCAGCGCGCGGCTCGACACCTCCATCCGCGTGAAGGTCAAGGACAAGAACCGGATGGGCGTGGCGCGCGACGAGCTGACCGGCGCCATGCGCAAGGTGCGCCGCCTGGCGCCGGAGCAGAAGGACGACTTCTCCATCAACGAGCAGGAAGGGATCCGCGACTCCATCGGTCCGGTGAAGGCGGGCGTGGCCGGCGCGGGGCTGTTCGTCACCGGGCTGGCGCTGTTCGTCGGCGCCATCGGCATCATGAACATCACCTACGTCAGCGTGCGCGAGCGGACGCGCGAGATCGGGACGAGAAAAGCGGTGGGCGCGCGCAAGCGGACCATCATGCTGCAGTTCCTGATCGAGGCGGTGTCCATCTGCCTGGTCGGCGGCGTGGTCGGCGTGGTGCTGTCGTGGCTGATGTCGACGGCGGTGGCCGCCGCCTTCCCGTCGTTCCCCATGACCTTCTCCTTCGCCCTGGTCGTCCTCGGATTGATCGTCTCGACGGTGACGGGGATCTTCTCCGGGCTGGCGCCGGCGATCGCCGCGGCGCGGCTCGATCCGATCGAGGCGCTGCGCTATGAGTGAGACCGCCCGCATCGCGCTCACCGCGCTGAAGACCAACAAACTGCGGTCCGGCCTGACCATGCTCGGGGTGGCCATCGGCGTCTTCTCCGTGATCGGCGTGATGACCGCGCTCAGCGTGATCGCCACCTCCATCGAGTCCGGCCTCAGCTTCCTCGGCAGCAACCTCTTTCAGTTCGCGAAGTATCCGGCCATCAACAACAACGATCCCGAGCTGAAGTTCGCCAACCGCCGCAACATCTCGCTGGCCGAGGCCAACGAGTACAAGCGGCTGATGGACGGGCAGGTGGGGGTCATCTGCCTCAAGGTCTTCGACGGCGGAAAGCCGGCCAGCTACGAGCGCGTGAAGCTGCAGGGACTGACGCTGGTCGGCACCGACGAGAATTTCCTCATCGCCAACTCGTACACGCTCGGGTACGGGCGCAACCTGGCCTCCGACGACGTCGACCTGGGGCGGACCGTGGTGGTGGTCGGCAAGCGCATCGAGAAGAAGCTCTTCCCGAATCAGAACCCGGTCGGCAAGACCATCAAGATCAACGAGAAGCCGTACCAGATCGTCGGTGTCCTGGCGGAGAAGGGCTCCAACTTCGGCCAGAGCCAGGACAACCTGATGCTGGTGCCGATCACGCGTTACTTCAACGACTTCGGCTGGGTCAATCGAACGGTCAACATCGCCACGCAGTCGTCCTCGCAGGCCACGTACAACCAGACTCTGGACAAGGCCATCGGCGCCATGCGGGCCGCGCGCGGGCTGAAGCTGGGACAGGACAACGACTTCGCCATCTACTCGAACGACACGCTGGTCGCCGCCTTCGCGCAGGTGGCGGACGTCATCCGCGTCGGCGCCTTCGTGGTCAGCGCCATCGCCCTGCTCGCCGCCGGCATCGGCATCATGAACATCATGCTGGTCAGCGTGACCGAGCGGACGCGCGAGATCGGCGTGCGCAAGGCCATCGGCGCGAAGAAGAACGACATCGTCCGCCAGTTCCTCCTGGAGGCCATCGTTCTGTCGGAGATGGGCGGACTGGCGGGGATCGTCATCGGCGTCCTCGCCGGCAACGCCATCGCGCTCTGGCTCGACATCTCCATGATCTTCCCCTGGGGCTGGGCCCTGACGGGGCTCATCGTCTGCTCCATGATCGGCATGGGCTTCGGCTGGTACCCGGCGTGGAAGGCGGCCTCGCTGCATCCCATCGAAGCGCTGCGGTACGAATAGATTTTTAGTTTATCCCGCGCCGCCAGGCGCGGGATCACCGGAACCACCGCGGCACGAGCCGCCCACGAAGCACCGAGACGCGCGGTGGCTCCGCTGATCCCGCGCCTGCGGCGCGGGATAAACTCACTACCAGCACGGAACTTGCACCAGCGCACCCCAAACACCCGAACAGGAGGGCGCCATTGAACACGTCTGCAGGTCAGCGTTCCGTTCATCTGGCAGGGTCTGCACTCGATCGCGCGCGCCATGTCTGCGCCTTCTTCCACACCCGTGACGAGGAGTACCGCGTGCTGATGCCGTTCATCACCGAGGGCTTCGAGCACGGCGATCGGGCATTCCATATCGTCGATCCGCAGCATCGACCCGACCACATGGAGCGTCTGCGCCAGGCCGGCATCGAGACCGCCTCCGCGGAGGCCAGCGGACAGCTCACGGTCATGCGCTGGGAGGACGCCTATCTCCGCGGCGGCCACTTCGATCAGAACGCCATGCTGGCGCTCATCGAAGAGGTGCTCCAGGCCGGAAAGGCACAGGGATTTCCACTGACCCGGCTGGTGGCCAACATGGAATGGGCGCTCGAGGACCGGCCGGGAGTGGAGGACATCGTGGAGTACGAGACCCGCCTGAACTACGTGCTGCCGAAGTACGACGACGCCGTCACGTGAACGTACGATCTCGCCAAGTTTGGCGCAGGCGTGGTGATGGACATCATGAGAACGCACCCGATGGTGATCATCGGCGGGCTGCTGCAGGAGAACCCGTTCTTCGTTCCGCCGGACGAGATGCTCGCCGAGCTGCGCGGGCGGCGATCCGTCGATGACGCTTAACGATCCGGCCGTGATGGCGCCGGGCGATGCTGCACCGTTGCGCCGTACGTTGCGAGACGTGGTGGCTCTCACCATGCTTCCGACGGTCTGGGCCACGTACGGGCCGCGCCAGATCTGCGCCGATCTGGTGGACGTGGTGGCACGCATGGTCGACGCCGACGGCGTCTACCTCGCTTCTCCCTCCAACGATTGCCCGGAGCTCCTCTGGCTGAAGCGCGGCGGCGACCGCGAGACCGAGCTCTGTCTGCGCAACGCCGCCGCCGAGACCTCGTCGGGCGAGGTGCAGACCGTGACCGGCGTCAGCGGATCCATCCTCCGGATGCTCGCCTCCTTGCTGTCGTTGCGCGCGGCCGACCGCTTCGTGGTGGCCTCCCGCCGGGCCGATTTCCCGAACGAAGGCGAGCGGCTGATCCTGCGCGTCGCGGCCAATCAGGCTTCGACCTGGCTGGAGTGGAAGCGCGCCGAGACGGCGGCCGCCGAGCAGACCGCGCTTCGCCGCGCCATCGAGGAATCGATGCTGGCGGGCGTGGCGGTGGTCGGCCCCGACGGCCGGCAGACGTACGTCAACCGCGCCTTCGCGGAGATGGTCGGCTGGCCGGAAGCGGAGTTGATCGGCCGCACGCCACCGTTCCCATACTGGCCGCCGGAGGAGATCGACCGCATCTCGGCTGCGCTGGCGGAGGTGATTGCCGGACGCGTCGATCCGGCCGGCTACGAGCTTCGGTTTCGCCGGCACGACGAAGAACGCTTCGACGCGCTCGTTCTGATCTCCGAGTTGAACCGGGCCGGCTCTTCCAGGGGATTCCTCGCCTCGGTCCACGACATCACGGAACGCAAGGCCGCGGAACGGCGCGCCCGGTTCCTCGCCGAGGCCGGCGAGATCCTCGGCCGATCGCTCGACTACGAGGAGACCCTGCGCGCCATCAGCGCCCTGGTCGTGCCACGCCTGGCCGACTGGTGCTTCATCGATCTGGTCGAGGCCGACGGCGGATTCCGGCGGGTGGCGGTGGCCCATCCCCCGGGACCACACGACGAGGCACTGGCACGTCGCCTGGAGCGCTCCTATGCATCGAAGGATGTCCGCTACGGCGTCTCGGCGACGTTGGCGAAAGGTCAAACGTCGCTGACGAACGACGTTTCCGACGACGTCCTCATCGCCGTCAGCCGCGACGACGAGCATCACCAGGCGCTGCTCGCGATGGGGATTCGATGTTTCGTCTCCGTCCCGATGACCAACCACGGGACGACCTTCGGTGTCATGACGTTTCTGGGGACTGAAACGTTGACGCGGTTCGGCCCCGCGGACGTGGCGTTGGCCGAAGAGGTCGCGCGGCGCGTCGCGCTGGCCGTCGACAACGCCCGCTTGTATCGCAGCGCGCAGGACGCGAATCGCGCTAAGGACGAATTCCTCGCCAACCTGTCGCACGAGCTGCGCACGCCGCTGACGGCGATCCTCGGATGGGTTCACCTGCTGCAGCTCGGAGATCTCGACGCCGCTCAGATGACGCTCGGGCTGCAGACCATTCGCCAGAGCGGCGAAGCGCAGGCCAGGCTCGTCGACGAGCTGCTCGATGTCTCGCGGATCATCACCGGCAAGCTCCAGATCCATCCGGCTTCGGTCGTGCTCGCCGACATCGTGCGCGACGCCGTCGCCGCGATCCGCCCGGCCGCGGAGGCCAAACGCCAACGTATGGACGTCGACGTTCATACCGGCGCCCGCGTCCTCGGCGATGCCTCGCGCCTGCAGCAGGTTTTCTGGAATCTGCTCAGCAACGCCGTGAAGTTCACCCCTCCGGGCGGCCTCGTACGGGTCAGTCTCGCCGACGGCGACGACGGGGCGAATCTCGTCCTGCGGATCGACGATACGGGAGAGGGGATTCCGGCCGAGTTCCTGCCGTTGGTGTTCGAGCGGTTCCGTCAGGTCGCCACCGCCACGCGCGCGCGGACGGGACTCGGCCTGGGACTGGCGATCGCAAAGGAACTGGTCGAGATGCATGGCGGTTCCATTGCGGCGCGCAGCGGCGGACGCGGGGCAGGATCGACGTTCATCGTCACCTTGCCGCGACATGCGGAAGCGGCGAACCCCGGCGAACAGAACATCGATCGCGTCGAACGAAGGGCCGGGAAGCTCCGTTCGATCCGCGTGCTCCTGGTCGAAGACGACGACGCCACGCGAACGCTGCTGGCGACGGTATTGACCAGTTTCGGCGCCGCGGTGGCCACCGCTTCCTCGGCGAGCGATGCGGAAGCGCTGCTCGATACGTTCGAGCCGCAGATCCTGATCACCGACATCGAGATGCCGGGCAGCGACGGCGTTTCTCTGCTGCGCCTGCTGCGCTCCACAAAGTACGAAACGCTTCCGGCGATCGCGGTGAGCGGTTATGCCGACGAGCCCACCCGGGAGCGCGTGCGCGCCGCGGGCTTCAACGGCTTCGTGGCCAAACCGCTCGACCCCATCGTCCTCGCCGATGAAGTCCTGGCGGCGATTCGTGTTGCCGCGGGCAGTGCATTCTGAATTGCGAGGTTGCGAGGTTGCGGAGTTGCGAGGTCTCGCAGCGCCAAAGGCAACCGGCGCGAGCCCCGCGATACCCCGAGACCGCGATACCCCGCAACCCCGCGTTGCAGCGCGAAACGCCAGCATCAGCGGAGCCCCGCGAAACCCCGCAACCGCGAAACCTCGCAACCCGGTTACTGCGGAAAGCCCGAAGGGTCGATCGAACGGATGATCTTCAACGCATTCTTGTAATAGATCTTCTTCAGCACCTCGTCCGGCAATCCGAGGCCGTACATCTTCCAGAAGGCGTGGCGCTTGCGGTAGTAGTCGAAGTACTCGTCCTCGGTCTCCAGCACGCGAAAGTACGTGGCGTACTCGTCGGCGTTCCAGATGTCCTTCCCCATCAGCACGCGGTCCTGGTACTTGACGAGGAAGGCGCGCGCGGTGCGGGGCTGGCGTCCCAGCTCGTGCAGCACGGCGCCGATCTCGGTGTAGACGTTCGGCAGCTCGTCGAGCAGCTTGCCGAGGCGCCCGAGGTCGTTGCCGAGCCAGGCCAGGTGCGCGGCGATGAAGGTCGTCTTGGGGTGCTTCCGGAACATGTTCCACTGCTCGCTCATGGTCTGCTCGAACGAGGCGAACTTCGGGTCGGTGCGGCGGCGGTTGGGGAACTGCTGCAACTCCAGCCAGCGCTCGTTGTATTTGTCGACGGGCGACCAGAAGGCTACCGGCTCGCCGGTGTGGATGAGCACCGGGATCCCCAGCTCACCGGCCTTGTCCCAGATCGGATCGAGGCGCGGGTCGTCGGTGTGGACGCGCTGGCCCGACTTGTCGACCACGAACATGCCGAGGTCCTTGAAGATCTTCAGCCCGGCGGCGCCGTTCTTCACGTCCTGCTCGAGCTGCCGGGCCGCGTTCTGTCCGAAGTTCGGCTCGTCGATCCTGCGGAAGTCGACGTTGGCGAAGGCGACGAAGCGCTTCGGGTAGCGTCCCTTCATGTTCGCCAGCCCCTGAGTCAGCTCGGCGCCGCTGCTGCCGCTCAGGTTGACCATCGTCACCATGCCGATGCGGTCCATGTCGGCGACGAGCTTCTGCGCCGCCGCCTCGGACATGCCGCGGTTCTGATGGTTGTGGACGTCGATGAAGGGGAACTTCGCCCGCGTGCGCGGATGCTCGGGAACGACGAGCGTCGACTTCGGCTCGTATTCGTTGAAGTCCATCGCCGCGGGCTGCGGCCGCTCCTCCTGGGCGAGGAGAAGCGGCGCAGCGGCGACGAACAGCAGAAGCGATGCGAGACGGCGCATCAGTGCGCCTTGATGGGGACCCACGCCCTGGTGTTCTCCCACGTCAGGCTCAGGTTCTTGTCGAGGCCGATGACGAAGGTCTCGACGGTGTCCTTCACCGGCGCGACTTTCATCGTCACCCGGCCGAGGTCCTGCTTCTCGTTGTACTCGGTGCCCCACTGGCCGGTCTGCTTGTTGACGATGAGCGTCCACTCCTTCTCGCCGGGAAGGCTGTAGAGCGTGTACTTGCCGGCCGGAACGTGGAGGTCGCCGATCATCAGGCCGGTCTCGGTGGTGAGGGTGGTGGCGGCGTTGGCGCCGGTGCGCCAGACCTGGCCGTACGGCACGAGGCCGCCCATGATCTTGCGGTCGCGCTTGGACGGCGCGCTGTAGTCGATGGTGACCTTCTTGCCGCCGATCGTCGCTTCGGCCTTGGCCGGCGGGCTGAGGGGTTTCTTGGCCTCCTGGGCCAGGGCGGCGGCGGCGATGAACAGGATGCTGAGGGTGATGGTGAGTTTGCGCATCCGCGGATGATCGCCGCATCGCGCGCCGGACTCAACGAAGAAAACTGAAAACTGTGGAGCTCGGAGCGCCGGCGTCCCGCCGGCTGGCCGGGCGCCGTCCCGGCGCCCAGAACGTGCGGCGGCGAGGACGCCGCCGGGCCAGCCGCCGGGACGGCGGCGCTCCTACTCGTCTGCGGTGCGGACGCTGGCCTCCCAGTCGCCGTCGCGGTCGCGGGTCAGCTCGACCTGCCAGGGCTGGCAGCAGACCGGGCAGTCCTGCACGTACGACTGGCGCGACCAGCCGCTGTCTTCGACGTCCAGCTCCGCCGGCTCGCCGCAGTAGGGGCACATCACCGGGATGAATTCGCGCATGGCCGGACTATACGAAAAACGCCGCTCGTCTCCGAGCGGCGTTTGCTGTCGTCCTGACCGCGGGCGCTACTCTCACCGACGACGTTGACGTCGCCCGGGTCTTGGCGACACGATACGGTCGGATCGTGTCGCACCGTGCCAGCCTCGCCCGCCAACGACGTCTTCGTCAGTTACAGCCACAATGACAACGAGGCCATTGGCTTCGATGGCCGGCAGTGGGTGTCCCAATTCCGCCGCGATCTAGCGGCGCGATTGGGTGGTCATCTTGGCCGCAGGGCGACAGTGTGGATGGACCCCCGGCAGCCCGGCGAGATCGATTTCGCCAAAGATATCGTTACGCAGCTCCAGTCCACGGCGGTGCTCGTGGCAATACTCTCGCCTTCGTATATGCGTTCCAAGTGGTGTCGGCGCGAGCTGGCCGAGTTCGTGGGCGTCGCGGGCACCACAGGAGGACTGTTCATTCAGAATGGCTGCCGCGTACTGAAGGTCTACAAGTTGCCGGTGGATCGGAAAGCTATCGCTGAGATTGTTCCGGCGCTCGATCCGCCACTCGGGTTTACGTTCTATGAGTTCGACACCGAGCGCAATGCCGCGCGTGAATTGTTCATCCATGAGAATCCGGAGGTTCGCAGACTGTACGATCCCCGTGTCGACGACGTGGCTCAGGCTGCGTCCCGTGTCATCTCCAGCATGGGTCTCGCCGAGCGAACGAGACGCGGTGCGACGAAAGGCGGGGTCTACCTCGCCGCAACAACCGAAGATGTCAACGACAGTTCGCTGAAGCTCCGGCGTGAGCTGGAGGCCCGGGGTTACGACATCCTGCCGATATTCCAGCTGCCGCTCAACGCGAGCAAAATGGAATCGGACGTTCGCGACGCCCTCCAGAAGTCGCGGTGCTCGATTCATCTGTTCGGCGCCCGCGTGGGGTGGATTCCGGAGGGCGAGACTCGCTCGGTCGTGAGACTGCAGCATGAGCTGGCGGCACAGCATCAGGCCGATGGCTTCTCTCGCGTGCTCTGGATTCCGCCGGGGCTGGTCAACACCGAGCCAGCGCAGGCAGCCTTCCTGGAGTCGCTGCGGCGTGCGCCCGGATCTCGCAACGACTTCGAGCTGGCGGAGGTGCCATTCGAGGAGCTCAAGGCTATCGTGCTCGAGAAGCTCGAAGCGACCCATACACGCGCTGTGGCACCGACTCGCCCGCGCCGAATCTACCTAGTGGGTCTGCCAGAGGATGATGCCCGCGTCGTCGCGCTGCAGACCGCTCTCATCGACATGGGCCACGAAGTTGACGTGCCGCTCCGATCGGGCAATGCGGCCACGGATGTCGAGGATCGTCTCGAGACGCTCAAGCGCGCGGACGTCGTGGCCATTTACTGGGGGACGTCAAGTCTTTCCTGGGTGCGCGAGCAGCAGCGCAGCCTAAGGGACGTTCGGGATGCCTCGGCTGCCGTGTTCACGGCCTGTCTCGTGGTTGCGGCGCCGGACAGCCCCGAAAAACAAGCGTTTCGCTCAAAGGACCTTGGTGTCGTGCGGCTTGACGACGTCAACGAGCTCGAGCCCCTCACCCAGTTTCTCGCTAGCGCAGAGCGAGTGAGAGGGATGACGCCATGACTTCGGGCATTGAGTCCGGTTTGCCGAATCCGTTTCCCGGTCTGCGATCGTACGAGATGGAGGATGCGCCTTGGTTTTTCGGCCGCCACTCCGATATCGAGGCGTTGCAGCGGCGCATGCAGGATGCGCGCTTCGTCGCCGTCGTCGGCGCATCTGGCAGCGGCAAGTCCTCCATTGTGAAGGCTGGTTTGGTGCCGGCGCTTCGCGATGCCGGTGGTGAGCATTGGACAACTGCAATTTTTCGCCCCGGTCTCGATCCCATTGGCGAGATGGCGATGGCTCTGGCCGAGCAAGCAGCACCGGAAGGGCTGGCCGATGAGCGGCGCTCGATTGAGACGACGCTGCGGCGGAGCAGCCTCGGCCTGACGGAGGTGATTAGGCAGCATGACGCAAGGCAACGACATCGCGTGCTGGTTGTCGTCGATCAGTTCGACGAGGTGTTTCGGTTCAAGGAGTTGACGCGGGCAAGCGATCAGGGTGATGAAGCCGTGGCCTTCGTGAATCTTCTCGTGGAGTCCGCGCGCGATCCGTCCGCCCCGGTCTGTATCTTGATCACGATGCGGTCCGATTTTCTCGGTCGCTGCGAAGAGTTCCGGGGCCTTCCCGAGGTCGTGAGCGGCGGCATGTATCTCATTCCCCGCCTGACGCGGTCAGGACTACGCGCTGCCATCGAAGGTCCGCTCGGCGCGGTCGGAGTATCCATCGCACCGCGGCTCGTCCAGCGCCTGCTCAACGACGTGGACGATACTCCCGACCAGCTGCCGGTGCTGCAGCACGCACTGATGCGGACGTGGCAACACTGGCGCGACCACCATGCGGAGGGGCCGCTGGACCTTGATTCTTACGAAGAGATCGGCAGCATGCGCGACGCGCTCTCGCGTCATGCCGATAGTGTGTGGGAGACACTTCGAGACGACCGCCAGCGCGAGATCGCTAGGGCGATGTTCAGGCGTCTGACCGAGCGTGGCCGCGATGGCAACGAGACTCGCCGTCCCACAACGGTTGGTGAGATTGCGGCCGTGGCCGACACGGGTCCGGACGCCGTCGCTGCGGTGGTCGACCATTTCCGCGAGCAGAACCGCGCGCTGCTTATCGCGCCGGTTACGCTCGACAAATCGGCGGTGGTCGACATCTCACATGAAAGCCTCATTCGCTTGTGGACGAGGTTGCGCGAATGGATGGCGGAGGAAGCTCTTGCCGCCGAAGAGTACGTGCGCATCGCCAATGACGCGCGTCTGAACCATGAGCGTCGGAAGTCACTCTATCGCGACCCCGAACTTTCGGCCGCACTCTTGGTCTTCGGCGGCATCAACCGCGCCTGGGCCCTTCGCTACCATCCCGACTTCGATATCGCCCGAGAGTTTCTGAAAGCGAGCCGCGACGAACGCGATCGGCAATGGACCGCCGCGCGCGTAGAGGATACGACGGAGGAGCCGGCCGCCGCGGAGCCCTATGCGGCCGGCTGGGAAGCATGGGGCCACCTGGCTCCTCGTTATCAGGCGCTCGCCGATTCGGGTGGCCCATACAAGATGTTGTCGATCGATGGTGGCGGCGTGCGCACGCTGATCTCTCTAGAGGTGCTAGCACAACTCGAGTCGATGCTTGCGGAGCGCTATGGTGCGGATTCACGTTTCCGACTCTGTGACTACTTCGACATGATTGGAGGGACGAGCACCGGTGCGATAGTCGCTGCGGCGTTGGCGCGTGGCGTGTCCGTGGGCGAACTGCGCTCCGTCTTTCGGCACATGCTGCCGACCATGTTCAGCCGACGAAGCCTCTTGTCGCGTTGGAAGTCTCTGTATGACGGGGGCCCAATTGGCGATGCGCTTCGGGAGTTCTTCGGTGCCGAAACGACACTGGCCCCGGAGCATCTGCGAACGTTGCTGCTGCTGGTCGTCAAAAACGCCACCACTGAAAGTGCCTGGCCAATCACCAGCAATCCATGGGGGAAGTACAGCGACATGAGCCGCGCGGACTCCAGCTTGCGCCTGCCGCTCTGGCAACTGCTGCGCGGCAGCACTGCGGCGCCCACCTATTTTCCGCCGGAGACGATTAGATGGTCACCGAGCGATCCGTCGAAAGCATTTGTGATCGCCGATGGCGGCTCCACGCCGTACAACCATCCGGCATTCCTGATGGCCCGTGTCGCTACCGATCCTGCCTACAGGCTCGAGTGGCCACGTGGCGAGTCGAAGCTTCTCATCGTATCCGTGGGCACCGGCGTGTCGCCACTCGCGGGGCGGACCGCTGAGGATCCCGAGACCAACATCGCGACGGGCGCCATCACGATGTTGAACGGGTTGTTGAGTGCTGTCGAAACCGACCAGGAACTGAGCTGCCGAACGATAGGCCGGTGCATGTTTGGCGAGTCCATCGATCGCGAAGTCGGTGATCTGGTGCGGCGTGATGCGAGCACCGATACTGGCCGCAGTTTCCTCTATGTCCGCTACAACGCCATGCTCACGCGTTTCGGATTGGAGGCGCTGGGAGTATTGCACGTCGATCCATCGCAATTGCGGATGGACTCGATCGACTCGCTGGACGACTTGGCCGAAATTGGTAGGGCAGTGGCGAGGCAAGTGAGCCTCGATCATTTTGGTCGGTTCGTGAGTTGACGCAATCTCTGCGGCCGGCAAGGATCACAGAGGTGACACACGGGCGGCCCGGGACGCCGCACTACAGCGCCGAGGACGGCTGCCTTCCTCAGCTGCGCTTCCACAACCCCGCCGGATTCGACCCCACCATCCCCGCCTTGCGCAGCAGCTCGCTGACCTCGCTCAGCTCGGGGATGGTGCGGCGCGGGAGGCGCCACGCTTTCGGCGCGTCGTCGATGGCGCGGTCGATGTAGGGGAGGTCGCCGCGGCTGAAGCGCCAGCCGCGCGGCTCGAACGGCTCCAGCTCGATGGGGACGGTGAAGGAGCGCATGGTGCGCTTGCCGTACTGGTTGTAGTAGCCCTCGAAGTAGCTGAGGCCGAGGGAGAGGTAGGTGTGGACCGGCTCGCGGGAGCGGAGGGTGGTGAAGTTCGACTTGGCCAGCGCGCCCCAGAGGCCATTGCTCTCGTAGAGCGCCAGGCAGTGGCCGTCGTCGCTGGCGGCGTCGATGTAGGTCAGGCGCGGCGGATGCCCGAGCTCGCGTAGCGCGGCGCAGGCGAATAGCACGCCACTGAAGCAGTTCGCCTTGCCGCGGCGCAGGACGGCGCGCGGTGAGGCCGCGCCGCCCTGCTCGTCGTAGTGGAGGTCATCGAGGAACTGCTGGATGTGCGCCGGCGTCCGGAGACGCCGGAGCAGTCGTCGTTCGTCAACGGTCCAGTCCATGCGTAGCAGGCGGAACGCCGGCGTCCCGCCGGCTGGCTCGGCGGCGTCCGCGCCGCCGAGGGGGCGCCGAGGACGGCGCCCGGCCAGCCGGCGAGGACGCCGGCGCTCCTAGAACGAATAGCCCACCCGCGTGTAGACGAACCGGCCGTTCATGCCGAACGGCGCGTTGATCGGGTAGGTGAAGATGCCGTTGTTGCTCTGCGCGGTGAAGGCGCCGTTCGCGTTGCGGACCAGGTTGCGGTCGGGAAAGGTGTCGAAGATGTTCTCGGCGCCGAAGGCCACCGTGTACTTGCGCCACTTGTAGGCCAGCTCCAGATCGCCGATCCATTCCGCGCCGTAGACCTGATCGTCGGCGGGGAGGATGGTGAAGCTGCAGTAGTCGCCGTAGCGGCTCTCGCGCGCGGTGACGTTCCAGCCGGAGCGGTTCCAGCTCTGCATCAGGCGGGTGTTGTCCTTCGGCTGGCCGCACTCGACGCGGCGGCGCTCGATGCGGTCGAAGAGCACCTCGCCGAGGCCGGAGAGCACGCCCGGCGTCGGCGTCACCCGCGTCACGCGCGTCTCGTTGTTGCTGTACGCCGCGGAGAGGTCAAGCCGCCCGCCGAAGGCGGGATGCTGGTAGTTCACCACCGCGTCGTAGCCGTTGGTCTCGGTGTCGATGGCGTTGGTGAAGAAGCGCGCGGCGGTGGCGCCGAGCGGTTTGATGAGCGCCTGTACCGCGGCGGTGGTGAAGTTGCCGGAGAAGACGATGCGGTCGTCGATGTCGATGTGGAAGTAGTCGAAGGTCAGCTCCAGGTCCGTCATCGGCTGCCACACCATTCCCGCGCTGAGGTTCTTCGATTTCTCGGCCTTCAGGTCCTGCGCGCCGAGGATGCGGGCGATGGGGCTGTTCACGCGGTAGGTGCCGGTCTCGAACGGCTCCAGCAGGCCGGTGGCGGTGTTCAGCAGGAAGTTGGTGCTGATCGCCGAGAAGTTGCCCTGGCTGAGCGACGGCGCGCGGAAGCCGGTGCTGGCCGCGCCGCGGAGGATGAAGTGCGGCGTGGCCGAGAAGCGCGCCGTGATCTTGCCGTTGGTGGTGTTGCCGAAGTCGCTGAAGTTCTCGAACCGGCCGGCCAGGCCGAGGCGAAGCTTGGGAATGACGTCGCCTTCCAGGTCGGCGTAGACCGCCTTGCTGTTGCGCGAGACGTCGACTTCGTTCGACGGCTGGAAGCCGGGGAAGACCTGCGCGCCCGCCGGCGCGACGCTGCCGTCGCGGGCCTTGACGCCGCCCTGGATGTACGAGTTCGGCTCGCCGGCCTTTTGCTCGAAGCCGTCCTTGCGCACTTCGACGCCGACCGCCACGTTCAGCGGCCCGCTCATCATCCCCACCACGTACTGCTTGGAGAGGTCGAGGTTCGCGGTGAACTGGTCGTCGCCGAGGGAGCCGGCGTAGAAGCGGGTCTGGTTCGGCGGGAGCGTGGGGCCGAGCGAGGTGTTCAGCGAGTCGGTGACCCAGAAGTCGAACTTGTTCCGGCCGTAGCCGCCGCTGAGGTCATAGAACCAGGTGGCCAGCTTCCCTCGGGTGCCGACGGTGAGCGCGGTGTCGACCACCCTCGGCTGGATCAGCGGCAGGAATCCGAGCGGGTAGATCTGCGGCCAGTTCTGCACCTGGATGGCGCGGCGGTAGTTGCCGCCGTGCGAGCCGTGGCGGAGGCTGTGCCCGCCGAAGACGTAGAAGACCTGCTGGCCGTCGGCGGAGATCGGGATGTTGAGGTTGGCGAACGACATCAGGTCGCGGGCGTACGAGTCGCCCCAGTGCGTGTTCGGCTGCGAGACGACGTTGTGGCCGGCGTCGCCCGCGACGATCTGATCGCGCGGGTCGGGGCTGGCGCGGTTGGTGTCGTAGCGGACGCGATACTCGCCGGTGAAGAACAGGACGCCCTTGCCGAGGCCCCAACCGCCGTTGACGCTGGTGTCGAGCATCTCGCCGTCGCTGTGCGTGGTGGAGCCGACCTTGGCGTCGACGCGCAGCGGCTGCGGGTCGGACTTCAGCACCAGGTTGATGACGCCGGCGATGGCGTCGGAGCCGTACTGCGCCGCCGCGCCGTCGCGGAGGATCTCGATGTTCTCGATGGCCGAGGCGGGGATGGCGTTGAGGTCGACGCCGCTGGAGCCGCGGCCGACCGTGTTGTTCGCGTTGACCAGCGCGCTGGCGTGGCGGCGCTTGCCGTTGACCATGACCAGCAGCTGGTCGGGCCCCAAGCCGCGCAGCGTCGCCGGGCGGACCGAGTCGGTGCCGTCGCTGATGGTCGGGCGCGGGAAGTTGAACGACGGCGCGATCTTCTGGATGATCTGGCTCGTCTCCGTCGAGGGCGAGGACTCGATCTGTTCCTGCGGGATGACGTCGACCGGGACGGCCTTCTCCTGCTCCGCGCCGATGGCGCGGGAGCCGACGGTGATCTCCTGGCCGAACGAGACGCGCATCACGAAGTCGGCGGTTGTCTCGCCGCGCGCGACGTCGACCGTCACGGTGCGGGTCTGGAATCCCTGCAGCGCGGCGGAGAGCCGCACCGTGCCGCTGTTCGACGGCACGGCGAGCGTGTAACGGCCGTTCGCGTCGCTGATGGCGGTGGCACCGCCGCCGTCGGCGGTGATGGTCACGCCGGGCAACGCCGAGCCGTCGCTCATCGTCACCTGGCCGGTGATGTTCGTGGTCTGAGCTGCCAGTGGGAGAGAGATGAGAAGAATCAGGAGTAACAGCACACCCGGGCGGAAGCGCATTAAAAACTCCTTTCGAGAATTCTGGACCGGTCGAGTCTACATCGTCGGATTAAGATCAGCGCCGTGAAAAACGCCGCCGCCGCCATCCTCGCCTTCGTCGCCGTTTCCTGCGCCACCGCGCCGGCCGCGCCGCCGCCAGCGGCCGCGCCGTTGCGCGTCACCGATCCCTGCGCGCTGCTCACCGCCGCCGACATCGGCCAGCCGCTGATCGAGGCGAAGGCCAGCGGCCGGCAGTGCTTCTACCGCCTCGACCCCTTCGTCAACTCCATCAGCCTCACCCTCGTCACCGACGCACGCGCGCTGTGGGAGACGATGGAGAAGGGCGAGGGGAAAGAGGAAGAAGAAGAGGAGAAGGGGAGGGAGTCGCAGCGGCGCGAGATCGAGGGCGTCGGCGACGACGCGCTCTGGATCGTCTCGCCGGTCGGCGCCAACCTCTACGTCCGCAGCGGCGACGCCATGCTGCGCATCAGCGCGGGCGGCAAGATGAGCGACGAAGAGCGGCTGGCGAAGTCGGTGGCGCTGGCCAAGGCCGCGCTCGCGCGTCTGCGCTGAGTGGAGCGGCGGCCTTCAGGCCGCCGTGTGTTCGGCGGGCTTCAGCCCGCCGCTCCACATCGACCGGTGGGTTAAGCTTTCGCCATGCTGCGCCTGCATCGCGGCTCCGTGCTGCCGCGCGTGTCCGTCGAGCGGACGCGCGAGGGAACGCTGCTGCGCGCCGCGCTGCCGACCGGCGCCGACCTGCGCGGGGTGATCGTGTACGGCATCGCCTTCCTGGCGGTGTTCGCCGTTGCCTTCCTGCCGAAGGGCGGCATCAGCGGACAGATCGCGCGCTTCACGCAGGCCGCCGCTTTCTTCAGCGTCTTCTTCGGGGCGCTGACGACTTATCTCCGCCGCCGCCGCCTCTTTCGCGCCACGCTCCTCCTGCCGCACTGGCCGCTCCACCTCGGCGACACCGTGCAGGCGCGCTTCCGCGCCATGCTGAAGAAATCGGCGCGCGTCACCGAGGTCGCGGCGAAGCTGCAGTGCGTGGAGAACGTTGTCATCGGCGGGGGACGCGACGTGCGCAAGCCGACCGCCGTCATCTACGAGCTCGACCTCCCGTGCGCGAAGAGCGAGCGCCAGGTCATCGACGAGGAGTGGACGCTGACCATCCCCGCCGATCTCCCGACGTCATACGACGTCGCCCTGAGCAAGGTGGAGTGGCGCGTCACCGCGCTGCTCGGCGAGGTGCCGGCGGACTTCCTGCTGCTGGTGACGCCGCGATGATCAGCATCAAGCTCGATCGCGACGACGCCGAGACCGGCGAGTTCCTCACCGGCCGTGTCTACTGGTCCGCCGAGAGCGACCGCCGCGCGCGCCGCATCATCGTGTCCGTGTCGTGGGAGACGGTGGGGGAGGGCAATCGCGTGCACGGCGTGGCGCGCGCGATGGAGCACGTCCCCAAAGGCGCCGAGGAGACCTTCCCGTTTCGCTTTCTCATCCCGCACGAAGGGCCGGTCACCTTCAAGGCGCAGCTGACCGGCATCGTCTGGAAGGTGCGCGTGCGCGCCGACCAGCCGGGCTTCGACGAGTTTGCGGAGCGGGTCTTCCGCGTCGAGCCGCGCCGCGAGCGCGCGGCGGCCAGCTGAAAGCTGATCATCCTCAGTTCGTCACCGCCACCAGCGCTCCCTCTTCCAGCCAGTGGGCGACGAGGCGGCGGACGCGGTACCCGTCAGTCGGCACCTGGCGCTCCCACTCCGCAACGGGGCCGCCCGAACAGGCCTTGAGCCACACGTCGCGAACCAGCCCCGGATCCTTTTCCTCGGCATGCGCGGTCGGCTTGACCGTCGTCTTGGTCAGCGTCAGCTCACCGGGAACCAGGGCGGCGATCCGCTGCAGTTCGTCGTGGCGACGCACCCCTTCCAGCAGCGGACCCATGATCTCCTGCGGCGTGAGATCGCTCTGCATCCTTTCCGGCGGATAGGGGACGAAGGCGAAGCTGCCGGCGATCGGCCGCTCCAGTGCCTCGTACAGCGCGTCGACCCCTCGGATGTGGCCGGTCTGAGCGTTGAGAAACTTTCCGTCCACGAAGACGAGCTTCGACGACGGCTGCCGCTGCTTCGTGCTGAGCGTGAGCATTCCGGTGGCGCGCATCTCGGCGAGCGACTGCATCACCGACGGAAGCCCGAAGAACTCGAGCTCTCCGGCGAACGTGGCCGCCGGCTCGCTGCGCGCCGGTGCCTTGACCGGCGACCATTTCTCGAGCACCTGCGCCGCGGCGCGGCCGACATCCTGACTGGGAAACCGCTGGGCGATGTCGCGCAGCGCTTCCTCCACCGGAATGGCATGCGTGCAGGAGAGCGCCTCGATGAGGCGGACCGCCGCATCCTGTTTCTTCGGCAGCCGCCCCAGGAACTTGCTCGGCATTTCGTCGCGGAGCGCCTTCAACAGCACATTGACGGTCGGCTCGTCGAACGAAAGATCGTGCTGCGCGAGCGCGGCCAGACGCGCGCGCGTGTCGCCGAGCGGCGGGCTCTCCTTCATCCCGTGACGGGCGATGGTCAGCAGCGCGGCCGAGGTGCCGATGCGCGCCAGCGCGGCGACGATGCGGTCGAGCAGCTTTTGCACCTCGTCGGCCGGATAAAGCGAGACGTCGTTGCGCAGCAGGATGGTCTCGAACTCGGCGAGACGCATGGTGAGCAGCTTCACCGAGGCGTCGGTCCGGATCTGGGCCAGCGCCGTCGCCGCCTCCTTGACCACGTAGATGTTCTGCCCGCGGGCGGTCGATTTGGTGAGCAGATCGAGCTCGCGGCCGTCGAGGTCGTCGGCTTCGCACGGATTGCGATGCAGGATGTAGATGAGGTTGCGGTGGTAATAGGTGTCGGCGTCGGGGCGGGCCACCTCGCGTTCCAGCTCCTCGAGCGCCGCCCGCCGCCCCGCCGTTCCGTAGGCCTCGATGAATCCGAGCAGTAGTCTGCGCCGCTCCGCGCGCGGCTCTCCGCGAAGACTTCGAAACAGCGTCTCCAGATGGAGCGCCGGGAAGAAGCCGAGCGCGAACTTCAACGCCGCGTGTCTGGTCTTGTTTTCGGTGTACTTTCTGAGCTGCACCGGGCTGATCGCGTCGACCGCCTCCGCGCGGACGCGGTCGACGCCGGCAGGGTCGAGCTTCTTCTCCGTGATGCTGTCGGCGGCGACGTCGAGCATCCAGACGGCGGCGGCGAGCGAGCCGTCATTGAATTTCGTCACCGCGGCGGTGACCAGCTCGCGGAAGCGCTTCATGGCCGCGACCGGATCCGCGGCCAGATCCATGATCCGCTCCATCGCACCGATGTGCGAGGGCGGCGGCGACGTTCCCGGCGCCAGATTGGGGAGCTCCCACGACGGCATCGCGCCGCCGAGGATGACGAAGATGTTTCCCTCGTTCCCGCGGGTCAGCGGACGAAGCTGCTCCAGGTAGTCGTTGAATTGCTGCCCGCTCTGCGCCCGCGTCGCGGCCAGGCTGAGAAGCTGCGCGAAGGCCTGCGGGTCGGGCTGCGCGGGCTGCGCTCCGACGACGTCGTTGCTCGCCTGACGCGTCAGACGATCGAGGATCAGCGAGTAGCGTCTCGCATTCTGCGCGTCTTCGCCGGGAACCATCGAGCCGCCGGAGAAGGTCGGCAGCCGCACCGCGACGACGGGAGGAGCGTCGATTCGTGCGGTGGTGGTGTCGCCGGAGCTGCGCATCTCCGTCAGATCGCGGCGAAGCCGGTCGCGATGTTCGGCCGGACAGATGCTGACGGCGATGGTGGTGGCCCGATCGAGAAAGTTTGCCACCGCCTCGCGGTCGAGCAGGTTCAGCTCGCCCAGGATGTAAACCTTCTTCAGACCGTGAAGCAGCAGTTGGGGGATGGGGATGGCGTGGATGCGGCTCGTCTCCGCCGCCCAGTCGGCGACCCGCTGCATGAGCTTCTCCGGGGGATGCGCGATCAGCGTGGCGACGGAGAACGCTGCCGTCTGCGGAGACACCTCGTCCTGCAGGTAGTGCTGCAGATCGTCGAGTGCCGCTTGAAGCGGATGGCTCAGTGTCTCGGTCACATTTGGCCTGTTGAGGTGAATTCTAGCCCCGGTATGGCCGTTCCCCTTTCCGCGTCGAGCCGCGCCGCGAGTGCGCGGCTGCCAACTGCTAACATCTCCGCCAATGTCCCCACGATCGGCCGACGCGCGGCCGGCGGTCCACGGCACTCTCCCTGTTCCCCTCACGCCGATCCTCGGCCGGAAGCGCGAACTGCAGGAAGCAGCGGAGCTGCTGGCCCGCACGCGGTTGCTGACCCTCACCGGCGCCGGCGGCAGCGGCAAGACGCGCATGGCGCTGGAGCTGGCGCACCGCGACTCCCGCGACGTCGCCTGGGTCGACCTGGCGCCGATCGCCGATCCGTCGCTCGTCCCGCAGCAGGTCCTGGCCGCGCTCGAAATGCCCGAGCCGCCGGCGCGCGACGTCATGCCGGTCATCCTCGAGGCGCTCCGCGACAGCGAGATGCTGCTGGTCTTCGACAACTGCGAGCACCTGGTCGACCGCGTGGCCGCGGTGGTGGAGTCGATCCTCGGCCACTGCGCCAGCGTCAGCGTCATCGCCACCACGCGCGAGGCGCTCGGCATCCCCGGCGAGACCACCTGGCTGGTCCCGCCGCTGGAGCAGAGCGACGCGCTGCAGCTCTTCGACGCGCGCGCCCGCGCCGTGCTGCCGATCTTCGCCATCGAGCCGCACAACGCGGAGGACGTGGCGCGCATCTGCGCGCGCCTGGACGGCATCCCGCTGGCCATCGAGCTCGCCGCGGCGCGCGCCAAGGTGCTCTCCATCAAGCAGATCGCCGAGCGGCTCAACGACGCCTTCTCGCTGCTCGCATCGGGGTCGCGCACGCTGCCGCGGCATCGCACGTTGCGCGCGACCATCGACTGGAGCTGGCGCCTCATCACACCCGACGAGCAGAAGGTGTTCCGCCGCCTGGCGGTCTTCGCCGGGAGCTTCTCGCTCGATGCCGCCGACGCCGTCTGCCGCGACTCGTCGTCCGACGCGCCGATCCTCGACGTCCTGTCGTCGCTGGTCGACAAGTCGCTGGTCATCGCCGAGCGCAGCGCCGGAAAGGCGCGCTATCGCCTGCTGGAGACCGTGCGGCAGTTCGCCGCGGAGAAGCTCGGCGAGTCGGACGAGCGTGCCATCCTCACCGAGCGCCACGCCTACTTCTACCTGGCGATGGCGCAGGAGGCGGAGCCGCGCCTCTTCGCCGGCGCCAACGATCCCGCGGCGATGGCGCTGATCGACGACGACATCGCCAACCTGCGCGCGGTCTTCGACTGGGACGGCGCCGCCCCCGAGCTCGAGCTGCGGCTGGTGCATGCGCTGCACTGGTACTGGTTCGCGCGCGGGCGCTTCCACGAGGCGCGCAGCCGCATCGCGCGGGCCCTCGACCGCGGTAACGAGGTCGACCCGATCGTCCGCGCCCGGGCGCTCGTCGCCGCCGGCCACGCCACGGTGTGGCAGGGCGACTGGAACGCGCTGCGCCCCGGCGTCGACGAGGCGGCGGCGACGCTGCGCGATGCCGGCGATCTTCGCGCGCTGGCCTGCGCGCTGATGCTCCTCGGCACCGCGCTGGCCTTCGCCGAGGGGAAGAAGGAAGCGAAACCTGTCTTCGACGAGGCGGTGGAGGTGGCGCGCCGCCACGGCGGCGTGGTCCTGGCGCTGACGCTCTACTGGTCCGGGCTGGCCGCGCAGTTCCGCGCCGAGGCCGCCGCGGCGCGCGCCGCCTTCATCGAGGCGCACCAGATCGGCGTGGCGCACGGCAGCGTACCCGCCACCGCCCACCCGCTCACCGTCCTCGGATGGCTCGACCTGCTCGAGGAGCGGCGCGCCGAGGCGATGGACGCCTTCCGCCGCGCGCTCGAGCTGCACGCCGCGGTCGACGACCGCTGGGGGCTGACGCAGGTGGTGGAGGGAATCGCCTTCCTCTCCGAGGACGAGACGGTGAGCGTGACGCTGCTCGCCGGGGCGGAGGCGGCGTGGATGCAGCTCGGCGCGCGACCCGGACGGACGCCGTCGGTGGAGCAGCGCCGCGACGCCGCGCTCAAGCAGGCGCTGGCCGACGAGCGCTCCCGGCGCGCGGTGGCCACCGGCGCGGCGATGTCGTACGAGGAGATGGTGGCGCTGGCGCGCAGCGCGGCGCTGGCCTCCGCGCCGGACGGGCGGGTGCCGTCGTCCGCGCCGGGGTTGCGCGTGCGCGGCTTCGGCACGGTGGAGATCCTCCGCGGCCGCACCGCGGTCGACGCCGGCCGCGGACGCGAGCTCCTGCTCTACCTGCTCTGCAACCCGCGCGGCGCGACCAAGGAGCAGATCGGCGCCGCGCTCTGGCCCGACGCCGAGCCGGCCAAGGTGCGCAACAACTTCCACGTCACCCTGCACCGCCTGCGCAAGGCGGTGGGCGACTGCGTGGTGCTGAAGGGCGATGTCTATTCAGCGGCCGGCGACATCGACTTCGACGTGGCCCGCTTCGCCCGCGACCCGCAGCGCTACCTCGACCTCTACCGGGGCGACTTCTTCGAGAACGGCGCCGGCGAGTGGATCGAGGAGCGCCGCGAGCGCCTCCGCGAGCAGTACGCCGCCGCGCTGGTGGCGATGGGACGCGAGCGCGTGGCCGCCGGCGACTTCGCCGCCGCCGCCCAGCTCTACCAGCGATTGATCCAGCTCGACGAGTTCGACGAGCAGGCCCACCGCCAGCTCATGACCTGCTACGGCCGCCTCGGCGACACCGCCGCCGTCAAACGCACCTACGCCCGCCTGGTCGAGGTGCTCCGCAAGGAGCTGGGAACGGAGCCGGATCCGGTGACCACGAAGATTTATCAGAGGTTGGCCGGGAGCTGATGGCGAGCGGCGAGCAGCGAGCAGCGAGCAGGAAAGGCCTGCCTGACCTGCTACGGCCGCTTCGGCAAGTCGAGGTGCTGCAGGCCTTCCTGCTCGCCGCTCGCTGCCCCCTGCTCGCTGCCTCATGTAAGCGGTTTCAGTAAGCACCGTTAAGCCCCCCGTAATCGGTCCTCCGTAACCTCCGCCACGCAACAAAGGAGGACCTATGAACCGCATCGTCATCATCATCATGCTCACCCTGGCGCTCGTCTCCCTCTCCGCCTGCACCGAGGAGGCCACCGCCACTCCCGCCACCAACCAGTACTCGCAGCAGGTGGCGCGCGGTAAGTACCTGGTGACCATCGGCGGCTGCAACGACTGTCACACCCCGCTGAAGATGGGACCCAAGGGTCCCGAGCCCGACTTCTCCCGCGAGCTTTCCGGACACCCGGCCAACGTGGTGATGCCGAAGCCGCCCAAGAACGATGGCCAGTGGGCCTGGAGCGGCGCCATGACCAACACCGCCTTCGCTGGCCCCTGGGGCATCAGCTACGCGCGCAACCTCACCCCCGACCAGGTCAGTGGCCTCGGCATCTGGGACGAGCAGATGTTCATCAAGACCATCCGCACCGGCCGCCACATGGGCATCTCGCGCCCGCTGCTGCCGCCGATGCCGTGGTTCAACTACGCCAAGGCGACCGACGAGGACCTGAAGGCGATCTACGCCTACCTCCGCTCGGTCAAGCCGGTCCGCAACGAAGTGCCCGACGCCGTGATCGCGGGGGGTATGTGATGAAGCGCGTCCTGGTCATCGGCGCCACCGGTGCGCAGGGAGGGAGCGTCGCCTCCCACCTGCTCAACCGGGCGCGCTTCGATGTCCGGGCGCTGACCCGCAACCCGCACTCGGCGGCGGCGCAGAAGCTGCGCTCGCGCGGCGCGGAGGTGGTGCACGGCGAGCTGGCCGACCGCGCCACCCTCCGCGCCGCGCTCCGGGGCGTCGACGCCGTCTTCGGCGTCACCAGCTTCTGGGAGCACTTCGAGAAGGAGCCGGAGCACGGCCGCAACCTGATCAACGCCGTGGCCGGCGCCGACGTCGAGCACTTCGTCTTCAGCAGCCTCCCCTCGGTGGCCCGGTGGAGCAACGACGAGCTGCAGTGCCCGCACTTCGACCAGAAATTCGAGCTGCAGGAGTACGCCCGCAGCCTCGGCATCCCCTCGACCTTCGTCCACGTCGCCTTCTACTACGACAACTTCTTCACCTTCTTCCCGCCGCAGAAGAACGGCGACGGCGCCTGGCACTTCGGCTTCAACCAGGGCGAGGTGCCGCTGGCGGGCGTGGCGGCGGAGGACGTCGGCGGCGTGGTGGCCACCATCTTCGAGCAGCCCGAGGAGTCGATCGGCAAGATCGTCGGCATCGCCGGCGACGACCTGACGCCCGCGCAGTACGCCGAGGCGATGTCGCGCGCCTCCGGCCGGACCATCCTCTACGACTACATCCCCCGCGAGGTCTTCGCCACATTCCCCTTCAAGGGCGCGGCCGACCTCGCCGACATGTTCGAGTTCAACCGCCGCCGCTATCCCAATCGCGCGGCGGACGTGCAGCAGAGCCGCGCTCTCTATCCGCGCATGCAGACCTTCGAGCAGTGGGTCTCGCGGCGCGGCGACAGGATCGCGGCCTGACGGAGGCAATCATGGCCAAGTTCCTCTTCGCGGTTTTCCCGGTCAGCGGTCACGTCAACCCCGGGCTCCCCATCGCCCGCGAGCTGGTGCGGCGCGGGCACGACGTCCGCTGGTACTCCACGATGCGCTTCAAGCGCGCCATCGAGGAGACCGGCGCGCGCTTCGTCCGCTACCGGATGGCGGTGCCGATCGACGAGACGCACTTCGACATGCTTCCCGACCGTCCCAGGGCCGGCCTCAAGCAGTTGCAATGGGACATCGAGAACATCTTCGTCGGGATGGTGCCGGGACAGTTCACCGACCTCGAGTCGGAGCTGCGCCACGAGCCGGCGGACGCCATCGTCGGCGACAACGCCTCCATCGTCGGCGCGCTGATCGGGGAGCGGTACAACCTGCCCTTCATCGCCTTCGGCATCAGCGTGCTGACCACCTCCAGCCGCGACGCCGCGCCGTTCGGCCTCGGGCTGATGCCGTCGTCGTCGCCGCTCGGCCGCCTGCGCAACCGCGCGCTGAACTGGATCAACGACAACGTGATCTTCCGCGCCGCGGCGGAGAAGAACGAGGAAGTGCGCCGCGAGCTCGGCTTCGGGCCGCCGAAGTACGCCACCTTCGACTTCGCCAAGGACGCCGCGCTCTACCTGCAGTCGAGCGTGCCGTCGTTCGAGTACCCGCGCACCGACATGCCGCAGAACATCCGCTGGATCGGCGCCTCGGTGCCGGAGCCGCCGGCGAACTGGACGCCGCCTGCCTGGTGGCCGGAGCTGAAGAGCCGCCGGGTGGTGCTGGTGACGCAGGGGACGATCAACAACGACTACGACCAGCTGATCCGCCCCGCCATCCGCGCGCTGGCGAAATGGGAGAACGTGCTGGTGGTGGTGACCACCGGCAGCAAGCCGGTGTCCGAGGTGGGGATCGACCCGCTGCCGGAGAACGTGCGGGTGGAGCGCTTCATCCCGTACGCGCGGCTGATGCCGGACGTCGACGTGCTGCTGACCAATGGCGGCTACGGCAGCGTGCAGATCGCGCTGGCGCACGCCGTGCCGGTGGTGGCCATCGGCAAGACGGAGGAGAAGCCCGAGGTGGCCAACCGCCTGACCTACTCCGGCGCCGGCATCGGCCTCAAAGTGTTGGTGCCGACCGAGGCGCAGATCCGCGGCGCCGTGACGCGCGTCCTCGGCAACCCGGCGTACCGCAACCGCGCCCTGGAGATCGGCAAGGAGCTCGCCGGCCTCAACCCCGCGACCGAGGCGGCGAACCACATCGAGGGCCTGCTGGGCGGCTGGCGCCTGGCGGCGACGGCGTAGGAGCGCCGGCGTCCTCGCGGATCAATAATGGCTAACCATGTACTGCCCCAACTGCCGCACTGAGTACCGCGATGGCTTTGCTCGCTGTTCGGATTGCGACGCCGCTCTGGTCAGCATGCTCGAGCCGCAAGTCGGACAACCCGACCTGGTCAAGGTATTCGAGACGTCCCAGCCATCTGTGATCCCCGTGGTCGAGTCGCTTCTGCGGGGAGCCGGTATCGAGTTCATGGCCAAAAACGGCCGGCTGCACTCGACGGTTCCCGGCGCCAACTTCGCCCTCGGCCCCGTCCAGTATTGGGTTCTGCGCGGGCAGGCAGCGGACGCGCGGTCCCTCCTCGAGGAGCTCGAGGGCGCGAACGAATCGGCTCGCGCCTGATTCGTTTCGATGACTTAGAATGCCCTCATGTCCTACGAGGGCATCATCACTGTCGAGCCTGGGAAGCGCGGCGGCCAACCGTGCATTCGAGGGATGAGAATCACGGTGTACGACGTGCTTTCGTACCTCGCCTCCGGCATGAGCGAGGAGCAGGTACTGGCGGACTTCCCGTACCTGACGCATGAGGACATCCTGGCCTGCCTCAGCTACGCCGCGGAGCGCGAGCACCGCACGCTGGTAGCCAAGGGTTGAAGCTTCTCTTCGACCATCATCCTGGCTCTACGCCCGCGAACATCAGTTCACCATCGCTCCATGGAGCTCGGGTACCCGCCCAAGCTGATTTGGCTGCAGATCGACAACTGGTCGACTGACCAGGTGGAAACGCTGATCCGTTCGAGCTACTCGAGGATTGCCACCCTGCCCGCGGCTACGGATCGCGCAATTCTGGTGCTGTTTCAGAAGCGCACGAAGGATTAGACCGGAGAAGAGCGGGAACGTGGTCGCGCGGTCTCGGGGTGGTGGGGCTTCGAGACCGCGAGACCCCGCAACCCCGCAACCCCGTTTCACTCCTCCGCCACCACCTCTTCCGGCAGTTTCACCAGCATCCCCGCGGCCGGCGCGGTGGCGAGGTCGAATCCGTTCATGTTGGCCACCGCCTCGGCGTCGCGCACGTTGCCGGTCGAGCGGCGCGCGAGCTCTGCCCACGACTCGCCCGACCGCACCGTGCCGACGCGGATGCGCGGCGGCTGCACCGCCTGCGCGCGCGCCGGGTCGATCGCCGCGCGGCGAAGGATGTCGCCGAGCGGGCTCTGATTCGAGCTCAGTCGCGGAGAGAGGAAGATGAAGACCGCCACGTGGTCGCCGTGGATGAACTGCGTCGTCTCCACGCCGACCTGCCCCGCATCGGTCTGGCCCTGCCAGACGTCGATGGGAAAGCGCTGCCCCGTCGTCGAGACGGTGTTGTCGCGCGTGCCGAGGAACTGGAGGCCCATCTGCTGCAGGCGGTTGCGGACCGCGTTCTGCGCGTTGGTGCCGGTCAGCTCGCGCCCTTCGACCTCCTGCGCGATGAAGGCGGTGTTGCCGGTGTTGCGGCCGCGCGGCGCCATGCCGAAGAGCATGCCGGGCGAGCTGTCGGGGCGCCAGCCGGCCGGCGCCTGGATGATCATGCCGTGCGCGCGGTCGTAGATGGTGTCGCCGCGCACCACCACTTTCTCCGTGCTGTTGCCGGTCATCACGCCGTCGAGCAGGCGGACGAACGGCGCACGCTGCGGCTCGCTCGCCGTCGCCACGGGATTGGCCGCCGCGATCTCCGCCACCTTCTTGTGCACGTCCTTGACGCGCTTGGCCGGATCGGGATGCGACATGAAATAGCGGTCGATGCCGCCTGTGGGATCCTTGTCCAGGCGCTGCAGCGTCATCAGCATCCGCTCGGCGCCGATGGGATTGAAGTGCGCCGACGCGGTGTACTCGGTCCCGATCAGGTCGGCCTGCGATTCCTGCCCGCGCGAGTAGCGCTGGAAGAGGAGGCCCAGCCCCAGCTCCGCCAGCTGCCCGTACTGCTGCGCCACTTCCGGCCCGGCCACGACCGAGCCGACCACCATCCCGATCTGCGCCACCTGCGCGCGCGAGATCTGCTGCGCGGCGTGCCGCGCCGTGACGTGCGCGATCTCGTGTCCCAGTACGCCCGCCAGCTCATCCTCGGAATTGATCCGCTCGAGCATCCCGCGGGTGATGTAGATGTAGCCGCCGGGCAGCGCCATGGCGTTGACCATCGGCGTGTCGAGGATGGTGAAGTGCCACGGCAGATTCGGCCGCGCCGAGGTTGCCGCGAGGCGCTGCCCGGTCGTCTCCACCAGCTGCGTCAGCTCCGGCTTCTCGCCGTAGATGCCGAACTGCTTGATCACCTCGGGGTGCGAGTCCTTCCCCATGGCGATCTCCTGCGACTCGGAGACGATGTTGAACTCCCGTTTGCCCGTGGCCGGATTGGTGCTGCAGGCGGCGAGAGTCAGGGCGATGAGGAGCCAGGCGGGACGCGCGTGTCGCATGCCCGCGAATTGTGCAAAGGAGGGGCCGCGCCGGCCGATCGAGATCACTTGGACGGGTTGCGAGGTCTCGGGGTAGCGGGGTCTCGGGGCCGGCTGTGAGACCCCCCCTCTACCGCGAGTCCCCGAGACTCCGCTACCCCGAGACCCCAATGAGTCTTTGCCCGCGCTGCGGCGCGGTCGGTTACCGCGTCGACGATGGCTGGTCGTGCCTGCGGTGCGGGCCGGGCGGACGGCGCGCGCGGCGGTAATCACACGAGTGAGCTGCCGGCACGAAGAAGTGGGGTGTCGAAAGGTTATTCGGAGATTACGGCCCTCACGAATCGGATTGCGACGCAGGTAAGTGTCCATGGCTCACATGAAAGCCAGAACTTCTGACTCGCAAGTGTCCATGGCTCGCGTGAAAGTCAAAAAATTTGACTCGCGAGTGTCCATGGCTCGCGTGAAAGTCAAAACTTCTGACTCGCGAGTGTCCATGGCTCACGTGAGAGTCAAAACCTCTGGCTCGCAAGTGTCCATGGCTCACGTGAGAGTCAAAACTTCTGACTCGCAAGTGTCCATGGCTCACGCGTTAGCGATGGAGGTCGGCGTGCAGGCTGCCGACGATGGCTGGAACTCGAGGCGGGGCAGACGAACGACGGCAGTAAGGATCGAACCAGCGAATCCGCCGTCGGTCGCCTGGTTGGGAACAACGTCCTGAATATCAACAGTCAGCCAGCCTTCTTGGCAGCCAGTTGTGGCGGCGCGCCGTGCTCGTTGAGGTACTCGCGGAGTGCTTGACTAACCACCGCAGAGTCGCGGAATACTCGCGCTACATCTGGCTCGAGCAAAACGATATTGCTTCCGGCCCTGGCTCGCTCGTAATACTTGCCCCGTACCGCCCCGGACAGATCAGTCTCGGGGATTTCGAAATCTTCCGCTTCGTTAGGATTTTTGTTCATACTGACGTTGCTCTCTCGCCGTAACTTTGCGCGCTGAAATAACACGGATGCGATCATCGCGGTCGGTGTGGGCAACGATGACGAGCCGATTCGTCAGCGTGTATCCGGTCGTTCTGAATCTGAATTCGTCCATGGCAAACCGCTCGTCCGATACGGTTGCCGCGAGCGGATCTAAGAATACCGTGGATGCTTCTGCAAACGAAACACCGTGGAGGCGCTGATTGATACGGTCTTTCTCCGGATCCCACTCGTATTCCACGGAGCGAGCATATCTGTTCATCGTTGGCGTCGATGACGCTGTTAAAGCTACTGACCTGAAGCACCTGGCGCGGCGAGATAGAACCAACCCGCGAAGCGCCGCTGCGCACCTTGCACCAAAAATTTTGGTCGAAGACGAAGCTGGTTCCGGGTACGACTGGCCGCGGCAGGCGCCCCCACGATGCACTCCGCCGGGCGTGCGCGGCGGTAGGATGTCCCCGTGCAACCCGACGACATCGAGCGCCGCGTCTTCGCCATCACCCGCCCCGCGCCGCGGCTGATGACCTACTACGCCCTCTGCTCGTTCGCCGCGGGGCCCTTCTTCTTCATCCCGCTGATTCCACTCTACTTCCGCTACCACACCCTGAAGTACGAGTTCGACCGGGAGGGGATCGTCATGAGCTGGGGGATCCTCTTCCGGCGTCAGATCACCCTGACCTACGCGCGCATTCAGGACATCCACCTCACCAGCAACCTGTTCGAGCGCTGGCTGGGGCTGGGGCGGGTGCAGATCCAGACCGCCAGCGCGTCGGCCGACGCGGAGATGACCATCGAGGGGCTCCACGAGTTCGAGATGGTCCGGGACTACCTGTACACGCGGATGCGCGGGGTCAAGCAGGACGGCGGGCTGAAGCCCGCCGCTCCACGGGATGATCTCGCCGCGGCGCTGCACGAGGTGGCGGGCGAGCTGCGCGCCGTGCGCCAGCTCATCGAGCCGCTGCTGAAATGAGCTGGCGCGGCATCGTCCTTCGCCTCATGCGCGTGCCGCATCAGCCGGAGCCGCCGCCCGGCGCGCCGCCGCGCGTCTTCCGCGCCGCGCGCAACTACCTCACGCTGCGCATCGTGCGGTGGGTGCTGATGCAACTGCTGCTGCTGCCGCTGCCCATCGGCGTCAGCGTCGTCGCCGTCTTCGCCCACCCGCCGCGCCCGGTGGCCATCGTCTTCGGCGTGCTGCAGGTCGTCGCCTGGACGCTCTTCCTCATCCAGTTCCTCTTCGGATGGGCGACGCTGCGGCTCGACTACGAGATGCGCTGGTACATGCTCTCCGACCGCGCCATCCGCATTCGCGAGGGGATCGTCACGGTGCGCGAGAAGACGATGGCGCTGGCCAACGTGCAGAACATCGCGGTGCACCAGGGACCACTGCAGCGCGCCCTCGGCATCGCCGACGTGGAGGTCAAGACCGCCGGCGGCGGCTCGGGCGGCGGCGGGCCGCACGGGAAGAAGGGGATCGGCGAGCCGATGCACGTCGCCTACTTCCGCGGCGTCGACAACGCCGAGGAGATTCGGGGTCTGGTGCGGGAAGGAGTGAGGCGGCAGAAGGACGCGGGGCTCGGCGACCCGGACGATCACGCGCCGCAGGCGCCGCCGGACGCGGCGGGCGAGCTCCTGCGCGAGGCGCGCAAGCTCCGCGCGGTGGCCGAAGCCGCCGCCGCGCTGCGATCTCCGCGAAATCCCTGACTTCGCGGCGTGCCCTTACGGCTCGAAGTCCAGATCGAACAACTCCGCGATCGGCACCTTGCGCCCCACGAGGCGCGACGCGCCCCCCGCGATCTTCTTCGCGAACTTGATCCGCGCATCGGCCTTCGCGTATCGAACGCGCGCCGCCTGTTGCCGCGAAACGTCCGCCGCGTTCGCCAGCTTTTCAGTCCCGATTTTGTGGGCGAGGCAGAACGCATCCAGCCTCGATAGGGCGCGACGTTCAGACATCGGCGCGGCTCTCCATCGGATAGAATTCGGATCGCGAGCCGGGCGCGTAGCATTCAACTAACAATGCGGTACGGGGTACCCCACCTGCCATTGCTCACGCTCTGCCGCGAACCCCAGGGTTGGGTGCGCCGCTCCGTCTCCCGTCGGCGGAGCGGCGCGCCTTAGCCGATCCTACCAAGCGATATTAACGAATGCAACACACTTGTTAAACAAAGTTCCATCTTGATTCGGCGAACGTATCTCCGTAGATTAGTCCGCGCATGCAGCCTGAGGTGGGCTTCGGAGTCTTGATCCGCCGCCTTCGCGACGAGCGCGGATGGACGCAGGAACAGCTTGCGCGCGAAGCCCGCATCACCATCACCTGCCTCTCCAACCTGGAACGCGGCGCCACCAAGGATCCGAACGCGGAGACCTTGGTCGGTCTCGCTATGGCTTTCGGACTGGAGCCGAGCGAGCTCGATCCCCGGCGCCTCGGCGAAGCGGTTGCTCTGCGCGCCCGCTCCTTCGCCCAGCGGCAGGCGATCACGCGGCTCCTCGCGCTCCCGGATCGCGACGTTGATGCGGTCCTGGATTTTCTCAACGCGCACTCCGGCAAGCGAAAGGCGCGGCGATGACCGGCTGTCCTCCGCGAGTGAAACTGCTCGCGATCGTCGCGGCCGGAGAGCACGATCGGCACCTCGACGAATGCGACGACTGCGCGAACTTCGCCGCCGCCGCCGCGGCGGCCGTATCGGCCTTCCGCGATCGCGGCGAGGCGGAGCAGGCGGTGGCGAAACAGGTCGACGCGATCCTCGCCGAGACGCCGCCGCGCCGCTGGAGCTCGGCCCTGATGGCCGTCCCCGAGATGCGCCGCTCCGTCGTCATCCGCGACCTGCTGCGCCGCGCCGATGAGATGTACGGCAGGGACTCCCGGCAAGCTCTCGATCTCACCACGGCTGCCGTGAACATCTGCGAGGCCATGACGGCCGGCAGGCAACCGCCCTCGGCGGAGGTGCAGTTCGAAACGCTGAAGGAGCACTCGATCGCCCTTCATCGCATGGGCAGGCCGCAGGAGTCGCTGAGCGTCATCAGCCGCGCGTGGCCGGTCGCCTGCCGGACGGAAGAGAGCCAGCTGAACCGGGCGATCCTCTCGCTATGCGGCGCGATCGTCTACGTTGAACCGGACATCGCGAAATTCGAGGAAGCCATCGAGCTTGCCGAGACCGCGGAGGCGGTGCTGGAGGACTTCGGGGAGCTCCGCAGAGCCGCCGTCGCCCGGCAGACCAAGGGTTACGTGCTGCTGGTCACGAACCGTTTCCACGACGCCTTGCCGATTCTCCGCGACGTGACGCTCGACCTCGATCAGACGGCGGCCGAGTCCCGGGATGGCGCGCTTGCTCACGCGCAACTCGCGCTCTGTCTGGTCGGCACCGGAGCGTACGGCGAAGCAATCGAGCACGCCAACCTGGCGGAGCGCATCCACCTGCTACGTGCCGATACGACCGAAGCGGCGCGAGTCGCACATGTCCGGGCCCGCGCGGTCGCGGCGCTTGGCCGGTTCAGCGAAGCTCGCGCGGAGTTCAACCGCGCGGCAGACATCATTTTTGGCGCGGGGCTATTCGATGTGTGGTCGCTGATGCGGCTGGAATACGTCGCCGCCGCGCTCGCGGACGACGCGAGCGCGGACCTTCGAAACGATCTGGAAACCGTGGCGCGCGTCTGCATGACTCTGAGCGCGAAACAGTCCACCGAGCGTCAGCGGTACGCGGCCGAAGCGATGGACTACCTGCGCCAGCTCGCCATCCGCGACGCGCTCACCTTCGAAGCCGCCGATCACGTCCGCGCCTTCGTCGCCCGCAACGCCACGCAGGCGCCCGTTCGCTTCGTCGCGCCCCCCGGCGCATTCCTGATGTGATGACTTGGCTGTGGCAGCGCCCGTCACGCTGCCACAGCCAAATGCGCTAAGGCTTTGGCGGACTAATAATGTAGTTCTCCAGCGCCTTCACCACCCGCACGATGCGAGCGAACACGCTCTGCCGGTCACCGGGACCGTCGTTGCGTGGCGCGGCCATCGCCGGGGCCGCGAGCACCACCAGAAGAGAAAAGAGCAGCAGGGACTTTTTCATGCATCCTCCGTTGAACGCGGAGGGGCACCCCTGCCGATCATTCTGCTCCAGGCGGGGACCGTTTCGGCGATTGCGTCGTCGTCGAGGCCCCTGCAGCCGCGGTCGCCACCTCATGTCGAGTATCCCTCGCCCCGCGAGAGCGGGGAGAGGGTGGCCGAAGGCCGGGTGAGGGGACTTAATGTCCGCCGGCCGCGATAAGATCGCCGCGAACGGAGGACGCATGAAACATCTCACTTTCGCTGCCGCTCTGCTCATCGCCGCCGGCGCATTCGCGCAGGGCGACCCGCACGCCGGGCACACCATGCCGCCGCAGCCCACCGCCACCGCCGCCCCGGCGGCGCCGGCCGCGCCGAACTGGGCGAAGATCGCGCTCGAGAAGTCGCCGCGCCATCGCGAGTGGGTGAACGTGAAGAACGGCGACCGCACCGTCAGCGCGTACGTCGTCTATCCCGAGGTGAAGGCGAAGGCGACGTCGGTAGTGGTCATCCATGAGATCTTCGGGATGAGCGACTGGGTGCAGCTGCTCGCCGACGAGCTGGCCGAAGCCGGCTACATCGCCATCGCGCCCGACCTGCTCTCGGGCATGGGGCCGGGCGGCGGCGGCACGAGCTCCATCACGGAGCCGAACGGCGTCGGCAAGGCCATCCGCGACCTTCCGCCGGACCAGATCACCGCCGACCTCAACGCCGTCGCCGACTACGTCGCCAAGCTCCCCGCGGCGAACGGCAAAGTCGCCGTGGCCGGATTCTGCTGGGGCGGCGCGCAGTCGTTCCGCTTCGCCACCAACCGCCCGTCGCTCGCCGCGGCCTTCGTCTTCTACGGCAACGGCCCCGACTCCCCGGAGGCGATCGAGAAGATCAAGGCGCCGGTGTACGGGTTCTACGCCGGCAACGACGCGCGCATCGGCGCCACGGTGCCGAAGACGATGGAGATGATGACGGCGGCGAAAAAGACGTTCGAGATCGTGACCTACGAGGGGAGCGGCCACGGCTTCATGCGCGCCGGCGACGGGCCGCCGCCCGCCGCCGACGCCGACCAGAAAGTGCGCGACGCCTACGCCGGCAACAAGAAGGCGCGCGACGAAGCGTGGACTCGCTGGAAGGCGATCCTGAAGAAGCTGTGAGCCTGCTGGAGACCGAGCGCCTCGTGGTCCGCCCCTGGACCGCCGCGGACCGCGACGGCTTCGCCGCCATGGCGCGCGACGCGGAGCTGATGCGCTTCGTGCGCAACGGCGTGCCGTTCAGCGAGCCGGAGATCGACGAGTTCCTCTCGCGCCAGGGGAGGCAGCTCGCGGAGCACGGCGTCTGCATGGGGGCCGTGATCGAGAAGGAGAGCGGCGCCATCGTCGGCGTGGCCGGCATCCAGCCGCTCGGCACCACCGGCGACCTGGAGATCGGCTGGTGGGTGGCGCGCGACCACTGGGGCCGCGGCTTCGCCACCGAAGCGGGCGGCGCCGCGGCGCGCCATGTCCTGGAGACGCTGGCGCGCCCGCGCGTGGTCGCCATCATCGATCCCGGCAACGAGCGCTCGGTGCGCGTCGCCGAGCGTCTCGGCCTCCGCTACGACCGCCGCAGCACCGGCGCGGAGCTCGGCCACCGCAAGCCGGAGATCGTGGTCGACGTCTTCGTGCGCGAGCGGATCGACGACTTCCCCGTCGGCCGGCGGGCCAGCTACACCAAGACCTTCACCGACGACGACGTGCAGCGCTTCGTCGACATCACCGGCGACACCAACCCGCTGCACGTCGACGACGCCTTCGCCGCGCGGACGCAGTTCGGCCGCCGCGTGCTGCACGGCATGCTCACCGCGTCGCTCTTCTCCACGATGGTGGGGATGCTCATCCCCGGCCGCGGCGCGATCTATCGCTCGCAGACGCTGCAGTTCCTGAAGCCCGTCCACGTCGGCGACACCGTCACCGCGCACTTCGTCGTCGTCGCGGTCGACCGCGCGAAGCACCGCCTGACCATCGACTCGTGGATCGAGAACGAGGCGGGGGAGCGGGTGGTGGACGGGGTCTGCGAGGCCGGGCTGCTGCGCTAAGCCGTCGCCACCGCGGCCTTCGTCCCGCCGCGCGGCGGAAGCATCAGGTGCCACTTCGACAGCATGTCGTTCGGCAGGACGAACTCGAACACCTGGCTGTCGGAGCGGAGGCGGAGCACCTTGCCGCCGGCGACCGCGCCGCCGGTGGCGAGCTCGGTGTCGTACTCGATCTCGCGGACCCATTCCAGGTCGAGCGAGGCCTGCATGTCGGTGTTCTCGTAGAAGAGCGTGGTCTGCGTCACCGCCAGCGCCACTTCCATGTGGCGGTTGCCGTCGACGAACTCGCCGCGGCCGACCATGCGGGAGCTGGTGCGGCGGCGCTCGTTGAACTCCGCGATGCGGTCGGCGCCGAAGCGGCGGTAGAGGTTCCAGCAGAGGAAGATCGCGGCGGCGAGGGCCACGACGACGATGAGTGCGGTCATGAAGTGATCTCCTGAAGCTGAGGGAGGTAGGTCCAGGGGATCTGACTCAGCTCAGAAGCACTGAAGGACCGCGGAAGGTTCCGCAGGATCTATTCACCATACGCGCATGACGGCAGAAAGTCACTGCGGAGCAATGGCATAGCCGCGCTCGGTCCGTCATAAGATTGTTTCCATGACGACGACAGACGCCATCGAGACCATGTCCGCCGCGGAGATGATCGCGCTGACCAAGCGCCACTCCATCTTCTCCTGGTCGGCGCAAGCCAGCGTCAACCCCATCGCCATGGTGCGCGGCGAAGGCATCTACTTCTGGGACGCCGACGGCAAGCGCTACATCGACATGAACTCGCAGCTGATGTGCGTGAACATCGGCCACGGCGACCGGCGCGTCATCGACGCCATCAAGCGCCAGGCAGAGGAGCTGGTCTACGCCGGCCCCGGCATGGCCACCCCGGTGCGCGCGCGCGTCGGGAAGATGCTGGCCGACCTCACCCCCGGCGACCTCAACCGCTTCTTCTTCACCCTCGGCGGCGCGGAGGCGAACGAGAACGCCATCCGCATCGCGCGCATGGTCAGCGGGCGGCAGAAGATCATGGTCCGCTACCGCTCGTACCACGGCGCCACTGCCGGCGCCATCTCACTCACCGGCGATCCGCGCCGCTGGGCGAACGAGCCCGGCATCCCCGGCGTGGTCCGCTTCTTCGATCCCTACAAGTACCGTAGCCACCACTATCGCGACGGCGACAGCGACGAGACCTTCACCCGCCGCTGCCTCGACGAGGTCGAGGAGATCATCATGTACGAGGGCGGCCAGACCATCGCGGCGATGTTCGTCGAGACGGTGACCGGCACCAACGGCGTGATCGTCCCGCCTGACGGCTACCTGCAGGGGCTGCGCGCCATCTGCGACCGCCACGGTATCCTGCTGGTCTGCGACGAGGTGATGTGCGGCCTCGGCCGGACCGGCCGCTGGTTCGCCGCCGACCACTGGAACGTCGTCCCCGACATGATCACCATGGCCAAGGGGCTGACCTCGGCGTACCTGCCATTGGGTGCTGTAGCGGTCAGCGACCGGATCGCGTCGTACTTCGACAACAAGATCTTCTACGGCGGGCTGACCTACAACGCGCATCCGATGAGCCTCGCCGCGGCCGAGGCCTGCCTGCAGGTGATGATCGACGACGACACCATGAACCACGTGCAGCGGATGGGGCGCGTGATGTCGGAGTTGCACGCGGAGATGAAGGAGAAGCATCCGTCGGTGGGCGACGTCCGCTCCATCGGCCTGTTCGGCATCCTGGAACTGGTGCGCGACCGCCGCACCAAGGAGCCGATGGCGCCGTTCAACGGCTCGAGCCCCGAGATGCTGCGCCTCGGCGCCTACCTGCGCGAGAACGGGATGTACGCGCTGATCAACTGGAACAACCTCTTCACCACCCCGCCGCTCTGCATCACCGAGGAGCAGCTGCGCGAGTCGTTCGCCATCATCGACCGGGGGCTGGAGATCACGGACGCGGCGGTGACGGGCTAGAAGCAGTTCCCCTGCTCTGAAGATGTGGTGAGGAAGGAGGGGAAGGAAGAGACACATGGAGTGGACGAGCCAGGAAGGCCGTGAAGATGGGCTTCAGGCGCCGTCGGACCGACGCTGGCTCAGATGGG